>Ga0315336_1001719_pt1 | contig 39034 bp, 32 predicted proteins | sample ASW5metaG_FD_204512 | JGI IMG/M metagenome (GOLD analysis project Ga0315336, IMG submission 204512) | Ammonia-oxidizing marine archaeal communities from Monterey Bay, California, United States - ASW #5 | ecosystem: Environmental > Aquatic > Marine > Intertidal zone | place: USA: California... | reverse complement strand
TCTCCCCGGCCCCGAAGCTCTGGACCACGTTTCCGTCGGGATCCAGCTTGACGATGGGGTCCACGTCGGAGGTGGCGCACGAGTTGCTCCCACACCGGTCGCCGGCCCAGACATGAATGCCGTCGATGTCGATGTTGACCGCGCTCACCGAACCCCAGGAGCGCCCGTCAGGGAGCGTCCCGAAGTCTCGCTGCGTTACATAGGGGTTGGGCAGAAGGTTGACCGGCACGACCGCGCGATGTTCGGGCGGGCCTGCCGAGCCGCGGGGCGGGCCCCCTCCCCGTCCGCCTCGCTGCGCTAAGGCATCTCCCGGGAGGAGTGCCACCAAGGCACAGGCGAAGGTCGCGAGAACGAAGAGCGGGGTTCCTGAATCCCTGATACGTCTGCACATCTTGGTCATCAAGCACCTCGGTCATGGTACAAGGTCATCCCTGCGTGAGATCGGGGGAGCAATGTGAAACAAGATGAACACCTGTGCCAGGCCCGCCCCAATCCACCGTTGCGAAATGGCAGGCGCCCCCTCATGCCCTACCGGTGCGCCTTACTTGTTTGTGATCGGGGGGGGATCGTGGCGGACATAGCTAGTGTTAAGGTACGTGCGGACAGGTGTCCTGGCTTCTATGACCCTGGGTGAGCTCTTGAGTCAGAACTGTTGTGCGGCGGGGGGTTGCCGCCAACCGACTGTCCGCATCTTTTTCCTTCATGAGGCATGCCACCGAAAGGATCTTCGGCATCGTCCTGGCCGGGGGGGAGAGCCGCCGGTTCGGCCAGGCGAAGGCGCTCGCGACATTCGGGGGCGCTCCGATGGTGAGTTGGGGCGTGCGGGCGCTTCGGGCGGCGGGCCTAGCCGTCGGCGTCGTATCGGGCGAAGGGGGCGCGGAAGCCGCACTCGGTGTCCCTGTTCGCCCCGATCTCGAGGCCGGGCTCGGCCCGATCGGCGGGCTGTGGACCGCGCTCCAATGGGCCGAGGAGCGAGAAGACGACGGTGTGCTGCTTCTCGGATGCGACCTGCCCCTCATGAGCGAGGCCATGCTTCGGACCGTCCTCGGCTGGAGCGCCAGAGCGGCGGCGGTGGTTCCCATGGGTCCCGAGGGTCCCGAGCCACTGTGCGCGCTATACCGAGCCGCGTGCGCGTCGGAGGTCGAGCACAGGCTCCGCTCCAAAGACCGGTCCTTGCGTGGGCTGGCAAAGGCTGTCGGAGCGGTATTCATCGGTGAAGAAGCCGTCGCCGAGGTCTCGGACCCGCGGGTCTCCTTCCTGAACGTGAATACGGTGGAGGATCGGGATCGCGCAGAAACACTGCTCGACTCGCAGCCCTAACTCGGAGAGGTAGTAGTCCATGGCCAAGAAACCGCGCGTCGACCGGAGGAAGTTCCTCGCAGGTAGCGCCGGCGCGATGGGCGCTGCCTTCTTCAGAGGCGCGCCGCTCGATGCCTTGACGAGTCGGATCGTGCTACCGCAGTCCCAAGTCTGGGATGCCGGTCAGGTGCGACACCTCCTCCCGACTGTCAGCGAGTCGAGGATCCTGCTCAAGGTCTCGTTCGAAGAGGCCCTCTTGGCGGCTCCCACACTCCGAGTCGGGGCGCGCAGTTTCCCGGGCCGGATGAACGATACGAGTGGCAGGTTCTGGCAGTTCTATGCCACGGACCTGGACGCGGGTGCCGTCCACACCCTCTCGCTCGTGGCGGGGGACGGCTCGTCCCTCTGCGAGCCATGGACCCTGTCGACCTTCCCTCCGGCGGATGCCCGCCCAGAGCGGTTCCGCCTCCTCTTCTTCACCTGTGCGGGCGGACCGGAGGGGGCCTACACCGGGATCGGGGAGCGTCGCGGGAACCTCCCCACTGCGATCCGTAACCGTCTACTGCGCCGGGCGCTCTCGTTCAACCCGGACGCGGCGGTCGCCAATGGAGACCACATCTATTGGGACCTCCACCGATGGAGTGGCCAGCTTACGGGGGCGCTCAGCCCCAGAGGGCAGACCTCGAACTTCGACTTCTCAGGGTCCGTCTTCAGCACGAGCAACGAGGCGGCGCTCATGCTGGCGGCTGGACCTCAGATCGTGCCCGTCTACGGAACGGACTTCCGATCGACGCCGGTCTTCTTCCTACAGGACGATCACGACCACTGGGAGAACGACGCAGCGGGCGCGTTCCCGATCGCATGGTTTCAGCTGCAGCTCGCCCGTGCGACACAGCAACTCTACTACCCGGAGTTTCTGCCCGAAGCAAATCGACCATTGGGGCTGCCATGGTCGGCATCAAGCGACCGGGGAGACCTCTCCGAGAGCTTCGGCACGATCCGCTACGGAAGCCTGGCCGAGGTCCTGCTCTACGACGTTCGCCGCACCATGACACTCGGACCCCAGGCCGTCTTCGTGGACTCGAACGTCGAGGAGTGGCTGCTCGCGCGCACCGCCGCTCCCGGGGTCCGCCACGTGGTCCACGCACCTTCGAACCCCATGGGTTGGAGCGCCGGGAAGTGGGGAGAGTGGTATCCTGATATCCTGGACTCCGACGCCAGGTCCCTTACGACGGCCGTGCCGAAGCAGTTCTGGCAAGAGGGATGGCTCAGGCAGCACGATCGGTTGGTGGACGCGATGTCGGGCATGCGGGCTCGCAGCCCGCTCGTCGTGAGCGGCGACCTCCACGCGATTGGCGCCGGCACGATGCGGCGTTCCGGCACGCTAGATCTTTCCGCAAACCCGGTGACGACCGTGCTGAGCGGCCCGGTCGGCACGTCGCCGGGAGGCTTCCCGTCCGTGGTTCGCGGTGTGGGCTCCTCGCCGTCCTCTCACCTCGATCTGAACGAGACCGTACCACCGATTGAGCAACACGGGTTTACTCTCCTAGACTTCCTGCCCGACCGGATGGTGGTAAGCCTGTTCCGGTGGGATGTGAACAGTCAACCGCTCGACGTGATCGACGACCTGGACCCGTTCTACACGACGGAGCTGAGCACGCCATAGCTGGATCGACCCGGCTCAGAACCGGAGCAGTCGATTCACTTTGATCGCGATCCCACGGTTCGAGAGTTGTGACCAGCGGTCAAGCACATCGGTGGCCCGCTCCTCCGTATAGACGAGGAAGATCTCGCTGCCGGGCGCCCACTCCCAGCGGAACCGGAAATTCCCGCCGACTGTCTCGCTCCGAGAGTTGTACTGGATAAGCCCACTCAAGAACGCACGCGGGCTCAGGCTGTAGCTCACCCGGGTCCTTGCTATGTGCTGATTGAACTCGCCTGAAAACGCCTGCTGATCGGGCAGGTCGATCCAGTTGAACTCGACACTGGGCTCCACGGACAGTTGCGGAAGGACCTGGATCCGACCGCGGTTGAGGCCTAGCGACCTGATCTTGCCGGAGTAGAAGGTCCCCGTCCGCCAGGACACGCTCCCCGATAGCCGCCGCTGCGAGCCGAAAGTGTAGCTCACATCGACGTCACGGAACGAATACCGACCGGCTGGCATCGTGGCGCCAGAGATTCCCGTGTCTTCGGTCAAGTTCTCGTAGTTCTCGGAAAAAACCACGCCAAACCGATCGCTGTTCTCCAATTCGATCTGGAAGCGCCCCCCGGCATCACGACTTTCCACGAACCCGCTCCGCAAGTTCTCGATGTAATTGAAGTTTCCTTCGAAGGTGTACTGGCGGACCCGTGAGACGGCGTCCGGGCGGGGACTCCACCGCGCCGAGGCCGAGCTTTGCCGGAATCCGCGACGTCGCACGAACCCGATTCCCGGGTTGAAGTCGTCGCCGACGAGCAGATGATCGAGCGTTGTTCCCCATACGTCGCCATTGTAACCCAACCGCACCCGATAGCTCTGGTCGTTTCGGGTGAGCCCCCGTGTGTTCGTCCTCGCATAATAGCCCACGAGGCTGGCGTCCTGGAGGAACGAGAACGACGCGTCAGCACCGTAGGTCTGATTCATCCCGCCGGAGAGAACCGAGTTGGACCGGTTCCCGAACAGGACCCCGATGCTGCTTCGGGCGAGGACATCGCGGCGAAGCCTGACCACGCTGAAGTTGGTGGACTCGGCTCCCGCGCTCGGCTCATCGTCGGCCTGAATGCTCAGCAACCCTACATCGAAGGCCCCGATTTTCCCGGTTACCCGGCCGCCTGCGAGAATCGGGACGGGCTGGCCGTTCTCAAGACCGATCCGGCGGCTATAGAAGAGTGTGGGAGCACCTGCTCCCCCACGTCCTCCCCCTCCGCCGCCCGCACCCCTCCCGAAGTCGAAGAGCCCCCGGCTCTCGAGAAAGAACTCCCTTTTCTCCGGGAAGAAGAGACTGAACCGCGTCAGGTTTACTTGCTGCTCATCCACCTCGACCTGAGCGAAATCGGTATTGTAGGTGAGGTCGGCCGTCAGGTTCTCGGTAATCCCGTACTTTACGTCCAGGCCCACGTCGGCATGGCCTTCGTTGGAGATCTCGGGAATCGTGGTCAGATCGGCCTGAAGGTCGGAAACCGCATATGGCTTCACTTCGAGGTTCAGGCCCGCCGGAGGCGCTTCTATCCCGACGAGGGTGCCGTACATCGAAATTCGCAGGATCCCCCCGGTTCCGTTTCCGGCCACGGAGAGCGGAAGAGCCGTGAGGTGACTCCACTCGTTCTTACGGACTACAAGGCGCCGAAGTTGGAGCCCCCAGATCTGCTCGCTCCCGGCCCGATAGCGGAGCGTCTTGAAGGGAATCGCGATCTCAACAGTCCAACCGCCCTCGAAGCGACCGGTGCTGATTTCCCAGACGGCGTTCCAATCGAAGTTAGGGCTCCCTTCGTTCGTCATCTGCAGGTCCGCGAATCCACCCAAAGGAGTCAAGTAGAGCCCGACCGAGTTGCGACGGTCATAGTAGGTGTCGAGAAACACCCCGAAGTTGTCGTTCGACCGAATCGTACCCGCATCGCGCCGCATCTCGTTCGCGGTCCACTCGCTCTCCGGAGCCGAGTCCCAGAGACGTGCAGCGACATAGACGTTGTCGTCGTCGAACCCAATCCACGACTCCGTGCGCTCCGTCGGGGTGGCTCCCACGTCCGGTACGCTCTGGATGAGATCCGGGATCGAAAGGGTCTTCTCGTAGAAGGGCTCGCCCAGGTCGCCATCGATGGACATGGGCTCCGTTACGCGGGTGGCCCGTACCGTCGCTCTACCCTCGTCGTCCCAGCTGACCACGGCGGGACCTGTGGGAGGGGGAGGGCCTTCGAACGGGATGCCATCCGCCTCTGCAGAGGCAGGCACTTGGGCCGCCGCAACGACAGGGAAGAGGACCACCGCCGTCACTGAACCAACGAGGAGGCAGCGACGGCTCATGCGATATCGATTGGGAATGCCCCCCTGGATCCGTGGGTGGCCATGTCTACGATCGTCCGGCGAATCATAATGCCCGCGCTCGACGTAGCGGCCTACGGAAGCGCCAGGGCGATCAACTCCGCCACGTCGCCTGGACGGCCGCCTACAGCCACCAGGATGTGCTGCTTGCCCTCGTGCATGTACGTGATGGGGTTCCCCCACGGAGTCGACGGAAGCTCCACGGATCCGAGATACTCACCGGTGTCCTTGTCGTAGGCGGTGATCGTACGAGCGACTTCCTCCATGTCCGTGACGTCACGCCCCCCGGAATTGACGATCAACAGCGTCTTGGTGACCAGCGGTCCTCCGCCGGCCATCCCGTTACCTCCGCCGAGCGGCGGCAGGTTGAGATCTCTTAGCGCAGGATGGTTCCTGGGGCCATCGCCATGCGCGCTCATCCAGAGCTGATCCCCGGAATTCAGATCGAAAGCGGTGATCCTCTTGTACGGCGGCTTGACGATCGGAAGCCCGCGCGGTCCCGGAATGGGTCTCGCCCAGGGATCCGTAAAGTACCCCACCGTCGCGGGCGCCTCGAATGGGATCAACTCCACCGTCCGCAGTCGGGTTTGAGATGGTACGAAGAGCCGGCCGGTCTCCGGATCTACAGCAGAACCCGGCCAGTTGATACCCCCGCCCGTCCCCGGAGCCTGGATGACCGGCTTTCTCGTGCCGGCGACGGATGGCGGTTCGAAGAGTGGCCCGAAGCGCGCGTTCTCCTCGATGATCTGGAGCGCCTCGGCGTGAAGCTCAGGCGTGAAGTCGATGATGTCGTCCACCGTGACCCCTTGCAGATCGAACGGAGCCGGCTTGGTCGGGAACGGCTGCGTGGGTGAGTACCACTCGCCGGGCACGTCACCCTGCGGAACCGGTCGCTCCTCGATCGGCCAGACCGGCTCCCCGGTGATCCGATCGAGCACATACGTGAAGGCCTGCTTGCTCGTCTGGGCGATCGCCTTGATTTGGCGTCCGTCGACCGTGATGTCGAGCAAGTTGCCCGCCGTTGGGAAGTCGTAGTCCCAGAGTCCGTGATGGACCGCCTGGAAGTGCCAGACTCGTTCCCCGGTCTCCACATCGACGGCAATGATGCTCTCGGCGAACAGGTTGTCGCCCCGACGCATCCCGCCGTAGTAGTCGTTGGTCGGCGTGCCCGTGGGCAGGTAGACGAACCCCAGCTCGTCGTCGACCGCCATCGTCCCCCAGACGTTGGAGTGGCCGCTATAGCGCCACGACTCGTTCTCCCAAGTCTCGACCGCGAGCTCGTCCCCCTGGGGGATGGTGTGGAAAATCCACTTCATCTCGCCAGTGCGCGCGTCGAACCCGCGCACGTGCCCCGGCGACGCCTCTCGGAGGGTCAGTTCGGTATCCTGGACGATGCTGCCCACGACGATGACGTCACGGGCGATCGCGACGGGCGACGTGTGGGTCACCCGCACCGGATTGATCTCGCGCCCCAGTCCGAGGCTCAGGTCGACGAAGCCACCGTGGCCGAAGTCAGGGTAGAGCGCCCCCGTGTAAGCATTGAGCGCGACCAGACGCAGGTCCTGCAGCGCGATGAAGATGCGGGCGTCGTCGCTCTCGTCATCCGCCCAATAGGACACGCCGCGATGCTGCCAACCCATGCTGGCCGGCCGCCCCATCCGCTCGTAGGCGTGCGCATCGTACGACCAGACCAACTCGCCGGTGCCGGCGTCCAGCGCCGCGACTTGGCCGAACGAGGTGCTGAGGTAAACGAGTCCGTCTACCATGAGCGGAGTGGTCTTGAACCCATTGGGGGGAATGAGCAATGCGTTCCGCTCCGTGACTTCGTTCGCGATCGACGTCCAGCGCCACGCAATCTCCAGATCCAGGAAGTTGTCCCCCGTAATCTGGTCGAGCGGTGAGTACTTGGTATTGGTGTGATCGCCCCCGGTGGCGTGCCACTCGCCTGCGGGCCTGGACGACTGCCCCGCGGCGGACTGGGGCGCAGCAAGAGTCACACAGAGCAGACCTAGCGTAGCCACCGCCAGACATCGCTGCCACGAACGTGTGTGCATGCGGGCCTCCCTGAGGTGGTCGGCGATCATATGGAGTCGACTCGCGAGTGCGCGCGACCGGGAGCCTCTTCTATAATCCACTACAGCTCTTTCGTCACTCTGGCGCTGAGTCGAAACGACCCGGCGCCACGCCGAGCGCAGACCTCGGGTGGCGCCGGATGTCCTTCCTGCTTTACGGTCCTGCGACGTACTTCGTGAATGCTCCGCCGCCCGCCCATGACAACGAGTTCGGGCCCTCGGCCGCGTAGACGTTGCCGTCGGCGTCGACCGCCACACCTTCACCTGCTGCGCCCTGGTAGGGCCGGCCATCGTGCGGATATCCCGGGATGTACCCAACGATCCGGTCTTCGTCCAAGGGAGCGATGCGCACCCCGTTCACCCAGTTCACATGGTTGGTCGGGCCCGACTCGGAGTCGATCGCGTAGACCATGTCATCGGGCGTGATGAAGATGCCGCTGATGCGCCCGAATGCGTAACGCGACTCGAGATAGTTGCCGTCCTGATCGAAGATCTCGATACGGTGGTTGCCCCGGTCCGCGACCCACAGACGACCTTGGCGGTCGAACACCAACGCGTGCGGCGTGCGGAACTCACCGTGATTCGTGCCGATCTGTCCCCACTCCCTGATGAACGTGCCGTCGGCGCTGTACTTGAGGATTCGGCCCGTCGAGCCGTCCTCGATTCCCTGGGCTATTGCCTGGCCCGTGGTCATACCCTGACCGTTGTGGCCGTCGCCCACGTAGATGCTCCCGTCCGGCCCGGTAACGACATCGTTGGGCTGGTTGAGCTGGCCGGGCCCGCTTCCGGGCTGGCCCGCCGTGCCGAGACTCATCAACAGTTCGCCCGTGGGGCTGAACTTGTGGACTTGATGGCCTTTGGTTCCTTCTGCGTTCCCTGCGAAATCGGTGACCCACACGTTCCCGTCGCTATCCACGTGGATGCCGTGCGGGGTGACGAAGATCCCCGCGCCGAAGTTCTCAAGCACTTCGCCAGTGTTGCGATCGAACTTGAAGATCGGGTCGACCAGGTTGTTCTCGCAGTTGAGAGAGCCCGGCCCGAAGGAACTGGCGCCGCAACGCTCGTACGCCCAGACGTGCCCGTCGTTGGGGTCGATGTCGATGCCGGCGGTCGATCCCCAATTTCTACCGGCGGGCAGGTCGCCCCAGCCCGGCACCACGGTCGGAGCCGGGTTCGGAATACCCTCGCCGGTGATCGTATTACCGGCAGACATGGCCGCGGCCTCCGGGACCTCTCCGGCGCAACCGGACAACAGGGCGACAGTGCAGGTAGCTAGCACGGACATGAGACCTCGTGACGATGACATCGTATTCCCCTCCTCGATGAACCAATCGGGCTACTTAGCCGCCCAAGGGGGCGGCGCTCCGACCAGCCAAGATCGGTCGTGACGTGCGCTCGCGCCAGAAGGGGAGCCCGCAGCTCATCGTGGACCCTCGAAGGCGATGCCCCACGGCACGCCGATCAGAGCCTCTCAGAGCACCCGCGGGGACTGGTACCGGCCCGCTGGCGCCGCCGGGGCCCCAATGGTAGGATCACCAGCAAGGCCTACGAACCGCCCTTGGGATCACTGAGGAGGCGATGGCCGAGCTCGACGCGCTGACGCTGAGCGGCACGTTCGACTACCAAGTCTGTGACGACGAACTCTGCTTCGAGCCGGTCTCGTTGCCGCTCTCCTTCACGCTCGACCTCGATCTACTAGACCGGCAACGCGCAAAACGATAGCGTGGCCGCCCGGCCACCTCGCTAAGCCCTGAGAAGTGGACTCCCGACGGATAACCCATGAAGGAAGAGCAAGACGGTACCGAAGGAAGGCAAGGCCGTACGTCAGGAAGACAATACTGTGCCTAAGGAGAGATGACGATGCTTCGAGGACTCACCTGTGCGGCGTTTCTGCTCGTGCTCCCCATCGGCCTGGAGGGCCAGGCCCGCCTACCGAGCCCGCGCGGAGAAGCGCACACACAAGTCGGTGGTGGATACAACGCGGACGGTCAATACGTAGGCGGTTGGTGGCTCGTGGTGGACTACGGCCGCCCCATCCTGCGCGGCCGCGAGAACATGTTCGGGTCGGGCGACACCTACGGAGACGCCTTTCTGCTCAGAGCGCCGATTTGGAGGCTAGGCGCGAACATGTCCACGCGCTTCTATGTGGGGACGAACTTGATGTTCGGCGACCAACTCCTCCCGACCGGCGAATACAGCGTCTTCGCCGACCTGGCGGAAGACGAGTGGACGTTGATCTTCTCCACCTGGGGCGTGAAGCAGACCACCCCGGAGGTCAACCCGAACGCGTTGTGGGGCTCGTTTGGATACACGGACGAGCGAGACGTCCTGCGCACCACCATGTCCGTGGAGACCATCGACAGAGCGGCCGACCAGCTCATCATCACATTTACCAACATGACGCAGCAGGGCGGCGACTTCACGGTCTGGTGGGACGACCAACTGGCAACGGTGCCGTTCACGGTGGCGCGTTAGGAGGACCGCCGCCCCCATCATTCCGCCCTGAGCGCCTCCACCGGCTACACGCTCGAGGTCCGCACGGCAGGCACCCAAGCCGCCATCACGCCTACGGCGCCCATCAAGAGTGCTAACAGCCCAAGCGTGAGCGGCTCGTTGGCCGCCCCCCCCGTAGCGCAGCCCATCGAGAACACGGGACGCGAGCACCGGTCCCAGGGCACCCAGCACGAAGCCGATCAGGAGAAGCGTCGCGCCCTCGAGCACGATCATACGTCGCACCTGGCTGGCCCTCGCGCCCAAGCTCATGCGCACGCCGATCGCACCAGAATCTGCTGTGGCTCCCCACGGGCGGTTAGGTTGAAGCTCCCGGAGGAAAACTCGCCGATCCCGGTGAGGGCCCCCGCCGACCGGTAGTCGATGATCTCCGGAACTGAGAACAGCACGTTCTCGATGCCGACCAGTTGGGCCGAGTGCCGCAAGTAGACAAACCGATCCCCGTCGGCGTGCGGTAGTGGCCGGAGCAGCACGCCCCGCACGACGCTGAAGACCGCGGTGTTCGCACCAATCCTGAGCACCAGCGTGAGGATCGCGGCCACCGCGAAGACAGGAGCCCTCAGCAGTCCTCGAGCGGCAAGGCACAGTTCCCGGTAAAGCGACTCCACACTCCCCTCCGGCTGGTACGAAGACCGACTATGCCGAACGCACCGGGGCGCCGACCCGGATCTTGCTCCACATTGCGTCCCCACTTAGCGTGAGCGTTCCTTCCCTTTCGCCCCCGCGCTGGGGCGGCAGGGGCACCCGGCACCCTGAGCCACAAGGCTTCTCATGAACGCTCGCATCGCCAGAGAGTCGGCACTCCTCCTCACACTCTTGGTTGGCGGCATCTTTGGTGGCCCAGCTCTCTTCTCATCCCACCAGGTCTCCGCTCAGGCCGACGCATTCCGAGCCCGTCTCTCACCCCTGCCGGTCAATCGTCAAACGGTTCAAACGATCACCGGGCTAGGCCAGATCCGGGCCACGCTCGACGGGAACCGGCTGACGGTCACGGGCACCTATCAGGGGATGAGTTCACCCGCCACCGCGGCGCATCTTCATATCGCGGCGCCGGGTCAACGTGGGCCTCTAGCACAGGCGCTCGTAGTAAGCGCTTCACCGGAGGGGGACATCACCGGAACGGTCGAGCTCACCGATCAGCAACGCGACGCCCTTCGAGCGCAGTCTCTCTATGTGCAGATCCATAGTGAAGGGAACCCGGGGGGCGAGCTCCGGGGGTGGATCTTCGACGCCGGAACCATCGGCGAAGTAGCCGCCAACATGGAGCCGGAGTCACTCACCGTGGACGACCTGATGCGGGACTTCGTGCCGGTCACGGACCAAATGCTCCGGAACCCCAATCCGGCGGACTGGTCCATGATGCGGGGCAACTATGGCGCTTGGAGTTACAGCAGCCTCGACCAGATCGACGCAGGCAACGTCGGCGGACTGCAACTCGAGTGGGTCTGGAACATGCACGAGGGTGGCTCGGAGCCCGCGCCTCTCGTATACGGCGGGGTCATCTACCTGATCAATTCGGGCAACGTGATCCAGGCTTTGGACGGTAGAACGGGAGACCTGATCTGGGAGCACGCCTCGGGCCCGGAAAACACCCAGGACATGCGCGGGATCGCCATATACGAGGACAAAATCATCCAGGCGACGACGGACGCGCGGCTGGTGGCGCTGGATGCCCGCACCGGCGAGCTCGTGTGGGAGACCGTCATCCAGGAGGGGAACTCGAACTCCAGCGGGCCCATCGTTGCGGACGGCAAGGTGATCAACGGAATGGGCGGATGCGCGAGGTATATCGAGGCCAGGTGCTTCATCAGTGCACACGACGCCAACACCGGGGAGCTCGTATGGCGGTTCAATACGATCGCTCAGATCGGGGAGCCCGGGGGAGACACGTGGAACGATCTCGACAATATCTTCAGGAAGGGTGGCGAGACCTGGATTACGGGGAGCTACGATCCGGAGCTGAACCTGACCTATTGGGGAACGGCCCAAGCCAAGCCCTGGGTGCCCATCAGCCGGCATATGTCAGTCTTCGATGCCGGGCTCTATACGAACTCCACCGTGGCCGTAGACGTGGGGACCGGCGAGCTCGAGTGGTACTTCCAGCACGTCCCGGGCGAGGCTCTAGATCTGGACGAGGTATTCGAGCGGGTTCTTGTGGACCGGGATGGCCGGCGACTCGTCCTGTCGATCGGGAAGCACGGCATCCTTTGGAAGAACGACCGCGAGACCGGCGAGTTCCTGGGATTCACCGAAACGGTCTTTCAGAACGCCTTCACGAACATCGATCCCGAGACCGGAGCCATCACATACCGAGGCGACATCATCGACGCCCAGGTTGACGAATGGACGCCGGGGTGCCCGAGCAGTGCCGGGGGCAAGGACTGGCACTCCATGAGCTATCACGAGCCCACCGGGGTTTTGATCGCACCCCTGAGCCAGACCTGCCTGGAGAACCAGGCGCGCCAGATTGAACTCGAACCAGGAGGTGGAGGCGCGGGCGCGGCCCGTCTCTTCTTTGAGATGCCAGGCTCGGACGGCAACCTCGGAAAGCTCGGTGCGTACGATGTGAGCACACTGGAGGAAGTGTGGAGCTACGAGCAACGAGCGACGTTCATGACAGGTACACTGTCCACGGCAGGCGACATCGTTTTCGCCGGTGATCTGGACCGCCGGTTCCGAGCCTTCGACGTCAGGACGGGCGACATCCTTTGGGAGACCCGTCTCGGTACTTCCGTCCAGGGACACCCGATCTCGTTCGCGATCGACGGAAAGCAGTATATCGGAGTGACCGCGGCACTCGGAGGATCGAGCCCACGCAATGTCCCGAGACTCGTGTCGAACGAGATCACGCACCCGAGTAGTGGGAACGCCCTTTACGTGTTCAGCCTGCCGGACTGAGGAGGGCCCGTCATACGTAAACACCAAGTTCTGTTCCTATTCCCGACACCCCACCGGAGAGGGCGGCGATGATATCGTCCACGTTCACTTCAAAGGAGTCGAATCTCCTACCTTCAGCAGCGAAGTCTCTAGCGAGCCGGGAGCCTGTTCTGCAAACCTCGGGCCAGTATAGCCCGGTGGCGGCCTCAGAGTGTCCGTGATGGCGGTATCCGGTGGCAGCCCTTGGCCGCCGAAGGTGGCTGGGTCAGGTAGGTTCCGTAGCCGGGTGGTGTCGTACGCCCGAGCCGGGCGTTATTGTGGCCCCGATCGACGGGATCTTAGCCAACCCCGTCCTCGCCATTCTCGTGATGTGGAGGAGAGGCGATATGCCCAGTGACGACACTCAAACCGGCCGTAGCGGACCGACCGACTTCACCCGGCGCACCTTCATCAAGGGTGTAATCGCCGGAGGCGTGGCGGTCTCCTCCACGGCCTACCTCTTCCGCAACAGCCCGCTCTTGACGGGTGGGGCCGCTCGCATGAGCGGCGTTGAGCGGCTCTTGACGCTCAACGTCAACGGCCAGACCCGGCGGGTCGATGTGGCCCCGCACGAGACCCTGTCCACGACTCTCCGCTACAAGCTGGGGCTCACCGGCACCAAGCTGGGTTGCGACCGTGCGGAGTGTGGTGCCTGCACGGTGCTCGTGGATGACGTGCCACGTTATGCATGCTCGGTGCTGACCCACACCGTCAGGTCGCGCGAGATCCGGACGATCGAGGGTCTGGCGGCACCCGACGGTACGCTCCATCCGGTTCAGCAGGGCGTGGTCGAGGAGCAGGGCTTCCAGTGCGCCTACTGCATGACCGGGTTCGTCATGTCGGCGGTGGGATTCCTCCGGAAGAACCCGAGCCCGACCCGCGAAGAGCTGGCTCATGGTGTTTCCGGCAACCTGTGCCGGTGCCAGGACTACGACAAAATCCTCACGGCCCTGCAAAGGGGCGCGGAGCTTTCGAGGGAGGTGGCCCGTGGCTGAGAAGCTGGTTGGTCAGAACTACCTCACGCCCGACCTGGTCGCCAAGGTCACGGGCAAAGCCAAGTACGCGGAGGACTTCCGGGTCGACGGAATGCTCTACGCGAAGCTCTTGCTGAGCCCCCTACCCCACGCCCGGGTCAGGAGCATCGACACCAGTGCCGCCGAGGCCATGCCGGGCGTGCGCGCCATCCTCAGGGCGTCTGAGCTTCCGGCGCCGGCCGACGTCGTGACCGATCTCGGCGAAAGAATCCCTGCCAATCCCAAGGGCGAGCGTGCGCTCAGCGACGAGCCGGTCTACGCCGGGGAACCGGTACTGGCGGTGGCGGCGGTGGACGAAGAGACGGCGGTCGCGGCCATCGAAGCCATCGAGATCGACTTCGAGCCGCTGCCGTTCGTGGTCGACCCCCTCGTGACTCTCCGTCCGGACGGGCCCAACGCGCGTTCCGAAGGCAACTGTTGGGGCCGTCCGGCGGGACAGCCCACAGGCCCCCTCGAGGTCCAGGAGATGAAGTGGGCGAGCGCCGATTTCGCCGAGTACGAAGAGGGCCGATTGCCTACCGGCACGTCTCGGGACGAATGGTCGTTCGGCGACGTCGAGGCGAGATTCGCCGAGGCAGCGCTCGTGCTCGACGAGACGTTCTCCGTCGCCAACAACCACCACCACGTGCTCGAGCCACGCTCGACGCTCGCGTACTGGCGCAACGGCAAACTGTACGTGCACACGGGCACGCAGAGCGCCGTGCAGACGGTGGCGTCCCTCGCCCGTTGGATGCAACTCGACATCGACGATGTCGTGCTCATTACGGAGTACACGGGCGGCGGCTTCGGCAGCCGGGCCACCGGCGCCGTCATCAGCACGGTCCCGGCCATACTCGCTCGAAAAGCGGGCCAGCCGGTCATGCTCCGGATCTCCCGCGAGGAGGAGCACTTCATTGGTGGTATTCGCCCTGCCGTCCACGGCCGCGTGAAGGCCGGATTTGCCAGCGACGGGCGCCTCCTGGCTCTCGACATGTTCACGGTGGGAGAGAATAGCGCGTACGAGCCGGGAGGCGACGCCTTGTTCTCCGGCAGCATCGTGTCGTTGCTCTATCAGCCGCAGGCCATGCGGATGCGGGCGACCACGGTGCTCACGAACACGCCGCCGCGCCGGGCGCAGAGCCAGCCTGGGGGGCTCCAAGGCATCGTGATGGTGGAGCCGGTCATCGCCAAGGCCGCGCGTCAGCTCGGTCTCGACCAGGTGGACATCCGCCGCCTGAACGCGCCCGTCGGCAAGGCCCCGTTCGGCCCTCAGGTTGGCGACGCCCCAAGACCGTACTGCACAAGCGCGTTCTTAAAGGAGGCGCTCGACCGGGGCTCCGAACTCTTCGACTGGGAGACGCGTAAGGCGCGCTCCGGTCAGCGCCGAGGCTCCACGGTGCGTGGGGCCGGCGTGGGGGTCAGCACGTTCGTCGCCGGCTCGACCGGATTCGACGGGCTCTTCGTGATCAAGCCCGACGGCCGAATGTACGTCAAATCGGGCATCGGCAATCTGGGCACGGAATCGTACTCCGACGTCCATCGCGTGGCGGCCGAGTTGATGGGCATGGCGTGGGACGACGTGGAGATCTCCTGGGGCGACACGTCCCAGAACCTCCCGTGGACGTGCGTATCCGGCGGGAGCCAGACGACGCACGCGATGACGCGGGCCGCCCACGCCGCGGCTTCGGACGCCATCGTCAAGGCGAAGGAGATCGCCGCCCGGTCGCTCGGCGGGAACCCCGAGTCCTACAGTGTGGCGGACGGGCGCGTCTCGAACGGCGGCCGTAGCATGACGCTCGCGGAGGTCGCCCAGCGTGCCATCGAGCTCGGCGGCAAGTACGACGGGCACGAGCTGCCCGAGGACATCAACCGGTACACGACCACGTCGGCGACGGCGCTGGCCGGGCAGGGCCTCATGGGCGTCGCGCGCGACAGCTACGGACGCGACGGCAGGTCATTCTCCTTCGTCGCTGGGTTCGCTGAGGTCGAGGTGGACCTCGAGACCGGCGACTACCGAATACTCGACTACATGGCAGTGGGCGACTCGGGCACCATCATCCACCCGCGCTCCTACGGCGGTCAGCTTCTCGGGCGCTCGGTGCTCGGCATGGGGCACACCCTCGCCCAGAAGAGCGTGTACGACCAGCAATACGGTCTGCCATTGGCGAAACGAATGTACCAGAATCGTCCGCCCACGATCCTGGACATCCCGCGGAATATGCAGTGGGAAGCGGTGAACCTGCCGGATCCTGAAACCCCGGTGGGCGCGCGTGGCATCGGCGAGCCGCCGGTTGCCGCAGGTGCGTGCGCGGTTCTTAACGCGCTGTCCGCGGCGCTCGGCGATGAGGTGTTCCGACGCACACCGGTGACGCTCGACAACATCCTCATGGCGCTCGAGCACGGGCGGCCCATGGAGGAGCCATTGACGGCTCACATCTGATGCCGGGCGAGGTCCAGATGACGAATCAGCAGACGATGCTTCGGTAGCTCGGAGTCCAGGAGAAGCGCTATGGCGATCGTGAACGACTTAATACCTCCGTTCCAGCTGATCCAGCCTTCCAACCTCGAGGAGGCGGCGGCGGCCGCTGACGCGTACGGCGAGGAGGCATGGATCATAGCCGGGGGAATGGACTCGTTCGATTGGCTCAAGGACCGCACGAAGCGGACCGGTGTGGTCATTGAGTTGAGCCAGGTAGACGAACTGCAAGGCATCCGCGAAACGGACGGCGGTCTCGAAATCGGAGCCATGACCACGCTCACTGACGTGGCCGAGCATCCGGCCGTCATCGAGCGCTTTGCGGTGCTCGCCGAGGCCGCGGAGCTCGTGGCATCGCCCCAGATCCGTCATCAAGGCACCCTGGGCGGCAACGTGTCGCAGGATACCCGTTGTACCTACTACCGTGATGGCTGGACCTGCTATCGGGCCGGCGGAAACACCTGCTACGCCAATACGCCGACCTCAGTGAACCGCGAGCATGCCATCCTCCATGCGAGCCGCTGCGTCGCCGTGAGCCCCTCAGACACGGCTCCCGCGCTCGTCGCGCTCGATGCCCAAATGGTCATCCGGCGGGGCACACGCGAGCGCGTCGTCGACGCGGCCGACTACTTCATCGGACCGGACCTGGACATCACACGCATGACGGTTCTGAGGCCCGGCGACCTGCTCACGGCCATCCGGATCCCGGCGACGTGGGCGGGTGCGCGGTTCTACTTCGAGAAGGTGCGCGACCGCGAGGTGTGGGATTTCCCATTGGTGAACGTCGCTTCGGCGATCAGGGAGAGCGGCGGCCGAATCGACGATGCCCGGGTGGTCGTCGGCGCCGTGGCCGCACGACCGTTGCGCTTGCAAGCGGTGGAGGAAGCGCTGGCCGGCCAGCAGCTGAATGAGGAGACAGCCGCAAGGGCCGGTGAGCTGGCCGTCGAGGGCGCTGAGCCGCTGCGCTTCAACGGCTACAAGGTGCCGTTGATGCGCAATCTGGTACGGCGCGCCGTCAGAGGCGGACCGCTCGCTGCCACGGCGTAGACTGGACTGCGGGGCGCGAAGCCCTCGCGTGTGTCACTCTTGGTGAGCCGGCGGTTGCGCTGCTGGCCGCTCGTCCTTGTAGCGCTGCCGCTCATAGCCTGTGAAAGCCCCCAGGAGGAGCCCGCCCCACCCGTCGCCGCCGCGACCACCCTGTGGCGTGCGTTGGGCAACTGGTCGGGAAGCGGCGACCGGCAGACCGAGTCCTTCGACGTGACCACGGGCTCCATGCGGCTCACTTGGGAAGCCGTCCAGGAGGGCGCGCCGGGCACAAACTACTTCCGCGTCTCGCTCCACAGTGCGATCAGCGGCCGACCGCTGCAGACCATCGTCGACACCCAGGAGGCCGGCGCCAGCACGGTGGACCTGGCAGCCAACCCACGGGTGGCGTATCTGCTAATCGAGTCGGAGCGAATCCGTTGGCACGTCACCCTCCACGAAGCGGTGCCGGGGAGTCCGGCCAGCGGGTCAGTCCGAGATTAGGGCGGGTCAGGGGGTTTCACCGATTTCTGCCGCTGGTGGGCGCTTGCCAGCGTCGGTAGGCGATGATACAGGTGTGTGTTACACAGAGAGCCAGGCGGTCGTGTGTGAGCGCCCGTCCGTAGTCATGCAGTGCAGGCCCGAACCGATGAGGAACGATTCATGAGACTGCTATCGCAGCTAACCCAGACCTCCTTGACAGTGGCGCTGCTGAGCGTCGCGCTGACCGCAGCGGCCCAAGAGCCGGGAACCGCATCAGGCGAGTGGCCGTCGTACGGCGGCGACCTCACGCATCAGCGCTACTCGCCGCTCGACCAGATCACGGCGGAAAATTTCAGCAATCTGGAACTGGCGTGGCGATTCAGCACTGACAACCTCGGTCCGCGGCCTGAGCGCAATTTCCAGTCCACACCGTTGATGGTGAACGGCGTACTTTACACGACGGCCGGCACTCGACGCGCCGCGGTCGCGCTCGACGCCGCGACCGGCGAATTGCTCTGGATCCATCGGGTTGACGAGGGCGAGCGGGGCGAAGAGGCGCCGCGCACGCTGTCCGGCCGCGGACTCGCGTACTGGGACGACGGTGGAGATGGCGTAATCCTGTATGTCACACCCGGCTACCAGCTGGTCTCCCTCAACGCCGCGACCGGTGCCCGGAGCCAGAGCTTTGGCGTTGCCGGCATCGTCGACCTGAAGCAAAACATCGACCAGGATCTCGAACCCACCGCCGAAATCGGGCTGCACGCAGCTCCGGTGGTCGCGGGCAACACGATCGTCATCGGCGCGGCACACCGGCCGGGTGGCGCGCCGGCGTCGCTAACGAACGTCAAGGGCTACATCCGCGGGTTCGACGTCCGGACAGGCGAGCGGAAGTGGATCTTCCACACGATTCCTCAACCGGGCGAGTTCGGGAACGACACTTGGCTGGACGATTCCTGGCGCTACACCGGAAATACCGGGGTCTGGGCCCAGATGACCATCGACCCCGAGCTGAACTTGGCCTACATCCCGGTCGAGGCGCCGACCAACGACTACTATGGTGGGCATCGCGACGGCGACAACCTGTTCTCTGGCAGCGTCGTGGCCCTCGACCTCGACACGGGCGAACGGGTCTGGCACTACCAGACGGTCCACCACGACATCTGGGACTGGGACCTACCGGCTGCGCCGGTGCTGTTGGACATCACAGTCGACGGGCGTGATATAAAAGCACTGATCCAGCCGACCAAGCAGTCCTACATGTTCGTGCTCGACCGGGAGACCGGTGAACCGGTGTGGCCCATTCCGGAAATGCCGGTGACACAGGGTGACATTCCAGGTGAGTGGTATTCACCAACCCAGCCGATCCCGAGCAGACCACCGCCTGTCGACGAGATCGACCTCGGCGTCGAAGACCTGGTCGACTACACGCCCGAGCTGCTGGCGCAAGCTGAGGAAATCTTCTCCAGATACACGGTCGGATGGCTGTACGACCCACCCACCGTGGCCATCGCCAACCAAAGCCTCGGCACCCTCCAGCTACCCAGCTCGACCGGGGGCGTGAACTGGCCCGGCGGATCGGCCGACCCGGAGACCGGCTTCTTCTACATCTACACCAAGACCCAGATCGGCGCGCTCGGGATGATCAACGACCCGGACCGCTCCGACCAGGACTTTATCCGTGGCCGCCCCGACGGCGTCAGCGCGCGCGATGCCTCGACGAACATCCAGGGGTTCCCGATGATCAAGCCGCCATGGGGTCGCATCACCGCCATCAGCATGAACACCGGCGACATCGCGTGGCAAATTCCACACGGCGAAGCGCCGGACAACATCCGGAATCATGAGTTGCTTGGCGGCATGGACATCGGGCGAACCGGCTGGCCTGGCCGCGTCGGCGTGCTGGTCACCGGGACTGTGGTAGTCGCCGGCGAGTCCGGTCTCTACACGACCGAGACCGGCGAGGTCGGCTCGATGCTGCGCGCCTATAACAAAGCGACCGGCGCAGAGGTCGGTGCCGTCTACATGCGGGCCCCGCAGAGCGGGTCGCCGATGACATATCAGGTGAACGACCAGCAATACATCGTCGTCTCCACGAGTGGTGGGGGCCTGTCCGGCGAGCTGTTGGCTTACCGTCTACCCTAGAGGGCCGTTGAACACGTCTGGACACTCGAACCGCCAACCATTGCAGAGGGAGATAGGGATGAAGAGCGCGATCCTCGCCGCCGTCGTCGTGGGCTTCACGTTCGCCGGAACGGCACAAGCCCAGGGCCCACCTGATGCGTGCGGCCCAGCCGGCCAGCTGCCGGTGGAGCTCTCCGCCAATGTGGGCTCCGACGCACGCTGTTTCGAGCTCCGGATGTACACGGCTAGCAACGAGCGTGGCGACATCGACATGCTGCATCAGCGCTTCCGCGAGCAAGAGGTGGCGATCTTCGAGAAGCACGGCGCCGAGGTCATCGCCGTGTGGCAGCGTCTCGACGACCCGAACACGCTGGTCTGGATGCTCGCCTATCGAGACCGCGCCCATCGGGACGAAGTCTGGGCGGGGTTCGCCTCCGACCCGGACTGGGCCGCGCTGCGCGAGAAGTACGATGTGTCGCTCTCCATTGAGGCCTACTGGATGAGCTCCACCAACTACTCGAACCTCCGGTAGCTGTCCGCGCAAGAGAGACTCCGCCATACCATGAGACCGAATCGCACTAGTGGCCTGTTACTGCTGCCGCTGCTTTTCTTACTTCCAGCTGTATCTGGCAGCACAATCGACCCCGCTCGGCATCGAGCGCCAAACTGAGTTGGTCAATCCGCGGGATGCCGCTTGGTTTTACCGGCCGGAAAGAGACGAAAGCGAGAAGCCGGAGGAGTTCCTCGATCTCCTCGGGATCAACGGGGGCGACGTCGTTGCCGATATCGGCGCCGGCGCTGGTTTTTTCTCCCTGCTCGCCGCCGAGCCCGTCGGACGAAAATAGACAAGCCGCTTGCGAGTTCACGCAGATTGGCGGAAACAGAACGGGCGTGTGCCTCCCCACCCCGTAAAGCTTGATTCGGCACAAACGAGGCGCACGGCGTTTCAAAACGGCGCACCGCCTCGGCGGACTGAGCCGGCTACTCGAGCAACGGTTCGATGAGTGCGGCCAGCTCCTCGTAGCTCAAGTCACCCGGGTTGTACCGCTGAACGATGCCATCGCGATCAACGAGGACGAGGGTCGGCGTCGTACTGACGCCGAAGTTGAGGAAGTTGTCTGCGCTAATCGGTACACTCATCCACGGCGGGATCGGATACTGCGCTGAGTAGTCGCCGTTTATATACGCTAACTCCTCTTCCGACGTCGCCGTCTGCCCGCGGGTGACGTAACCGTACAGTTGGGTTGGACCGACGATGACCAGACCCCGGTCATGGTACTGTTCGTACAGTTCTCTCAGCACGGGCTCCTGCCGCTTACAGTCCGGGCACCAATGCGCCCAGAAGAAGAACAGCACGACCTTGCCTCTGAGTTCATCGGGCGTTGGTGGCTGTAGACTGAAATAGTCGTCGACGTCGAGAGCAGGAAACGGCTTCCCCTCCACGCTGAGCAAGAGAAAGTTCTTCTGAATTCGAGTTTCGATCGACGTGCCTGCAAACTCTTGCCGTACGGCACTCAGAAAAGTCACAGCCCGCGCGCGGTCTCCCTGGGCGTCGTACGTGTGACCCAACACCTCAATCCCGGCCCCAAGGGCGGTCGGCAAGAAACGTTCGGCGTCGAGCGGACGCCCTTTCATCAATTCGAGGCTCCCCTCGAACGCTTCACTCGCATACTGCTCGGCGAGGTCCCATCGCTCCGCGAAGCTCGCCCCACGCGCCATCCAAGAGACCGCGGCAAGCCATTCTGCGGTCGGTTGCTCGCCATCGACCCGTCTCGACTCGAGAAGGGCTCTGGCATTATCGACTTCTCCCGCCCAAGCCAGATCGCTCATTTCCGAAACGAGGCTACGCGACTGGCCGACCAGGGCCACCGGCGAGACCAGGCAGATCAGCAGGAACGGTATGGCCAAAACTTTGAACTGTTTCATGGCACCCTCCGATCGGTGACTGTAGGCACCTCAGTGCGGGGAGTCAACGCGGCGGGACCTTCACCGCCCGAAGTTGGTGCGGTGGGCCACTAGCGGCGTTCCGCCGGTTCGACGTTCATATGCCATTCGACGGCTTCAGTCGCCGGCGCGAAACAGACGCGGTCGTCGCATGCCTGGTATAGAAAGCTTCCGGGCACGATGATCTCGCCTGGTAAGACCTCTGTGTCCAGCGCCAGTCGCACCGCAATCGTGAACTCGTGCTCGAAGACCGCCAGCGGCTTTTCCCACCCCTCCAGGAGGAAATCCGTGGACTCGGGATAGGCAATCTCCTCCACCGTGACGCCTTCGGGCAGCCTGAGGGCGAGGAGAGTCGGAATGACGAACGGGTCCCGCGGCTCGTCCGACTGCACGTGAATGTTCTCTGGGAGCTCGACCCCAAGTACAAGTGTCACACTCTGGCCAGGCTGGATCACCTGCTGCTCGACCGTGGGCGTCAGCTCCGCCGTCGGTTGGCGGAACTGTGCGCTGGTTGGGACCGCACTCCTACCGAGCCCGGCAACCAGCAATCCAAGGGGAACGACGACGGTGCGTGTCCTGGGCAGTCTCATGTAGGAGCCAGCAGGGGTACGTCGGGCAGAGCCATCCCCAGACGAATTACCGAGGCGTCCAGAGGAAGACCTCCCAGTCACGGAGAGGGTCGGGCCCACCCACCGCCCTATCCATAGGCATGCCGCTCTTGCCCGAGTACAGCTCGAGCATCCGCAGGCGAGCGTCGCCCAGGATCTCTCGGGCCCGCATCGCGTACGTCGCGTCACCGATACGTAGCCACCCCTCGCCGTTACCGTCTCTCACACGCTGCGCCCAGTATCCCCCGTCCGGGCGGGTGGCCGTGACCACACCCTCGGGAGTCCCCACATACGTAAGATAGACCACGAACGGCGGGAAGCCGCGAAACTTCATCAGCAGAGTGCCCGCCACATCATTGACGGTGCTAAAGTCATTCGGAGCGGGAGTATCCGTCCCTCCGATTATCACGCCGGGCGTACGCTGAAGTCCCTGGTTGCCTGCATAAGGAGCGGTAAACACCCAACCGGCCACGCCGATCAGGAGTACCACTCCTGTGGCGATCCCTTTGATCTTTCCCTTTCCGTTCATCCTACATCCTCCGCGTTGGTCTCAGCACGGACGCGTTTACCCGGCCGCGGCACAAGGGTAGCCCCCAACTGGAGCGTTGTCAGTATGGAAACCCGAAGTCGGGTGACCTCACGCCTATCAGATTATGAGCCGAGCACTCGTGGGCGCTGGTAAGCTCCACCCAAGCCTCAGAGCACCGCAGCCCCTACGCAAACTGTAAGGTTGCGACACCAGCGTCCTTGTCACCGTGTTGTCCGCCCCCGATACTCTCGCTCGTCCAAGAACAGGCTGTTATGATCACCGGCATCCGCGCCGGCACCGCCAGCGATTGCTTCGCGTCCCGTCGGCCGGACCATGCCCACGGAGGAATGATGACCAACGCACGTAGATGGGCCCCCCGCCTCGTTACGGTGCTCTCGCTGTCAGTGGCCTTGGGGGTTACCCACGCCGCGCTAGAGGCGCAGTCTCCACCGGCCCAACCACCAGCGGACTGGGGCCCCATCTCGATCAATATGGAGGAAATCTCCTACCCGCATCCGGTAGAGTTCCTGAACTTACAGTTATTTGGCCAGGACGTCCGGATCGCGTATATGGACGTGTCACCGGTCGGGCCGCCGAACGGTCGGACTGTCGTACTCCTCCACGGAGGGAGCTATTACGGGTGGTACTGGAAGGAGCAGATCGAGGCTCTTCGTAACGAAGGGTATCGGGTTGTCGTGAAGGACCGCCTCGGGTGGGGCAAGTCCTCCAAGCCCATCCTTCCGTACAGCATGAGCTTGCACGCTTCCAACACGGCGCAACTCCTGGAGCACATGGGGATCTCCCAGGCAGCCATCGTCGGCCACTCGATCGGCGGCCAGATGGCCACGCGCTTCGCCTTCCTCTATCCGGAGATGACGACGCACCTCGTGACGGTCAACCAGATCGGCCTGACCGACCGCCGCGCAGGACGGGGCTATCGGCCCTTCACCGGGGAGATCAACGCGGAGCCGGACCCGCTGAGCGTGTACGAATCAGCGGTTCGCACGGAGATGCGCCGCTACGTGACCTGGAAACCCGAGTTCATCGATCACCTTCGTATCCGGTACGGCCAAAGCCTCAGCGGCGACTGGCCGCGGCTGGCCTATGTGCGGTCGCTCGGTGGCAACCTGCGGGGGATGGACACGGTCGTGGACGACTGGCCGCACATCCAGACGAAGACGCTGATCCTCGGCGGAGAGATCGACGGACCCGACTTTCCTGAGAACGCGCGGCATGCGGTGGACGTTCTCCCCAACGCCGAAGTCTTCCTGATCCCCGGCGTCGGCCACAACCCGCACGAAGAGGTGCCGGAGATCGTTAGCGCCGAGCTGATCCGCTTCCTCGGGTCGGACGCTCAAGAGCCGGCGGGGCAGGGCGGCCATTAAGACATCAGGACTGGGAGGCGTAATGATGGGAACCAGATTGTGGATGACAAGTGCACTCGCCGGCGTTCTCGCAATCGCGTGCACAACAGAAGAGGCGCCCCCCACGGCGCAGGCAGACGCCGGTGGACCGAGTTGGATAGATCTTGCAGTACACAACTTTGGCTCACCCATAAATACGATGTCGTCTGAGGGTGAGCTCGCCTTTGCCGATGATGGAACCATGGTGTTTACCACCGATCGGCAGGATCTGGCCGTAGCACCTGGAGATCCGAAGGATCTCTACATCGCGACATTCAACGAAGAAAGCGGTCAATGGAACATGCCCGAGAACATGGGAATTCCGGTGAACGCAGCGCCTGCCACGGACGTCGACCCGTTACGACTGGGCGATGACAGGGAACCGTGGATCACACCGGACGGGAACACGATCTTCTTCAAGTCCGACAGGCTCGCAACAACCACTCCCCGCAACGCCAACGACGTGTTCGTCACCCATAAAGTCGGCGGGGAATGGACGGAGCCGGAGCTGGTGCCCTACCCGATCAGCACGGACGAGGGAAACGAGCACTGCCCAATGTTGCTCCAGGACGGCGAGACCCTCTGTTTCGCTTCGTCGAGAGCCGGCGGCTACGGTGGTTCCGACATCTGGTGTGCACAGGAGGATGCGGACGGGAACTGGCAGGATCCTGTTAATCAGGGCCCCAACGTCAACACGGCGGCCCAAGAATTCCACTTCATGGAAGACAAGAGCGGCTGGGTGTACTTCACCTCAGGCAGACCGGGGGGATATGGCGGCATGGACGTCTGGGCTTCCAAACATGTGGCCGGCGAGACGGGTCCCGATGCTTGGGGTCCTGCCGTGAACCTCGGGTCGTCGATCAACACTACGAGCGCCGACATGTGCCCCGCTCTACTGCCGGATGACCAGACCATGGCCTGGTTCTCGGGTAGAGCGGACAATTCTTTAGGCGCCGCTGACATTTTCTGGATGTACAAGAAGGAGCCGGGGGTGACCCCTTGACTCACTACCGGTCCCCGAAAATCGGATTCTGAACCACGGAAGGTTGCGACGCGACCGCCCGTCCCAGATGCACAACGAAAACGCTCCTCGAAAGGGACCCGACATGACAAAACAGACCAGCCGTCGTGACATGATCAAAGGAAGCGTCGCTCTTGCGGGATTGAGCGTCCTGGGCCTACCGGAATGGGCCTTTCCGGCCCTCACGCAAGACCAGACCCCGGTACGCTTCACCGACTTGCCCGACACCATCGTGCTGGAGCGGACACCGGATCGGCGAATCATCGATATCCGCGGTATCGACGGGGTGTTCACCCCGAGCGACCAGTTCTTCACGACGCAGCATTACGGGCACCCCGAGATCGACACCACGACGTACCGACTGCAAGTGTCCGGACTCGTGGCCCGGCCCCTGTCGCTCTCGCTCGCCGAGCTACAAGCCATGCCGAGCCGCGAGCTCGTTTTCGGGTTCGAGTGCTCAGGGAATCGCGGTCCGGTGAACGGTCTTTCGAGCAACGGCCGCTGGCGGGGCGTCCCGTTGCGCGCGGTCCTGGAGCGGGCCGGGGTGCAGCCCGAGGCCCGTGAGATCGTCCTGTTCGGCGCCGACCATGGCGAAGAGGACGTGGAGTTCCGGGGTAACACGTTCCCCGTGGACCAGCAGTACGGCCGGAGCCTCCAAAGAGACCAGGCGCTGTCGGACGAGCCGCTGCTGGCCTACTCGCTGAACGACGAGCCGCTCACCACGCATCAGGGGCGTCCGCTCCGGTTGCTCGTCCCCGGGTGGTACGGTGCGCCGAACGTCAAGTGGCTGTCGGAGATCCACGTCCAAGCGGATCAGTACCTGGGCAAGTACCAGGCGCGCTGGTACCGGACCTTGAAGGGCGAGATGGTCAACGGCGAGATGAAGTGGAAAGAGACGGCGATCACCAAGATGCAGCTGAAGTCGTTCATCGCGCGGGTGACCCGGGAGACCACCGACGGCAGCCGGCACAACGTGTTCGGCGTGGTGCTGCACGACGGCACACCGCTCCGGTCGGTCGAGGTGCGGGTGGACGACGGCCCGTGGCAGCCGGCAACGCTCGACCCGGCGACGACGAGGGAGCAGTACGGGTGGAAGTTCTTCAACTACACCTGGAACGGCGCCACCCCGGGTGAGCACACGGTGACCTCGCGGGCAACCGACATCAACGGCAACGTGCAGCCGACCGCCGAGGAGCTGGAGACCAAGCAGACCTTCCTCGAGCACAACCCGCAGCTGCCGCGGACCCTCATCATCGAGTAAGGAGGCTGCTAACCATCCGGCAGCTGAGGTGGTCCGAATGTCGAGTTAGAAGCCCGGCGAGTGCGCTGGAGGAGTAACACCGACAAACAGAGTCGGGATCATATGACCCCTCTCTCTTTGGTTGTAGCAGAAGCACTTCGCACGACGAGGCGCGTGCAGCCGGGGCTCGGTGATGCTTGGGTGTTTCCCCCTCCGAGGGATGCAACGCTGCCCTGCTCGAGGCACCTCATGCGAGACTGGTGGGGGCGGGGCGAAAGGCTCGCAGAATTGGAGCCGATCGAGAGGAGAGGTTGACACAGCCTCAGGCGGAAGTTCGCGACGGACATGCGAACGAAGCTCCCGCTCAGGGACCTGTGCCACGCAGGTGGCTGGAAGGACGCGCAGACGATCCTGAAGTGTTACCAGCAGCCTGACGAGGACCTGCTCCGCGGGGTGCTCGACGACCGTGAAGACCCGGATGTAGGCTCGAATCGACAGGACAACCGACAGGAAGCCCAGTCGTAGCAGTAACAAACAACCCCGCCCGGTCACCTAAGACCAAGCGGGGCTTCCATTCCCATCAATGGGCCTGGGTAGACTCGAACTACCGACCTCACGCTTATCAGGCGTGCGCTCTAACCACCTGAGCTACAGGCCCCACAACAACTTACGGATGCGGTGTGTAATATTTTGTGCAAGAATGGCTTGTTCATGCCTCCTCCTCCCTCAACTCACCGCCGTTGAGAACGACTGATAAGATAGTGTCAGCATCGGCCTGCAGGTAGGCGCGTTTGAGGCTCACAGTGTCTTTCCAGTTCCCCGCCGCAGCTAGGTCAATATCGGGCACATGTTTTCTGCTCTGAGCCCATTTCCGCCGGTACGAATGCCGCAGACTCCCCTTCTGCGGCCCCAGCCCAGCGAGCTTCTCGGCCTCCCTCAGCCGCTTGTCCGCGAGGTGGCTCGTGATGGGCTTTGTGGGATCGCCAAGCGATGGAAACAGGGGTGCAGCGCCAATGCCTGGACGTTCCGTGTGGATTCTCGACTCGCACGGTCACCATCCCCATAAGCAGCTCGAGATTAAATCTCAGAGCCACCTCCGAGGCTACAGCCGTCCGGGCAAAGAATCTTGACCAAGAGGACTAGGGCGGCGAGGCCCTAAACGAAGACGACAGTTCTCTTCTTGTTGGACCAGTCGCTCCACCCTGGTACGGGAGCCGGATTGGAAGACGACAACTCCAGATCCTGAGGCACCCCCCCCACAAGCTCTTGTCTGCAATTGTGTCAGGTGAACGCGTCTCAGTCCGACGCGCTCCAGGCGAAGCGCGCCTCAGTCGTCGGAAACCTCGAAGCCCTTCTCCCTCCAGCCCTTCGTCCCCTCGTTGATGCTGCGGACGTCTCGATAGCCGAGGGACGCCAGAAAGAGCGCGCCGGTCAGCGACCGGTTTCCGGCCTCACACACCACCAGGACGGGAGCCTCGCGGTCTTCGGGGAGATGGGCGGCGTAGTCACTCATCTCGCCAAGGGGCATATTCACCGCCTCCGGAATGTGGCCGCCCGTGAACTCGTCGTACTCGCGCACGTCCACGATAAAGGGGCTCCTGGCCTCGATCATGTCGTGCGCGGGCTCGAGGCCGATGGTGAGCGCCGGCGTGCCCCTCGTGTTCTCGATGAGGGTGGTCATCATACGCTCCTGTGGGCTCGCCTCCCCTGATGCGGCCATCCCGGGAATGTGCCTGCTCATCGACGAGGCGTACTTGAAGGCGTTGTCGGGGAAGATCACCACCGCGAATACGCCGGGCTCGTCCGGCACCAAACGGAGGGCCCCGGCAAGGGCCATGGCCGAACTCGGACCCGCGATGATGCTCTCCTCGAGATTCAGGCTCTGGCACAATCCCCAGGCCTCTTCGTCGTTGACTTCGACCAACTCGTCATACTCGTCGGGGCGAAACAGAGCGGTCTGCTGGAGCTGCCGAATGCTCCGCACACCGGGAATGTCGTGGCCCTCTTGCGGATGCACGCCCAGCACCTTGATCTCCGGATCTTGTTCCTTGAGAAAGCGGCCCGTGCCCGTGATCGTGCCACAGGTGCCGAGCCCAGCCACGAAGTGTGTCACCCTCCCTTCCGTCTGCTTCCAGATCTCCGGTCCCGTGGTCTTGTAGTGCGCCTCGGGGTTCGCCTCGTTCTTGTATTGGTCGAGCATGTGGAAATCAGGCCTGTCGGCGAGTTCGTGGGCTTTGGCGATGGCCCCCTCTGGCGCGCCCGGCGCGGGACACAAATCGTCGTCCAGTTCGAGAACATGGGCCCCGAAAAACCGAAGCATGATCCGCTTCTCGAGGGGAATGGCCGAAGACAAGGGGGTGGTCAGCGAGTACCCCTTCACGTTGGAGATCATGGCCAGGCCCATCCCCGTGTTACCCGACGTGGGCTCGACCAACTTCTGGCCCACGTCCAGTATGCCACGCTCTTCAGCGTCCTTGATCAGGTTCGCCGCGACCCGATCCTTTATGGCACCGAACGGGTTGTACCATTCCAGCTTCCCGTATACGCGCGCATGCTGAAACGGAACCACCCGGTTGATCCGGACCAGCGGAGTCGGATTGTCCGCGTTGGAGAGTAGGCCCTCCATCGAGCCATAGATTCTCAATCGATGATCCGGCATCCGTCCTCCGTTCTCGGCATTCTCGCCCCCGCATTTCGTCTATCGGCCACGCGATCACCACTCCATCACCATCATCGGAGATCGGGGACGTCTTCCGGGCAAATCAATACCCCATTCAAGTCAGGGGTTTCATGCAGGGTTCCCCTGGATACAGGGCACCATGCCACACAGGGCGTCAGGATCGCCCGGTGACCTCGTGTACACGATCGACCAGAAACGCAACCGCGTCGGGATCCGTCGTTCGCTCGATCCCGTGGCCCAGGTTGAAGATATGGCCCAGCGCCCCTCCCGCGTCCTCGAGCACTCGATCGATCTGACGAGCGAGTTCCTCTCGCGGTGCGAACAGAGCCGCCGGGTCCAGGTTGCCCTGAACGGCCGTGTCGGGTCCCAGAATGCGGCGGGCATCGGAGAGCGGCAGGCGCCAGTCGATCCCCACCACATCGGCGCCGCACTCCCGTACGGTCTCCAGTAGCGTCGCCCCCTGGTTCGGAAAATAGATGAGGGGCACGTCCAAGGGACGGAGCGCGTCGATCACACGCCGGACGGCCGGGAAGGCGAACTCCCGGTACTGCTCAGGCCCGAGCAGCCCCGCCCACGAATCGAAGACCATCAACGCTTTGGCACCCGAGGCGGCTTGCGCCTCCAGGTACCGGACCATCGTGTCGGCCAGCTTCTTCAGGAGCAGGTGCGATGCCTCGGGCTCCGCGAACAGAAAGGCCTTGGCTTCGGAGAAGGTCTTCGATCCCCCTCCCTGCACGAGATAGCAGAAGAGGGTGAACGGCGCCCCCGCAAATCCGATGAGAGGGCCCGAGGCCGGGAGCGCCTCGCTGAGCAAGCGCACCGTCTCCAGTACGAAGGGCACGCTCTCTTCCGGATCGGGGATGCGAAGCGCCTCCACCTGATCGAGGCTCCGGATGGGAGTTTCGATGACGGGCCCGGGCGCGAAGTCCAGCGCGACGCCCATCCCCTCTACCGGGGTCATGATGTCGCTGAAGAGAATCGCCGCGTCCATCCCGAAGCGACGGATCGGCTGCAGCGTGACCTCTACCGCCAGTTCGGGAGTTTTCGTGAGCGTGAGGAAGTCCACGTCAGCCCTGATCTTCCTATACTCCGGCAGATAGCGGCCAGCCTGACGCATGATCCACACCGGTGTGTGCGCGACCGGCTCACACCGACAGGCGGCCAGGAACGGGGACGCTTCGGACGAGACCGACGGGTCCGTCTGCGCGGACCGAGCTCGGCTGGCCTCACCCCTCACACTCAGGACGTCCCTCCGAGTACGCGCGCCGCGTCCTTCGCAAAGTACGTGAGGATGAGGTCCGCTCCGGCCCTTTTGATGGCAATCAAGCTCTCCATCATGACAGCCTCCTCATCCACCCAGCCCTTACCGGCGGCGGCCTTGATCAGCGCGTACTCACCGGAGACCTGGTAGGCAGCCGTGGGCATTCCGAACGTTTCCTTCACCCGGAAAATGACATCGAGATAGAGCCCCGCCGGCTTGACCATGACCATGTCCGCCCCCTCTTCGATGTCCAACTCTACTTCGCGCAGCGCCTCGTCTGCGTTGGCCGGGTCCATTTGGTATCCCTTCCGGTCGCCGAAGGAGGGAACCGAGTGGGCTGCGTCACGGAAAGGTCCATAGAATGCTGAAGCGTATTTGGCGGCATACGAGACGATGGGGACATTGCCGAGTTCCGCATCGTCCAAGGCGGTCCGGATCGCCCCCACGCGGCCGTCCATCATGTCGCTGGGCGCGACCGCGTCGGCGCCGGCATCGGCGTATACCAAAGCAGCCCGAGCCAGCAGTGGAAGACTCGCGTCGCCATCCACTTCTCCATCCTCGGTGAGCAGCCCACAATGCCCGTGATCCGTGTACTCGCACAGGCACACGTCCGCCCATACCAACAGATCGGGAACGGTCTCCTTGATCGCACGGATCGCCGTGGGCACCAAACCATCCGGATCGTATCCGGCCGAGCCCTGCGCATCCTTTTCATCGTCCTCAGGCACACCGAACAGGATCACCGCCGGGATGCCCAGGCTGTAGGCATCCTGCGCCTCCTCCACGATCAGATCGACGGACAACTGGGAAACGCCAGGCATGCTGCCCACCGGATTCCGGACGCCCTTCCCCCCGACGACGAACAGCGGATAGATCAAGTCATCCGCAGACAGAGACGTCTCTCGAATGGCGCGACGCCAGGTCTCACCCTTCCGAAACCGACGAAGCCGGAGCCTCGGGAAACTCATTGGCCGACGGTTTCCAACTCGATGGTGATTTCGGCCGCGTAGAGCATGGTGCGGTCCTCATCGCTCGCGGCCCATTTTCTCAACGTCGCCAAGCTGGACTGTACCATCCCCTCGAACGCCACCTCACCATTGGCGATCACGCGGATCGGACTTTCCATGTCGAACGCACCCGGCGAAATCAACACCGTAAACCGCCGGACATGATAGCTGTCGACCGTCACGGTGTTGCCCTCTCGGACGGCCTGCACGATGCCGCCGAATCCGTCGGCCGTATACGCCGCGAGAGCACCGCGCTGGTCATCCCCCGCGATAGGGCCGAAGTCATCGATCACCACCCAGTGCGCCCGGTTGTAGCGATCTGTGCGCTCCGTGGCCCACAGGATTCGCTGGGGGTGGGGGTCCCGAGGATGGTCTTCGATGAACCGCTCGATATTTTCGACCTCTTCCGTCCACCACCTCGTGTTGTGACCGCCGGGCTTCACGGTGAAAACGAAATCCACGCCGGCCTGCTCGAAGGCATCGAGAAAGGGCTCCATGAGACGGGCCGGATACAGCCGATCCGTCTCCCCACTCACGATGAAGAGGGACCGGTTGGTGAGGTTCCCCAGGTGCATCTGTCCGTCGGCGCCGGTCGACGTATTCAACAGCACGCCGGGAAATCCGATGAAGGGAAGGAAGGACGCCCAGGGTGTCACGTCCCGGAAACCCAAGAAATACACACCCGTCCCACCGTCCGACGACCCCAACGCGTGGACCCGGTTTTCGTCCACGTTGTACGTGCGCTTCAGGTCCGAGAGGATGCCCCGAAGATTCTCGACTTGGCTGGCCTGCCACCAGTACGACTCGTTCCACGAGAGCGGGAGTACCGCGATGCGGTCATAACCGACGACGTCGTCGTAATTCCGCCACCACCCTCCCCCTGGGCCGGGATTCGGCCGCGACACACCGCCATGGAGGTAGAACGCGACCGGATATCGACGGGTTGGATCGTAGTTCTCGGGGACGATCACCACGTACCTGTGGAGAAGTCCGTCCTGGTTGGTGCGTGTGAGTTCTATTCGGCCCGTGGGCACGTCGCCGGAATGCTCGGGGCCACTACGGAGCATCTCGTACGTCTCAGCGAAGGAGTCGTCCGGGGCCTGCCCCAGAGCCGACGACCCCATCGCGCTCAAGCCGATCACACCGATGAGCGCCGCGCGAAATGAAGTCATGTCTCCTGTCATGGTGCGAGTCTCCCGAGGGGCACAACATGCTCTCCTTGCGGCGTTGGGGACAACCGTAGAGAGAGCAGGACCCCCGCCGCCGATAGAACACGTAGCAAAACATACCAGCGAAGCGCGCCCCATTCTAGAATTGGTGTGCCCGGGAGCCTATCTTCAGGTGACAATGAGCCGCGCTTCCGACGCCCAAGACCGCGACCCGTCGTGCTTCGTCAACAGCCTTCTAGGGGGTTGCGCATGGCCGCGACTGCCGCTCTCGTGTCGGTCAACTTATCCAGGAAGCGACGCGAGTGCAGCCATCACACCCATGACGCCCTTCACTCGATCGGCTTATGCCGTGGTTTCGGCGATTCCGTTGGGCTCGGTTGCGCCCTACGGGATGGTGTCCGCGATTGTGGAACGCCCGCGCGCCCCGCGCGCAGTGGGCGGTGCCCTTTCCACCCTCTCCGAAGAACTCGACGTCCCCTGGTGGAGGGTTATAAGTAGCTCGGGCCGGATCTCCACACCTTCGATCCACCATACGACGCAAATTCAGCGGGCCCTGCTCGAGGACGAGGGTGTGCGCCTCACCGAAGGCGGACGCATCGACTGGGAGCGGTACGAGTGGAAGCCGACCGAAGCCGACCTCGAACGGGTGCTCGGAACAGTGGACACGGAAGTCGCGCATCTCGGAGCCGTGGACGCATGAACCACCGCGCCACCACTCTGGGGCTGATCCTGGGACTCGCGCTCGGGCTCCTCGCCAGCGCCACCGACATCGGTCTGCTCGACCGCTTGGCCGACGGCGTGGCTCCTCTGGGCACACTGTTCATCAACGCGATCCGCATGGTGGTCATCCCGCTCGTGGTGACGACTATCTTCGTCGGCGTCGCCCGCATCGGAAATCCGAAAGCGGTGGGCAAGCTCGGGGGATCCGCATTCGGCTTCTTCTGGGGAACGACCGTCCCCGCCATCGTCATCGGTCTGGCCTTCATGACCATCGCGATGGCCATCTGGCCGGTCGCCATCGAGGTGACGGCCATCGTAGAGGACATCCAGGAGCTCCCAGGACTCCTCGACCTCCTTTTGCGCTTGATCCCGGCCAACCCGTTCGCCGCCGCGGCGGAAGGAGCCCTGCTTCCGCTGATCGTGTTCACACTCTTGATGGCAGCCGCGGCGGGCACCGTGGAGGAGGCGCGTCGCCTCCGGCTGATCACTCTCGCCGAGGACTTCAGCGCGGTATTCGTCCGGCTCGTCCACTGGATCTTATGGACCGCGCCCGTGGGCGTGTTCGGACTCGCCGCGCCCGCGGTCGCCCGCATGGGGCTCGGATTACTCACCGGCCTGGCCGTGTTCGTGGGGACCGTGGTCATGGGGTTGTTCGTGTTCATGGCGCTCATCTACCTGCCGGCCGTTCGAATACTGGGGAAAAAGGGTGTAGGTGATTTCGTCCGGGGAGTGACGGGCAGCTATGTGATCGGGTTCTCGACGACCAGCTCGGTGGCCTCCCTCCCGGTCATGCTTGAGGAAGCCGACGCACTCGGCGCGTCGCCCGCCGTGTCCTCGCTCGTCCTGTCTTTAGGGGCGGCCATCAATCGGGGAGGAAGCGCTCTCTTTCAGGCCGGGGCACTAGTGTTTCTCGCGGACGTTTACGGGGTGCCGCTCCCGCTCACCACCCTCGTGAGTGCCGGATTCGTGGGCTTCGTAGTGGCCATGTCAGTGGCTCCAGTACCCTCGGCCAGCGTCGTGACGCTGGCCCCGATCCTCGAAGCCGCCGGCGTACCGTTGGCCGGCCTCGGGCTCCTCCTCGGAATCGACCGAATTCCGGACATGTTTCGGAGCGCAACGAACGTCACCGGACACGTGGCCGCGGCCGTGACGGTGGAGGGGCTGGTGGGGGGGGGCGCCTCCGCTGATGACGGAGCTGTGTCGGGGTCGGTCTAGCCCTTCAATTCTTCAAGCACGGCCTGCGACGACAACGCCGGAATCGGAGAGCGACGATAGTCGCCCGTGTTTCGTGTGGCGATGAAGGAGGCACCGCACGCCCTCGCTGCCGCGACTACGTATCTCTGTCTCTCCGTGAAAGCGACGAGCGGCAGCCAGGTCTCCAGCTTTACCTCTCAAAAGGCGATCGTGGTCCGGACGCTCAACACCAGAGCGTTGTCGAGATTAGGGTCCGTACCCGGATTGATGATGTACTGCACGTCCGGCTGAACGGTGAGCCAGTCCGTCAGCGGAGCAGAGTAAGCCAACTCGATCGCGGTCTCCGCCTTGTCGTTCGAGCGGCCTTGCGAAGACTCGGAGTCGATGAAGACCGACCCGTTGCGTGCGTGCCCCACGGCAAGACCGAGTTGGTCCGGCTCCCCGGACCGGAAGGGACCCGTGTAGACCAATCCGGCGCCGAGGTAGGTCCCGATCTGATTGAGGTCCGTGTCCGCGACCCCTGCTCGGAAGAATCCGGACAAGCCCCCGCCCTCCCCCGTGCGATAGAGGGGCCGCTCACCCAGAACGTACATCCCGTGGTTCCTCGACGTTGGCGTCGCCCCAGCAGCCGGAGCCGCCTGGAGGTGATCGGTTTTCGACGTGTAGAAGTACCCGCCCAAGGCGATCTTTTCCCCGCCCTCCTCTCCGTCCGGCGTCGTGTAGAACGCGAACTCGCCGGTGATCAGCAGTCCCTCTTCTCTCGTCCATCTCACATGGGTTCCGCCCGGGTCGTCCACGGCACCCGGGACCGCGTCGAGCGCGGCAACGCTGAACTGAACGGACTCGCCAAGCGAGGCACGGACCCGCATGGCCAAGGAGGTCGTGGGAAAGATGGACGGCCCGTTCTCCCCGGTTTGGGAAAGGTCCGGCCCGATGCCGTGTGAGCTGTTCATGAAGACGCTGCCCGTCTCGATGACGTCGAACTCGGAATTCAGATCGTACAGCCCCGCCTTCAACGACAATCTCCCGGAAGCGAGCTCCTGCTCGATCCAACCCTCGTAGAGTTTCCAGGTGTCGGGGGCGTCGAGGTTCGACAGGGTCTGGAGGTCGCCCGCCAGTTCGCTCGGAGAGGACCCGTTGTTCCCGAGCACGTAGAAGAACGCCGTAGCGCCCTTCCATCTGAGCAACGTCTCCAGCTCGAGGCGCGCCGTGAGATCGACGTTGTCCAAATACGAGGACCCGCGCTCCGCTCCCCCCGCCACGATGTTGGCAAAGTCGGCCGTGTAAGCGACTTCGGCCGTGATGCCCTCGTACAGATTCAGCTGAGAGGACGCGGGAGCTACGTAGCCAGCCGCCACAAGGGCGGCCAGCCCGGCTTGGACGACAGGATGAGGCTTCATTCCTGGGCTTGGATTTTTCGCTTCTCCCTCAGCCGCAGCGAAGTGGCGGTGGCTCAGTTCGTCGGAGAAATTGGTGCGCCCTTGGTCACGGCCATGGCGCCGCTACGTGTGAGCGTCTCCATTTCGGCGAGATCGGCCACCTCTTCCAGAAAGCGGTCGATCTCCGGCCCTCCACTGGTCAACTCGACCGTGAAGTGCCCGCCGGAGTCATCCAGAACCCGGCCGCCGAACGCCTCGACCACGCTCGCGAGCCGCTCCTCCTCGGGTCCGCCTTTCGGGAGTCGCAACTTGAACAGAACCAACTCCCGCTCGATGTGATCCGTACCGGTCATGTCCACGATTTTGACGACATCCACCAGCTTGTCGAGATGTTTTGAGATCTGATCGATAACAGCGTCCGAGCCCGTCGACACGACCGTGAGCCGGGAGACGGTCTCGTCAGCGGTGGGTGCTACGTTGAGGCTCTCGATGTTGAAGCCCCGTGTAGAAAACAGGTTGGTGACGCGGGAAAGCGCTCCCGCCTCGTTCTGCAACAAGACTGATATGATATGCCGCATCTGAAGACGCCTAGGGCAATCCAAGTCGAAAGGTGTTTCGTGGGTCAGGCAACTTTCGCTGCGAACGGCGCCTCTTGCAATACACGCCGTGTTATCCACCTTCCTTGGGCGACCAGGTAACCCTCTGAATCTCCAGTTGCAAAGATGGACGTGGAAACTCAAACCAAGCCGGCACACGCTCTAGCGGGCACGATCATGAGCGGCGCCGAGATCATCATGCAGGTGATCGCCGACGAGGGCCTGCGCACGATCTTCGGCTACAGCGGGGGAGCGATCCTACCGACGTATGACGCTGTGTTCCGGTACAACGAGGCGCACGCCGAGGACGGGAAGGGGCCGATACCGCTCATCGTCCCGGCCAATGAACAGGGCGCCGGTTTCATGGCGGCCGGATACGCCCGCGCGAGCGGAGACGTCGGTGTCGCCATCGTCACCTCCGGCCCAGGCGCCACGAACTGCGTGACGCCGGTGCGGGACTGCATGGCCGACTCCATCCCGATCGTGGTCATCTGTGGGCAGGTACCGAGGGCGGCCATCGGCACGGACGCGTTTCAAGAAGCGCCCGTCACTGCGGTCATGGGGTCGGTGGCGAAGCACGTCTTCCTGGTCACGGACTCCGAGAGCCTGGAATCCACGATCCGCACGGCGTTCGAGATCGCCCGAACCGGTAGGCCCGGGCCGGTCGTGGTGGACATCCCCAAGGACGTACAGAATTGGGAGGGGCCGTTCGTGGGTGAGGGAGTTCTACCCATCCCCGGTTATCGCCGCCGGCTGAGTGAGGTCGAGTCCAACAAGCTGGACGAAGACCAATGTGCGGAGGTCTTCTCCATGCTGGCCGAGAGCGAACGCCCGCTGATCTATGCCGGCGGGGGGGTGATCAACGGCAACGCTGCGGAGGAGCTACGGGCGTTCGCGCGAGCCTTCGGCATTCCCGGCGTGACCACGCTCATGGGACTGGGAGGCCTCGATACCACACATCCGTTGTGCCTTCACATGTTGGGAATGCACGGTACGGCGCAGGCGAATTACGCTGCCGACGACTGTGATCTGCTCATCGCCGTCGGTGCGCGGTTCGACGATCGCGTTGCGGGAGATCCGCCGAAATTCGCCGCCAACGCACGCCGCGTGCTTCACTTCGACATCGACCCTGCAGAGATCCATAAGGTCAAAAAGGCCGACTGGCACCACGTCGGCATTCTCACTGACGCCCTGGAAACGCTGACCGAGTACGGGCGCAGGACCACTTTCAAGGCGGATTATTCGACTTGGCACGCCGAAGTCCAGAAGCTCAAGACCACCTACGCTCTCAACTATGACCGAGACAGCGACCTCATCCAGCCGCACTACATAATCGAGACGATGAACGACATCACCCAGGGCAAGGCGATCATCTCGACGGGAGTTGGCCAGCACCAGATGTGGGCCGCCCAGTACTGCGACTTCCGGGAACCGCGCCTTTGGCTCACCTCCGGGAGCATGGGCACGATGGGGTTCGGTCTACCGGCCGCCATCGGCGCGCAGTTCGCTCGTCCCGACAAGCTGGTCATCGACGTAGACGGCGACGCGAGCATCCGCATGAACCTTGGTGAGTTCGAGACCGTCACCACCTACGACCTGCCAATCAAGATCATCGTGTTGAACAACTTCGGTGACGGAATGGTCATGCAGTGGCAGCGACTCTTCTTCAAAGGCCGGCTGTCGGCGAGCGACAAATCGCTCAGGAAGAAGAACTTTGTGAAGTCGGCTCAGGCCGACGGTTTCGGGTTTGCGAAGCGCCTCGACCGCAAAGAGGACGTGCCCGCAGTGCTGGAAGAATTCCTGAGCTTCGAGGGCCCGGCCTTCCTCGAGGTCATCATCGATCCTGAAGCCCACGTCTATCCCATGGTGGGCCCCGGCCTCTCTTACCGGAACATGATCACCGGCGAGTTCATACCGAACCGCTACGACACGGACACCGAGAACGAGCCGGATTCGTCGGAGATGTTCTAGGAAAGGAACCTGCCAGCAGGCCCCTGGCATCCATCAGGAACCTCCTTCCACCCTATCGGCGATCCGGCGTATGGAAGGCCACGCGACCAGGTACTCGCGTGTGACGGCGACAACCGCGCACCATCAGCCAGAAGCTCTCACGTCCATCATGAGATAAGCGATGTCGACGTGGTTGAGCCAGGACCCGACCGACAGCTCTGCGGCGTATACCGCAGCCGTGATGATCAAGATTGAAAGGCCACCCGCGGGCCAACCCAGCCGACCGTGTGGTGCAAGCGAGAGCCGGCGAGAACGCTGAGCTCTTGCGTCGGGAGCTCGCTGGGTAAGCGCCGTCGCCCGGGCTCCGGCGTGGGCCCGGCGTGAAGCCGAGGCCCACACCG
>Ga0315336_1001718_pt1 | contig 39048 bp, 36 predicted proteins | sample ASW5metaG_FD_204512 | JGI IMG/M metagenome (GOLD analysis project Ga0315336, IMG submission 204512) | Ammonia-oxidizing marine archaeal communities from Monterey Bay, California, United States - ASW #5 | ecosystem: Environmental > Aquatic > Marine > Intertidal zone | place: USA: California... | reverse complement strand
ACCGTCGAGGTGACCATCGACATCAACGAGGTCGCCGACCTCGAGAGCGAGACGGACCCGGTCATCGTTCTCTTCGAGAGCTACGACGGTCAGCACGAGAACCTCCAGACGTTCGAAATGACCGAGCCCGACAACGGCAAGATCTTCTGGCAGCTGGGCGTCGGCATCGAGGGCTCCGAGAGCGGCAGCTACGTCGCCTGGATCGTCGACCGCACCGACGCGGACGCCACCGAGCCGCCGGCCGACAGCCCAATTAGCGAGATCGTCCGCACCGAATGGGACGACAACTTCGGCACGCCCTACGAGGTCTACCTGGAGATCCGCTGAGGCGGACGACTGAGAAACAACATGCAACAAGCCCGTCCACGGCGTTGAGCGCGTCGCCGGCCGCCTTAGGTCTCAGATGTGAGCAGAACCCACTGCCACGCCGACCGGGAGCGACCGATGACTGTTTCAAAACGCACGTACGGGGTAGGAAAACGCAGCGAACAGTGGGTGCTCGTTCTCGGTTGTTCATCGGGGACGGGCGCCGCAGTCTGTCGCGCCGCAGCGGACGCTGGGTACAACGTCTACGGCTGCCACCGGGGACGTCACCAGGAGGGCGCTGACGCCATCGAGGCCTACGTCACAATCCGCGGCCGCCGGGTGATCATCCGCAAGGGAGACGCCGCCGGGAACGACCTGGTGCAGGCCGCCGCCCAGGACATCCGCGCCCAGATCGGGCCGAACAAGGTGGTGTTGATCGTACACGCCATCGCCAACGCCTCCCTTGGCCAGTTCGTGAGCAAGGGCGCGATGGGTCGCATCCAGCCCCACCAGTTTCAGAAGACCTTCGACTGCATGGCCCACTCCTTCGCGTACTGGGGCCAGGCGGCGGTCGACGAAGAGCTCCTCGCCCCGGGCGGAATGCTCCTCGGTCTGACCAATCCGTTCACGAACCAGGTGACCAATCAGTTCGGTCTCATCGCCGCAGCCAAGGCCGCGCTGACCATGTATGTGCGCTACCTCGCGTACGAGATGGCTCCCCTGGGATACCGGGTGAACCTCCTCAACTTCGGACTGGTAGAGACCGCTGCGATGCGGCTCACCCTGCCCGATGAGCTCTGGAATCTGGTCCACGACCGCATCGCGCGGGTCACGCCGTATGGCCGAATCGCCAACTGCGACGAGGTGGCGGCGTTCATCGTCACGCTCCTCGAACAGCCCGCCCATTGGTTCAACGGCGCGGTGATCGACTTCACCGGTGGCCAGACGGACAGCCTTCTGAGCCGCTACTTCAACGAACCGGCCGGGACGACGCTGTGACCGCCCAGCACCGGAGACCCACCGGATACCTCGGGTCCGAGCGACTGACCTACGTGCTGACCACCGCGCGCGAACGCATGGAGATGGTGGCCCGCGCCCACTGGGCCCTCGAGATGGACTGGGGCGAGGTGGTGCGCATCGCCCAGTTCCTCGACGCCTGCCGGATCGACGCCGGAACCCCGGTCTTCAGCGAAGGAGACAAGCGCTCCTACATGTGCCTGCTCGTCGAGGGCGAGGTCTCGGTACGCAAAGGCGAGCAGATCCTCGACCGCCTCGTGCCCGGTTCCTCGTTTGGAGAGATGTCCCTGCTCGACGGAAGTCCAAGATCGGCCACCGTTCTCGCCGAGAGCGATGCCCTGGTCCTCATCCTCACCCGGGAGAACTTCCAGCGCTTGGCGGAGGAGTGCCCACGGCTGGTCCTGCGCATGGTGATGCGCATCGCGAACATGATCAACGACCGCCTGCGGGAGACCTCCCGCCAACTGGCCAACGGGAGAACGTCGTGAAGGGGCCACGGGTGCTCCGGGTGCGGACCGAGCTGGGTAGCGCCGAGCTGTGGAGTCGCTGGCTGGCCGACGCCGGAGAGCGAATCGGAGACCGGACCTGCTGTCTGCCCGTCACCGCCGGCCTGAACCTGGGTGCCTGGCTCCACGAACACGGATCCGACTGGGATCGCGTGCTGCTGCTCGGCGGACACGGAGGCGATGACGCGCAGATCGGCGATGCGATTCACGATCTGATCTCGATCACCGGCGACAGCTTCAGCGCCAGCCACCACGCCGCACCCGGGACCCGGGTCCTGCCGGTCGTCCCAGTCGGAGGGCAACAATCGAACCCACTCATGCGAGCCGGAACCCTTCGGGTCAGTCGGGACCTGATGCGGGCCGATCGCCCCAGCCGTCTGTCCGCTCTGCCCTCTGATGAGCAACGAGATGTCGAGCGCGTCTGGCGAGGCATCACCGACCGCCTCGTCGGCGTGGCCCTGGGCGGCGGGGGCGCCTGGGGCTTCTCCCACGTGTCGCTGCTCTCGGGACTGGCCTCCCGAGGGGTGCCCGTGGACATCATCACCGGGGCCAGCATCGGATCCGTGGTGGGCGCCTACTACGCCAGCGACGGCGAGAAGGGCCTCGAGAAACTCCTGGATCGAGGCCGCGTCATGAGCGCCCTGGTCGGCCTCGGCATCGTGCACGGGGGCGGTCTGGCATGGATGTGCCGCCGCGATTTGACCCACGAAAACCTGGAAGATCTGCGAATCCCCTTCTATCCGGTGGCCACCAACGTCGAGACCGGCGAAGCCGAGGCCATTCGTTCGGGCTCCATCGGCATCGGCGTGCGGGCAAGCGGCTCCCTGCCCGGATTGATCACCGCCACGACCATCGGAACCAAGCGCTACGTCGACGGCGGCATGAGCAACAACGTGCCAGCCAGCATGCTCCCGGGAGAGGGTGCCCAGCTGATCATCGCCGCCAACGTCGCCCAACGACCGGGCATCGCCGGCCCGGGAGACACCCGCGCAGCTCCGAGAACCCGGATTGGAAGGTGGACCCGCGAAGTAGACCCCATCCGACGCGCCAAGGACCTCTTCCTGTCGATGTCGACGCTGACCCACCAGGGCGGGGAGCTGTTGAGTGTCTGCGCACACATCACCTACGACGCCGAGATGCGGGAGTTCGCCCCTTGGCACTTCTACAAGAGTCGGACCATCGCCCAGCGCGGCGACGAGGATGTGCAGTCGACCCTGGACCGCGCCGAAGCCGCTTGGGGTGCCCTTGTCCATCGCCGTGGAGGTGCCTGATGCGGCGGGTCCCCGCCCGCATCCTCGGCACGGGCAGTGCCCTCCCGCCTCGGATCGTGACGACCCACGAGCTCGCCGCCAACCACGACCTCGGGATGACCGGAGAGGAGGCGGTGCGACGAACCGGGATCTATGCACGCCGGTGGTCCGCACCCGGCGCCCGTTCCGCCGATCTCGGGGCAGAAGCGCTCAGGCTGGCCCTCGTAGATGCCGGGCTGAAACTCGGAGACCTCGAGCGGGTGATCTTCGTCTCCTCCACCGGAGGCGACCAGCTCATCCCCTCCACAGCCAGCCACTGCGCAGCCGCCATCGACCCCGACTTTCGGGGCGGATGCGTGGACTTCAACAACGCGTGCACTGGGTTCCTCAGCGCCTTCGACCTCGCAGCCCGCGTGGTGGCGACGGGTTCCGGACCCATCGGCATTGTCGCCGCCGAGATCCTCTCCAGGTACGTGCGTCCCGAGCATCGGAGGTCCTTCCTGGTGATGGGCGACGCGGCCGGGGCCGCCATCGTCGGCGCCTCGGAGTCCGGTGGTGTGCTCGCCCACCACTTCGGCACCGACCTCTCGCTTCGCGACGCGATCCGCCTGGAACACCCCTCGGTGTCGGGCGAGCCATCGCTCCTCCGATTCATCTCCTCAAACCGCGAGATCGGTGCCGCAGCCACCGCGGCGATCTGCCGGAGCGCAAGGCACGTGCTCGAGACATCGAAACTATCCCCGTGCGAGCCCCGATTTGTCGTCCCCCACCAGCCAAACGGGCGCCTGCACGAACACATCCTGGCGACCCTGGAGATCCCCGCGAGCCGAGTCCTCTCGACCGTCGACCAGATCGGGAGCGTCGGGGCCGCGTCCCTTCCGTACACCCTCGACCAGGTCCGTCGAACGGGCCAGGTGAGCTCGGGCGACCAGATGCTTCTCATGGCTGTCGGAGCCGGCGCCTCCCACGGAGCCATGGTCTTCGAGGTGGCGGCGTGACCCGGGCCCATGGAGTGGGGCTGCGGAGCTGGCTGGCCTGGTGGCGACTCCGCAGGAAATATCACCGCTATCGGGTGACTGGAATGGAGAACCTCGCCCGCGAGCGCGCCCAGCTGATCGTCGGCTACCACGGCCGACCGATCGCCTACGACCTGTGCATTCTCACCGTCAACATCTACGAGGAGCTCGGATACCTGCCCCACGGCATCGTGCACGCCGCCATCCGAAACCTGCCCGGCGGCTCGAGACTGGTCGACCAGCTGGGCTTCGTCACCGGGGACGACGGCAGCATCCAGGAGGTCGTGAACCGAGGCGAGCACCTCGTCGTCACCCCAGGAGGAACGAGAGAAGCCACCCGCAGCGTGCGACATCGCTACCGGGTCGACTGGGGCGAAAGGCACGGCTACCTGCGCCTCGCACGGCGCTACGGACTTGAGATCGTTCCGGTGGGATCAGCCGGTGTCGACGACGGGTACATTGGGCTGAACAACGGCTATCGCTGGGGGAAACGCGCCCGAATGCCGAGCCGCCTGCCCCTGTGGGTTGGAATCGGCCTCGGCGGCGTGTGGCCAGTGGCCCCGCCGCTCCCGGTGCGCTTCTCCCAGGTCATCGGCGCGCCCCTCGACGTCTCTTCCTCGCCCTTCGGAGACGAGGAGCAAGACCTGCACTTCCACCACCAACGCGTCACCCGCGCCGTGCAACAGACGCTGGACGTCGCCCGACGAGGACATCGCCAATGACCGCCTTGAATCTGAATCATCTCACCGCCGTACTGTCCAATGAAGAGGTCACCTCCCTCCGTTCCGGGTACGACCGCTCGGTCATGAACGCCCTCGTCGAGCGATCGATCTCGGGGATCCACCCGCCGGCGGCGCCGTGGATGGGCTTCATCATGAGCGAGCTGTATGGACCCGACGCGGCGCTGGACCCGAGGGACCGCGAGATCCTGGTCATCGGCCTGCTCGCCGGACGGCGGGAGTTCGGCACCCTGGCGGTTCACCTGTACTGGGGACTGATGGAGGGGCTGTCACCCGCGGAGCTGGCCCAGGTGCTGACGATCTCGGGCACGTACACGGGGGTCTCGAATTTCGTTCAGGGCACACGGGTAGCGCACCGGACACTGGGGCTGCTCAAGGAACACGCGGTGACCGACACCTCTGTTCCCGCCGTGCTGGCGCGGCTGGTTCAGCTGTTCCCGGCCTGATTCCGGCCTCACTCACCGACGAAGCGCCAGAGCGAGAGGAGCAGCCGCCGCGCCTCGTCTTCGGGAAATCCGGGGCCGCGGAGGGGGCCGATCCACGTCCTGCAGAGCAGCATCCTGGCGTCCCGCGCCTCAATTTTCGTAGAGGATGATTGCAACTGGCCAAGCAGTTTCTCGAGCCTCGGCTCCTCCAACCGAATCCGGCCTTCATGCAGGGTTGTGTAGATCCCCGTCGCCCCCACGAAATCCTGCACCGCCGGACCGGGCCGGGCGAGATCGAAGTCGAGAATGACCAGCTTCCCCTGGGGATCGACCGCCAGGTTGTGCCGATGCACATCTCCGTGGATGTTCACCTCCGGACCTACGATGTGGGCCAGCCGGTCGTCGAGAAACGCCCGAAAAGGTCGAACCAGCGGCGCCGTGTCACCGAGGCGACTCGCCACGCCATCTACACCGACGCGCAGCCAGCCCTCGTAAGTCCTGCCCGGCATCGAGGGCAGCGCCAGATCGGCCATGGATTCGTGGAGTTCTTTCACAGCCTCGATGAGCGCGTCGTGGGGGACGTGTCCGTCGATGGGTGTCGTCAGGTCCACCCAGGGAAACAGCAGGAAAGACCTCTCTTCCCATGAGAGGACGAATCGGCCGCTGCCGTGGGCGACGGGCAGGAGAAGCCGGCTTCGCTGGACCGAAACCGTCGCGAGCTGGGCAAAGAGCGAGTCCATGCCCTGCCGACGCGAGTGGTGTTGAACCTCCTTGAGGAACCACGACGCACCAGAGCGATCGTCGAGGCGCAGCACGAGCACCGGGTCGCCTTCCGACCGCACGATCCGCTCCCACGCGTGCAGGGAGAGCCCGAATCGCTCCGCGACTTCCCGCACGATGGGCTCGACTTGCATGGATCCACTGTAAGCCCTGAAACCCTCCGCGCGTTGAAGTGTCGGAACGCAGCGGAGGTTCTCGTGGGTCCCATGTCCTTGTTCGCAATGTTGATGTCCGTCCTGATGGCCCCCGGTGCGGCCGAAGCCAAGACCGGAGCCGCCGACGCGTCTTTCGAGATGCCGGTCTGCGAGGTGCCCGACGGCGTCGCGCCCACGGTGAAGACTTCTGCGCTCGGAGATCCGCAGGTCCGAGCGTCGGCCCAGCGCGGCTTGAGCTTTCTCGAGACCAGCGCATCGGCCTGGGCAACGGGGCACGAATGCTTTGGTTGCCACGTGCATGCGGTGACGGTCGAGGCGCTCTCGGTCGGGGTCGACAACGGCTACGACGTCGACAAGAAGACCCTCGAGACCTTCATCGCCGCCATGACCAAGGGCCCCGGCGGCGAGCGCGATGGCACCAACAAGGGCCTGCGCTACGCTCACGGAGACAGTCTCCGCGCCGCCAGCAACGGCTTTGGTGGGGCCGCGTTCGCTCGCTACGACGCCCTGGTGGACAGCGCCGTCCGCGACGATCTGGTCTCGGTGGCCAAGCGCATGCTCGAGTGGCAAGTCGAAGATGGCGGCATCAGCGACCCCGAGAACTGGGTCAACACGCCCGTCGGAACCGGCCGCACGCAGCTCACCTCCCAGGCGGTCACCACGTGGCGCCAGGCCTATGAGCGCACCGCTGACGACGCCTGGCTGGCCGCAATTGCCCGCGCCGAGGGCTGGTTCCAGACCCAGCTCGAGGGCCTGTCCCCGGAGACGGCCGATCTCCAGCAGATGAACTACGCGTTGACGGGCATGATCGCCGCCGGGGGCACCGTGAGCGAGGGCTCGGTGACCAAACTCATCACCGGCATTTCCTCCCTGCAGAACAGCGATGGCGGTTTCGCCCTCAGCCGCGGCGCCGGATCGGACGCCTTCGCCACCGGGCAGACCATGTACACGCTGCGGCAGCTCGGCATGACAGACGCCGATCCCGTGCTCGCAAGGGGTACAGCCTGGCTGGTGAAAAACCAGACCGAAGGCGGCGGTTGGCGCAGTGGAGGTTTCGAGAAGGCCGAGGCGATGTGGGCCGTGCTCGGTCTCGTCAGCATCGACGTCCTCACCCTGACCGTAGACGGTCTCACCGACGGCCAGCACGTCGAGGGCACCCTGTCCCTGACCTCGGTCGCGACCAGCAACCGTGGACGGGGCATCAAACAGGTCGAGCTGCTCGTCGACGACCGCCCCATCGACGGCGGGTGTGGAAGCAAGCTGACCTCGTCGTGGAACACCGCTGGCCTGGACTCCGGTCGCCACATTGTCGAGGTTCGCGCCTTCGATGGGGACGGCAAGATGGCCCGTCGCCGATTCGAGGTCTACGCCGGCAACGCCTGGCTCACCCGACTCGGCACGCGCTGGGACGACGACGGCACCGCAGTGACGGTCCGCAACCTCTCGCCGGAGCCCAAGGGCACCATCCGCCTCGAGCTGCTCCACGGCGACAAGGTCATCCACACCGAGGGCCACAACGTGCGCTCCGGGGCCAACACGTTCTGGTGGAGAGGGGCAGACCACGTCGGCAAGCGCCTCACCGCCCGCGTCTCGCTGCTGGAGGGCGGCATCGTCATCCAGACCGTGACCACCTCCTTCGTACACGCCGATCCGAACCAGCGGCGCCAGTCCTACGGAGAGATCGCCGGCGCGATTGCCCTGCCAAAGGGCGCCGGCGGCTCCGCGAACACCCAGGTCGACCTCCTGAACGCAAATGGCGAGGTGGTGCAAAGCGTGATGACGACCGACGAGGGCAACTACCGGTTCAAGGATGTGGACCGGGCCAAGTACAAGGTCCGCGTGTCGAAGAAGGGCTTCGAGGCCGACGACATCGAGGTCGAGGCCATGGAGGGCGAGGAGACGGCGCCGGCCGCCATCCAACTCGACTAGGAGCTCGTTGCACGTAGTGCAACGGCTCCAGCAGAAGAAGGCGTGGAACCCGGAATTGCGGGCGAGCCCGAAGGCGTCGCGCCCTCAGGCGGTGGCGTTCCGGAACAGCCAGGCCTTCCGGATGTTGTGCGCCAGGGTGACCAGGGACCATTCCCCGTTCACCAGCCTCAACCCTCGGAGTGAAAACTGGCGGAATCCCTGGATTTCCTTGATGTTCCCGAACGGCGGCTCGACGATCCATCGACTGAGTAGATCACGCATCGCGGGCGCCGTCCATGGCCCACGACGACGGCGCCGACAAAGGTCGGCCCCCTCCAAAACCAACGCGGGCGGAAATCGGAGGCCCGTAGTGGCCCGACGCTCCCGAGGGCGCGATAGGCCTGATTCTCTACCGCGGAGAAGCAAAGGTGCGCAGAGCCGACAACCGGACCGACAACGCCACCCTGAACGAGCTCTCGAAGCGCATTTTGGGGGCGGCCTTCCACATCCACACCGCGCTCGGGCCCGGCCTCCTCGAGTCGGCCTACGAAGCCTGTCTCGAACACGAGCTCCGACGCCGTGGGCTCGCCGTCGAGCGGCAGAAGCAGCTGCCGGTGCGCTACGACGACATCAAGGCCGTGCGGCAGTTCGCCCCAATCCACGAAGCCCAGGTGCTGACCTACCTCAAGCTGGCGGGCGTCCACCTCGGACTCCTCCTCAACTTCAACGTGATCCGCCTCCGGGACGGTGGCATCAAGCGCCTGGTCCACGAGTTCCCCGACCGATGAAACCGGGCGCACGGGCAACCGGAGCGCTCGAACACCGGAGGGATCGTCGCGCGCTGCGTGCATCGTTCGTTTCCGCGCCGGCCGCGACGTCGGAGGGGAGAGACGCCTCGGGGCCGGCGCGAAAACGAACGGAGTAGGGATGGAATCGCCCTGGCGGAGGCGGAGCGGGGGCAACACCGCCCACCCATCCGTTCGTCTCTCTGCGGTAAAAACTGGCCTTCCCAGCTTCGACAGCGCCCAGGCACACCGCTGCGGTCAACCCCCAACCTGCCCGTGGTGCCGGAAGTGGCCCGCCCAACGCGGTGCGTCTGGACCGTAGAAGCCACGTTATCCGGGACTGCCTACACCCTACGTGCAACGGGCTCCTAGCTCGCGTGATAAAGAAGGAGACCCACCTTCGCGTTCAGGCGGCACGAAAATGAACATCGATCAGCTCAACTGGGACGATGTGCGGGTCTTCCTCGCGACCATGCGGGCCTCGAGTCTCCGTCAGGCCGCCCAGGATCTCGGCGTCAGTCGCCCCACCGCGGGGCGGCATCTGAGTGCGCTCGAAGAACGCCTGGGTCTGCCGCTGTTCGACCGACGGCCCGACGGGTTGCACGCCACCCCGGAGGCCATCGAGCTCGCGGCGGCGGCAAAGGAGGTGGAACGCGCCATGCGTGCCCTGGGGCGCGTCGCCCAGGGTGCGAATCCAGACGTGCGGGGCGACGTGCGAGTTTCAATGCCCGAAGTCGCGGCTTCGGACCTACTGATGCCCGACCTCATCGCCTTCTGTGAGCGGTGGCCGCAGATCGAACTTCACATCGACGGCAGCTACGGCGTCTCGAGCCTCGCCGACCGAGAGACCGACGTGGCGATTCGCTTCATGCCGGCTGGCAAGGCACCCCAGGAGGACCTGACCGGACGCAAGGCGGGCACGGCCTGGATCGCCGCCTACGGGTTCGGTGACTGCTGGATCGGGCAGCGCGGCGCCAAAGTGGATGCCCAGTGGGTTCGAGAGTCCGACTTTCCCGATCTGCCGATCCGCGGATCGATCATGGGCGGCGCCATGCAGCGCGCCGCTTGTGCCGGCGGGCTCGGGCTGGCGATGTTGCCCTGTTTCATGGCGGAGCCGCTGTTGACACGGCGCTCCGAGCCCATCCCGGGCTTCGACATCTGGGTCTTGGTCCACCCCGATCTGCGCCGCAACCCTCGCCTTCGGGTCTTTCGAGACGCAATGGTCGAGGCGATCAAAGGCCACCGCAACCGGCTCGAAGGCCGCGCGGCTGGATAGGTAGCGAAGACATGTTCGACGCCGTACAACAAGACGCCGGTGAAGAGAGCGAAACCGCTCCAGAGGTCGGCCCCTCGGGAACCCCCGCCGCAGCGGCACTGGCGGCGACCCTGCTGGCCGTCTACTGCCTGCAGCTGGCCTTCGACGCCATCGAGGGAACGGGCCTGATTCGAATGGGCGCCACGACCCCTCTGATCTGGGACCGCGGACACATCTGGACGCTGGCCTCCTCCACCCTCCTCCACATCGGCTTCTTTCACCTGATCTGCAATGCCTACTTCGCATGGATCGTCGGGAGGCAGGTCGAACGGGCGGCTGGACCGTGGCGAATGCTCGTCGTCTTTTTTGTCGGAGGACTCACTGGCAGCACCCTGTCGGTTCTCGTCTCGCCCGATGTCGTGTCCGCGGGCGCCTCGGGGGGCAACTGGGGATTGATGGTGGCCCAGCTCCTCCTGGTGACCAGTGAACCGCTCCGCCGCGGGGAAGCACCCACCGAGAAAGTCTCCTCGATCCTGACATTGATCGTACTCAACGGCGCGATCTCGGTGCTTCCCGGCATCAATGGGCTGGCGCACCTGGGCGGAGGGCTGGGAGGCGCGGCAGTTCTGGTCCTGAGCCATTGGGGCGGGAGGTTCTGGGCGCTTCCAGCCGTCGCGCTGGGTCTCCTGCACGCCGCGGCCCTGGCCATGGCCATCAACGCAGGCGACGCGTGGCACTGGTGGGAGCCGCCCGATCTGGTGGACCGCGAGCTCCTCGACGGCGCAGTGTTGGCGAGTGTTCCAGACCTACCAGCGGGACCGAAGACCCAGGGCGTGCAGATGTTTGGCGATGGCCTCTGGGACGCCCTCACAGTGGAATACCGAATCTACATCTCGGACGAGGACCCCGCGGCCACGGGCGATGTCTTTGCGGAGTCGTTGGGTGTACCCGCGGTAGAGCAGGTGTGCGACGAACCTTGCCAGAGCTGGCTCTTCGAGATGCCGGGCGGCGTCATGATCACGTCCGTCCGCGACTACGAGTCCATCGTGATGCAGACGACCGTCACGGTGTGGACGAGCCGACGGCCCTACATCCCGTCGGGCTGGGAGATGGAGATCCCCTCCACTGTGCGATTCACCCAGGCGGGAGTCGACATGGTGCGCTTGCTGGCGACAGAGGCCGAAGAGGCGGGAGACGCCGCAGTCGCATCCAGAACGCGAGAGCAATTGCTCCTCGACCACCCCGACGCCAAAGACCTGCTCAACGAACAGGCGTGGCTCCTGGCGACCGCGACCGACGACGCACGTCGCGATGGAGCCCGCGCTGTGGAGTTGGCAAAGCGGGCGGTCGCCCAGGACGACAGCGCGCCCTACCTGGACACCCTCGCGACGGCATACGTCGAGGTGGGCGATCTCGACCTCGCTATCGCCACGCAGCGGCGTGCGATGGAGTTGGACCCGGAGAATCCCCGCTTCAAGGAGCGACTCGAGCTCTTCGAGAGCCTCGAGCCCTAGGCGGTTGCCTGGGCGATGAGTTCTCGGATCCTCACTGTCTCGAGCCCACGAATCACTCCGCCCGCTTGCAGCTTGGCAACCACTGAGTGCGCAGCGCGGTTCCAATCGGTGGGCGCTCTCGCGCTCCATCCGACGCACCAGAACTTCTCTGTCCCGCTATGTCCATGACGTGCCGACCGATCAGCTCGGCCGGCATGTGGCGGATCGTTCTTCGGGGGTTTGGCGCTGGTCATGCCCAAATGGCCAACTCCATCCCAACACTCCAGCAGCGGCGACCGCCAGAGAGAACCGCGCGGCGCTCGGGTGGTCGGCCAGTACACCTTCGACCCGGGCGCCTAAGCGTTCGGGCTTCGGCGCGTGTAAGCCCGATGAATGGACCCCGCCGCCTCCCGTACCGAACCCACCGACCGCCAGCTGGCGAGCCTCGCCAAGACTGGTGACGGCGAAGCGCTGGAACAGTTGGCCAGCCGGTGGTGGCCAACGGTCCGACGGTGGGCCTACCTCGAGATCGGAGATGCCTCTCTGGCCGACGACGCCTGCCAGGAATCCCTGCTTCGAATGATCCGCTTCATCGGCCAGTACGACCTGGATCGATCCTTCGGGGCCTGGCTGAGGACTATCGTCCGAAACTGTTCGAGAAACATCGCCACTCGCCGTGGGCGCGTCCTCCTTCTCCCCGAAAAGCCACCGCCAATGTCTATCGATCGACGGCTCGACCTCCAGCGCGCCGTGGCCAGGGCAAAGATCGCCTACCGACAGCTGAGCCCCCGCCAGCGGGAGATCTTCGACTTCTGTGACAACCAGGGCCTCACCCCCACTCAGGCCGCCAAAGAGATGGACATCGTCCCCAGCACGGCCAGGGCGTTGCTCTGTCAGGCCCGCCGTGCCCTTCGCCTGTACATCGCCGACCTGAAGCCACTGCTGGAGGACTCGTGACCTGCACATCCATTCAAGACCAGCTACTCGAGCTCCCCGTCGAGCGCTTCCACACGTTGCAACACCTGCGCACCTGCACAGAGTGCGCTCAGATCGCCGAGGAACTCCGCGTGGGTCAGGCGGCGGTGGCTATGGAGCTGAATGCCTACGTTGCCGGTGGGGACTTCGACGACGCCTTCCAGAGAGCGAGACGCACCCGGTTGGCTCGATCGGCGACTGTCCCGGTTCACGGCATGTTGGTGGCCGCGACGGTCGTCGCAGTGCTCGCCCTGATCTCGGCGAGCCAGCTCCCCTCGTGGTGGGCGGCGGGAAATATCCCAATCCCGAAAGTGGAAGGTCTTCAAGTCCTGGACGGCAAGACCCTGGCCGAGCTCGAGGCCATCGCGATCGCGAGCCGGCAAAAGGACGCGCTGGCGTTCAAGGCGTGGCGAGACGTCGGTCTGGCCGCTCGCCTCGTGGGAGACGAGGTCGCGTATCAGGGGGCGGTGATGCGCGCCGCAAACCTCGCATCCTACGAACCGCGGTTCAACGAGCTCGTCGAGGACGAGGCCCTGCTAGGCGCCATCGTCGCGGCCATGGAAATCGACGTGAAGATCATCAACCCCCACGGCGCGGCCGTGTCCCTCGGCGAACTGCAGATCCAGGAAACCCAGGTGTCGACAACCATCAAGGCATCCCTCCTTCCCGCCAACCTCGAGATCAACAACCAGAGCTGCAAGACGGGGATCTGGCCGCTCGGAACGCTGGAGGTGCACGTCGGTAGAGAGTCCACGACCGTCGACATCGACGACGGCCAGGTGACTGAGTGTGTGCTGGCTGGAGGCGCTCCAAGGCAGGTGTGGAGGGACTACCAGCCCGTCATTGCGTTGACCGATGGCGGCGGGGAAGGTCCGTCCAAGGCGTGCGATGAACTGTTCGCATCCATGCAGACTGGAGCCGGACCGAAGACCGCCACCTCTCGCTTCGACCTCGCTGTGTGCCGCGCCCGCTATGGCCGCTACGACGCCGCAAGGCGAGACCTGATGCCACTCTACTTCGAGCTGATTCGCGAGGAGACGGGCGACGCTGCGCGACCTCGAGATCGGATCTACCGCTTGGAGACAGTGAGCCGGTGGCGCGAATGGGTGATGGCCGCCGACGCGTGGCAGAACGGACGCGGTGGGGTCACCGAAGACCAACTGAGAGCCATGAGGATCACCGTCTTTGCGGACAGCATGAAGTGGCTCCAGCACTGCAAACACTCGGGGCTGCCCACGGCCGACCCCAGGTGGCTCTGCAGAGCGTCGGCGGACATACAGGAGATATGCCAATGAGAAAGTTCGTTCTGGCTACTGCAGTCGCACTGTCGACCTGGACGCAGGCCAACGCAACCCCGACACCTGTCGACATGGTGGTTGTCCACAACAAGAGCGCCAACGACCCCATCCACCTCGTCATCGTCCAGGACATCAGCCAGTCCTTCGCCCCCAACATGGCGAATGTGCGTGTCGCGCTGGCCGCGGTATTGGACGCCGCTGAGTCCTGGCCCAGGGGCTCCACGATCGGCATGTCCACCTTCGTGGGCGGCACGGAGCCGCGTCCATGGACGCCACTCACCGCGACGAGCCACCTGGACAGCGTTCGCGCCCAATGGGGCGAGCTGGGCACTTGCAACTGCGCCAACGACCAAATCGTAGTCGGGGACATGAGCTGGTGCGAGGCGTTCAATATGAAGCTCAACGGCGATCTCAACATGCAGGACTGCTTTCTGTGGGGCTCACAAACCAATCCGGCCGAAGGCCTCGAACAAGCCACGAAAATGCTCGGTGGCGTTCAGGGCCGCAAGGTCATTGCCCTCATCAGCGACGGCCTCACCTGCTGTCGTTCGGAAGGGAAACTCGAGGCCCAATCCATCGAGCTGACCCACCAGATCGGCAAGCGAGGCTGGGATGTCTGGGTGGTGGGCAGCCACAAACCCGACTTCCTGGCGGCGCTACGCCAGAACCGGGGCCAGGTCGTGCTCTACCCGATCGGCCCCGAGGGGCGGGTGCGACAAGATGCATTGAGCGGACTGATCGAGTCGCTGAAGTGATCGGTCAAGCGACGTTTCGCCGGGCTTCCGATCGCGCGCGTACATCCACCTGCATCCCGTTCCGCGACCGCAGCGTCACCGCCGGAATCAGCTCGGGCTCGAACCCCGGCACCGCCACAAACGATCGGTGCTGGAGCACAGTGGCCAGGACCAGGAGCGCCTCCATGCGCGCGAAGTGATTGCCGATGCACACGCGAGGTCCGCCTCCAAAGGGATAGAACGCGAACTTCGGCAGGTCGTCGGTCTCGCCATTCCTCCACCGCTCGGGACGGAACCGATGGGCCTGATCGAACCAGCGCTCGTCGCGATGAACGACCCACTGGGGCGTGATGATCTCGGTTCCGGCCGGGAGCTCCACGCCGCGCACCGTCCAGGGTTTCACCAGGGTGCGACCCATGATCCAAGCCGGAGGATAGAGCCGCAGCGACTCCTCGAGCATCGATGAGAGGACAGGAAGAGACCGCACATCGGAGAGGCCGGCCCGCCGGTCACGGAGGACCGCATCGAGCTCGGCGTGCACCGACTCCTGCTGCTCGGGGTGCTGGGCCAGGAGCAGGAGGGTGTACGAGATCGCCAGACTGGTGGTCTCGTGGCCCGCCAAGAACAGGGTGATGGCCTCGGACTGGACCTCGCGATGGGTCAGGGAGAGCCCGTCGTCCGTTCGGGCCTGGATCAGCCGCCAGAGCAGGTCGTCCCCCTCTTCTCCGGCCGCACGATCGGCGACCAGGACCTCGAGGAGGTCGGACAGTGCCTGCTGAGCGGCATCCCTGCGACGGCGGTGCCGGGCAGGAACCCACTCCGGCACGACGCGCCAACCGGTGTGCTGTTCGATGTCGAAGGCCTCCATCATGTCCTCCACCAGTTCCCCGATGCGATCGGCGTTTCCACCGGGTTCGGAACCGAAGAGGGTACGCAGGACAATGGCCATCGTGGTCTCGGTCATCGGGACGTGGATGTCTTGAACCCCGACCTCGGGCAACCCCTCTTCGGCGCTGTGGACCATGGTGTCCGCGTAGGCGGCGAGGTGTTTTGGTGTGAAGAACGGCGATGCGATCTTCCGGTGCTGTTTCCACCCCTTTCCCTCGAGGGTGAGCAGACCCTCCCCTACTACGTCGGTGAGGGAGCGCGTGACCCGGTCCTTCATGTACGCCTTCTTTCCGCGCACCAGGAGGGCCTCGATGTCGTCTGGATGGGCCAGCTGCACCGTCGACTCGCCGAAGACCGACCACGTGGCCATGTCCCCGTGATCGCGCGAGGTCGCGGTCAGAAAGGCGAGTGGATCCTTCGCAAAGGGAACGAGATTGCCGACAATGGGGAGTTTTCGTGGGCCGGGGAGATCGCGTGCGGGCATGTCTGCCTCCTGTAGACTAAATATGAGCACCTACTCATGTTCGGCCACTCGCTTTGAACTCAGGTTTGGAGGGCACCCCGATGAAGGCTCAAATCTCCCGTAGAAAGCCCGTTCAGGACCGCGCGGTAGCCACGGTAGATGCGATCCTGACCGCCACCTCTCAGGTTCTAGTCGAAGAAGGCTACATGCGCGCGTCGACCAATCGCATCGCCAAACGGGCCGGGGTCAGCGTCGGCACCCTCTACCAGTACTTCCCGAACAAAGAGACCCTCATCGAGCGGCTCATCGAGCGGATCTGCGACGAGCAGGTCGAGGCGTTCGCCCGGGACATCCAGGGCCTCGCCGTCGACGACCCAGGGCTCGAGGTCGGCGTGCGCTCCCTGATCGACGGCGTGCTCGCGATGAAGCGGGTCCAACCGGCTCTGTCCCGGGTCCTGATCCTCGAGGCTCCAAAAGACGGAGGAAGGCTCGATATCATCCAGCGATCACTCCGCCGTTGTCGGGAGCTGGTGCGCGCCGCCCTGCGCATGAAACCCGACGAGATCCGCGCCGACGATAGCGACCTGATGACCTACGTCATCGTCACCTCGGTCTTCGCGGTCCTCGAGGACGCCGTAGAGCACCGGCCCGAGCTCCTCGCCGACGACGCGCTGGCCGACGAGCTCGCCAAGCTCACACTTCGCTACCTGATCACCTAGGCAGCGGATTCAATTCCGTTCATGGTCGGCGCCCAAAACGAGAAATAAGGCGCTTGCGCCGCTCGTTTTGAGTGTCGACTGTGAATGGAATCCCCCCAGTGGCGCGCTTGCGCGTCACGAAACTGATGTTTCGAGACTGACTATCGACCGGAGGGAGATGGTCTGGCTCGATTGGGCTCGTAGACCGTCCGTTCGATCGGGTAGCCGGGACAGACCTCGCGCAGCAGACGACTCTCGATCTCGTAGGTAGCCGGCCAGAGCGCGTCCATCAGCTCCGGGTCTCGCTCCAGGTAGTACCGACGGCCCTCCGGGTGCTCCAGCACGTTGTGGAAGAAGCGCATCCACCGATTGAGATCGGGAGCGACGATGCGGCGGGACTCCCCCCCCTTGAAGTCGACGAACACAACTTGCCCCGGCTTGTGGCCCCGGGTGCCCAACGCGTCGACGCACAGCAGGCTGTAGCTGTTGTCGAACACGGGCACCCAGGCGGGGTTGAAGAAACCTCGCTGTTCCTCGGGGAGCCGGCTGAGCATGATCCCGTGGCTCTGGACGATCCAGTCGAGCTGCATGGGATTTCGCCGGCTGAAAAATCCGGTCGAGGCGAAGTCACACCCCTCCTTCAGGCCCGTGTGCCACTTCAGGAACGCACGCAGGTCCGCGGGAAGCCGGGCCTCGGGAAACCCGTTCTCGCGCAGTCCGGCCAACAGCTCGTCGAGGTCCTCATCGGTCGCCGGCGGGCCCAACGCGTCCTGCACGTCCGGTCGGTGATCGCTCAGCCAGCGGTCCATTCTGCGCAGGATTCCGTACATCGTCCCTCTCCATGTTCAACAAGTGAACGCAGCACTAGGCGGGGTCGACAAGGGCCGTTCGGTTCACATCTGGGTCCACCCCTTCCGGGATCGACAACAGAGAGCGGCCGTCGAGACTGAAGTCCAGGGACTCTCCCTGGGGCTCGGAAGCGATCGTCACGGGACAGGGCTCGCCGGCGAACGCATCGGCCAGTGGCTGGCTGGCGTCGCGCCGCCACACGTACGCGGTGCTCGAATAGGTGCGGATCGCGATCAAGTCTCCGAGCGGCGAGATCGTAGCCGCGGTCGTTCGCAGCCCGGACAGCGGCTCCACCGAGAAGTCGAGCAGGGCGACCTCTTCGAGCATCACCGACTCCTCATCGTGGGGGGCCGCGGCGCGGAAGACGTGCGACTCACCGCTGATATCCTTGGTGATCACGTACAGATCACCCGTCTGCGGATCCCACATCAGCGACTCGCTGTCGTAGGGGCCATCCGGGTACTCCAGCTGCATCTCTCGAAACTCGACGGTCCCGACAGTGAGGGTGCCGAGAGGTACGACCGGCTCAGGCACGATCAGGATCGAGAGAATCAGGCGGTCCAGGTCGTTGTTGCCAACCGATCCGACGTACAGGACGGGGTCGCCGAGCTCGTCGACGCCGACGGCGATGTCCTCCCAGTCGCCGTAGTTGATGTCGAGGTCGTACGCGCCCACGCCCTCGCCGGTCTCGTCCACCGCGTACAGCGCGCGCGCGTTTCGAGCGTCATTGTGGACCCAGAGCACGCCGGGATTCTGGCGACTCACTCCGACTCCAGAGATCTCGTCCAGGATGGGCTCGGTCACCGTACCCAGCACCTCCTGCTCTCCCCCGACTGGGCAATCCGGCAGAACAACCTCGACTTCGACGCTATCGGTAGCAGTCTCGCCGCGCTCGTCGGTCACCGTCAGACTCACTGTTCGGGTTCCGGATCCGAGCCAGGTCCTCGCGACGGTCATGGTCGTCTCGCTCTCGCCGTCGCCCAGGTCCCAGGCGTACGTGAGACCGTCTCCCTCGGACGGCAGGGCGCTGAAGGACACATCGAGCGGAAAGGCACCGGACAGGGTGCTGGCCTCGATGACCGCGACGGGCGGATCGGACTCGACGCTGTCCGCAGCGCTGTCCACGGGGCCCTTGTCGGAGATCTTCGCGTTCGGAGACGAGCTGCAGGCCAACAGGCAGATCGCGAACAGAGGTGATCGATTCATGCGCTCGCAGGAACTAGAAGTGCGGTATGCCGCCGCCGAAGATTCCGATGTCGTTCGTCGTACCGTCGACGTCGTTGAAGTTCACACCGGGAGGACCGGCGTCGATGAGCGGGCTGCCCACCTGCACGCTGGCGTCGAAAGGATAGGCCACGAAGAGCGGATCGGTGGTCACCGCGGCATTGACGGGCGAGTTGCAGGCGTCGGTGGTGTTGTTCCAGAAGGCGCTGTAGCTCGAGACGAAGGGGAGGTCACTGTCGACGCCGCAGTCGGCGTTCAGGTAGACATTGCCGGTGCCCCAGGTGCTGTCGTCGTTCTCGAGCAGGTAGAGCCCGATGTCGCCGCCATCGAAGATGCTGTTGATGAAGCTGCCCGTCATGTACCGGACGTCGGCCCCGATGTCGCCGCCGATGATGTGGCTGTTGCGAATGATCATGCGCTCGGTCGGACTGTCGGGCTCGTCGACGAGGTCCGCCTTGTCGTAGGCGTAGACCCCAGCCAGTCCGCCATAAACGGTCGACCGACGGATGCTGTCCTCGCCGTGGTAGTCGTGCATGCCGTAGCCGCTCGCGCACTGAACGATGCTGTCGCTGAGGAGCAACATATTGTGGTGCCAGATGCCATTGGCGCCGTTGTCGCAGTTGATGTCGCTGTTGTCGATGGTCAGGCTGCCCGAGTCGGACCAGATGGCGGACCCCTCGTCCATCACGTCGTTGCCGAAGATCTGCACATTGTTGAGATCGACCCAGGCGATGTTCAGGTACAACACCGCGTTGGACTCGCCGTTGCCGGTCAGGATGACGTCGTCGAGCTCGAGGTGGGCCTCGTGGACTTCGATAGCGGAGCCGTCATCATCGTCGTCTCCACCCGTGATGGTGACGCCGGCAATACGGGTTCCCAGGCCCTCACCGTTCTCGATGTTCACCACCGTGCCATTCATCGACCCGTCGATGATCGTGAGCGCCGGTCCATCGATACCGTAGATCTCGAGGGCCTTACCCTCGAAATCGATACGCTCGAGGTAGGTGCAGGGATTGAGGCCGATTCGGTCGCCGGAGACCGCGCCGTCGATCGCGTCCTGAATGGTCAGGAAGTCGCCACCGCCGTTGCAGTCCACGAGCCAGTCCGGCGGGATCGGTGGCGGGGGCCCAGCGGGGCCCGTGTCGGCGGTCCCGATTGTGATGTCGGTGTCCGTGTCCACATCGGTGTCGGTATCGGTATCGGTGTCGGTGTCCGCGTCGGTGTCCGTATCGGTATCAGACGCACCGGCCGTGTCGGTTCCGGAGGTGCCCTTGTCGATGCCGAACGAGCCGCTTCCCTGACAGGAGAGCAAGAAAATAATGGGGCTGTAGCGAATCATTACCACCCTCCAGCGTTGGTGAATCGGCCGCCGTAAAGGCCGATGTCGTTGCGGCTGCCGTCCAGGTCCTCGCGTGAGCCCGCGGGATTGCCCGCGTCGATCAGACCCGAACCCCAGAGCAGGGTGAAGTCGCCCGCCACCATGTCGAAAGCGGGGGGGATGGAGATGTTGCCATCGTCACCGACCACGCTGGGTTCGGTGCAATGGAACGGGGTGTTCCAGTAGTTGGTGTATTGCGAGACGGGGAGAATGTTCCCGTCGAAAGCGCAGGGACCGTCCATGAAGACGCTGGAGTCGATATCGACATCGTCGGCGGTGTCCGTGAGGGTGACCGTCCCGTCGACCATCACGGAGTTGCGGAACTGGAAGGTTCCGAAGTTGACCAATATATCGCCTTGCACCAGCGTGTTGGCGAAGCGAATCTCGTCCTCGGGGTGGTCGTCCTCGGAGATGTGCTCCTGGTCTCCGACGATGACCGACCGGCGCACCCGGCCTACCGAGTGTTCGTTCTGGAAGGCCGTCTCGCCAAAGCCGGCGTTGCCGCATAGCACGCTGGACCAGTCGATGTGGAAGGAGCCGTGATCGAGCTGCAGGCCGCCGCCATTGCCGCAGTGGATCGTCGAGCCGGTCATGGTCACCGAACCCTTGTCCATGTAGATGGCCTGGCGCGAGCTGGAGTTGGTGGCGTCGATGACCACGTTGACCATCTCGAGGTCGGCAGCCTCGGCCCGAATGGTGTAGTTGTCGTGATTGTTCGTCAGAATCACGTCTTGGAGCCGCAAGGCCGCGAACTCGACTGCGACCCCATAGGGATCGCCGTCGCTGATGGTGAACCCGACGAGGGCGGTGTTGTCCCCCTCACCCTGGGTTGCGCGCACGGTCGTATTGTTGTTGTCCGCGTCGATCTCGGTGACCGCAGCCCCGCCAGTAGAGCTGATCCACAGGGATTTGCCTCTGTAGTCGATGCGCTCGTGGTACACGCACGGCTCGACCGAGATCCATTGGTTCGGCCGCGCCGCAGCGATCGCTGCGTTGATGGTGGTGAAATCACCGCCACCATTGCAGTCCACCACCCAGTCCGGCGTACCTGTTGGACCGGTATAGCTGCGGGCAGCATTCGCCGAATTCTGAGTCGGAGGCGGAGCGGGTACGGTCGCTGGTTCACTGCTGAACCAGGAACATCCCGCTAGTGCAAGGAATAGGAGTTCCATAGTTGCCACTCTAAGTGAGTACGAGGTGACGGTGCACCTGTCTAGCAATTCCCTGACAAACTGGCCCGTAGCGGTACTGAAAACTCGGGTCAGGCGCTCTGTGGATCCCATCCACTATCTCGATATCGAACGCTTCATCTGCGAATCCGGCGTACGGTAAGTTCAATTTCGGGTGAGGGCGTCTGCAAACGATGCTATCTCGTGCACCAGTCACGGGGTTGCGATGAGCGGACAGACACCAGAACACGCGGTCGAAGCTTATGTACAGGACTGTAGGAAGCTCGACTTCTTCTTTCGTTCCACAGAAGTCGACGAGCTGCCGTCCCTCCGAGCGCTGCTGAAATCGGATCGTCGAACGCGCGCGGAAGTGGTTCTGGCCGCCATCGAGGCGTTCCGAGGGCCGGAGAACCACGATCTGCACCCCTACCTCACGACTCTGATGAGTCGGTTGCTTCGCGCCTCGCTGCCATTCACCGATCGAGAGTTGGTGGCAACAGTAGAACTCTGTGCAAGCCTTCCCCGCCGGACGGGCATGTGGATTCCGTTGCCGGCCGTGATTCGCACCGTCGAGCGCCACGTCGCAGCCAACGGCCGCACGTTGACGATGTTCGTGGCGCTGCAGCGGCTGATGAAGTGGGTCCCGACCATTGGATACGACGCCTCACAGCGCAAGAGTCTGAAGCGAATCGCCGTGCTCCTCCAGGATCCAACCGAGGCGAGGGAGCCGGACCTGGACGCCATCCCCATCGAGGCGGGCCCGGCCTGGGGACGGGACGCCAGGGCGTCACTCGAAGCCCTGCCAACGGGGAGCCGTTCCGCCTGGGCCTCGCTCTTGCGACACATGTCTGCTTCCAAAGGCAAGTCCAAACCCTCGAAACGGTGGCAGCAGGACGCCGCCGCTCTCGTCGACGCAGTCGGATGCTCGCAACTGAGGTCGCGTCTGGTCATCTGGCTGGACCAGGTGCCGCTCGGGAGACGACCCGATGAACTCGTGTCATCCGTCACGAGCCTGCGTGAGATCCCAATGGGGCCAACCGACCACAATCTCGACGTGTTGAAGGGTCTGCTGTGGGCAGCCGCGCCCCTGGGTGGCGGCGAATTGGCCAAGATCGTCGCCGGCTTTTCCGAGCGGTGTTTCGAGAAGATCCCGAGCTATGGCGCCGCGAGTCCGCGGCTGGCCAATGCAGCGCTCTGGTCTCTGGGCCAGATGCCCGAGCACGTGGGCATACCGTTCCTGTTCCACCTCGCCTCCCACGTCCAGGGCAAGCAGTCCCGCAAATCCGTGCACAAGGCGCTCGATCGCGCTGTCGCGGCAGCGAAGTTGACGACGAAGCAGCTGGAGAAGATCTCGACGCCCACGCCGGTCTCACGGGCGGATACCTCGGGGCAGCGACGCGGGGCCGAAAGAGCGTTCAGCACAGTCGACGAGGGCCTGGACGGCGCCCTTGCCGAGCTGGAGGATGGCCGACCCAGCGCGGCACTGGCCGCACTGCTGGCCGCTTGGAGACTGGGTCGCTCCGAAGCGATTGCGACCCAGATCGACATCCTCTCGACTGCGCTGCACCGCAGCATTGAACCGGTGCCGACACAGATGCGCACCAAACACTGGCTGCAGCGGCTCGCCGACGGCCAGCCCGCCGAAATCGAGAGCCTGATGGATGTCCTCTTCCTGGGAACACGCAAAGAGATTCGGTCGCGCCTCGATGCCCTGTTGGCGCTCCCTCCCGATCCGCGGACATCGCATCCAATGATCGAGTGGCTCCGCAATCCACCTGTGAGTCTCGTGCTCGCCTTGTCCGGCGTGCAAGAAGGCCCTCCCGACACGGTCTGGACGGGCGTGCTCAAGCTCGCCGTACACACCGGCGATCCCCGCATGCGAGAGGCGCTGCGCGTCAAACGACAAGAGGCGGCCAGCAGCATCCAAGAGCGGGGCGAGGCCGCTTCACCCTACGCAATGGAGCGTCGCAAACGCATCGATCGCGTATTGCCGAAGTTCACTGATGCAGGCAGCGACGAGGTTCCCGAAGCACTCTCTGCGCGAATTGCCCTTGTCGCCGAGGGACTGCCACTGCCTCGCAACGTGGTGCGAAATTGAGGGTCGCGATGACGCTGTTGTTCGCGTTGGTCACGACCTCGCCCGCTCACGGCGGTCGGGAGGCGACCCATGTCGCTGTAAACATCCAGACCTCGCCGAAGGCGCAACTGCGACCCTATGGCAGCAAGGCTCACCGCCTGCCGACCATGAGCCGCCTGCGCGTTGGGGATCAAATCGTCCTCGACGACGACCAGACGGTGACGCTGGTCTTCGAGGCCACCGGCCGCATCGAGCGGTGGACTGGACCGGGAAAGGTGCGGTTGAACACCGACCAATGCACTTCAGACACAGGCAGCGTCGAGGTCTTCGCCAGCGACGCGTCTTTGGGGGACGCCTTTGCTGTCCTGCCCATCCTCGTCCGCCGCGCCACAAACGAGAGGGGCTCCTCCATGGGGCTGGTGACAGGGATGGATGGGTATGAGCCCGTCAGACTGAACGAGGACGAGCGCCGGCAGATCGCGGCGGCGGTGAAGATGTCCGCAAAGTTGCGCGCCGAACTACCGGATGACATCGTCGTACCCGAACTCTACCGCGGAATCCTGCATGTGGGTTTTGCTCAGTATGCCGAGTGCGTCGACGCGTTCTCCGAAGCCGCCAAGCGATGTCCGGAGTGCCCCCACATGGCCGCATTCGAGGCCTGGTGCGCCGACCGTTGACCGAGACCGCCAGGAATGTTGCGCACGCAGGCGATGAGCTCGCGCCAATACAGGACACCGAGCGGGATGTAGACCAGCGCCGAGAGCACACCTGGGTAGTAGGCGCCGCCCTCCACGGTCCGGATGACGTGGTGAAACTCCTCGAGAAAGGTGAGCCCGTACACGGCAAACAGGCCCTGTTGGATCCGGGCCCCGGCCATCACACCGGCCGCACAGCCCAGTCCGACGAACAGCCAGACGATGAAAGCGTAGAACATGCCCTCCTCGACGCTGCCCATGTGGGAGGCGACGAAGGCGAAGAAGGGTGAGACCTCCCACTCGAAGGTCCACCAGCTCTCCAGCTTGTGAACGCCCATCACCGCCACAGCGATCACGAAGAGGGTGTACAGGCGCCGGCTCACGCCGCTCTTGATTTCCATGGGTCGGGTCATGTCGCCTCCTTGCCCTCCTTCATCGCAAGGCTCGGGCCGACGGGCAAACGCCCGATATCGTCGAGAAGCGCCGGCAACTGTCGTCGATCGATGACGACTCGACGCCACCCGTGGTCACTCGGCGCTGGCTGCGGCAAAAACGCCTCATGCTCGGAGAGGATCCGCATCCCAGGCGGATCGACGGCGCCTGAATCCTGGCCCGAACGTTGCACTGGTGTCTCGTTCCCGACCCGGAGGTTCGTTTGCGGTTCGCTCTCCTCGCTCTCTTCACGCTGGCCTGCTCACCCGACTCCGACGTGGAGGATCTCGCAGACGACGACGAGGGAAGCGACGCGATCAACCCCTTCGGAGACGACGACGACGATGATGACGACGATGACGACGACACGCCGGGCCTGTCCACATGTGAGGGGCTGGTCGCCGACGGATGGACCGAGATGGACGATCTCGAGCTCGCCGCCCTGATCACCGAAATCCCCACTTCCTCGGTGCCGAGCTTTGCGGGTGGCTGGTATGCCGCGCCAAACCCCCACGTGTTCGCGGCTGCAGATCCCCAGGGTGGCACGGTGCTCGGCTGGGCCTCGTCGGGAGGAGAGATCCACCTCACTCACGTCGACGACGCTGGGCTGAGCAGTGACCTGGTCCTCAACGGGGATGCTCTTCACGGGCTCGCCGTCAACGAAGCCGGCTATGCCACAACCCTCTCCCGCGGGACCTCATTGGACCTGGTCGGAGTGGACCGCGGTGGCATCGAGACCTTCGACACCAACATCTTCTCCGGAGACTATTGGTGGCAGACCACCTGGTGGATGGGTGACGGCCGCCTGATCTGGACCGGCGAACACTACGTCTCCTACGCCCACGTGTCCCACGGAGGTCACGAGGGGGACGACCTGACCTACTTCGACGCCAACGGAGACCGCACCAACGGTGGCTGGGCGTGGGGCTGCAGCCACAGCATGGACCAGCGCCTGGCCTGGGATGGCGAGGATCTGGCACCGGTTTGCCTGTCCGACTGCTATCCGGGACAGGGCGTTTTCTTCTCCAACCGGAACACGCTGTCCCTGGAGCCCGGCGGCGATTGCGCGGGCCAGATCGACGCCTCACTGGGTGGCCTGGTCGCCGACGAAGAGGGGTTCTGGCTCACGATGGAGACCTCGGCCGATCGCGACGGTCGCGACGTGAAGCTGTTCCGCCTGGACGGATCGGGCGACATCCTCGGCGAGGACTACCTGACCGACACCCCGGGCGAAACAGAGTCCAGCGCCGCCCTCGGATGGCTGGGTGGAGACCTGTTCACCGGCTGGGAAGCGGGCGGCGTCACCCAGGTCGCCCGCATCGACGAGACAGGCGGATTCAGCCACGGACCCGTGCCCATCCCGACCCGCTTCAGCGAGCACGGCGACCTGTTCAACTATCCGAACGGCGACCTGGGCTGGGCATTCGCCACCGCCGGCCAGCAGGCCATCACTGTGGTGCGGCTCTCGGACTGTCGGTAGCTACTTTTCGCGGGGACCGAAGTACAGGGGTCCGAGCTTCTTGCCGTAGTGCGGCTCGCTGAACTTCCACAGGAAGGCCTCGACGAAGTAGTGAGCCAGCGACAGTCCGCCGACGGCGTGCAGGAAGAACCGAAGGGGGAACTCCGCCGTCGAGGACCCGACGACCTCGAGCGCCATCGGAACCAGGGTCATGACTGTGAACGCCACCAGGACCAGGACGCCGTAGAAGACCACCCGGTTGTTCCGCAACCAGGTCATGAACCGGTCGACCCTCCACCGATCGTCGAGCTCGGTGTTGAAGCAACGCGGCGCCATGACGACGTGGTACTCGACGTAGTGCATCGCCAGGCCCACCGCGTACAGCGCCGTCATGTAGACAGCGAGGGCCGCGGCGAGGGTCTGCAGCAGCAGATAGGCCACCGGAATCCACAGGTCCGCCGCCTTGCCCTGCTTCGCGAAGTACCAAGCATATCCGCCACAGATGGACAGAAACAGGACGCCGGTTGCGATTGCGCCCCAGCGCAACAACGCGACCTCGGAATCGAAGGTGCCGCCGATCACGAAGGTCCCCATCTGCAGGGACGCCAGCGCCATGAACAAGATGTCCTCGGCATTGCGCGTCCAGCGGGGCATCTTCACGCCGTAGGAACCCTTCACCAGCTGCAACATGCCGAAGGACTGCCGACCCACGTGGCCGAAATCGAAGATCCGCAGGGACGTGAACAAGACCAGGGTGAACAGCGGATAGGTCACCGCAAATCGAGTTCCATAGATCAGGCCATAGGACGCGAAAATACAGAGCGGAGCGACAAAGTAGACGGCGATGCGACCCCTCGTGCTCGTGAAGTGCTCGAGGTTGTCGTGCTGCAGGTACAGCGCGCCGGTGATGGCGAAGTGGCTGACCCCGAGAATCATCGTCTGAAAGGCGGTCAGGTAGAGGACCAGGGTCCCCAGACCCGGAACGTCCGGATGCGGCAGCAGCTGGTACGCAGACAGAGGCAGCGTGATGACGAAAAAGGACCCGAGGATCAGGCCAATGGGAACGGGGAGACGAAGATAGGGCACCGCTTTCGTTCCGCTGCTCACGCGCATCCGCCTCTAGAGCGCCCAGAGTACCTCAGCTACGCGTCGCAAAGCGTGAGGGTCAGCGACGAATCCGGAGTGGCACCCAGCCCGGTGGACCGCGCCTGCAGGACGCCACGGGTCGTCTCGCACTGGATCATCATCGTCTGGTTCTCGAGCTGGAGGGGCTGTCTCACCGTCATGCCGTTCCCATCTTTACAGCGGGTGCCCTCGGGAAGCTCGATAGCGACGCCGTTGCCCTTCTTCTTGGGTGTGGACGTGGCTTCCAGAGCGATGCTGACCTGACCCGGGCTCAGGGTCACGTTCTTGACCGCATCCCCTGCGGACATCGACACGGAGCGGATCCGGCACAGACCAGGCCTCGCCGCGGGGTCGGCCAGATCTTCCTCGGTGCGCTGGCTTCCGCGGATGACCAGGAGCTTCGAGGAGGGCTCGGCCACCGCCTCGCAATCCACCTCGGTCGGTCGAAGCGTGACGGGGGTGCACTGGTCTCGGTCCGCGGTACAGCTGGTCCCGGCCGCGGACGCGGTGACCACTGCGCTCTGCCATCGGTAGCACTTGCTCTCGGTCCGCTGGATGACCTCGACGCTCGCCTCTGCGTCGGGCATGGCATCGACACAGAAGTCGCCCTTGGCGTCCGGCTTGTTCGCCATGCGGGTCAGGTAGTCCATGCCGACCAGCTGAACCATGCCGTCGATGCTCTGCCCGCGAGGCGGAGTGAGACGGCCCTTGATGCAGCCGGTCGCGAAGATGGGAACGTCGGCGTTCCACCAGCTGAAGTGACGGACCTCGGCGACGAATCGGCCGCCGTCGTTGCGGCCATTGCCCTCATGGGTCCAGGTCTCGGCTTCCTCGTCATAGTGGTAGAGGCCGACCGGCGCGCCGTCATCGAAGTCGTGTCCGGCGACCATGGGAAAGGACACCTCGGCCACACCGTCCAGGAAGACCTCCTCTCCCTCGCTGTGCAGATCGACATGCACCATGCCGAAGCTGCGGAGCGGAACCGGTCGGCCCTCGACGTTGGTGACCAGATCGATGGGCGTCGCCGCCACCTTTTCCGGTGTGGCCACATAGTCCCAGGTGACCTCCACGGGACCCTGCACCGGTTGGCCATGGGCGTCGCGGATCACGCCGGGCTCGAAATCGATCCGAACGCCATCGTCGCCGAGCACCACACCGCCATCTGAAGGTTTGAAGGAGCTCCGCACCGTTTCCTCGGCGGCCTGATGTGCGACTTCCACGGCCACGGGTTCGGGTGGCGGCTCGACGCGCAAGATCGCCGGATCGGAAGGCTGCATCGCCGCGAGAGTGGCGATCGTCACGACCGCCGCGAGGGCCACGGCCACTATCCACCGCTCGCTCTTTGGCGCGTCGATTCTCTCTCGGAGGGCGTCGTCGAAGGCGTCGGCGTGGTCGCCACTCAGCGGCTTGGGCTCCCAGTTGTCGCGCACCAGGTCGATGAGCTCGCGGTCTTCGGGGTCGCTCATGTGGCCTCCTTCTTCAGATCGGCCAGCGCAGCGCGCAAGCCGACCAGGGCGCGATGCAGATGACTCTTGACGGTTCCCGGCGCGCGGCCGGTGATCTCGGCGGTTTCCTTCACGGTGAACCCCTCGAGATGCACGAGCACGAACACCTCCCGCTGATTCGGCGACAGGGACTCGACCGCGGCGCCGATCCGCTTGCGCAGACCGGGGTCGCCATAGACCTCACGGGTCGGCTCCGGTCTTCCGGTGACGGCCGCCCACCGCTCGCGAACGGCTCGCCAACGCCGATATCGACCGGCCTCGCGCACCAGGATCCGGTAGAACCAGGTGGAGAGTTCCGCCTCTTCGCGGAAGCCGTGCAGGCCGTGCCAGGCCCGGACGAAAGCCTCTTGCGCCACCTCTTCGGCAGCTGTGGCATTGCCTCCACAGAGCCGCCAGGCGGTGCGGATGGCTCGTTCGCGATGTGCGTCGACAAAACGGGCGAACCGCGCCGTCTTGTCTACGGTCAGAGAGGTGGTCATGGCGTGTTGCAGGGCAGGACTCGCGGCTTATCCATGTAGAGCCCCAGGGCCGCAGATCGGTTTACGTCGTTCCAAAGAAACTGTACCGAACAGCGGGAGTGACAGATCACAGCGACGCCGGTGTCTTCAGTAGCAACGCTGGAGAAACCCATGATCCTCCTGATCGCCTTGACTCTGACCGCCCTCGCCGACGAACCCGCCGTCGAGGCCCCCATCGACACGCCCACACCCACGCAATCCGACCCGGACGCAGACGCGGCTCGCTTCCGCGTGACCGTGATTCCCGGGCTCGGTCTGAATGCCGATCCAGATTCCGATGTCGACGGCATCTCAGTCGGGCTCGTCGGGCGAGCGAAGAACGTCAAAGGCGTCGATGGACAGGCCTTCCTGTCCTGGATCGATGAGGACACCAAGGGCGCACAGCTGTCGGGCTTCGTGAGCGTCGCCGGCGGCTCCATCGAGGGCGTGCAGGGCGCCGGCTTCATCAACTACGCCGGGGACGCCGATCTGCAGGGCGCCGGATTCGTGAGCGTCGCCAGCGGCGACATCCGCTACGGACAGCTCTCCGGGTTCACCAACATCGCCACCGGCAACGTCACGGGTGTGCAGGGATCGGGCTTTCTCAACATCGCCACCGGCGAGGAGTTCAAGGGTGTGCAGGCGAGTGGCGGGCTGAACGTGTCCGGAGATCTAGAGGGCGTGCAGGCCGGAATCGTCAACGTCGGCAAGGAGGTCAACGGCGTACAGGCGGGCCTCCTCAACGTCGGTGAGAAGACCAGCGGGCTGTCGCTGGGCCTCGTCAACGTCGCCAAAGAGTCCGACGCCGTGACCATCGCGCCGCTCAACTTCATCGGCAACGGCATCCACAACATCGACATCTGGGCCAGCGAGTCGTCCGCGGTCACCGCCGACGTAAAGTTCGGTGGAAAGTACATCTACACGCTGATCGGCGCTGGAACCGTGCGCATCGACGACCCGTGGTGGACGTTCGGATTCGGCATGGGCGTGCACATCCCGGCCAAGCTCACCTGGCTGGAGGTCGACGCGAGCACCTGGGGAATCGCCTCCGGCGGACAGCTCGCTCCCGGCGCGCACACCAAGCTCCGCGGCAGCCTCGGTCTGAACCTCTCCAAGCACTTCCAGCCCTTCGTCGGCGCCTCGGCGAACACCTGGTGGAGCGACGGTTCGGTGCGCGCGAGGGCAGTGGGTCTGCCCGTCGGAAAGGCGAGCAAGGGGCGGATTACTTCGTGGCCGGGTGTGCACGCCGGAATCCAGTTCTAGCCAAAAGAGATATGCGGAGGGCTTCCCCGGAGTCCCCTTGACCTCGTTCTCCCAGCTCCCCCTCCTCGAAACCCTGGTCGCCAGCCTGGCCGAGCAGGGCATCAAGACCCCGACCGAGGTGCAGGTCGAGACGCTCAAACCGCTGTTGGAAGGCCGTTCCCTGGTGGGCGTCTCCGAGACCGGAAGCGGCAAGACCCTGGCCTACGTGCTGCCCCTCCTCCACCAGCTGAAGACACTCGAGCTCAAGGGCTCGGCGGTCTCGAGCGGAGGCCGTCCCAGAGGATTGGTCCTGGTTCCGGCGCGAGAGCTCGGCGAGCAGGTCGGACGGGTCTTCAAGAGCCTGACCCACGGCACCCGGCTTCGCGTTCGCACCGCTCTCGGCGGATCCAAGAAGCAGATCGCCCGGCAGAGTGTCGCTGGAAACTTCGAGATCCTCGTAGCCACCCCCGGCCGCCTGACCCACCTCCTCGAAGGTGGCGAGCTGCGTCTCGACGACATTCGCACCCTGGTCTTCGACGAAGCTGACTCCCTGCTCGACCCCGGCTTCCTCCCCGTCGCCCGCCGCATCCTCGGCGACTGTCCGAGGCAGGTCCAGCTGGTGATGTTCTCCGCGACTCTGCCGCCCTCCCTCGAGAAAGCGGTGGGGGCGCTGTTCGACGCCTCCCCTGTTCGCGTCCGCACCCAGGGCAGCGAGCGCCTGGTGCCGACCCTGACGACCCAGAACGTCGAAGTGATCAAAGGCCGACGCTTCGACGTGCTCCGCGAGGTCCTGACGGCGACCCCGATGGTGAGTTCGATCCTGTTCGTCAACACCCGCGAGCAATGCGACGCGATCGCCGAGTGGCTCTTCGAAGAAGACATCCGATACGTCGGCTACCGCGGACAGATGGATCGCCAGGAGCGCAGGGACAACCTCGCCAGATTCCGCGAGGGAACGGTCAAGCTGCTGCTCACCACCGACCTCGGCAGCCGCGGCCTCGACATCGCCCGCGTCGAGCGCGTCATCAACGTGCACCTGCCCCGCGACCTCGACAACTACCTGCACCGGGTGGGCCGAACCGCCAGGGCTGGGCGCGAAGGGCTGGTGGTCAACCTGGTCACCCAGCGGGACCAGGCCCTGCTCGCCAAGATCAAGAAACGGGCGCTCAAGGGCCGCTAGATCCCATCCGAGCAGATCCATTACTCCGGCCGATAAATCGGCCTCCGCCCTGCGCTTCGCTCCGGTTGGCACTTCAATTCCATTCACCGTCGACACTCAAACCGGAGGGCGCCAGCGCTTTTTCCTCCGGTTTGGGCGCCGACCGCGAACAGAACCGATCAGCGGCGATCAGATCCTGGAAGCTGCGAACCGTCGACATAGTTCGCCTCCGAAACCCGCACTCGGAGGCACTCTATGGCCGCTCTACTGCTCACTGGTCTCGCTCTCGCCGGACTCGACGCCGAGTTCGAGGACCTCGGAATCCCCGAGCAGGTGGGTGCTGAAGGGATCTGGGGAGGCGAACGAACGAATCAGTATCCGAACGTCGTAGCGCTGGCGGAGATGGCCAACTGGGGCACCCTGGTGTTCTGCACGGGGACCCTCGTCGACGAGCGCTGGATCGTGACCGCGGCCCACTGCCTGTACGGAAAGGAAGGCTTGCTGTCCGCCGGCGACCTGTCCGTGCTCTTCGGCGACGACATCAACCTCAACGGCTACAACGACGCGATCCGCTTCTCGGACTTCGTCCTGCACCCCCAGTACGTCGACGGCGCATTCGACTATGACATCGCCGTCGTCGAGCTCTCTTCTCCGAAGAACGGCATCGACTTCGCGGTCCTCAACGATGAGCCCATCGGGCAGGACTGGGGCGGTAAGTCCCTGACTTTCGTCGGATTCGGCATGACCGACTTCAACGTGAACGACTCCGGGACCAAGCGGGTGACCGAGATTCCGATCGTCAGCTACGACGAGATGATCGTGTACTCGGAGCACGCGACCAGCAACATCTGTCAGGGCGACTCCGGAGGCCCCGGCTTCGAGACCACCGACAGCGGCGCGCTGGAGCTGGCCGGCGTGAACTCGTTCATCTATGCCGGTTGCTCCGGAGGCGGCGGGGGCGCGACGCGGATCGACGTGGTCATCGATTGGATCGCCTCGCACGTACCGAACATCCTCCGGGACAGCGGGGAGACCACCGACGGCGGAGACGATCCGACGGGAGACGACGACGACGACCTCGGCACCGATCCGCCCATCGTCGATGGAGGGGACTCCGACCTCGTCTACAGCGACACGACCGAGAGCCCAGGAGGCTGTGCAACGAGCCCGGGAACCGGAGGTCTCGCCTTCACGATTCCCCTGCTGGCGATGCTCCTGGGGCGCCGACCGTGAACGGAAGCTCGAGGAACTGCACACCCCGGGCGAACGCCACCGAGGCAAAGCCGTGGGCAAAGACAGCTTCTGGCGGAGGGACCTGTCCGGAGTAGTAGATCCAGCACTGCCGACTGGTGCCCCAATACTCCAGGAAGATCCCCAGTGAAGCGCCGGCGACGAATAGCGTCAGGTCCTTGCCCGTCCGCGGCCTCCACAGCATCACCGCGAGCATGATTCCGATGACGACCCACGAGGCCGGCTCGTGGATGCTCGGCCACAGAAACCGGGTCATCGCGACCACGAAGAGCGGCATGATCACCCAGTAGGCTTTCCCCCAGGTGCGCAGGATGGGGACAGCGGCGTCGAGAAGGGTGCCGAGGCGGTCGATGGTCAGGGCGGCGATGGGCCACGCGGGCAGGATCCACAGCGGTGGCCGCTCGTCGGTGTAGTACCGCCAGAGCTCGGTGTTCGTGCCCCACCACTCGATGACCAGTCCGCCGACCAGCCCGGTGAGAATGAGCTTTACATCTCGAGAAGGCGCGACATCCCAGGTCATGGCCAACGTCATCACGGTCCAGATGCCGAACAGGAGCCAGTCGGCCTTGAGGGTGGGATCGATGAGGAAGGGGAACCCGATGCCGACGCTGGCATAGGTGCTGAAGATCAGGATCAGCATCCCCACGCTGCGGCGGGAGAAGCCGCCCGCGATGAGCGACACCAGGGACTGGGGTTCGGTGGACACGAGCCCATCCCCTACCCCGCGTCTGCCGGCCTCGCCCGAGCGCCGGCGATCAGGCAGGCCAACAACATCGGGATGGGGCCAGGGAACGACCCGGTCCCGTTGCAGAACCATGCAGGCGGAACGGCGACATCGGTGCTTGTTGGGCTCTTGCGCCCCGTGCCGGTGTCGGTGCGGGTATCGGTGTCGGTGTCGGTGTCGGCGTCGGAATCACTGTCCGAGTCGCTGTCCGCGTCGGTATCGCTGTCCGCGTCGGTATCGCTGTCCGCGTCGGTATCGCTGTCCGTGTCGGCATCGCTGTCGGTGTCGGTGTCCGTGTCGGCGGCCGTATCGCCGTCCGCCGCGGTATCGCCGGTCTCCAGGCCACTGGTGTCGGGTTTGCCTGTGTCCAGGCCCGTGTCGAGGGGCGGCTCACCAAACGGCCCCCCGGTGGCCCCGATATCGGCCCGCGTCCCATCGAGATCGTACATCGTCGGGTCGCCGGCATCGATCAGAGGGCTGCCCGGCGCCGGTGTGATGTCGTCGATGCACTCACCTGACCCGACCCAGTCCGTGTAGAGCGGATCGAAGCCGGTGATATTGGTCGGCGAAAGCAAGGGTGCGGCCGGGCCCAGCCCGTTGTCCCAGAACAGGTTGTACTCGATGGACGGTCCGCCCTGGTACATGACGCCGTAGTCGCTGTTGTAAGTGATGGCGTTGTTCACGAGCGAGCCCTGGCACCCCTGAGCCAACCGAACGGCGGCCATCGAAGCGCCGCTGAAGTTTCCCGAGATGGTGTTGTGTCCGAGATCCATGACCGAGTTGTTGTCGCAGTTCACCGCCGCACCGAAGTTCCCCGAGGCGTTGTAGGTGAACACCGACCCGGCGACCTTCGCGATGGGACCACCGGAGTCGATCACATGAATGGCGCCTCCGGCGGCCATCGGGTCGCTGACCGTGTTCTTGCAGAACTCGCTTCGCTCGATCAGATAGGCGTCCACATCGTCAAAGCTGATGGCGCCACCGTTGGCCACGGAGGTGTTGTTTTCGAACGAGCAGGCGTCCACGGTGACGATGCCCACCATCATCGGCATGTGCGCGTGGATGGCGCCGCCCGCCGACGCAACCCCTCCATCGAAGGTTGAGTGGACCAGGTGAATGTTGGTGTCGTCGGCCCCGATGTGCCCGCCGACGCCTCCGGCCACGTTGTCGACGAAGGAGCAGGACTCTACGTCGATAGATGCCGCCGCAAGCCCTCTTATTGCTCCCCCTCGCCCGAACGCCTCACTGTTGCTGATGCTCGAATCGACGATGGACAGCGTCGAATTGACCCCGGCGAAGAACGTGCCACCGTCCTCGGCTGTGTGGCCGTCGAACGTGCTTTCCTCGATGAGGACCACACTGCCCGCAGCACCGAATATGGCCCCTCCCCTGAGGGCCTCTCCGCGGGCAAAGGCCAGGTCTCTGCCCAGGAACGTGCTGTTCCACAACGACACATGGCCGCCGTCCACGAGCGGGTCGAAGACCGGAAAGACAAAGCTCGAATCGGAGATGTCCACCGTCGAGTCGCGGACGTGCATGCTCAAGCCGCCCGACCCATCGGTGTTGGTCCCCCGATCGAACACGATGTCGGACATGAGAACCTCCGCACCGTTCATGATCCACAGCGGCCGCTCGACATTGTTCCCGTCGAGGGTCACCCCCACCAAGGTGACCGCGGCGCCGTCGATCAACAGGGTCTCCACTGGCCCGGCGTGCTCGATGGTGGTGTTTGCAGACCCATCGATTCCCTCGAGGGTGATGTCCGTCATGATCGTCTGGCCACCGAAGTGGATCCCGGCTTCCAACCCGATATAATCTCCAGCAACTGCAACCGACAGCGCCTCGTCGATGGTCGCGTAGTCCGCGGCCGGACTGTTGCCTACCTGATAGGACGCACCAAGGGCCTGGGACACGAGTAAAAGCGTGAGGAAGTGCAGCTCTGCCCCCCTATCCATCGGAGTATACAGCCAGATGACCTGGAAACTCCTGCTGCTGGCGAGCTTCGGATTCTCCGGCCACGCGTCAGACGATCTGGACGACGGAAGCGTTGCTGGCCGGATCGAAGACCCAGAGCTGTCCACACTCGTGACGCGGTGGCAGGTCTGTGGAACGCGTTGCTACCACCAGCTCTACCCGAACTGGGCGGCGCAGGCTCGAGAGCTCGCGCCGAAGCTGGTCGGCACCGATGCCGTCGATGCGCACGCCGCCGCATGGCAGCTCGATCGGCTCGCCTGGCGCAGGAGTGGCTGCCTGGAGAGCACGTCTCCACTGCGTCCGTACTGGGCGTTCACCCCCGCGTATCTAAATGGAAAGGGCGGCCTTCTCGCCGGGCACGAAGCGAAGCTCAGAGGGCGGGTCGAAGAGGGCATGGTCCTCCGCCGCGACGAGATCGAGGCCGTCATCGCCGAATACAGAGACATCGAGGTGACCATCCGGAAAGATGGCGTGCGTATGGCCACCTACCCGACCGAGTCCGGAGAGCCCGCAACGGTGCAGGTCGGCACCGCGCTGCTGCGGTCCGTCGAGAACTACTTGAGCTACCTGGAAGACGAGCTTCTCCCTTCCATTCACACCATCTCGACCACGAGCACAAGGTGCTACGCGGAGCGCATTGCCATCCTGCTCGGCGAGGATCGAGATCCCCACGAACTGCACGTGCAGGCGCTCTCGCAGCTCCGAGACAACCGAGAGCGGACTGTCGCCCAGGGCGAAGCACCCTGGGCAGAGGTGCGGCGACACCTGATGGCACAGACATTCGACTCCGAAGCCGAGGTACTCGACTTCGCGCGGCAGGCGGTGATCGACGGCAGGTCCAGCACACAGGATGTGCTCGAGGATATGGAGCTCGGGGCGTGTGATGTGGAACGCGGGGTGGACTGGGCGGGCCTGTACCACCCCGCTACCCCCGGTGTGGTCGGCTGGTGGCAGGTGGACGTGCTCGACCCACAGAACACCCCTCGGGTTCTGGTGCGGAGCATCGGTGCCCACGAGTGCTGGCCCGGTCACCACGTCCAGATGTCCTTCGAAACCGCGCCGGATCTGCCCAGATTCCGCACGGAGATCGACACCCGGATCTTCATAGAGGGCTGGGCGACGTATGCGGAGAATCTCCCGAATGAGCGGGGATACCTACGCGATGCGGACGAGGAGCTCGGGCCTCTCGTGATGGATGCCTGGCGCACGACGAGGGTGTTGGTAGACACCGGAATTCACGCCGAAGGATGGACTCTGGAACAAGCCCGCGACGCCTATCGGGAGTGGACCATCCTTCCCGAACACCAGATCGACCGCGAGCTGGAGACGATCGCGAAGCAGCCGGCCTGGTTGCTGGCCCACAAGCTCGGCGGCGAGGCGTTTCGCGCCCTGCGTGCCGAGGCCGAGGCCGCCCTCGGAGACGACTTCGACGCGCGCGAGTTCCATCGGCTGCTCCTCCGCGAGGGAGAGGTCCCCCTGCCGGCTCTGCGGGTGCTGGTGCGGGAGTGGCTGGCCGGACGAATCAAACCGGCAGCATCGACAGCACCGGAGCCAGCCCCCGCAGGGCCATGAGATTCTCGGCCGCAAGGTCGCGGAATCCCTGCGAGATCCGCGGATGCGCAGCCGTCTGCTCCCAGAACAAGCGGGCGGCGTTCCACGCCTCGCGCGCGATGTCCGCGTCGGAGGCGTTGGGTAGAGGAGGCGCCCAGGGCCGGTCGATGACCTCGCCCTGAACGGGCCGATAGTGCATGGGCAGCATGTCGTAGGTCGGCGCAACCCCTGCGAGCACGTCGCCCTGAAGCCGAAAGGAGACATTGCCGAGGTGCCGATCGCTGTTGGCGATGAACTTGCCGAAGAGGTCTCGATACCGAATCTCCTCTCGATCCGATCTTGAGATGACGCCGGCGTCGCACAGGGCCCGCGCGGTGGCGGTCCAATCCCCCAACAGACCGACGTGCTCGGCATCGACGGCCGCCATGGAGATCTGGCCGATACGTCGCCCGCCGTCGCGATCGAAGCGCTGGACCTCCAGGAACACCCGCTCTTCCGCAAGGACGAGCTCGCTGAGGGCCGCCTCCCGACCCGCTGATCGCAGGACCTCCAGGGCGATGTGCTCGGCGATGAGAAGATCGGCGGTCCGGATGGCCGCAGGTCCTGTCGACGGCGGCGAGAACTTGACGATGACGGGCACATCGTCGCGGCGGGTGAGGAACTTGGCCTGCTCACCTGCGGCAGAGGAACCGGCGGGACCCTGGGCGAGCACGTCCACCGCCAACGCGGGGTATCTCTGGGCGCGTTCGCCACCGCCTATGCCCCTTGCCGGGCGATTGAACTGCTGCAAGAAGGCCTGATAGGACTCGTCTCCAAGGAGGAGCGCGCCGATGGGGTCCGATGCGCGGCGGGTCAGATAGGTCAGCGTGGCGCGGTCATTCCACAGCCGGATGTCGGCGGGGAGCGCGAGATCTGCGTGAACCCGCGGCACGAGCCTGCCCAGATATCCGACGGGCCGCAGATCCTGGAGGAACCAGGGTAGATCGTCATAGAAGCGGCCGGTTCCGTCGGACTCGTACCAGAAACCGCTCGGATGGATCGGAGTGAGCCGGCCAAGTCGCCTGGGAGTGTCCGGGCCTAGATCGTAGACGGAAATGGGAGTGACAACCCCAATGATCTCGCGAATGAGCGCGTACTTGCGAGCGCTCCGAGGACCTACGGACAGAACGCCGTTCGTCTTCCGGGCCAGCCGCGAGAACACCGGCTGGCTGATGCCCAGGATCGCTCGCAACTGCGGGCCGGTGCTGTGGCCGCGGGAGAGCAGATCGCGAAGTTGACGACCCAACAGGGCGTGATCGAGGGGCGCTGGCATGAAGCAAGAATAAAGCCTGGCATAAAGAATGCCAAGCTCTTCCGTCCGGTATCAGTCCATCTGAACGAGAGCAGGAATGAACGACGGCCTCAGAGAATGTCGATCGCGATGTCGTAGTCGGCGCAGCTTCGATGGAACGCCAATTCCATCAACTGCTCCTGCGCGAGGGAGAGGCCCCCCTGCCGGCTCTGCGTATTGGTGCGGTGCGAGAGTAGACCTGACTACTGCTCGTCGAGCCGCATAACAGCGGTATGCACGATGGTCTCAGGCGTCGGCAGGAAGCCAATGAGTTTATGATTCTCGTAGTCGATGGTTCCGACCACGGTGATGAAGATATTTGGCGTGACACCAGTCTGGATGGCGTCCATATCCGGCGTTCCAGGCAGTCCGGTTTCAATCCAGATATCTGAGGCCACCGTCTCGGCAGTATCGGTCGGCGCAAGGGCTGCATCCGCAGCTGTTGCCGCTCCGGCGCGGGCGCCCTGGCCGACGCAGGTGACCAACTGGTGCTTCAGGTGCAGATACCAGGCGAAGTCCAGGGTCCCAGACAGGATGGCCACCAGTACAGGAAGCATCAATGCGAATTCGACGGCTTGTGCCCCGCGAGTCTTCGCTTGTCGTTTCATTGTTCGATTCTCGTAGTCACATTCACGTTGATGGACGCTGGTGTCTTGACAAACCCGCCGAACAGGCCGTCGTAGGTCAGTTCGCCAGTGATCGTGATCAGGTCATT
>Ga0315336_1001717_pt1:37500-39074 | contig 39074 bp, 25 predicted proteins | sample ASW5metaG_FD_204512 | JGI IMG/M metagenome (GOLD analysis project Ga0315336, IMG submission 204512) | Ammonia-oxidizing marine archaeal communities from Monterey Bay, California, United States - ASW #5 | ecosystem: Environmental > Aquatic > Marine > Intertidal zone | place: USA... | reverse complement strand
CTTTTATCCGTTGAGCGACGGCCCTTCCATTCGGAACCGCCGGATCACTAAGGCCTACTTTCGTACCTGCTCGATCCGTCGATCTCGCAGTCAAGCTCCCTTCTGCCTTTACACTCTTCGCGCGATTGCCGACCGCGCTGAGGGAACCTTTGCGCGCCTCCGTTACATTTTGGGAGGCGACCGCCCCAGTCAAACTACCCACCTGCCACGGTCCCCGAGGAGGATTCACTCCCCTGGGTTAGAGCCTCAACATTGTAAGGGTGGTATTTCACCATTGGCTCCCCGAAGCCTAGCGACTCCGGTTCATAGCCTCCCACCTATCCTACACATGCAAAGCCAAGACCCAATGGCAGGTTATAGTAAAGGTGCACGGGGTCTTTTTGTCCTGTCGCGGGTACTCGGTATCCTCACCGAGACTCCAATTTCGCCGAGCTTGCGGAGGAGACAGCGCCCAAATCGTTACGCCATTCGTGCAGGTCGGAACTTACCCGACAAGGAATTTCGCTACCTTAGGACCGTTATAGTTACGGCCGCCGTTTACCGGGGCTTCAGTTCAGAGCTTCGCCTTACGGCTAACCCCTCCCTTTAACCTTCCGGCACCGGGCAGGCGTCAGTGTCTATACGTCGTCTTGAACGACTTTGCAGGCACCTGTGTTTTTAATAAACAGTCGCTTGGGCCGTTTCTCTGCGGCCCGCTTCAGCTTACCACGCATTGGGTTCACCTAACACGGGCTCCCCTTCTCCCGAAGTTACGGGGACATTTTGCCGAGTTCCTTCTCCGCAAATCACTCGAGCACCTTAGGCTTCTCGCCTCGCCTACGTGTGTCCGTTTACGGTACGGTCACAGCAAGCACTCCCTCACGAGGCTTTTCTTGGCAGTATGCTCCACGACCCTTTGCGGTGCCCGAAGGCTCCTTCGGCATCGGCGCTCGGCTGCTCCAGGCGGATTTGCCTACCCGGAAACGCCTACCACCTTGCATCGGATAATCCACCACCCGACGGTCACTTCTGCTGCTGCGTCCCCCCTTGAGGTCAAACGCACTATGCTGTGGTACGGGAATATTAACCCGTTTCCCATCGCCTACGCCCTTCGGCCTCGGCTTAGGGACCGACTAACCCGGAGCGGATGAACCTGGCTCCGGAACCCTTAGGCTTTCGGTGACAGAGATTCTCACTCTGTTTATCGCGTACTCATTCCGGCATACTCTCTTCCCTACGCTCCACCGGTGCCCTCACGGGCCGGCTTCAAAGCCTAGGGAATGCTCCCCTACCATGTTTCCACATCCGTAGCTTCGGCGGCGAGCTTGAGTCCCGACCATTATCGGCGCAGATCCACTCGACTAGTGAGCTGTTACGCACTCTTTAAAGGCATGGCTGCTTCTAAGCCAACCTCCTAGCTGTCTGGGCAAATCCACATCCTTTCTCACTTAGCTCGCACTTGGGGGCCTTAGCTGACGGTCTGGGCTGTTTCCCTCTCGCGGACGGACATTATCGCCCGCCCACTGACTCCCAGAGTCCATCTCGCAGGCATTCGGAGTTTGCATGGGGTTGGTAAGCGGGTAGGCCCCCTAACC
>Ga0315336_1001717_pt1:0-32500 | contig 39074 bp, 25 predicted proteins | sample ASW5metaG_FD_204512 | JGI IMG/M metagenome (GOLD analysis project Ga0315336, IMG submission 204512) | Ammonia-oxidizing marine archaeal communities from Monterey Bay, California, United States - ASW #5 | ecosystem: Environmental > Aquatic > Marine > Intertidal zone | place: USA... | reverse complement strand
CATCACCTCCTCGTCGCCTCCGATCGTAGTGAACGGCGTGGTTGTGGTCGGCAACTCGGCTGAGCAAGGGTACAACCAGACCCGCATCGAAAACGTCCCTGGCGACATCCTCGCCTTCGACGCCCGGAGCGGTGACTTCAAGTGGAAGTTCCATGTGATTCCACGTCCGGGAGAGTTTGGTCATGAGACGTGGCTCAACGACGCCTGGCAGTGGACGGGGGACGTCTCTTCGTGGGCGCCGATGTCCGCGGACGAAAATCTCGGGCTCGTCTACTTCCCCACGAATCCGCCGACGATCGACTATTACGGCGGGTTCCGTCCTGGGGACAACCTCTTCGGGACGAGTGTGGTCGCTCTCGACGTCCAGACGGGCGAGCGCAAGTGGCATTTCCAGACGGTTCACAACGACCAGTGGAACTACGACTTGCCGAACGTTCCGATTCTCGTCGATCTCGAAGTGGACGGGCGGCCCATTCCTGCGCTGGTCCAGACGTCGAAGACCGGAATCATCTATGCGTTCAACCGCGAGACGGGGGACCCGATCTGGCCGATCGAAGAAGTGCCGGTATTCCAGACTGAGGTACCTGGAAATTGGACTTCGCCGACACAGCCGCTTCCGACAAGACCGGAGCCATCGGAGCCCCTCGGCCTCGATGAAGACGACCTCATCGACTGGACGCCCGAGTTGCGCGCAGAGGCGATGGCGCTGATCCAGAACTATCGGATTGGCGGACCGTTCATGCCCAGGCTGTTCACCGGCCATGACGCCGGCGTCATCGATAACATTCGGTGTGCCGGAGGGTTGAACATCACGAATCCCGCAACGTTGGATCCGACGACGGGCATTCTTTACGTACCCTCCTCACGCCGTTGCGGAGGTGGCCTAGTATCGCCGGGTGCCGACGCCGATGAGCCGGACAACCCCCAGACGACTGGTACGACCATCTCGGAGTGGGTAGCCGGCCCAGGTGGCGGCTTGCCCCGCGTCCAGGGGTTGCCGGTGTGGAAGCCGCCGTATAACAGGCTTTCCGCGTACGACATGAACACCGGCGAGCGGATCTACTGGATTCCAATCGGAGATACGCCTGCAGCCATAAGGAACAGCCCAGCCGCGCAGGGTGTGGACCTCTCGAGATCGGGTGGCGGTGGTAACTCCATCCAGATGGTGGCCGGTGACCTCTTGTACGCGACGGAGGGATCCAGTGGACCGCCGGTCCTCAACGCCTACAACAAGCTGACCGGGGAGCACGTAGGCGAGATCCTGCTGCCCTCCCCCGGGCAGTACGGCATGATGAGTTTTTTACACCATGATTTCCAGCACATCGTGGTTCAGGTCGGTCAGCCTGGCCGCCTGGTTGCGCTGCGCCTGCCTGGAATGGAAACGGGCTTCGTGGCACACTAGTCGACAGCGTCAGGCGGATTGGCCAGACGTAACTGAAAACCCCAGACGGCAATGCCGTCTGGGGTTTTCAGTTCCATGATGTTAGAACATGGAGGAACACATGAAGAGGCTGCTTCTCACCCTAGCGTTCATCGCCGCCGTTCCGGTTCATGCTCAGGCCCAGAACGGTTGGGATGATCCGTCTACTGGTCGATAACCCTGACTACGCGGACATCGCCGAGGACTATCGCGCGACATTCGCCGAGGCGCGCGCGATGCCTGTTGACGTGTTCGTCGCTTCCCACGGCTCCTTCTAATACCTGTGAACCAAGCATGAGACGATGCAACGTCGTGAAGAGGGCGACCTCAACCCATTCCTCGATCATTCCGGTTTCGTGGCGTACGTCGACCGACAGGAACAGCGTTTCGAGGGGATGCTTCAGACCCACTTGAGGGCCGCCCATTGAGATTCGGACTTGGGCTGTCGGACCCTAACTATCGTTCACACTCAGATCGAAGCGAGGCAGAAATCATGTCTAAAGTACGTCGAGTCGGATCGTTGTCCGTAATGGCCGCACTTTCGCTTGCGATCCTGGTTGGGGGGCTAGTGGCCCAAAACAGTACCAATCCTTATCGAACGTGGGACGATCCTGGCGGAGGGGTCGACGGCTGGGTCAATCTCCCGGATGGGAGGCGGATGGGTGCCGTCGGTGATGTGACGATTGACGTGGATCGTGTTCACGTCTGGGCTGTCGTGAGATGCGATGCGTTCGACCCGATCTCGGCGCCCGGCCGTTTCGGTAACGAGTGCATAGATTCGGATCTGGACCCCATCCTCAAGTTCGACCACGAGGGCAACGTCGTGAACAGTTTCGGGGGAGGAATGTTCATCTGGCCCCACGGTATGGATGTGGACCCCGACGGAAACGTCTGGGTGACCGACGGGGTGGCGGCTGCGCGCACGCCCGAAGGGACGAGAGGCCATCAAGTCGTCAAGTTCAGTCCCGATGGCGAGGTCCTCATGACCCTTGGCACCCCCGGCGTTCCCGGGGGGGGTGCCACGCATCTGAACGCCCCGTCCGACGTGGTGGTCGCGGACGATGGATCCATTTTCGTCGCCGACGGCCACGCGAACGAAACGAACAACCGGGTGGTCAAGTACGCGCCGGACGGGCGATTCCTCATGGAGTGGGGACAAACCGGTTACGCGCCGGGAGAATTCCGGACACTCCACGCCATTGCCCTGGATGCCCGCGGCCGCCTGTTCGTGGCCGACCGCTCCAACAATCGGATTCAGATCTTCGACCAGCAGGGGAATTTCCTCGCTCAATGGACGCAGTTCGGACGCCCGAGCGGAATCACGTTCGACGAAAACGACCGAATCTACGTGGCCGACTCCGAATCGGACGATGTCCAGAACCCGGGTTGGGAGATGGGAATCCGGATCGGCGACGCCCTTACTGGCTGGGTGACGGAGTTCATCCTCGTCCCCTCGGGAGATCCGCGGAGCACGAGGGGGAACGGAGCGGAGTTCGTCGCGGTGGACCGCGACGGGAACATGTATGGCGGCGAGCCCCGCCCCCGAACTCTACGGAAATACGTCAGGGTCAGACCGTAGGGCGGAGCTTCCTAGGCGCCTTTTATCTCGGTCAACGAGACCTGCCCACCGTGCTCTCCTCAGCACGTTCGACGACCGCCTCGGCGTCTCGCTGAAGTAGCAACCGGTCCTGCACCAAGCGGTCCGCGGCGTCGGCAACTGCATTCACGTATATCTCGTGAGTCGGATAGCGTTCCTCAATCGACGGGCGAGTGTCCCCCGCCACCTCACGTTCCGCGGCGTCGGCCGCAAACGGAAAGAAGGATCCGGCCCCGGCGCATTGTTCCCCTTCGGCAAAGCCCTCGCGCCGCAAGTTCCACCCCGTGTACGTACCGATCGGGACCGATAGGTCCGGATGCCTAATCCCCGCGAGCATGTTTCCATCTCGGTCGACGCGGCCAGCCAAAACGACGTACCTGCCACCCTGGAGCGGCGGGAACACGTTGTGATTATTCTGTCGAAGCGGGTTGTGGCTGCCTGTAAAAGTCACATCGGGAATGCTCGGGAATCCGATCTCCCCCGGAAGCGTTAGCGTGCCGAGGGCAACCGTCGGGAAACGACTCGGCGGTGGCTCGGTGCCGTCGACGACCCATTCATATAGAGCGACCGTGAGAGCACGGCGAATCGGGGCTAGAGGAAGCGGGCTGTTGAGATGCTGGCAGATTCCGGCATCGATCTCGTAGTGCACGCCGCGGCCGCCACCATGCCGCGTGCCCGCGACTAGGTATGCTCGCACGTTATCGGGTAGATCGACGTCTTCGCCTATCGGATCCGTGACGATGAGGGATGAGCGAGCTTGCCAGATCTCCGCTTCGCCATCGCTGTGGATGATCATCGGGCAGGTGTTCGAGGCCGAGCACCTCACCTGCAAGCCGTCCGCCCGGTCTCTGATCGGGTCGTACACGGTGCCATAGGTGAAAGGAAATTGATCTCCAGGGAAGAAGTGGTCCTCGTGCTGCTTCTGCCACCGCCCGGGTTGGCCGAATTGATAGTTGGTAAACGTCTTCCGCGAGCCGGCGATACTGGGGTGCATGCCGTCGAAGACCATGCGACCGTCGACGTCCTCATTGAATCCCTGGTAGAGCATGTCCCTCAAGAATCGTCCGCTCTGAGAGCTCCCGAAGGAGATCGCGGTGCTCGGCAGGCCGACCGACATGAGCGGATTGGCGTTGTCCTGGCTGTCTGTTATCTCGTAGCGCAGAAACGAGATCACATCGCGGGTGGCCGCAAAGCCCAATCCCATGACGATCGGGTCCTTCGCCAGATAGAGGAATTCGTAGATCGCCCCGCCGTCGAACCCGGGGGGTCGGTTGACACGAATTCTGCGGTCGTCCACAAAGCTCCAAGTGGAAGCTTCGAGTTGCACACGGGGAGCCCCCTGTCGGGCGCGCACGGTAAATGTGACCATCGCCGGCATGAGTGCGGACGCGGGATAGGTCAGAGCGGCTTCCGAAACAGTTTCCTCGTCGTTGAAGATGAACTCTTCGACCGACGGACCGACGATCGACGATCCGCTGGGGTTTTTCGCTATCGGCAGAAACGGCGCGATGTTGGTGTCGGTCGCCATCAGGTCACCCTGCCATCCCACCGTTACGATGGCAAAGCCCATCTCGCGAAAAACCGCATCGCCCGCGCTAGCCCGGCCGCGGTTCGGAACGATGTGATAGATCGCCTTGTTCCAGCGCCTCAGATCGGTCGGTCGATAGATCTCCACGGTCGTGCTGTACTCGACGCGCCCCCGGGCATTGAGGGGAGCCTTGTCGATATTCACGATCCCGCGATTTCGCGCGTCGTCAGGGTCGACCTCTCCGAAGGCCACTCCGCGAAGACGCTCGTACTGTCCAGTGTCGCCGAAGTTTTCGCCACCAAACGCCGGGGATTCCACGACCTGGAAATCGATGCGGGTGATCTGCGCCGATACTCCGGTTGCAACGATGGTCCCGATGAACGTGACAGCGGCGAGCGGCGCTGCATGTAAGAAACGCATTTGGATCTCCTTAATAAGTGGCCGACTGTGGCGCACAGGTGACCAGTTGTGGCGGAGAGGCATCGAAGAGTAAGCGTCTTACAAATCGGGACACAAGGATCGGAGCACTTCGACATCACCCGGCTGGACTCCAGCCGCGCCTTGCACCAAGTCCGCCTGAGCAAATTCGGCCCTCATAATACCGCCCGGCAGAGCGTTGTGGCCGAGTCCCAAGGCATGGCCCAGCTCGTGGGCAGCCACGAGTACGAGGTCCTGCGGACCGTCGAACCGGTAGATCCTTATCTCCCTGGTGACCGAAGTAACCGCGCCGTCCTGTATATGTACGGCTTCCCGGTACGTCCCGGACTCGAGATTCCTCTCAGGAGACGCAGCTAGAAGGACGTCAGCTTCTCTCCGGTGCAGCTCTACCTCCTGGTCGAGTCGCTCGAATTCATTTCTTAACTCTTGCCGTAACTCGTCAGCCTCTTGCCCCTGAGCGGTGAGTTCCGCGCGCTCCGCGTCGAGCAGATCTCTGGAGGTGACGAGCCTTGCCTGTGCCTCCGCCGGGGCACCACCCTGCGCATTCCATTGGCGGATGGTGTCATTCAGGCTCGTGACGCGGCGACTGAGATCCCCGAGGGCTCCCTCGTACTGACTTTGCGTCGCATCGTTGCGACGACTCATCTCGTCGAGCCCGGTCCGCCGGGCTTCGAAGCTCGCCCTGGTCTCGTTGAGCTCCAGTTCGAGTCGGCGAAGCTCCTGACGGTCATCAGAGACAAGCCGAACGGAAAGCTCTCCGTCTTGCTCATTCGAAAAGAGGCCGGTTCCCACAGCCTCTTCCCAAAGCAAAGCAGCTTGGGTCAACGCCGCCCTCGCCTCCGAGCGACTCAGGCCGAACGTCTCGTCGACTCTCGCGATCCGCCATGCGACCGGCACCGCGCACGGAATTGCAGACCCTCCCATTCGTTCCCGCAAGAAAGGTTCATCGTTCGAGAATGCAGGGGTTGATGCGGGCTGCGAACCCTCCGCCCCAACGGCGCTCGAATCGGTCTGGGCACCATAGGCAATCCAGGCGAGAAAACCGAAAACCGAGAGGATCGCCACGACGGGCGCGAAGCGGTTCTTCATAGCCCCGAGTCTATTGGATTGGTCTACACCTTCACAAGGTCGACGCCGAGGGGGGGGGGCGGAGGCCTTGTGGGCGTCGGATCCGCTTGGTAATCTGAGGCTCCGAGGGTGTGGACGATGATGGACCCCCTCGCCCGGTTCATCACGCCGACGGGGAAACGATGGTGCCAACTGGACAAAGGGTGGCTTGGTGAGCCTGCCGACCGGAGCGCGACTTCCCTACGCTTCTCCCCACGAGACCGCCAATGCGGTGTTCAGGGCACAGTGGGGCAACACAATGGCCTGGTCGACGATGTTGGCCGTCGCCGTTCACGCTGTCGTGTTCGTTTTCTGGCCGAGTTGGGATGTCTCCAATTCGCTCCTCGATCCCGATCTTGAACTCCAGGGAACGGCATGGATGGTACTGTACGCACCACCATTGAGCGGCGGTGGTGGTGGTGGCGTGGCGGTGGCCTCTCTGGCGCTTCTCGCAGAATCAGATTCACTCCCGATTGAAGAGGCGGACTCCAGGGCCATCGTCGGGGGCTCCGAGCTCGCTCAGGCCCGCGGCTCAGCTGGGCTTAGAGAGCGTCTCGCCGGTCGGGACAGTCCTGCTCCGACGCTCGTCCAATTCAGTCCGGCGACCGGCCCACCGGGAGTAAGCGACGATCCGGGGGATACGCGCGAAGAGATGCCGACCGTCGAGGAAGCCTCGGCGGAAGACTTGGCGCTCATGATTGAAGCCAGCCCGATGGATCTTTCACGGCTGTCAGGCGTTCGCCCCCAAATCGTCTTACCAGGGACGTCGGCGTGGATTCTGATTCGGAACCCCTCCGAAGTGGATCGGTTCATGAATGGGGTAGCTTACTCGGCGGACTCCGAAGCCGAAGGGCTTGTCGACGTGGCGGTGTGGATCGACGAATGGGGCTCGGTCGAGTGGGCCGAGATCAGCAGATCCAGTGGGCATCAGGAGATGGACGAGATCGCCCTCGCCCTGTTCAACGAGGTCGCCTCTTTCCGACCCGCCCGAGATCAAGGCGTGCGTGTATCGATGTCCGTGATTTTCTCCGTTCCATTCCCTTGGTAGGCTTGCGGCCAGCCCTCCCCTTACTCGCCGCAGTCTTCATTTTCGGCGGGTGCGCCTCGGCGCCTGAGCCTGTTGGGCCGGTGGTGTCACCAATGGGAATCCTATACGAGCCCGGGACGCGGCCCGCCGCTACTCGGTTCTCGCAAACAGGAGCGCTCTATCTCACTCAGGGGCTCATCGCTCGGGCGTTGGAACTCGCGAATCTCGGCATCGAGGCCGAACCCGGGAATCCGATTCATTATATGCTGGCGGGTCTCGCACATATGCGGCTCCAGGAGTACAGCCAAGCGGACGCGATGTTCACCGAGGCGGAGCAGATCTACCCCGCGTATGAACTCGATATCGAGCCGGAGCGTGAGGCGGCATGGGTCGAATTGTTCAACCTGGGAATCGCGGCTTACGCCGTGGAGGACGTCGAGCGTACGATCGAAGCTTGGGAGATGGCGGGAGTGATGTGGGACCTCCGTCCGGACGCGTCGCTGAATCTCGCGACCCTGTTCAACGGAGAGGGTCGTTGGGATGACGCGATTGAGGCCTATCGGAGGGTGGTCGCAGGTCTTGAGCGGCAGCCCGTCACACGACAACTCGCCGAAGAAGAGCTTCTCGAGCGGGAGGATTTGAAGATCCGCAGCGAACGAAGCCTCACTCAACTCCTTCTGTTCCGAGAACGATTCGCCGAGGCTGAACCACTGCTTCGGCGCCACCTCGAGGTTGAACCGACGAGTATCGAGGTGCGGGGTGATCTTGCCGCGGCGCTCCATGGATTGGGCAACGACGCAGAGGCTTCGGCGATCTATACTGGGCTTCTCTCCGAAACCGGCCTAGCGGCCAGAGAGCTCTTCAACGTTGGCGTCGCTCTATATCGTGCCACCGACTTCACTGCGGCGGCCGAGGCCTTCGAGCGACTCACCCAGCTCCAGCCGAATTCCCGTGATGCATGGTTCAACTACGCGAACTCCCTGCTCGCAGCCGAGTCGTGGGAGTCGCTGGCAGCCGTTGGCGAGCGATTGGCCGAAGTGGATCCCCTGGGGGAAGACTCCGGCCTGATCGCGGCACGAGCCCACTTGGAACTCGGAGACGAGCAATCCGCGGCGCAGGGGTTGAATAGAACCGAATCTGCTCCAGTACATGTGGAGGGTCTTCGGTTTCTACCGTCCGAAACGGAAACGAGCCTCCAAGGTCGTGTGGTCGGTAACGCGGCCGAGCCCGGGGCCGAGGTGCGCCTCCGATTCACGTTCTATGGTGCCGACGGTACTGTGGCGACTGAGCCTCTGACGGTCTCGGCGCCGGCCCCGGGAGTGAGGGAGCGGTTCGAGGTGTCCTTCGCCGGGCGGGCTACAGCGTACCGGTACGAACTCGCGCCTCCGCCACTCCCCTAGGCACACACACACCCTTCCCGATCATCCTCCTAGATCGCCACGCACCCGGGCCGAACGCCGCCAACGCGATCCAACTCTGTCAGGGAACGAGAAGCCGAACGATTCCGTCGTACTTGTTCAGCAGGAAAACCTGATCACCGGGACCCGGACCGAAACGTAGGTCCGCGCGTGACGCGGGAGACCGGCCTTGCTCTGCATTCTTTTCCTGAATGAGTTGAAGGAGTGTCTTCACCTGGCCGGCGTCGTTGAGCAAGACGCGGCGGATGGCATCCTGTCCGCCGTTGGGAAGATCGTCAGCCTGGAAATAGAAGATCTCTCCACTCGGCTGGTCCGCGAACAGGACGAGGTTCGCCAGCTGGGGGATCGCCTCGCCGCGGTACACTTGGATCCCGGCGGCGGCGGATTGGGACTGAAGCAAGGGATCCAACTGCCCATACTCCACGACCGGATAGGTGACGTTGGGATCACCGCGCGGGTTGACGAGACTGACCTCGCTTCGGCTGATGAACCGGAAGCTTCCCTCCCAGTCGTTCCACCCGAGGTTGGCTCCGGCCGTGACCAGAGTGACCTTCTCCACGATGTTCTGGCCGATGTCCGCAAGAAACATGTTGCCGTTCACTCGGTCCCAAGCGAACCGCTGCGCGTTGCGCACACCATAGGCATAGATCTCGCTCAGCGTGGCGGCGTTTCCGTTTCCGGCGAACGGGTTGTCGGCCGGGATCCCGTACTGGCCATTAGCACTGTTCGAGCCGAGTGGGTCGATTCGAAATAGTTTCCCGAAGGCCGACGCCAAGTCTTGCGCCTGGTTGTCCGGATCGCCCCCACTACCTCCGTCCGCGATTGACACGTAGAGCAGGCCGAAGTCGGCCTCACTCGGCAAGGGAAGAGGGTTGAAGCCGATCTGACCGCCGTTGTGGTTGCCATAGGGTTGTTGAATTCGCAGCAGTTCCCGTGGTGGGCGGCCGTCGTAGCTGGTTCCAAGGGGATTACCGGCGGTCCATTCCAGAAGGACCGTGTCATGGGTGTCGCCGCCGCCGTTGGGGGTGAAGTCAGGTTCTGGATCGGTATTTCTGCTGTCTGTCCACGTGTAGAACTTGCCGTATCCCTCGGTGCCCGGCTGACCGAATTGCGGGTGGAAGGCGAAGCTCTGAAAACCGGTTTCGCGGCTGCGGGCTTGGACACCGACTTCCCACTGCGGATCGTCGATGTCGACGTACTGTGTGACGGTCCGGCCGTCGTAGCTGACCGCGTAGATCGGACCGCGCATGTCGTTGACGAAGATGCGGCTCGTGCCCGGCTCATCGACCAGGCGCATCATGCGAGCGGGCTCTCCATCGACGTCGGGGATCGAGGCGAACTCGACGAAGTTGACCCGGATCACGCCCTCAGTTGCGGGAATCGAAGATGGAAAGGGGTCGTTGGACGTCTGTGCGAGCAATGGAGTAGTCGTCACCAACGCCGCTGTCATTATGAGTGTTGCGAGCATAGTCATCTTAGTCCCCCGCCTTGTTTGTTTCAGTTCCAGAGGCATTCTAGGTCTAAGATATTCGACTGAAAAGAGAAGGCACCGACCAGGCGTGAACTTATCGAGGGGATCTAGCTGGATGGCCGAGACCAAGACCCACACCGCCGCGGCCCAGGAAGCGGACCGCAAGAATCACATGCACCCCTTTACGTCCGTAACCGAGCATGCCGAAGGGCTGCCGAAGCTGATGGTCGGGGGGTCCGGAATTCACGTTCGCGATAACGCGGGTAACACGTACCTGGATGCGATGGCCGGCCTTTGGTGTGTCAACGCCGGGTATGGTAGAGGCGAAATCGTCGATGCCATTTCAGACCAAGCCGGCCGGTTGCCTTACTACCACACGTTTCTATCCATGGGCAACGAACCGGCTGCCCGCCTGGCCGACCGGCTCATTTCATTAGCTCCGGGGAACATGAGCAAGATCTTCTTCGGAAGCTCTGGCTCCGATACCAACGATACCCAGGTCAAAATCGTCTGGTATTATCACAACGTTCGCGGAAAGCCCGCAAAGAAGAAGATCATCGCGCGTCAGGGCGCATATCACGGCTCGACTTTGGCCGGAGCCAGCATGAGTGGCTTGCCGCATATGCACCGCGCTTTCGACTTGCCCCTGGACCGTTTTATTCACGTGGACGCACCGCACTACTGGCGCAACGCCCCAGCAGGGCTTTCCGAACTCGAGTACTCCGAGTTACTCGCGAGCAACCTCGAAGAGTGCATTGCTCGCAACGGGCCTGAAACCGTAGCAGCGTTCATCGCCGAACCGATCCAGGGCGCAGCGGGGGTGATCCCACCCCCCGAGGGCTACTTCCAGGCGATTATTCCGGTGCTGCGAAAGTACGACATCTTGTTCATCGTCGATGAAGTGATCTGTGGGTTCGGGCGACTGGGCGAGTGGTGGGGTTCGGACTTCTATGGGCTCGAGCCCGATCTCATGAGTAGCGCCAAGGGCCTCACCAGCGGCTACGTGCCGATGTCGGCCAGCCTGATCTCCGACCGAGTTTGGGAGGTCTTACGTGAGGGATCTTCGCAGTACGGACCCTTTGCGCACGGATACACCTACTCTGGCCATCCCGTGGCGGCTGCGGCCGCGCTGGCCAATCTGGAAATCATCGAGGGCGAAGGGCTGGTGGAGAACGCTGCCAAAGTGGGGGCATACCTACAGGAGAGCCTTCGCGATGCCTTCGGGGATCATCCGCTCGTCGGGGAGGTGCGGGGCGCTGGACTCATCGCGGGAATTGAGCTGGTGGAGGATCAGGAGACGAAAAAATCTTTCGATCCGGCTCTGGCCGTCGCTCGGCGGCTCCACGAGTTCCTGATGGAGGAGGGCCTCATTTGCCGGCCTGTTTTCAATACCCTCGCTTTCTCTCCGCCTCTCGTGCTCTCGAACGAAGACGTCGACTCGATGGTCGAGATGTTTTCCAGTGGTCTGAGCAAGCTGACCAATGAGCTAGCGGCAGCGCACTTGTGAGTCCCCTGCCTGGAAGGCATTGTGGCCGCAAGGTTCGTCCTCGACGTAGCATCGACCCGATCTCCGTGACCGATACGAGGACTGAAAAAAAGGGGCACCCAGTGACTAGAATGTCGAGCAGGATTTCGACTGGCCCCATACCGGGTTGCGTGTTCCTGTGGGCGCTTTCGGCTTGCGCCCCGCAGCCGGCGGACTTGGTGCTGCACAACGGCAAGATCGTCACTGTTGACGATGCGTTTTCCATCCAGCAGGCCGTGGTCGTGCGCGACGGCCTGATCGTCGAAGTCGGCGGAAACGATCTGCTCTCGAAGTACGATGCGAGCCAGACGATCGATCTAGAAGGCAAGACGGTCCTTCCGGGATTCAACGACACGCACATCCATATCAGCGGAGACCCGATCCGTGAGATCGACCTGACCGGAACCACGTCCGTTGCGGAGTTGCAACAGCAGGTCCGGGCCAAGGTCGAGCAACTCGGCGAAGGGGAGTGGATCACAGGTTATGGCTGGTCCGAGGACTCGTTCAGCGAGCTACGTAAACCGACACGGTCCGACTTGGACGAAGCCGCTCCGCGTAATCCGGTCACGCTGACCCGGGCGGGCGGGCACAGCGCCGTAGTGAATAGCCTGGCGTTCGAACTCGCGGAGATCACGTCGGATAGTCCCAATCCGGAGCGGGGGATCTTGGAGAAGGACGAACGGGGCGAACTGAACGGTATCATCCGAGAGCGCCAAGACGTCGTGGGGGACCTCGTCCCCCGGGCGACACGAGAGGAGACCCGGCCAAGCTTCGTTCAACACCTTCGCGACTTGCTTGAGCTCGGCATCACGAGCCTCGCCCAGGCCGGTGTCTCGACGCGCGGCTACGATGAGTGGGAAGTGGTCTACAGCGAGCACGGCAAAGAACTTCCTCGCGCGAACGTTCAGATCCGCTGGGGCGGACCCGAACAGATGGACGCCTTCGGCAAGAAAACCGGTGACGGAGACGAACGCCTGCGCGTCGGGGCCGTGAAGGTGTTTGTCGACGGGGGCTTCACAGGGCCCAGCGCGTACACGATCGATTCCTACCGGAGCGAGCCTGGTTTCCACGGATCGCTGGACATCGACGAAGAAGAGCTGCGTACCCTCGTCCGGCAAGCTCACGAAATGGGGTGGCAAATGGGATTCCACGCCATCGGAGACGCGGCGATCCAACTCATCGTCAACTACTTCGCCGAGACCCTCGACGCTTCGCCCCGCGATAATCATCGCCATTACCTCAACCACTTCACGGTCCGTCCCCCGTCTGAAGTGATGGAGTTGATGGCTGAGCACAACATCCTGATCACGCAGCAACCCAACTTCACATATACGCTGGAGGGGCGCTACGTCGAGTATCTCCAGGAAGAGCACGCTGCACACAACAACCCGCTCCGCAGTCCCATGGACCACGGCATCTTCGTAGCGCTGAGCAGCGACATTCTCCCGATCGGTCCCATGGTGGGGATCTACGCCGCCGTCACGCGTAAGGGGGCCTCCGGTGCAGTATTCGCGCCCGAAGAGCGCCTGACGATGGAGGAAGCGATCCGGGGTTACACGCGCAACGGGGCCTACATGACTTTTGAGGAGGACATCAAGGGGACACTCGAGCCGGGCAAATTGGCCGATATGATCATTCTGTCGGGCGACCTCTTGACCATCGACCCAGAGCGCATCCTGGACGTGATGGTCGAGAAGACCATCGTGGGCGGGAGGGTGGTGTTCGAGCGCTAGACGTTCACCGCTCGACACAGCAGGAGCCTATGCCGACCAGCCCAACGGAGTTGTCCACCGCGAGACCGGAACTGAAGCGGGCGATCAGCGGCTTCGGGTTCTTTGCACTCGCCTTCGGCTCCATGATCGGTGTCGGTTGGATCACCGCCTTGGGCAGCTGGTTCGAGCAGGCCGGTCCCGTCGGGGCGATCGTCGCGTTTGCGGCGGGCGGAACCCTCATGCTGGTGATCGGGCTGTGCTACGCCGAGGTCACGCCCATGCTTCCGGTGACCGGCGGAGAGGTGGCGTATGCCTACAAGGCCTACGGCACCTCCAAGGCGTTCATCGTCGGATGGTTTCTTGCCTTTGGCTACCTGTCCGTGTCCGCGTTCGAAGCGATTTCGGTGGGGCTGGTTCTCTCGTTCTTGTTCCCGCAGATCGACCTGCTACCGCTCTACGAAATTGCGGGCTCAACGGTCTACGCCTCGCACCTCCTTTTGGCTTTCGTCTTTACGGGTTTCATCACCGCGATCAACTATCGCGGTGTAGGAATCGCTTCGCGAGTTCAGATCGTGCTGACATCCCTTTTCCTGCTCTGCGCGGCGCTCTTCGTCGTTTCGGGCATCGCCAGCGGCGACATCGGGAACTTGTCACCCTATTTCGGGGACAGCGCTCTCGGGAGTGGCGGTCTGGCGGGCATGCTCGCCGTCTTCGTGACGGTCCCCTTCTGGTACGTCGGCTTCGACACGATTCCTCAGGCGGCCGAGGAGCGTCGAGAAGGTTCACCACTCCATAGGCTCGGTATCTACGTCATCCTCGCCATTATCGGCTCGACAGTTTTCTATGTGGCGATCATTCTCGGCGCAGGCATGACGGCGCCTTGGCGGAGCATTGTAGGCGAAGACCTTCCAACGGCGGCGGCGTTTTCGTCGGCGTTCGAGTCCCCGTTGCTGGTGAGGCTCGTGCTCGTGGCCGGCCTCATCGGGTTGCTCACGAGTTGGAACGGCTTTTTTCTGGCGGGCTCCCGCGTGTTGTTTTCGTTGGGGCGCGGCCGGATCATCCACGAATCGTTCGGCCAGACGCATTCTCGATACGGGACCCCAGCGAGGGCGGTCCTGTTCAGTGGTCTGGTGACTTTCCTGTCCGCGTGTCTCGGGCGAGGAGCCATCATCGCGTTCGTCAACGTCGGCTCGTTTTGCATCGCCCTGGCTTTTCTGGGGGTGGCGCTCTCCCTCCTCCAGTTGCGGAAGAAATTTCCGCACATGGAGCGTCCGTACCGGATGCCCGGCGGTAATTTGCTTGCCTATGTTGCGGCGGCGGGTTCCCTCTTCATCCTATGCGTGATGCTCGTCCCCGGGAGTTCGAGCAGGCTGGTGTGGCCCCTGGAGTGGTTCATCCTCTGGACGCTCAGCGCCACGGGGATCGGATTTTGGTTCGCCGCGCGCCGGTATCGACAGCGCGTCTCCGAAGAGGACCGTGCGCAACTGATTTTGGAGGATTACGCTTAGTCCGACCGATCGGTCAGGAGCCCGCCAAAACCTCGTCGAGCCAATTCATAAGGATCCGATCGTCGACCCGAAGGACGTGCCCCTGCCCTCGGATCATGTCGACCCGGGGCGTGATCCCCGCGGCCTCGAGCGTCACCCTGGTCGCTTCAGTGGACTCGTGCCATCCACGATCCATTTCACCCACCATTAGCCAGACCGGCTTGTCCGCGAACGGCTCGAGTCGCTCCGACGAGCCGGAGTAACCCCCCGGCATTCCGATCGCTGCGGCGAAGCGTGTGGGATCGGAAGCTAGCACGTGAAAGACGCCTCTCCCCCCGTTTGAAGCGCCCGCGACCACAACCCGCCCCGAATCGTATGACACGTGCTCGTCCAGCCAGGAGAAGAGCGCCGGGACGAATTCGTCCGCCTCCGTCGCGAGTGACGAACCGCGAATCGAGGGCGCGACCACGACGTATCCCCGCCGCGACGCCTCACGATTCCAGTAGGCGTCCACCATCCCGAGCGTCAAGTCGGGGGTCCCTCCTCCCCACGGAAGGGCAACGATGAGCGGGTGGCCCCCCGAATCGGAGTAGGCCTCGGGTTTGAAGACGGCTACGTCGACCCGGGTCCCACCACCATATATGATCTCGATCCACTCGTAGTCGACCGAGTCGGTAGATTCAGGATCGCCACCGTGGGATCCGACCGTGGCACTGCCGGAGGCTCCGACGACCGCCATCAGCCCGGCAACCAGACCGGTCGTGCTGCGCTTGATAAGGGACCGCTTCGCGGTCTGTCCGGTGCGGGTGGACACGGCATTCCCCCTGAACGGGTCGACAAATGATCACCGACACGATGTCAGTTCAACTGCAATGTGGCAAACGACTCCTACTTTCCCCGTCCGATTCCGTTTTGGCTCCAGGACGTCCCACAGGATGACCCGTGGGTTGGCGCCGGAGTTGAAAGTGAACGACACGGACCCAAAAGAGCAGACTGCCATGACGCTTTCGAAAAGAGCGGGATAGACGCTGGCCGGCGCCGGCGCTGTACTGATGGTCGTGGGCGTAGAGGGCGCCCTCGCCCAGACGCTGCCACTGGTCAGCATACCGCCTCAACGACTTGCCCAATCCGTTTCACAGCGTGGACGGTTCGGCGGTGCTTCCCGATGACCGGGAGTGGAGATCGAAGGACGCGGCTCCTAGTCCCGCACGAATTTCTTAAGATTCCGCGGCAGAACCTCTCCGGCGTACACGTTCCCCATTCTGTCCACGGTCACGCCTTCGGGCATCGCGTTCTCGATGAATCCAATCTCCGAAAAATCGCTGGCGTTCGCGATCACAATACCCATTCTCAACTGGTAGTCCGCGACGTAGAGCACATCGTCCGGGGTAATGTCCATCCCGCTGGCCATGATGCCCGGCCACTCGGCGAGGTAGCGCCCGTTCTGGTCGAAGACCTGGATGCGCTCGTTGACACGGTCTCCCACGAAGAGGCGCCCTCTCGAGTCGAAGGCTAGGCAGTGGGGCTCGTTGAACTGCCCAGGCCCCGTCCCTGCCCCACCCCACGACATGATGAACTCACCATCTTTTGAGAACTTCACGACCCGATTGTTGCCGTGCCCGTCGACCACGAAGACGTCGCCGTTGGGGGCCACGGCCACATCAGCTGGACCATCGAAAATGTTTTCTCCCTCACCGGCGACGCCAGCGGTACCAATGCTCATCAAGAGCGTGCCGGCCTGGCTGAACTTCATGACCTGATGGCCTTTGCCGTCCCCACCGCGAGCATCCGTCACCCAGATGTTTCCATCATCGTCCAAAAAAAAACCGTGGGGCCAGATGAACATTCCCTCACCCCAACTGTCCACGAATCTGCCGGACGAGTCGTACTTCAGAACGGGGGCCACGTCTTCGCGCCCGTCGTCGCAGCTCGTCGAAAAACACCGATGAAAGACCCAGAGGTTACCCTCGTCGTCGAGCTCGACCCCGATGGTCTGGCCCCACGCGTCGACGCCGTTCGGTAGTTGAGCCCAACCCTCGACGAGTCGGTACGGCGACTCCTGAGCCTGCACGTCGGCCGGAGCAACCGCGTTCGTTGCCAGGAGTGCCGCGACGAGGACCGTCGCGACGAGAGTAGATCCGATTCGATTCGGTTGTGACATCGAGGGGCCTCCATACATGGACAGGAGAATCATCGGGCTAGGTGGATTCGAAGCTATGTGCACGATTCCGGCCCGGCAAACGGGTACGAGGCGTAGGAACCGCCTAGTACCGCAGCAAGTACTGGAGCTTCACAAAAATCGCACGGTTCGTACGACGTAGATCCTTCGACAAAAACAGTTGATCGTCGATGCCGTCCCCATCGCGATCCCCCTCAATGAGGTTCGCTTGCTGATAGTGATCGTCGTACCCGACGTAGAAGACGGTCCCCGCGTTGACGCGGTAATTGACGAGCACGTTGAAGTCGAAGGCATCGTCGAGCGTGTTGAATTCGATAATGTTCCGCAGGGCGACTCGTTCGGTGAACTGGATGTCCGTTCGCGCCCGCAGGATCTTCACGTCGAAGACCTCCGAGTCGTCGCGAGGATCCGTCAGGCGGCTGACGTTCAAGTTGAGGCTGGTCTGTAGTCGGGACACCGGCCTGAGCGTCGCACTGAGACGCCAGTTCCTGCCATGACCAAGGAAGGGCGTGTCACTGTATCGGACCTGATCCCCCGTCGAGAAATTCGCACCGAACTGGTAAGTTCGGCTGGCATTTACGTTGGCCCGGACCGAGAATCGGGTCTTGTCGAAGTCGGTCCCGAGGAAGCGCTCCATATCTCTGTTGAAGTTCCCGCTGAAACTGATGCTCCGCGCGAACTGGAACTGCGTGGAGAGGCCGAAGTTCTCGTCCTGGAGAACATCGGCAAAGTCGTAATTCCGCACGTAGGAAACGCTTGGTCCCCAGTTGATGAGCCATGTTTCGGGCCAGAAGCGGTACCCGGCCGACGTCCGAGCCTGTCGTTGGTCCCTGCGACGGACGAAGCCCACATCAGTGTCGAGATCCGGCGAGATCTGAAACAAGAAGAGATCCCAGTTCACATTCCGTCCGGCTCCGACCCAGCGAGCCGTGAGCATGTGGCCGCTCTCTTCGGGGGCGTCCAACTCTTTGTGTAGCGTCCGTACCGCCCGAAACCTGAAGACGGTCGTCGGGTTGAGACGGAGATTTCCATCCACGTCGAAAAGTCGACTGTAGCTGTTCAGGAACTCGCGGTCGGTCACGATCGCGCCAACCGTCGATTCCGCATACACGTCGTATAGCGCTCGCCCGATGAACGTATAGGCGGTCTCACCAAACAAGCGGTCGTCGATATCATCCACGTTGCCGGGGGCCTTGTCGTTGGCGGCCACCACACCGAGCGACACATCGCCAACCTTTCCTGTCAGCTTCAGCCCGAAATCTGGGTCCACAATCGTACGCGTATGCACGAGCGTCACGGGCGACGGAAGATTGAAGATCTCAGCGCCTTCCAGGAAAAACGGCCTCAGTTCCCCGAAGAAGAGCGGGAACCTCTGGTTAACCTCGATCTGAGCCCGGTCCGACTCGATCTGTGAGAAGTCGGGGTTGACCGTGAAATCGGCCGTGAGGTTCGAGGTGATCCCATACTTAAGGTTGACGCCCGCGTCGGGATCTGGATCCTGATTCACGAATCCCGGCCCGGTCGGATCGATGTCGCCATACTGGATCGCAGTGAAGGTCGGCAAGAACTCGATGTTCCGGCTCGTCGACAGGTCGGTCATCCCCTCTAGCACGCCCATCTGCGCGAAGAAGCTGGACTCGTCGCGGGACATGGGCGCCCACACCTGGTTCTCCTGATTCTTACCCTTGACCTCACGAACGATTTGAAACCCCCAACGATGAGGCTGCCCGTCCTCAGGTGTCGGATAACGAAGGCTCTTGAACGGGATGGCCATCTCGGCCACGTATCCGTCCGCTACGATCTGGCCAGCGGTCTCGAACAGGGCGTCCCATGAGCGGTCCGCGAACGGAATCGGTCCGCGTCCTCCGGTCCGTGAGAGGATCCCGTCGCCCTGGACCCCGTACGCGTTGACGTCGAAATCGTAGCCTTGCTGCTGATCCATAAAAGTGTCGAAGTAGACGGTCATCAGGTCGTCGGCCATCGCCCTGTCTCGGTCTACCCGGTTCGCACGCATGATCGAGGGGTCCTCGTAGTGCACATGGAACCCGAAGTAGATCTGGTCCGAATCGTAGGCGATATAGATGTCGGTGGCCTCGGTCGCCGGCGCTCCTTCGAGCGGAGCCTGCTGAACCAACTCCGTGATCTTCGTGGCCGTCCGCCACACCTCGTCGTCGAGGCGGCCATCGATCTCTGGTGGGGTGTCCGTCCGGACGGGACTTATTCGTGGACGACCGGCTAGGGGGCCGAGATCGTCGTCGTCGATAGCCCCCGGTGGCGGCGCGGATTCACCCGATACCTGTGCGGCGGACGCTCCGGGAACGGCGACGAAGAAAGCGAGGCCGAACAGAGTCACGAGACCGGGGGTCCCAAGAAGCGCTCCTCGGTCTCGGCGCGGACGGGCGGGATTCGTCAATCGACTACCTCGTTTTCAGACGGATCGCGTGTATCTCGGATCGGCGGATAGCCGTACATAGGGAGGGCCGCAAGATGGTAACAAAAGAGCAGCGGGCGGTGAAGTGCCCGGGGGGCGAGATACTCGGGCGGAGCCGGTGTGACCGCGAACAACGAATAATCGCCCGGCGTCAGCGCTCTTGTGAATCAGGTGGGTCGCTTCCTGCCATTCGAAAGAAGAAGGATCATTGGCCGGCTGAGATCGTTCCTTAACCAACCCCAAGATTTCATGTGCCAAACAGAGGACACTCGATGAACGACCGTTGGCGCTAGAGGCCTGTCAGTCCTGCGGACGCCGGGGAGTTACAGACCGTTGCACGGGGCTCCCCGGCGCGAAGGCCCTGACCGGTGTGTTCGTCGAACCACTAGTCGCCGACCTCCACTAGCGCGACACGGTTCACCCCGCTACACGCCAACACCAGGTTACCATCTGCCGTCGCCATCATGTTGCGGACGACGCCTCCACCGGACGGGATCAACCACGACTGAAACTCCTCCGTTTCAGTGTCGAAACGCACGAGAGTGTCGTCCCTCACTCCCGATTCACTGTACCAGACGACGGTGCCGACTGTGGCGATGCCGTAAGGCCGGGAGTCGGGACCACTGGGAGAGGGCCATTCGCGGACGCTCCCGGTCGCGGGATCGAAGCGGCCCAGGTAGCCGCGCGCGTAATCCGTATACCAGACCACGTCGTCCGGAGTGAGAGCGATACGCCTAGGACGCGCGTCGGGATGCGGAAGCGTGTGCTCAGTGATCTCCATGGTCTCGGGATCGATGCTACCCACCCGGTTACCCCGAAAATCGACGTACCACGGCACCCCCTGTGAATTCACCTGGATGCCATACGGATACGTACCCTCCGTGGGTGTAGCGACGATTCTCATCTCGCCGGTGCTCGGGATGAGACGTCCCACCATGCCGGACTGGAGCGTGAACCACAGCGTGCCGTCCTGGTCGAAGATCGGCGTGTGCGGACCGCGAGCTCCGGCGGGGACCACCGCGGCCTCGGACACGGGGTACTGGGTGACTTCTCCAGTGTTCGGATCGAGTTTGCCGATGTAGTTCTGGTTGATGCCAGTGAACCAGACGTTCCCTGATGCGTCCTCATCCAAACCATGCGGGCCAGAGTCGTCTGGAAGCGGAAACTCCGTGATCGTGCCGGTGGCCGGATTGACCCGTCCGAGCCGACTCGACCACTGCCCCGTCCACCACACCGAGCCATCCGCTGCTGCGAGCGGGTCATGAGGCCGTGAACCGAGTGAGGGGGCCATCCACTCCTTGATGGACACTTCCGCGGCTCCCGGAATCACCACGGCCTCCGGCGCCGGATTCACCGGGAAATTCGCGGCCAGATACCTCGCGACGACACCGGCCTGGCCACTGGGCAGTGAGACCATCGAACTGAACAACTTCTCCCAGCCCTCGGCCGTGTACCCCGGTGAGTTGGCGATCAGGTTGAGTCGATGGCACTGGGTGCAAGTGCTCTGGACCGTTTCCTGGCCAGGCCCCGCGGGTAATTGGAGCGCTTGACCGCCTCGTTGACCCTGGGTCGGGGTGGGCAGACCGAAATAAAGAAAGCCTCCGGCGATCAGAACAGAAAATGTCTTGGTCCGCATAGTTCCTCCCCCGCGCAAAGAATATGGGTCGACGACCCATGACATATAACCCGTGATTTGCCTTCCGGCTAACGATTCGAGACCCTGCATGATGCGAACACGAGGCGTCTAACCAGGGGCGAGATAGACATGAGTGAAGAATCCGACGGTCACGAAACAAGGGGATTGAAGCGCCGTGAGTTTTTATCGGTCGGTGCCCTCCCGCTGGCAGCGGCGCTGGGGACCGGGATAGGGTCGGAGCTGGGCTCGGCCAAAGCGGCCCAGGAGGTCGTTCGGGTCGGTCTGATCGGGGCCGGCGCAAACGTGCGCGCCGTCCAGATTCCCGGCTTCCGCCGAGTCCTGGGGTGTGAGATCGTGGCGGTGGCCAATCGCACCCTCGAATCCAGCCAGCGAGTCGCGAACGAATTCGACATCCCCAGAGCCTACGCCAACTGGGAGGAGTTGCTCGCCGACGACAGCATCGCCGCGGTCTTGATCGGCACCTGGCCCTACATGCATCACACGCTGACCCTGGCGGCGTTGGAGAGGGGCAAACACGTGCTTACTCAAGCTCGCATGGCAAACACCGCTCAGGAGGCCCAAGAGATGTTGGCCGCGTCGCGGCGCCACCCCGATCTCGTGTGTCAGTTGGTTCCGACGTCCCAAAGCTACCGGATCGACAATGTACTGAAGAGGATGATCGGGGACGGCTACCTGGGTGAAATATTGTCCGTCGAGATTCAGCGGCTGCTGACCAGGTTCGCCGATTTCGGCAGCGACCTCGACTGGCGTCACGACCAGGAGTTCAGCGGATACAACATCATGACCATCGGGGCTTCGTATGAATCCACGATGCGCTGGCTGGGTCGTGGCAATCGGGTCACGGCGATGTCCAAGATCCATGTGCCGCAGCGACGCGGTGCCGACGGTCGGATGAAGCCGGTCACCCTCCCCGACCACGTAGACGTTCTCTACGAGCTGGCCAACGGAGCTCAGGTCCACATGAGGGCGAGTGAGACGACGGGGCTGTCGACCGGAAATCAGACATGGATATACGGCAGCGAGGGTACCATCCATGTGGACCGCGGGCAGAACGTCTTCGCCGGACGTCGCGGTGACCCTCGGCTCTCTCAGGTCCCCAACCCCCCGGGCGAACAGGCCTTCTACCGCGTCGAGGAGGAGTTCATCAACGCCATTCGGGGGGTCGAGGAGGTGACGATGGTGCCCTTCGAGACGGGCGTTCACTACATGGAGTGGACGGAGGCCGTGCACCGGAGTTCGCAGGCCGGAGAGGCGGTGCATCTCCCGTTGTAACGCCCTTTCCTACGCGCTCCGTTTCAGGTTGCCGTAAAGAGGGCCCCAAAGGATGCGTATACGTACGATTTGAGTACGGATATACGTACGCCCAGGCACGGGCGTCCGACGCTCCGTCGCACACGCGGGCGGGCCTGTCTATCTCGTGTCGGAACTTCCTCGACGCACGAAGACCGCGAAGATGATACCGCCGACTAGGACCGTCAGCAAAGAAAGGACGGATTCTACCGGGCGCCCCTGGAAGGCCCAGAACATGATCCACCCCGATACTATAAGAAAAAGGATAGGACTGATCGGATAGCCCCAGGCCCGGAACGGCCGTTCGAGTTCCGGACTGCGGAGGCGTAAAACGATCACGCAGGAGACGGCGAGGCTCGCGAAGAGCGTGAGCGTGAAACCGGCGTACTGCTGGATCTGGTCGACGCGTCCCGAGAGGATGATGACAGAAGTCACGATCCCCTGAATGAGGAGCGCCACCGCAGGAGCGCCGGTCTTCCGGGTCCGGGCGAGGAAGGCGAACGGCTTGAAGTCCTTGCCCAGCGCGTAATAGACCCGCGGCCCGACCAGGGTCATCGCGGAGGCCGAAGCAAGGATCGACGCGCACAACACGATCGTCACCATGCTCACACCCGTGGGGCCGAAGAGGGACCGTGACGCCACGAGTCCCACCTCGACCTGACCCGCCAACTGATCGACGCTCGCCCCATAGAAGTAGACGGCGTTGAGTCCCAGATAGAGGAGGAGCACCGTCGCCGTACCGAGGAGGAGCGCCCGCGGAAGATCGCGCTGAGGGTGTTCCATCTCGCTCGCGACGTAGGCCGCGGCGTTCCAGCCCGAAAAACAGAACATCACGAAGATCAGCGAAGTGCCGAACGCTGCGAGGGTATCGGTTCGGCTCAGCTCCTGGAAGGACGGCGAGACGGTGATCAAGTTCGAGGCGTCTCCGCGGCCGATGGACGCCGCCGCGAGAATGATCAAAACGATGCCGCCCACCTTGAAGGCGGTGATGAAGTCGTTGAAGCCGGTGCCTGACCGAACCGCGCGCAAGTGGATCGCGACGAGGAGCCAAACCAGTCCCACCGCGATCAGGTCGATGACGGCAACCACTCCTCCCACCGTCGGATCGTCGGCCAGGAATGGGGAAAAGTGGGCGAGGTAGATGACGAAGCTCTTGAGCGCGGCCGCGATAGGCGCTGAAAATCCGGCAACGAGGGAAACGAACGCGCTCATGAACCCGGCGGCTGGGCCGTAGGTCTCGCGAAGGTATACGTACTCCGCCCCCGCACGGGGCATCATGGCTCCCAATTCGGCGTAGCAAAGTGCACCGAGCAGTGCGAGGGTCCCACCGATCACCCACAATACGAAGATGAACAGTGGGTGCCTGAGATCGGCAGCCTGGAACCCGGTCGTCGTGAAGATTCCGGCGCCGATCATGTTCGCGATCACGAGCGCCGTGGCGGACCTCAGGCGCATGTGTCTGGTCAACGCGCTCTGGTTCCCTCCCGTGGGTGCGATCTGAATCTCCATTGGACTGATCCGATGGATCAAGGTGCTACGCGGAAACCGGTGCCGAGCACCATCCTAGCGAGGGGTAACCTGGTTCGTCCATGGCGCGTGCCAAATACGCCAGCGCGTTTTCTACGTCTTGCCATTCGTTCGCCATTTGCGTCCTCTGCATCCCCAAATCCGTCGCCACTTCATCGCCCCTTCTATCGGGGGTGAATCGTGACTTGGGGCCGCGAAGTGGCGTCTGACCGTAAGGGTATCATGGCGTTTTGCGCGCGCACAGGCTAATACAAATGTCCTGTTCGCCGTCACGGAAACACCGAAGGTAGGAGAGGTCACATGTCATTCGATCCGACCCGTTTCGCTGGAGTGTTGTTGGGCTCCCTGCTCCTCGCAGTCAGTTGCTCCCCACAGTCCGATCCCGGTTCGCTCGAGGAGCTGGCGCAGCGCTCGTTAGCTCAGCTCAGCGGAGAGTTGGACGTCCCCGGTCTGCGGGAACCGGTCGAGGTCAACCGAGACGAGTGGGGCATTCCACACATCTATGCCCAAAATGTGGACGATCTGTTTATGGCCCAGGGGTACGTGATGGCGCAGGACCGGCTCTGGCAGATGGAGATGTGGCGGCGCTGGCACGAGGGGCGCCTCTCGGAGATTTTCGGACCCGAGGCGTTCGACTACGACCTCCGCACCCGCCAGATGATGTTCCGCGGGCCCTGGGACGAGTCCGAATGGACGAGCTACCACCCCGAGGGCGAGCGCATCTTCACGGCCTACGCCAACGGGGTCAACGCCTATATCGAGCAAAATCGGGACAACCTGCCGGTCGAGTTCCAGCTCACGGGAGTCGTGCCGGATCCGTGGACTGCCAAGACCGTCGTCCTGCGTTGGGCCCAAGTTGGCCTGTCGAGCGTGCGTGGCCATGCGACGAGTGAAATCCAGCTCGCCATGAGGGTGAATCAGTTCGGCGCCGAGGAGGCAAATCGCCTGGCGGCTCCGGAGCCATGGGATGATCTGGAAATCCCAGAAGGCCTCGACGTCAGCATCATCACGCAGGCGGTCCTCGACGCGATGCGAGCCGGGGACGGAGATCCCTTCTCGGGGGGCAGACTCCCCGATCTAGAGATCGTGGAGCGGTATCGGCACCTCACGCCAGCCGTACGAACGGCACAGGTTTCGAGTCCGCAAATCGCGACGGAGGGGAGTAACAACTGGGTCATCAGCGGAGAGCGCTCCCCTACGGGTATCCCGATCCTCTCCAACGATCCACACCGCCGAATCGAGATGCCGGCCCTTCGATATTTCGTTCACCTTAACGCGCCGGGCTGGAACGTGATGGGCGGGGGCGAGCCACCTTTTGTCGGCGTGGACGCGGGGCACAACGAGCGCATGGCGTGGGGCTTCACCTTCGCCGGAACAGACATGGTCGACGTCTTCGTGGAGGAGGTCAGCCCGGAGGATCAAAACTTGGTTCTATGGCAAGACGGCTGGGAGCCGCTACGCGTGATCGAAGAGGAGATCGAGATCAAGGGCGAAGCACCCCGCACGGTCGAACTGAAGTTCAGCCGCCACGGGCCGGTCATCTACGAGGATACGGAGAACGGAGTCGCCTACGCCGTTCGCTCGGTCGTTCAGGATCCGGGCACGGCGGCGTACAAGGGCAGCTTCAAGATGGCCCAGGCCGAGAGCTGTGAAGATTTCTTTGAGCGGGCGATGTACTGGATGATTCCCACGCACAGCCTGATCTGTGGGGACGTCGAGGGCAACATCGCGCTCCAGGTGACGGGGCTCACGCCGGACCGGGACGGCTGGACCGGCCGGTTGCCGGTGCCGGGCACCGGGAATTACGAGTGGAAGGGCTTCCGAAGCGATCTCCCCCGCGAATTCAATCCGGCTCGTGGCTACATCGCGACGGCGAACAACAACGTCCATCCCCCGGGCTACGAGGGGCGGCCGGTATTCTATCACTCCACGAGGGGCGTGGAGACCTCACGAATCACGCGTCTCCACCAGATTCTAGGGTCGGATAAGCTGTTCTCCGTTGAGGATCATCAGTCGATCCAGATGGACGCGTACTCGCTGCGCGGGGCGGGCGACATTCCCGCCTTCCAAGGTTGGGCGTCCGAGAGCCCGGACGTGGAGCGGGCGAGAGCGTTGATCGCGGACTGGGATGGGGTACTCACGAGGGAGAGCACGGCGGGCGCCATCTACGTGGAGTGGACCAGGCTGGCCGATTCAAGAGCACAGGATGACGCGACGCCGAGCGCGGAGCGTCGGACCCTGATCGAGGAAGCCCTCGAGCAAACCGTCACCGCGTTAACCGAAGACTGGGGCGCCGACTGGGCAGAGTGGCGGTACGGCAGGGGTAACCCCAGCGCCTTGCCGCACATGTTCATTCCGAACTTCGACCTGCCGGCGGTCGAGCGGCCAGGCGGCTTCGGGACGATCAACGCGACGGGCGCCAACTTCCGGCGAATCATCGATCTCTCTGACCTGGACAACTCAGTCGCGACGAATGCTCCGGGCCAGAGCGCGCAGCCCGGCAGCCCGTTCTACGGCAACCTGACCGACTATCTGGGCAACGGGGAGTACTTTCCCTTCCTCTTCACCCGTGAAGCGGTCGAGAAAGTCGTGGCCCATCGTTTGACGCTGCAGCCGGGGGGGTAGGGCTTCGAGATCAGGCGATCCGCCGCCGGTGATCTCGAGCCCCGATCGCCCCCTAGGCGTGACTGCGGATCATCGGATCCTTGGCCTGCTTGAGAATACCGTTGACCGTGCCTTGGACGTAATAGTGCCAATCCTCTCCGGCTTTCGGGCCTGAAAAGCCTGCTTTGTCGGAGCCCTTCTTCGTGTCCATGCCGATCTTGATAACCTTGAGGGCCACTTCGCTCTGGACGGGCTCGCTCTGCTCGGCACCGTACACCACGCCCATCTCGCCCTCGCCCAGGGTTTAGCGGAGCATGTCGGGGGCGATCTGGACCGGAGTGTAGGAGGAGTGCTCAGAGAAGGAGCTCTCCGGCTCAGCACGGCCGTCGGATGGATCGGTGTTGTCGGGCTGGGACGGGTCGCGCGGAGTCATGACACGGCACCTAGAAACTCAGAAGTAGACGGCCATGCGCTCAAGCTATGGAGGAGGTCGGAGTTTGGCGATGGGTGAGTCTGGCGCTCCGAGTCCGGACCCGAACACGCCCTCGGCATCCACAAGTAACTCGGTATCTCATGTTGACTGGTTCGATCCCGCCCCTCACGTTACCCGGCCCGCGAATCAAGTACCTCGTTGCACAGAATCATTTAAGGAGAATCCATGAGCGTGAACGGTATCGACTTCAGCATCGCCATCGGGGGCGCCGCCGGCCAAGGAATCGCGACGCCGGGCAATATCCTCGCCCGCATGTTCGGGCGGCGGGGCCTGCACCTGTATGCCTACAACGCCTATCAGTCGATCATCCGCGGAGGCCACATCCTGTTGACGCTGCGTGTTCGCGACCAAGAAGTGCACAGCCACGGCGACGGCCTAGACCTGCTACTCTGCCTCAACCAAGACACGATGGACCGGCACCTGGGGATTCTCGGTCCGGGCGCTCGGGTGCTCTACAACAGCGACAAGGTCGAGCCAGGTGCGGTGCCCGATGGCGTCGTCCTCTGCCCGATGCCGATCGCCGAATTGGCCGGTGACAGCAAGAACAAGCTCATCCAGAACACCATTTCACTGGGCGTCATGATGTCCGTGCTGGGCGCCGAGTTCTCGATGCTGGGGGAGGCCCTCGAGCAGGCGTTCAAGCGGAAGGGAGCAGCCGTGGTCGACGAGAACGTCATCATGGCCCGAGCCGGCTACGACCACGCGGCTGCAAACTTCGAGCCCTTCCCCGAGCCGATGCCGGAGGGGGACAAGCCACTCGCGATGTGGACCGGCAATTCCGCGCTTGCCATGGGTGGAGCGGCCGCCGGCGTCAAGTTCTACGCTGCATATCCCATGAGCCCCTCGACCGGGGTCCTCCATTGGTTTGCGCAGCACGCGCACGAGCTCGGCATCATGGTGCGTCAGGTCGAGGACGAGATCGGCGTGGCTAACATGGTCATCGGCGCAGCCCATGCGGGCTGCCGCGCCATGTGTGCCACATCGGGTGGTGGCTTCGCGCTCATGACGGAGGCGATCGGGGCCGCCGCGATGATGGAGATCCCCGCAGTCTTCATCAACGTGATGCGGGCCGGACCCTCCACGGGCGTCCCCACCAAGACGGAGCAGGGCGACCTCTGGCAGGTCCTCGGCGCCAGCCAGGGCGACTTCGAGCGCTTCATCGTAGCACCCCTGGACGTGCTCGACGCCTACAACTGCGTCCCCGAGCTCTTCAACCTCGTGGACCGCGCCCAATGCCCCGGCATCATCATCTCCGATCTACTCATCTCGGAAGGGACGTTCAACGTGGACCCGGACCTCCTCGACCTCCAGCCGGAGATCGATCGGGGCGCCTTGCTCGTCGATCCGTCGCCCAACGGGAACTACCTGCGCTACTTGGACACGGAGAGCGGGATCTCGCCGCGAGTGCCGCCAGGCTACGAGGGATTCGTCCACACCGTGGCGACGGACGAGCACGACGAGGACGGAGTCATCATCAGCGACGAGTTCACGCATCCGCACAAGCGGCGTAGGAGTGTAGAGAAGCGCGCCCGCAAGTTCCTGGGTGTCTGTGCCGACGTACCGGCGCCGACCCTGGAGGGCCCGGAGGACGCCGAAGTGACACTGCTCGGCTGGGGCTCCACGTACGGAGTGATCAAGGAGGCCATCGAGATGCTCGCCGAGCAGGGGGTGGTCGCCAACCAGCTCGCCATCAAGTGGATCGTCCCGTTCCACAGCGAGGTCGTGGAGGAGATCCTGACGAGTGCGAAGCGTGTCCTCCTCGTGGAGAACAACTACTCGGGTCAGTTTGCTCGGTACCTGCGCAGTGAGACCGGCTTCGCCCCGAATGGACATATCCGCAAGTACGACGGAGAGCCGTTCATGCCTCACCACATCGTTGAAGGAGTCGTCGAGCTGCTGGACAGCGAGGCCGCCATCCATGTTCCGTATCAGGAGATAATCGTATGAGCACCGCCACGAGCACGGCCGAAATGATCGGCATCGAGCTACCCCGGTCGCCCGAATCGCCCAAGGAGTTCAAGGGCAAAGTCACGCCTGACTGGTGCGTCGGCTGTGGGGACTTCGGAGTTCTGAACTCCCTCCAGCGTGCGCTCTTCGAGCTCGGGCTCAAGCCGCACGAGGTCCTGTGCGTGAGTGGCATCGGCTGCTCATCCAACCTGCCCGGCTACATCAACACGTACGGCATGCACACCCTGCACGGGCGCTCGCTTCCGATAGCGACGGGCGCCAAGCTGGGGAACCACAAGCTGAACGTCATCGCGACCGGTGGTGATGGTGACGGCTACGGCATCGGTGGCAACCACTTGATGCACACGGCTCGCCGTAACATCGACATCACGTACCTCGTGATGAACAATCAGATCTATGGTCTGACCACGGGCCAGATCTCACCGACCAGCCGCCCCGACATGAAGACGAAGAGTACGCCCTTCGGCAACCTAGAGTATCCCATCAACCCCATCACGTCCGCGATCATGAACGGCGCGACGTATGTCGCTCGGGGCTACAGCGCCGACCCCAAGCACCTCACGGACCTCATCAAGAACGGGATCGAGCACAAGGGCTTCTCTCTCATCGATGTCTTCAGTCCCTGCGTCACTTTTAACCACGACAACGACTTCAAGTTCTTCAAGCCGCGCATCAAGAAGCTGGAAGACGAAGACCACGACCCCACCGACTGGAAGGCGGCCTGCGAGAAGGCGATGGCGTGGGGCGACGAGATCTATATCGGGCTGTTCCACGAGAACGACCGGCCCTCGCTCGATTCGCTCGAGATGGTCCTCGACAGTGGGATTCCGCTCGCTCGCCGGCCTCTGGGGCTCAGCGGTGAGCAGGGTGAGAAGCTGATCAGCCGGATGTTGTAGGGTTCCCCGACTAGATTGTCGTAGCCAGTTAGCCAAAAGCCCCGGAGGACGTCCTGTCCCCCGGGGCTTCGTACGTTTCGGTACCTGTCGTGCTATTCGGGCAAGGCCAGGGCTGCCAGTCCTTCAGAAAGCTGGATCATGACGTACTGCCTTCCCTCATGCGTCCAGCTCGACATTCCGTAGCCCGTGTTTCCGGGTAGCGGAATCGAGGCAATGCGTTCGCCGGTGAGCTTGTCGATGGCGAACAGGTTCTCCTGCCCATCGCTGGTCTGGCCACTCGCAAGAAGCAACGTGGGTGTCACCACCATTGCGGAATGGCCTCGGCGGCCAGGATTCGCGAACGCCGGGTCGAGCCCCTGGAGAAGCGGATGGTTCCGGAGCATATCCTGCTCCGCTTCTGGCGCATCGCCGTTGGGGATCACCCAGAGGTACTCCCCGGTGTTCATGTCGATGGCGCTGATCCGACCGATCGGGCCTTTCCAGATCGAGAGGCCGTCGATGGTCTCTGGACGAGCCCGCAGATCACCACCGCCGCCGAACCGACCTCCACCGCGACCGCGACCGCCGCCGCCGAAACCGCGCCGATTGATCCATTGCGACAGAGTCGATCCGGTTTGAAGGTCGTTGTCCATCGCAGAGTTGATGCCCGGCTCGAGGACCGTCCCCCCACACCCACTATGGGAGGTGATGAACAGGATGCCCTGCACCGGGTCAGCCACCGCCGGCCCGGTAATGTTCACACCCCCTGTGTCCCCCGGGCAAATTCGCGGACGTTCGTCACCCTGATCGCCCCCCAAAGCCGTGGGTGGATTGAAGAAAGGAGCAAAATAATTCCCGTCCCTCGCGACCTGGAGCGCCCGCTCGTAGATCTCGGGCGTGTAGTCGATCAGGTGATCTTCCGTCCTGCCCTGCAGGTCGTACGGCGCAGGCTTGGTCGGGAACGGTTGGGTGGTCGAGAGTTTCTCGCCGGGCACATTCGACTCAGGAACCGGGCGCTCCTCGATCGGCCAGATCGGCTCACCGGTCTCCCTGTTGAACGAGTAGACGAAGCCTTGCTTCGTGGCCTGGAAAACGCCAGGAACCTGCTCGCCGTCCACCAACACATCCATCAAGATCGGCGCGGTCGGCGTGTCGTAGTTCCAGATATCGTGGTGCACGAGCTGGTAGTGCCAGACTCGCTCGCCCGTTTGGACGTCGAGGGCGATGAGGCTGGTGCTGAAGAGGTTGTCGCCCGGACGGAACCCTCCGTAGAAGTCCTGTGTGGCGCCGTTCGTCGGGATGTAGACGAGTCCGCGCTCGGGGTCGGCGGCCATGGGCGCCCAGGACGATACGTCGCCGGTCCACCGCCAGGCGTCGTTCTCCCAGGTCTCGTGACCGAACTCTCCGGGCCGTGGGATCACGTGGAACTTCCAGAGAAGCTCACCCGTGCGGGCGTCGTAACCCATGATGTCGCCGGGCACATTCTCGATCCGGCTCTGGTTGTAGCCCTGCTCCGCCGAGTTGCCCACCACCACCACGTCGTTCACGACGATGGGCGGCGAGGAGGCCGTGATGTAGCCGATCGTCAGCGGCATCCCGATGTTCGGGTCGTAGGGCTGATCCAGATCTTCCCAAGGGCCCCAATCCTCGATGAGGTCCTCGACGAGATCGACTACGCCCGTTTCCGGAAATCCGGGAAGGGGAACGGGGCGACCCCAGTTTTCGAGCGGTAGGCCAGTCTCGGCGTCGAGCGCATGGAGGAAGAATCCCGGCGTCGTGATATAGACGACGTCCCGACCGTCGATCGTGGCAAACGCGATGCCCTTCCCGTAGCCTTGGCGCATCGAGTACTCCCACCGCCAGGTGTTCGGCTCGGTGTGGCTCCACAGCAACTCACCGGTCCCGGGGCCCAAGGCCACAACGTGGCGCCGATATCCGGTGACCGTGATGAGCTTTCCGTTGAAATAGGTCGGCGTAGCCCGCGGGGTGCTGGAGCCGAAGCTCAATGCGTCCCACTCCCACGCGACTTCGAGGCCCTCGAAGTTCGCGGGGGTGATCTGCGACGCGGTGGAATACCGTGTGTGACCGGCGTCCCCACCCAGATACTGCCACTGCCCGTTCTCGGTCCCGGGACCTTGCGCCAGTCCCACGGACGGCGCGACCAACATCAGCGCGAAGGCCAGGGACGCCCCTAAGGGCAGTTCTCGGAAAGAGCGTAGCGTTTCTCTACCCATGTTCGTGTTCCTCGCTGACTGAAGACGGCCTGCTGCGAACAGACTCACCGGTCCCACTTGTCCAGACAGGTTACGACTCGCGAACCCTACTGTTTCAGACAGATTAGGAACAGTGAATGTTGAGGGCAATGCGATGGGCTGAAATCGCGCGGCGAGAGCGATGGGGACGCGACTGCAAGCCCGATCTTGGATTTCGTGCCCCCAGGGCGTATGATGCGACGTCAGCCACTCCCGGCTCAGCACGGTGCCGGGCTTCTCTGGTTCAGGGGGGATGTCACATGTCATTGACACGTCGCGGGTTCACTCAAGCGCTCGGCCTGGGTACGGCCGGGATCCTGTCCAACTCATTCATCATCGGCCGTGGCCTGGAGGCGGCAGAGTTCGAACCGGAGTTGGCGCAGGTGCCCTATGATGACGGCGTCATCCGGATCAGTTCGAATGAGAATGCCCGGGGCCCGGGCCCAAGCACGATGCAGGCGCTGCACCAAACGATCTCGGCGAGGGCGGGGCGG
>Ga0315336_1001716_pt1 | contig 39112 bp, 42 predicted proteins | sample ASW5metaG_FD_204512 | JGI IMG/M metagenome (GOLD analysis project Ga0315336, IMG submission 204512) | Ammonia-oxidizing marine archaeal communities from Monterey Bay, California, United States - ASW #5 | ecosystem: Environmental > Aquatic > Marine > Intertidal zone | place: USA: California... | reverse complement strand
ATGGAGTGATGGTTCAACCACTTTTTACCCATGCGAATTACTTCGAAGAATGTCTCCTTCAGCAGATTCCAAGGCTATGAGGGAAGAAATTGAAAGCAACCCGCTTGCGATACTGCCAAGCTCGGACTCTGGAGAGATTGCTATTGATGATGCTCAACTTGTTGGTAATTATGCAATCCGGTTTACGTTCACCGATGGTCATACGGCTGGGATATACACGTGGGATTACTTAAAGAGTCTTATCGGATGAGCGCACTTCTTCTAAACCCTTGTGATGCAGATGCGATGGTTCATTTTGAGGAAACTCTGCATCCTAGCCCGTTTCAATGTGTCATTAAGATTACTCCTGAACAATCGAGCAACGAAGTTGACCATGTCAACAATATTGAATATCTTCGTTGGGTAGACAAAGCATCACAGTTGCATTGCGACGCATCTGGATGGACCCGAGAACGCCTTCTGCAAGAGGGTATCATGTGGTTTGTAGCGAGACATGAAATTGATTATCGTTCTGAAGCGAGGTCAATTGACCAACTTCGATTGACAACTTGGGTGGACGATGTTCGCCGAGTAAAATCATGGCGAACAACATATATTCATGCAATTGACGGCAAGCCGAGAATCGTTTGTAAATGTAGAACATTGTGGGTACTTGTGGATATCGAAAGTCGAAAACCTAAAACTGTCCCTCTAACAATGGCTGAAAATCTTCAGCCACTTTCACCGCCTAGAGGTCTGTTGTCATGAACATCGTAATGGTGATGTCCATGGATAGACTTGAGCAAGAACATGCGATGTTAAATCGAATTGTTGTTGGGTTAGTGAACGATGGGTATCAAATTGTACGCATTGTTCCTTCAACACCACATGATGTCATATCTCCGTATGAGAAGGCAGTCTCACTTGCAAAACGCGTAACAACACCAATGCCTGTTTCGTGGCTACTACGTAAAACACGAAGCGAGGATATTGCGCAAAGACTTGAAAAAATTGATGTCAACGCCATCATTGCTTTTGGGAAAGATGCACTTCAAGTTGCACTTGACCTCTCCAAACGGATTGATGTGCCGGTTCTCAAAGAAATCATCACGATGCAAGAAGCAAAACGCGTTCGAAAGTCTTCTCCAATTTGTCGATGGTTTGCAGCAACGCCATCAATTGAACAAACAATTGCGAGCCGAGTTGGCGAAAACCGCACCTCTCTTGTACCGATTGCTACTGCGACCTCTCATGCACACCACCACTCCGACTCCGCTAATAATCGTTGCGTTGTCGTGCTTGATGCTTCGACTCATCCGAAGGGGACAAAAGATATTCTCGATGCGATGAAAAAGGAAAAAGATTTACACGTATTTTTAGAGTTAACGGGGAAAAACCAGCACGCTATTTGGAAATACATCAAAGAGCTCGACATGCTCGATCGCGCGACTTGCCTTAGGGATATGGCATCTCTCCGTTCTCTTGTTGTTGAAAGTGATTTGCTCGTGTTGCCATCACCGACAATGCCCGTCCGAACACTCGTGCTTGAAGCAATGCTTGCTTCTATTCCTGTTGTCGCTACTACGATTGAGGGATTTGACATGCTCATAGATGAAGAGACCGCCATCATCGCGAATGGTTCGTGGAGTGAGGCGATTCAACGTGGACTGTATGACGCTCCTTTGAGAAAAAGAATCGGAGAATCTGGCAGGCGTCTCGTTGAAGAACAATACCCTTCATCCGCTCAAATCGCCGCTTTCGAGGTTGCATTTACCCTAATTTAACTTTCACTCATGGTCTTTCGAGGAATCGGCCGAGGTATGAGACATCTTTCTCCCCTCCGCCTCGTCGGCGTTGCTATGCCTCGTCGACGGGGCCTTTTTATTGCAACAACTTCTTCAAAATACCCAGCCCATGTTCAAGCTTGTCTTCCGAAACGGTGTAACTGATTCTAAAATGAGTATCATGTTTTGAGAACACATCGCCTTGGATGACCAGAACATCGTGTTGAATAGCTTTAGATATAAATTCCATGGACGTCATGTTGTGTCCAGGTGGAATTTTCGGGAACGCATAAAACGCGCCTTCTGGCACAACTAGCTCCGTACTATCGCCAAGCATCTCAACAACCATATCTCGACGTTTTGAAAAACGTTCAATCAGTGAACTTAAATCAATGTCATAAGCACCAACGAGCGCATGCTGAAGCACCGATGGTGCACACACAAACGTCTGTTGTTTTAACTTAAGCATTCCATCAATGAGTGGCTTCGGTCCCGCAGCGTATCCCATTCGCCAACCAGTACATCCGTATGTTTTTCCATATCCACGAATAACGAGGACATCTTCGTTTGTTGATGCTGGGCTAGCATGTGTTGTAGGAGGAAACACAAATTCATCATAGATTTCATCCGTAATCAGCAAGATTTCTTTCTCGCGACAGAGCGTTGCAATGGCATCGACTTCCTCTTGCGTAAGCACAACGCCAGTTGGGTTTGCGGGAGAATTAAGCAATACAGCTTTCGTCCGGTCAGTGATGCACGGCTCAATGCGCTCGGCAGTCATGCGAAAATCTGGATACGTATCGCAAAGCACTGCTTTTGCTTCAGCAATTCGAGCAAGTGTTGGGTATATGACAAAATACGGATCTGGCACAATAATTTCATCGCCTGGGTCGAGCACAGTTAAGCAAGCAAGTGTAAGTGCGCCTGCAGTCCCAGAGGTCACCATCGCGCTGTGATGTGATGTATCACTAAACTCCCAGCCAAACTGATTGCCTAGCCGAGAATGTATTGTCTGTAATAGCGCATCATCCCCAGCGGTTTGGGTGTACCCATTTTTATCTTGAAGGATGGCGTCGATAGCCGCTTGCTTGATGGAAGGATCCACAAGGAAATCGGGTTGACCAATTGATAAATTAATTGGGTCTTCACATGCTTGAGCAAGAGCCCAAGCACGGCGGATGCCCGATGTTTCGATGTCTTTCACACGCCGCGAGAGAAGATGCTCAATGTCGAGCGACGAAGTCAAAATTACTCTTCGCTTACTGCTTCAGTTGCTTCGCCTTCACCGTCGCCTTCATCTTCAGCATTAGCGTTCTTCTTACTTGCAATCTTAATCTTACGACTTCCAACCTTTGGCAAGCCAATGGGTGAATCCTCCCTAAGATCAAATTTATTTTCGCCTTCGAGCAAGCCAATGCGTTCTGCGCGAGTAAGGACGTTGCGGTGCTGGTTTAGACCTGCTGGTTTTGTTTTCAAACTTCGATGGAGACTCATAACTATTATTCCTAATCTATGAAACGGTACTACTTCTTTTTGATGCTTAAATAAGCATCTTTCAGGTCACTACCTCGACCAGTGTTGGTTCCAGCCCATTCTCGCCCAATGGCATGAACATGAGACTGCACTTTTCTCAGCGAGGGGTCATTTCGGTCTGATGATCCGGGAAGTGCAACCACTCGGTAGAGTCGCGTATTGTTGCCTGAAACGACGTATGTTTCAAGTCCCTTTTGCCTACAGAACGAGGCTAATTGCATTGCACCCTCATTTGTGGTCTGCATGAGGGTGAAATAGTAGTTGTTCGGCACCCTTGGGTCACTTAAAATGGGGCTCCACGCTGTATTTACAAATTCTTGTGGTGAAGTGACTTTTGAGGGTGATTGAATATCTGGCGATTGGACGGGCTCTTTTGAAGCATCCTGTACTTCGGGCTCGGCAAAAGACCCTGTAATCTGCTGAAAACTTTTTTGCTCGTAATCTTTTCTTGTAATGGCTGACCCTTTCTGAAATCCCATCGTGTATGCAATCACAATGACTGCAATAGCAATTGCAGTAACAAGCCCAATGGTTCCGATGGAGACTCGGATCGAACGACCTGGGGTTAAAACGTTATGGTCAAGGTCAACCTCTTCTCGTATCGAGTGACCTCGCTCTTTTTTAAGAGGCGTTTCCATTACGCCTTGTTTTGAATTAATGAGCTCATAGAGCGCTGGGCCTTTTTTCTTACGCATCACTTCCTCCTATTCCAATCACACTTGCCATCGCGATATCATCTGTGTGCGAAAGACTCAACCGCCAATCCGTAATCCCCATTTTTGCAGCAACTTCGGCCGCTTTGCCCGACAACTCTACCATAGGTGGGCCGTCCTCACGAATCACGCCAATATTCACCCACTCAATCCCGCCAGCAAGACCTGTACCGAGTGCTTTCAACACCGCCTCTTTTGCTGCATACCGCGCAGCATACCGTTGGGCTCTCGTTTCTTGAGATTTCACTTCTGAAATCTCTTGTTCGGTGGGAGTAAAACATCGATCAATAAAAGTTTGCCCATGTGTATCGAGCATCGACGCGATACGGCGTACATCTACAACATCTATGCCGTGAACAAGTTTCATGTCGGTTGTTCCAATTTACACAGATCTATCATATGTCCGAGTTGCGGTAGAATGAGCATCTCAAGAGCAAGCCGTACAGCATTTGGCGAACCGGGAAGCAAGAAAACGGGCTTCCGAAGACCGCCACCATCAATCAAGCCCGCATCGGCTCGACTGAGCATTGCAGCTGCGCCAATCTCTTGGAAACTCAATTGCCTAAACAACTCGCCGAATCCTGGCATCTCCGAAGTGAACATGGGAACAATGGCGTTTGGTGTCACATCTCTCACTGACAGTCCAGTTCCACCGGTCACAATGATTACTTCGATTTCTCCGCACAAAATCCATGGTTGAATTATTCCTTGGATGGCACTGCCTTCATCTTTGACAATCTCCCTACACGCAACTTCGTGCCCCGATGCGTGTAACAGTGTTTCGATGCATGCTCCACTTAAATCTTCTTCAATAGTGCGAGAGTCACTTACGGTAAGTACCGCGACCCGTACTTTCGTACTTGATGCAACATGAGACATGGTGGCAGTTTACCCTAAAGAAGTCATTCGTCAGGTAAGATAGCCTCGCAATGCCTTTGGACCCGATCAACATTGAACTCACCAAAGATGAGATTGACGTCGCTTCTGCGAGCGCCCTGCCTTCAATTGGCAGTGGAGGTGAATGCATTTTTGTTGGCAGAATAAGACCTGATCACACTGAGCGTCACGGTAACCTTATTGCTTTGGACTATACGTGCTATCACGAAATGGCTAAAAAGGAACTGCGGTCTGTTGCCCAAGAGGCAATCGACCGATTTTCAGTTCGCTTTGTGCGGTTGATACAGGCAATCTGCAGGGTCGAGGTCGGTGAAGCGAGTGTTGTAATTGCTGTGAGTTGCGAACACCGCAAAGATGCATTCGATGCATGCGAGTACATCATTGATGAATTGAAAAAACGTGCACCGATATGGAAACAAGAGTTTTGGGCAGACGGCACTACGTGGAAAGATGGCGAACAACTCCAAGATCAATGACCAAGAAGAAAGCAAACAAAATATACAATGCGCTTCTTGAACGATATCCAGATGCCCACTGCGCACTGGATTACAAAACGCCATTCGAATTGTTATTTGCAACAATACTCTCAGCGCAATCGACAGATATTGGTGTCAATAAAGCAACGCCAGCACTGTTCAAAGCATTTCCAACCGTTCAGGATTACGCCAACGCAACACCAGAAGAAATTGAACCCTTTATCTCCTCGATTGGACTCTTTCGAAGTAAAGCAAAATCTCTTCACACGTCAGCGAATATGATTGTGAATAACTTCGATGGCAAAGTCCCAAGCAACATGAAAGACCTTGTTACACTTCGAGGTGTCGCTCGAAAAACTGCAAACGTTGTCCTTGGCAATGCTTTCCACAAGAATGAAGGCGTTGTCGTCGATACCCATGTTGGGCGACTCGCTCAACGTTTCGGTTTTACAACAGAAACGAAGCCCGACAAAATCGAAAAAGATTTAATGGCGCTATTCCCCGAAGATCAATGGACAATGCTCAGCCACTTACTTGTATGGCACGGACGAGAGGTCTGTAAAAAACGAGGAAGTACATGCAGTGAAGATTCGATTTGTATACGTTATTGTTCTAATGCGACAACGGATTGAGTCCGTTCAATAATTCCAACCATTCCAGCTCCAGAGACAAATGCTGCGCTTCCATCAAACAATGGAATGAGTTGCAGGATAGGTCCCGCAAGTTCAATGCTACCGAGTTCTACACATTGACCAAATGCATCTCTCCCAAGTACGTCGACACCATTTTCGGTTCCTACCCAAAAGTTCCCGCCAATGGGAACGATTGTGGTTGCGGGACCAGAGAGTGTCAGCCACATTTTCCTTCCCCTTGCATCTTCGACAACAACGTCTCCGCTTTCTTCGTCAATCATGGCTTCAAGTCCTAGAACAATCGCTTTTGTGGGTACGTCAACTGGCGCAACCGTTGAAGATGACGGCATGATTGTTTGGTCGAACCCATAATAGACAGAACCGCTCCCCGACCCGGAAGGAACATGCACTCCACGAAGGTCAAACTGGCCGGGAGCCATCACGCCTAATGATGGTTCAACCCGAATCAGTTGGCTTCCTAGGCCACCTCGATCATCTTCTATGCGGTAAACGCCACGTCCAAACTCACCGCAAACCGCAAGATAGTTAGAAGCAATGACAGCCACATCGTGCACACCTTGCAATTCAAACGTCTGCAGGAGCCGAAGTTCATCTGGAGCGATACCAACAATATAGATTGCTTCACTTGTCGAAACAATGAGCCGGCTTCCTCTGCTCAGCAAATTACGATAGGAACCTTCAAGAATAACTCGACCAATTGTGTGATCAATTGTCCGCATGCCACCGCCAATAAGCCCCACTTCGGTGCGACCATCAAGATCTTTTGTGTAGACTAACGTACCAATATCTGCATTGGCATTGTCCTCAAGTTCTACCAACGTTGTCGCGCTGCCTAATTCTTCATGTGTGTCACCGTCAAACAAGACGTCCCCAACTGCATACACCACACCTCGATTCATCGACATCGCGATGCCAGTAACTTCTTCATCGCACTCAACGAGTTGACTTCCATCAGTGAGCCGAACGGCACCACCATCGCCAATAACAACGGGCCAATCACCAACCATGACTAATTCGCGGGGAACAATGCCAAGGGAGGAAGATGATTGCCGGCGAGTGATTTCAGGCACATTTTCATACCGCAAGTTAAACGTGACGACTTCTGTGCCATCTAGCAATGCATAGAGCATGTTGCCAGCAATAAGTAAATCCGTGCAAGAAGCTTTCGCGGGGTACGGAGTTAACATTCGAGTCGCGACTTGTCCATTTCCTTGCTTGCGAATCACCACGAGTTTATCACCTAATGATTGATACCAATATTGTTTACCTAACTCAAGTGCAATCGATTGACCGCCAGCTGCATGGCGTACATGTAAATCATCACCAGGCGAATCCTGCGAGATAAACAGAACAACCACACACATGAAAAACATGAAAATTTCTCTGCAAATTCTTTCCATTCGTGTCATGATACACCGATGACGACACCTTCCGATGACCGTTTAAGCCAATTACGAAATCTTCTTGAAAGCGACCCACACGACGCCTTCTGTATGTACGGCATAGCAATGGAACACGCAAAAACGGGTCAACACCAAGAAGCCATCGCATGGTTTGATAAAACGATTGAATCTGACCCTGCGTATTGCTACGCGTGGTACCACAAGGCCCGATGCCAATATGATTCCGGTGATCAGCATTTAGCAACTGAAACACTCGAAGATGGCATCAAACAAGCAGCAGAATTAGGTGACCAACACGCAGTGGATGAGATGGGGGAATTGCTCCAGAGCATCAAATGATTGACGTCATAACCGATATTCAGCCACTTGAAGATGATCCTAATTATCGGGTGATATTTGTCAATGATGCTCCCGAAATCACTATTCCAACTTCAACAGTCGAACAGTTAGGGCTAACTACGCAACAAAGTTGGACGGAAGAACTCTCAAAAAACGTACAAGCCTTTGAAGATATTGAAAAGGCACGCAATATGGCATTAAAACTTATCTCGATGAAAGCATGGGGCGTAAAGGAACTTGCAACTCGACTTGTAAAACGCGGGATACATCCAGAGATTGCAACCCAAACGACCCAGCAACTCTGCGAGGATGGTTGGCTTGACGACCACGCTTACGCGCGAGCCAGAATTCGCGATTGGGTACGAAGCGAACCCGCGGGCAGAGTATGGCTTCGGAACAAATTACGGCAAAAAGAACTCTCTGATGACACTATCTCTATAGCAATCAAAGAAGAAATCGGTGACCGAAGCGAACAAGATGCCGCGACAGAACTTGCCACAATGCGGATTGCAAGAACACCAAGCCTCGATGAGACGACATTACGAAGGCGAGTGATTTCGGCACTCAGCAGAAGAGGGTACCCCTCTGATGTTGGCTCAGAAGCATTTCGGCGTGCAAGGGCAGAAAACGTTTAAATGGTAGAATGGAGTCATGCCATCCAAAACTGGAAGAAAACCAATTGAAATAGCATTCGCCGACCTCCATACCGACGGTTCTTCTCCTATTATTGATTGCCGTTCTGTTGAGGAATACGAAAAAGCACATCTCAAACATGCCATCAACATTCCCCTTCAACACCTCAGCATTCGCCAAGACGAATTCCCTTGTGGTAAAAATGACGAATTTTACGTTTATTGTAGAACGGGAAATCGTTCATCGACCTTTGTAACGTACTTGCGTTCCATTGGGTATTCAAATTGCCAATCTATTGCAGCGGGTTTTGAATCATGGGGAGATGCCTCTCGATGTTGAAACATCGGCTTGTCACCGGCCCATTACTAAGTATCGCACTGATTGCCCTCATCTATTTTGATAATCAAATCAGTTGTATCGCACGCGAATGTGGCACTCTTTTACAACCTGGTTTACTCATCGCTATTCTTGCAATACTTGCTGCACCGCTTGCAGCAATTGAGTTTGGAGCGATGGCAACTCGCTTACAAATGAGATGTAGCACCCCAATGCTCACGCTACTCATGGAAATTTGGATTATTGCCGTCTACCTCCTTCCTGAAACAATGCCAGTTGCAAAAGCGATTGCACTATTCGCTTCGATACTCGTCATTGGTTTCGCCTGCACGGTCTTCATCCTTGCACGAAGTAAAAAATTGGCCGGTGTGTTAAGTGGAGCAACATACACCGTCGCAACGTCTTCCTATGTCGCGCTTGGTTTTGGATTACTGTTATTGCTTCGCAGAGATCACAGTGCATGGTGGGTTTTGGGAGTCATCGCCATTGTTAAAATGTGTGACACAGGCGCGTTTTTCATTGGATGCAATTTCGGAAGAAGAAAACTCATCCCATGGATTAGTCCTGGAAAAACTGTGGAAGGCTTGGTTGGCGGGCTTGCCACAGCTTCAATCACAGCAACGTTTCTCGCATCTGCAAATAATCATTGGCTCGTTGACGAACCAACGATTCCACTTGTATACGCTGCATTTCTAGGGGTACTGTTTGGACTGCTTGGGCAACTCGGCGACTTGCTTATGAGTGTCTTTAAACGTGACAGTGGCTTGAAAGACGCCTCGACTGTTCTTCCGGGACTCGGCGGAGTCCTTGATGTGCTTGATTCTCTCTTGGTTGTGGCTCCAATTGCGTATTGGCTACTCCCTTCTGCATAATACATGCTAGAATCTAAGGTCCATGCCACTTATTGAAAATCTATTAACGTTGTATAAAGTAGACAAGCAAGTTCGTAGCTTGAGGGGCCGAGTCGAATCTGCAGAGATATATTTAAAGGTTCAAAAGAAACAGATGGATGCAATAGCGGTTGAGCGTTCTGAGAATGACCAACAACAAATGCAACGTAAGTCGAATATCGCAAATACTGAAACTGAAACTGGTTCCATTGATACAAGAGTCGACCATCTTCGCGATGAGTTAAAACAAGCCGTCAATGACAAACAGTACTCCGCCCTGCTCGCTGAAGTGAACACACTCAAGGAGCAACGCAAGGCATATGAAAATGATCTGCTTGAAGAAATGGGCGCTCTCGAAGAACTTGAAAATTTTGCGACTGAGATTTGCCAAAGAGAAGAAGACCGAGAAAAAGTTCTTCAAGTCGCTTCGAAAGAACTCAAAGTACGTGAATCTGAAATTGCAGAGCAACTTGCCGAACTTGAAGTAGAGAGAGATGCAGCAGCAATTATAATTCCTGAAGAAATCCTTGAGGAGTTTGATGATATCGCTGATGATTACGATGGCGAGTCTATGGCAGCAATTGAAATTATTGACCAAAAGCGAAAAGAATATTCTTGCACTTCATGCAGTCTTCACCTTCCACTTGAGACTGTAATCGTACTTATGGGTAACAAAGAAACTGTTGTGAAATGCGGGCAATGCGATCGCATTCTGTATCTTGAAGCAGAGTCGCGTGAAGCGCTCACTCCTTCTGAGAAGTAAAACTAAGTCAATAAAAAACTCGCAGAAGCTAGTTTTTTTGTTTAAAAATTCGCATCATTTGCGTCGTTTTCGAGTCAATCCAGCGATGCTCAAAAGGACGAGTGCGCTTGGAGCTGGAACCGCGCCGTATGCAATATCTACTGTCACCGCGTCAAGGACGTTATGCGGAGAAGTCCCTTCCACAAAGAACGCCCATTCTGTGATAGCGCCCTCATAGGAAGATAAGTCCCACGCATATGAAGTACTTACGTTTGCTCCAAAGTTTGGAATCTCTTCATAAAAGTTTGTTGAAAATGAATCATAAGAAAACAGCTGGCCATTTACGCCATCGCTGACCCAAAGCGATACGTTTGCGTAATCCATTTCAGTTCCCATGGATGCGACGTTCAAGACCGCTTGCTCAAGTGGGCCGTACCCATACACATGAATATTTAAAGGACCTTGTTGGCTGTAAATATTCCCTGTGCCTGTAATCATGGCACCTTCAGCAAAGTTGAATAACATGCCTCCCGCTTCACCACTGTCATTGAAATTTGGCGCATTAAACGCGGACGAAAACGAATCCCAGCCATAGAACGCCGTACCAGTATCGCCTCGCCATTCGGGCACTTCTGGATTTACCAAATCAGCTGAGGCTTGTGTAGTGACAATAAACGTCAACATTAAAGTAACAGTAGTCAAAAATTTAGAACGCATATCTTTCTCCAAGTAGGTTAAACATCCCAAGCAGCTATGAGTGAGAGCAAGTCCGAGACGTTTACCTCACCATCACCATTTAAATCGCTTGGACAACAAGAACATAACCCCCATTCACTGAGGATAAACAACACATCACTAACTCCAACTACACCATCACCATCAAGGTCCGCTGGTGGACCGGACTGTTGATCAACATCCACTTCAATGATGAGTTGAGCGGCATTGACGAGCTCAAACTGCACCGCCCAACTTTCTTTCATATGAAAATTGGGCTGGATGAGGCCACGAATTCCTGGTTGCTGTGCTGCGTGCAATGAAGTTAAACTCAGGTTTACTAAACCATCTTGGAACGACTTCCTGAAATAACACTGAATATCCGGATCTGAAACATCAAGGTTAAAAGTTAGAACCGTTCCCGATGGCATCACTGCTCCCTCTTCGAAACCTTCTGCTTGACCAACTGCAAAGGGTGCAGGAGTAAACGCATCGAGAACATTATTTGAAACATCTCGCGTTGACTGGTCTCCGTAATATTCGATGGGATACGCATTACGCTCTCCTCGAACTGCACCCATTGGAAAAGCGCCGTCTTCTCCATACGTCCAGCCAGTGTAACCACCTCTGAATGCTGTTCCGAATAACTCCATTGGGCGACCCGGATCTTTATCTGTGATTCCAGAATCAACTAAAAATGTTTCCCATGCGTCGACTGTAGAATCGTACACAATGCCGGAATTACTCAACGTAATTTGCAGTGAAATTGAGGAAAGGGAGTATTGCTGTAGGGAGAGGTTTGTCGGCACTTCATTTTGGGTCACAAACCCAAGCAAAATCTGCCCATCTCGGTCATCAAACATATCAAACCCTCCTCCTATTGAGGAAAAGGTCGGGGCAACTTCTCGCTCCCCTGCCGCAAAGTTAAATGGGTACATCCAACGATCAAAATTAGGCGCCGTATACTGGTGTTCAATGTGTTCCGCGACCATGGCTGTACTGCACAGGCATGGGCATGCCGTCATAGCCAAAATTATTGAGTGGACGATTCGTTTTTTTATCATAATCTCTTCGTATTGAGACTCATTCTCAAAGGCGGATTGTACAATATACCTCTTCTTTTGCAATTGTATCGTAGCGACATACCTTACAAATTCAATGAGATATTGACCTTTTCTAGTGAATTCTAAATACCGCACCAACCAGAATACCCATGGCTTTACGCTTATTGAACTGCTCATTGTGATCGCGATTATTGCAATCCTTGTAGCGATGATAATCACGATGACGTCGAACATGATGCGGTCGGCAATAAGTACGGCTGAAGCAACGTCAATGCGACAAATCTTGCAAGCGTATATGACGGCAACAACGGAACATAATGGAAAGTTTATTCAGGGATACTCCAATGGCGAGGGCGAGAAAATTGTCAGCCCAGACGGTGAACACGTCCATTGGCCAGCAAGTGGCCGCTACGTCTGGCGCCTTCTCCCCTACCTTGATGATGCGATGGGAACGCTGTATACAAATCGACAACAAGATGTGCTCTCTCAACTCGAAGGGACTGACTGGCAATGTTATGCCTACATCATGAGCTTTTACCCCTCTTTTGGTCTTAATAGTGAATGGCTAGGTGGAGATGTCAGAACAAGCGCACAGGAAGATGTTGAACCATTGCGTCTCTATGCAAAATTTCTTTCCGATGTGAAACAACCCGCAAAGCAAATTGTATTTGCATCATCTGCGGCACCAGAGGGCTCAGAGGATGATTCCAACATAAGCGGTTGTTTAGACATACATCCCAGCACCTTGGGGCAAGGTTATTTTGAAATCATAAGTCCCTATAAATTCGAATGGCGATGGCATACCGTGAATGGTGAACCTTCTTTTGTCCCAACTCAAAATTCAGCTGACCACGGCAATATCAGCGCTCGCCACAGTGGCAAAGTACTTACAGGGCAATTAGATGGCTCAACGAGTTTCATATCACTTCAAGAACTCTCCGATATGAGGCGGTGGACACCAAAAGCAACACATCATGATTGGAATCTCTCGGAGATCTTCCCTTAAATTGTAAAACCCCTACAGTCGACCCGCGATACAATCCACATTTATGCTCTGCCCCTATTGCGAACGAGATGTTGACAAAGTCATTGATAGTCGTCCATCGGACGGTGGTCGTTCAATACGTCGTCGTAGAGAGTGCAAAAAATGTAATCGTCGATTCACAACCTTTGAACGGGTCGAGAAGACCTCACGCCTCATGGTCATCAAACGAGATGGTACAAGAGTGCCCTTTGATCCAGAAAAAGTGTTACGAGGCCTTCAGGCAGCGTGCGGCAAACGCCCTATTCCAGAGGAAGTGAAAGTTTTACTTGTTCGAGAAGTCGAGGAGGAACTCATGAAACTCTTTGAGCGTGAAGTGCCCAGCAAAGAAGTTGGGTTGCGCGTTGCAAGCCAACTCAAAGCGATTGACCCCATTGTCTACATTCGTTATGCGAGTGAGTATTTTAATTTCCAAGATTTAGAAGATCTTTCCAGAGAAGTATCAGACCTTCAAGACGAACCACCTGTAATTCCAACACAATCAGATTTGTTTACAAAGTAGATACCATACTCTTATGCCAACAATTACCCTACCTGACGGAACAACTCGTTCATTTGAGAACGACACGACGCCCTTTGAGATAGCAAACGATATTTCCGAGGGACTCGCCAACTGCGCGATTGGCGCAAGAATTGATGGTGTTCTCTCAGACATTTCGACTCCAATTTCTGCGGATGCGGAAGTTAAAATTATCACCGCCCGAAAAGGCGAGAAGAAAAGTGACCCAGATGCACTTGAATTGATTCGACACAGTTGCGCACACGTTATGGCTGAAGCGATTCAACGAATAAGGCCAGAAGCAAAACTCGTCTACGGACCAGCACTTGACAGTGGCTTTTACTATGATATCTCTTTTGAAGGAACCGAACCTTTAAGTAGCGAAGAGTTTGAATCCATAGAAAAAGAAATGGACGCAATCATTAAAGAAGACCGCCCCTTTACTCGGTATGAACTTGATATTGATTCGGGGATGAAAAAATTAAAAGATGAAGGTAGCAAGTACAAAATTGATAACGCTCAGCGAGCCATTGAAAAAGGTTCCGATGCACTCACTTGGTACGCAACTGGTGAACCAAAAGTGGCATGGGAAGATTTATGTCGAGGACCACATGTTCCATCAACTGGGCGAATCGGAGCATTTAAATTGCAAAGTATTGCAAGCAGTTACTGGCATGGCGATGCTGACTCCGATAGTTTAACTCGGGTCTATGGTGTTGCTTTCGTGCACAAAAAGCAATTGAAGCAATACCTCAAAATGCTTGAAGAAGCAAAGCAACGAGACCACAGAGTACTTGGTAAAAAACTCAAACTATTCCACGTCGACGAACAAGTTGGGCAAGGTCTACTTCTCTGGACTCCAAATGGCGCCGTTGTTCGCCAGGAGTTGCAAAACTTTATTGGCGAGGAATTACAAAAACAACAGTACAGCCAAGTCTTCACGCCTCACATTGGCAAGCTTGATTTGTACAGGACGTCAGGACATTATCCCTACTATCAAGAGAGTCAATACCCGCCATTGATTGACCCAGACCAACTTGGAAAACTTGCAAGCGAAGGTTGCACGTGTGGTGACCTTGCAAACTTAATGAAGGACGGAGATATTGAGGGCTATTTGTTAAAACCGATGAATTGCCCACATCACATTCGCATTTACGCAAGTGAACAACACAGTTACAGAGACTTGCCAGTTCGCCTTGCTGAATTTGGAACTGTCTATCGGTGGGAACAATCGGGAGAAATTGGCGGCATGACACGCGTCCGTGGTTTCACTCAAGACGATGCGCATTTGTTTTGTACTGAAGAGCAAGTCGCAGGTGAGCTCATCGGTTGCCTTGAACTCGTCAAGATTATTTTCAAAAGACTTGGCATGCACGATTACAAAGTACGCGTTGGACTTCGAGATTCAGATTCAGACAAATATGTTGGGGACCCCGAAAACTGGGCGAAGGCAGAAGAAGCATGCCGGAACGCAGCGGATACACTTGGCGTTCCATGGAGTGAAGAAGAAGGCGAAGCAGCATTTTACGGACCTAAAATTGATTTCATCGTAAGCGATGTTCTTGGAAGACCATGGCAACTTGGCACTGTCCAAGTTGATTACAACCTGCCTGAACGATTTGGCCTTACCTATATCGGGTCTGATGGAAATCAACATCGACCTGTCATGATTCACCGAGCACCATTTGGCTCAATGGAACGGTTTATTGGAGTGCTTATCGAACACTTTGCTGGCGCATTTCCAACTTGGCTCGCTCCTGAACAAGTACGAGTCCTTGCCATTTCTGAGAAATCGAATGAGTATGCTCAAACGGTCCTTCGCACATTACGCGAACGGGGTGTTCGAGCAACCGTTGATACGTGTGATGAACGCATTCAAGCAAAGATTAGAACCGCTGCGGACATGAAAATTCCATGGCTTTTGGTTGTTGGACCAAGAGATGCAGAAGCAAATAATGTCAGTGTTCGAATGCGTAGCATTATGGAAGATCTCGGAGCAGTTGGGCTTCAAACGTTTACTGATGCCATCGCAGGTGAAATTGAATCTCGGGGAGGAATTTCAGCTCTAAAGAGTTGTTTTCCTGATCTTGATTTTAAAGAAGATGCTTGATTATCTACGGCAAAACGCGTATCCTGCGTATCTACACCCAACAGTGGTGCAGGATACGAGCATGAAATGTAGTACACAACAAACGAGCAACCTTCGAAGTACTCTTCGCATTGCTATCCGTACGACCATTTCCCGCAATACCGCATGACGAGTATCCAATTGACAACCTCTTCCTATTCACGCTGGGTACATGCTTATTTCATGGCTCAGCTTTTATTCACATGTAATACCGGAGAATTACGCCATCGCTCGTAGACGCTTTATTAAACCACGGGAAAATGCACGGAACCTTCCCAAAACGAATGATAAAATTCGCGCTTCAAAAGTGCGACTCATCGATCAAAATGAAAACATGCTCGGGGTTGTTGATAAAAACGAAGCAATTCAACTTGCGCGTGGAGCAGAACTAGACCTTGTTGAAGTTTCTCCAAATTCTGACCCGCCTGTTTGCAGAATCTTAGATTTTGGAAAATATCGATACGAACAATCGAAAAAAGAACGAGCGAATCGCGCCAAGGCAAAGGTTGTCGAAACAAAAGAAGTCCGCCTTGGTCGCTCCATGAAGATTGATCCACATGATGTTGGAATTCGAGTAAACCAAGCGCGAAAGTTTTTGATCGAGGGGCATAAAGTCCTAATCGTTCAAAATTTCCGCGGTCGAGAAATGATGCACAAAGAACGTGGCGATGAGCGGATGAAAGAAATTATCGAAGCGCTCTCGGATGTTTCAAAAGTAGAAACGACTCCTCGGTTTGCTGGTCGCAGGCAAACAATGGTCTTAGCACCCGACAAAGCGAAAATTAAATCCTTGCTTGATGCTCAGGCAAAAGAGCAGGAAGCAAACCAAGAAGAACAAGCCGAAGAATAAAACGATGTCAAAATATGGCATTATCTCTGACATTCACGGAAACGAACACGCTCTTCGTGCGGTGTATGAACGACTTGGTGAACTTGAAGTCGACAGAATAATTTGCCTTGGAGATATCGTTGGGTATGGACCATCACCCACAAAGTGTCTTGACCTTGTCTTGAGTTATTGTCACGAAATCGTGAAGGGAAATCATGACGAAGCGGTACTTGACCCAGACCTGGGGAGATACTTCAACAGCGCTGCCCTCCTTGCACTAAATTGGACTCGGGATCAACTTGGACCTTATCACCTTCATGCCCTCAGCCACATGAAAACACGAATACGCCTTGGCGATTCGTTGCTTCTAGTCCACGATACACCGGTTTTACATGACACCTCTTATATCCATGAACTTCCGCATGCCATCGAGGCATTCAAAGGATTGGAACAAGGAATTTGCCTGCATGGTCACACCCATTTACCAACGGTGTTTCATGCAAAAGCTTCAGGTGATATCACGATGGAAATCCCGACGCCGGGCAAATCGATCATTTTAAATCCAAATGATCGATATCTATGTAATCCCGGAGCAGTTGGTCAACCACGAGATTCTGATCCTCGCGCGAGTTTCGCGGTCCTTGAATACACTTCGCCCGATGCTGAGTCTATCTTTACGCTCTACCGAACTGATTACGACATCCAAGGAGCGCAAAGTGAAACCCATGCTGTTGGTCTTCCATCCGTTCTTGCGGAACGCCTTGAAATCGGTTGCTAAAGTCTTAGTGATTTTTCCCGTGGCGAACTAAAACAACGTTTATCAAATTTTTCGAATCCAACCGCCCTGCCAGAAACGGAGCGAGAAAAATATTGCACGGATCATCATTTCCCCGCAGAGGGCATACCAAATGCCAACGAGTCCAAGGTCAAGATACACTCCAAGGTACCAAGCAGCGGGAAGTCGGATACACCAACTTGAAAAAGAAGTAATCAGAAAAGTCCACGCTGTATCACCAACACCTTTTAACGCTTGTCGAATGACCATCATGATGGCGAAGCCAACTTGAGTCACACCGCCAATGAACAATAATTTTGGGACAAGTTCAAGGTGAAGCGGTTCATTCGAAATAATCGCTGTAAGTGCATGGCCGGCATACATCATGACCACACCAATTCCCCCCATAAATACGATTGCCAGAAGCACACAAGCGACAATCGCTTTACGTGCTTCCTTGATATTGTTTGCACCAAGGTACTGCCCTGCAAGAGTACCCGCAGCGACACCAATCGCGAAGCCTGGAAGAAAACTAAACGATTCCCACTGCACAGCAATGACATGCGCACCTTGAAGACCTTGCACAACCGGTTCGTCTGCTTCCATTTGCATTGCCATTTTCGCTGCAATTTGCCCAATGAATTGCAACACGAATAGATTTGCAACCCACATCGAGAGCCCCTCAAAGAAATTTGGGACACCAATCTTTGCAATTCGCCAGAACAAACCCAAATCAGGGAAGAGATCGCGAAGATTAAGTTTCAAGTCTTTAATGCCACGTAGTAAAACAATCAGAATAAGAACTCCGCCAACAACGTACGCACTCGCGGTGCCAATTGCGATACCAACTATATGAAGGTCCCAAGAAAATGGATTTGTCATTGCTTCACTACCAATCCTGACATCTGCACCACTGAGACCCCACGAGAGGCATACATTTACGATGTTCACAGCAACGGTCACAAGAGCTGGTCGAATCGTGTCCCCGCTACCATGCAATGCCATTGCCCCAGTTGTCATGACGCTACATGCTGGCATTCCCACTGCAATAATTCTGATGTACTGGACGAGGTATCCTTCCGCTTCAGTAGAAAGTTGGCAGAGCTCACCTACTGGTACTGCCCCAATCCATAACCCTGTACCTACGATAATCCCCCAAGCAAACGAAAGCGTTAGCGATTGCCCGAGTATTTTCCCTCCACTACTGACATCGCCACTTCCCATTGCTCTAGCAATCAGTGCTTGTGCTCCAATTCCAACACCCGAAACAGCAATCGCAATAAACCAGCCGATGTATGACCCAATGCCAATCGCGTCCATCGCAGGCAATACGATGTCTTCGGGAAGTGCCCCAGCAAAAATTTTATCTGCTAACCCCACAGTCGCAACGAGAATTTGTTGAATCAAAATTGGAATTGCAAGAAACCAAATTGCTCCCCACATTGATTTACCTGCAAGTGAACCCCTTCGAATTGCTCCCAGTGGTTCTGCTAACGGCTCTTGCAAATCTTCGGGCGATGGTTGCATCGCTGCAATTCGGCGATCTTCTTCAGTTTTAGAGTGATCGCGCTGTTTCTCGTTCACTGGTTTACATTGACTTCATCATCATAGGTTGAACGCGTGGATGCTTCCTTTAACCCTACAGGTGCGTCTGGACGTTCGTGTATTCGATGCTCCCAAAATGTAAGCGAATCCCACCATCTTGCTTCATGTTGGTATGTCGGATATTCATAGACGGACATGCTTGCAAATACATTTTGTTTTGTTTCTACGACCATTGCTCCCCACTCATACCACGCATCCCAGTCCGTTCCAAAAACTTGCCCAGTCAATGTATGCAATGATTGCGCTGCTGAAAGATTGATTGCTAAATCGTTTGCTTGAAGGGCAGCAATCAGACCTGTGAACACTTGGTTTTCTGGATATTGCCCAAGAGCTGTTGCAACTGATGCCCGAACTTGTGACTCTTCGTCTTGATCTCTGAGTGAGCGGAGAAGCGTTGGCACAACAGTTGGGCTGTGCAACCGTTGCATCGCAGTAGCAGCAGCTCTGCGAACTTGCTCACTTTCTTCATTACTCCGATTCAACCATGGGGCAATAAGTAGTGCGTCATCTGGCACTCCGAATCGGGCAAGAGCTTTAATGGATGCCGCCCTTACGAGCGGGTCACGGTCTTCAATGACATAATCTCTGTAGAGTTTTAAATATTCTGGAGATCCACCAAAAGGCGAGTTCGCAAGAAGTGTAATGCCACTTCGCCTTTCGTCAGCGTCATACTGGTCAACTGCCATCAGCGCGGCTTGCCTTGGTGTTGGCGGGGAAAAACCTTCGGCGATGTTGTTGTAATCATCTGACACGCAACTCGCAAGTACGAATGAAAGTGTCGCAAGAATACCTGCTTTTTGGGGAACATGATTCATGATATGGCCTCGTCCTCTACTGCGCGAACTTGAATTGTTTCAATCATATTTGCGACTTCAATGGCCATTTTCGTATTTGGAAATTGACGAATAATCTCTTCACCAAACCCATTTGCGTCACGCCAACGATGGTCACTGACAGCCATCTTGAACCGTGCGCCAAGACTTTCTCGGTACGTCGTAATCACTGATGTTGCGGTGTCTCTAAACCGCCTTGCTTCTTCTGGAGTCAAGTAGCCGTCTAGTTCACGGAGAAGAAGCATCGCGTTTTCGATGTCATCATTTTGAGCCGCTTGCAGGAATCGGCTTTCAAGTTGGTGCCCATATTCTGTTCGGGTTCCTGCAATCCGCTGTTCCAAATCATGTAGAAGTGGCGATTCCGGATAAAGTCTTCGCATTTTTGCTGCATATTGATAAGCTTCGACCCATTGGTGGGCATCAAGGAGTGTAGACAATTGCCCCATCTCTTCGCGTATTCGCTCTTCGTGATGTTGGTGAATAATATCTTGCACACGCGTTCGCATTGCTTCAGCCTCTTCAACTGCACCAAAGACATTCGACATTTGATCACACAATACAAGCGCCGCATGAAAATCTCCACTCTCAATGTCATCCTGTATTGTTTTTCGGATGAGTTCTAATTCACGGTCTCGAAACAGAATTCGCTTTGCATTTTCTGACATCTGCATTGCCTCAAGAATCGCACTAAGTTGAGTAGCGTCGGTTGCAGATGAGTTGCCCGACGTATTGAGATGTAAACCGAAACAGTACAACGCTGATGTCACACCAAACACAATTAAAGAAGCAAGGAAAATTTCACTCGAGAGTGGGGCGGCAGAATCTGTACCGCCAACAACGATGCCAGCGATGGCAATTACAATGATTGGCAAGTAGATGCCTAATGAACGAATCGCAAGCCCTTTATTTGTGCTGGTATCTTTCATCATTAACTTCCTGGCACAGGTTCTCCGCAATCGGACTCAACAGGCACAATGCACAAAAATTCGAGTGGCTTCGTGCTGGTATTCTTAAATTGATGTAACTCATTAGATGGAATATACAAACCGTCACCACTCGAAATAGTGGTTACTTGTCCGTCTGACTCCACTTCACCCTCACCCGACAAAATAAGGACTTCATGTTCCCAAGGATGTTGATGTTTTGGAGTAAAACCACCAGCCTCGACTAAAAAGTGACGCATTGCGAACGTCGGGGCATGATCTTCCTTCCCAACAAGCAATTTCATCGTGACGCCTTGAATCCCATCACCTTCTATAGGTGTGCCTTCCATTTGTTGTACGCTTCGCTTAATCATTGAGTATGCTTCCATTGTATACCCAAGGAGCCACTTCCATGCCTATTGAAATTACCTCATTTGCTCTCGGCCACTACCAAACAAATTGCCACGTTGTGACTTCCGATGACGATTGCTGGGTTGTGGATTGTGGGTACGAACCTGACGAACTCATCGAATACCTGCAAACGAATGGATTGACCCCGTCTGCGATTTTGCTCACGCATTGCCATTCTGACCATATCGCGGGGCTGGATCAATTACGCTCGGCCATCGGAAATGTGCCGGTCATGTGCCATGAAAGCGAAGCCGAATGGAATATGAATCCGATGCTGAATCTCTCTGGTCTCGCTGGCATGCCCGTCACTGCAGAGGCACCAAATGGATTCCTTACACCCGGAAATGACATCGCCCTCGGGGATACAACGTGGGAAGTGCTTCACACTCCAGGGCACAGTCCCGGAAGTATTTGTTTTGTGCATAGAGATTCAAATGAAGCCATTGTGGGCGATACTCTCTTTGCGGGAAGTATTGGGAGACATGATTTCCCTACGAGTAACGTAAATGATTTACGCCACTCTATCAAAGAAGTGCTTATGAGTTTGCCAGATGAGATGATCTTTTATCCTGGGCACGGTCCCTCTTCAACAATCGGCTATGAACGTGTGACAAACCCGTTTGTAGTTCAGGGGTTTTAATGAATGATCCTGCGGGTTATTAGTCCTCTTCAGCATCAGGCTTGAATGATTTTATCACGTCAGCTTGAACATTTGCTGGAGTTCGTTCATCGTGAGAATATTCCATCTCGTAAGAACCAGTTCCGCCAGTAATCGATTTCAGTTGATTCGTGTACGACATCACTTCAGAGAGCGGCGCTTCAGCTTCAAGTAACGCTTGATTTCCTGGCAACATTTCGGTGCCCAAGATTCGTCCGCGTTTACCTGAAATATCGGATGAAATATCGCCAATCAAATCCGTTGGAATTGAAATATGCATTTTGACGAATGGTTCAAGGAGAACGGGCTTCGCTTTCTTCACAGCATCAATAAATGCTTTCTTTCCGGCAGTCATAAACGCAATTTCTTTGGAGTCCACAGCATGGTGCTTCCCGTCGTAGACGGTCACTTTGATGTTGTACATGGGATAACCCGCGACAGCACCGTGAGACATCACGGCCTTGACACCCTTTTCAATTGCGGGCATGAATTGCTTGGGTACCGAACCGCCGAATGTATCATCAACAAAAACGAAACCATCCGAAGTCGCTTCAGCTTCTTCGCCTATTGAAGGCTCCACTCGCAAATACACTTCGCCAAATTGACCAGACCCGCCCGATTGTTTCTTGTGCTTGTGGTGGCCTTCTGCATTGGAAGTAATGGTCTCTTTGTAGGCAACTTTTGGCGTTCTTGTTGTCACTTCAACACCGTAACGATCTTTCATCACACGAAGTTTTACGCGAAGGTGAATATCGCCCAGGCCTCTAAGAACAAGGTCGCCTGTTGCAGCAACTCGATCAACTTCAAGGGTTGGGTCTTCGATAAGTAACTTTGTAAGCGCTTCACCCAATTTAGTTTCTGCATTTCTATTTGCCGCATCAATTGCTAAACCATACATAGGCTTTGGCATCGGCAATGGTTTAATTTTCATCTGTTCACTAATCGAAGCATCGTGCATCACACTTCCGTAATGCAATTCATCAATTTTCGCAACAGCGCCAATATCACCCGAAATGACTTCCGGCACTTCAACGTGCTCTTTCCCTTGCAACTTAAAGACATGGCTTAGCCGTAATGGTTTTTTGCTATCGCCAACGCGGGGATGCACACTTGGGCTCAGCGCACCTTGATGCACTCTAAATACGCACAGTTTTCCAACGTAAGGATCAGATGAAACTTTAAAAACGTGGGCAACTGGGTGGTCGCCATCATTTGATGCGTGCCACTCTTCTTGTTCGTCACCTTCGTGAATCATAAAAGTTCTTGGGTTACCTTCTAATGGATTTGGGCACAACGTTGCGATGAAATCCATAAATTCTTTTACCCCAATATTTTCTTTGGCGGACATAAACATCACAGGAACCAAGTGGGCTTGCCGAAGGGCAGCTTCAAAGGGACCATGCAATTGCTCAGGGCTCACTTCGCCCTGCTCCAAGTATGCTTCCATGAGTTCTTCATCAACTTCGACAACTTGGTCAACAATTCCGGTATGGAAGTCAGCAACATCACCAAGGTCTGAATCCCCTTCTGCATTCGTAAAACATTCAATCACTCCCTTTCCATCGTTCGATGGCAAATTCACAGGGCGACATTCCGTGCCAAATGTATTTTGAATTTGGCCGAGCAATCCATCAAGATCCTCAGCATGATCGATTTTATTGATCAAAATGACTTGTGGGAGTTGCCTGTCTTTGCCAATCGTAAATAATTTTCGGGTAATCGTATCGATACCAGACGCTGCATCGATCATGATGACTTGCGTTTCAACCGCTGGCAATGCAGCAATTGCTTTGCCTAGAAAACCAGGGCTGCCAGGAGTATCGATAATATTGACATGAGCACCGTTGTAATCAAAGTGTATGATTGCGCTGTCAATACCGTGCGTATATTCTTTTTCAAGGTCCTCAAAATCACAAACAGTATCCCCATTTTCCACTGTACCGATGTTTCCAATTTCTCCTGCTGCGTGGAGCATTCTCTCAACAAGAGTCGTTTTTCCGGCACTTGCAGAGCCGGTCATTGCAATGTTACGGATATCGGGTGTTGTGTATTTTGCCATGGCTTCTCATCTCCAATCAAAGGCGTTGTCTATATGGTCATTACTTGAAACATGACTATATCATTAGGTCGCAATTTCGGGGGGTCGATACCTGACGAAATCCTTCATAAACAGCAGCGCAAACGGCTGTAGCAAGATTCAGACTACGGGCATCCCTTACCATAGGCAGTGTAACACTTGCATTCTCACCCACAAAATCGTGCACTTTTTGAGGGACGCCATGCTGCTCATTACCAAAGAGTAAGTAATCGCCCTTCGCAAGCATTGCGTTCCATAGTGGTTTTGAACTCTTTGTCGTCAACAGCCACAGACGTTCTGGATGTTCGGTAGCAATGAATACGTCCCAAGATTCATGTTCCCTAACGTCGAGCGCATGCCAGTAATCGAGACCTGCTCTTCGGACAGCTTTCTCATCCATATCAAATGCGATCGGATGAATGATATGTAACCGGCACCCCGTCGCCATTGCCGTTCGACCGATGTTCCCTGTGTTGTTTGGGATTTGAGGCGAAAGTAAGACGATATGGAAGAGTGGCTCAGCCATTAATGACCATAAAGAGGATACTTCTCGCAGAGCGCCTCGACTTCAGAACGGACATCGTTACAAACGTCTAGATCACCATTACTCTCAAGAACTCGGTCAATAAACCCAGCGACCGCTCGCATATCATTTGGCTCCAATCCTCGCGTTGTTAACGCAGCGCTACCGAGCCGTAACCCACTCGTGACCATTGGCTTGCGAGGGTCATTAGGGATTCCATTCTTATTCACAATGATTCCAGCAGTTCCAAGCCAATCTTCGGCGTCGGCGCCGGTTAAATTCTCATCACGCGGTTGCAAATCTATCAACATGAGATGATTGTCTGTTCCGCCCGCACAAATTCGATATCCATATTCTACAAGTGCCTCTGCAAGTGCATTCGCATTCTCAACGACTTTCGCTGCGTACTCCTTGAAAGCAGGATGCAGGGCTTCGCCAAATGCAACCGCTTTTGCGGCGATAATGTGCATCAACGGTCCACCTTGAGAACCGGGAAAAACTTTTCGGTCAACAAGTTTTGCTACTTCTTCATCATCCGTCAGTATTAAGCCACCCCGTGGACCCCGCAGTGTTTTATGTGTTGTCGTTGTTACGATGTGTGCGTGTGGAAATGGTGAAGGGTGTTGTCCACCCGCCACCAAACCAGCGATGTGGGCAATGTCTGCCATCAAGTACGCACCGACTGAATCTGCAATTTTTCTGAACCGCTTAAAATCAATCGTTCGAGAGTACGCGCTGTACCCGCAAATAATCATATCTGGGTTTGTTTCTTCCGCCCGTTTTGCGATGTGGTCATAATCGAGCATTTCCGTTTCAACATCGAGTTCATAACTTTCAATGTTGTAGAACGTGCCAGAAAAATTCGGCTTTAACCCGTGGCTGAGGTGGCCACCCGAAGTAATTGGAAGTGACAAAATAGTGTCACCGGGTTTGCACAACGCCATAAAGGCAGCGACATTCGCATTAGCACCACTATGGGGTTGCACGTTAGCATAAGCACAACCGAACAGTTGCTTCGCTCGGTCACGTGCAAGGTCTTCGATCACATCGTGATATACGCAACCACCGTAATATCGCTTTCCGGGGTACCCCTCTGCGTATTTATTTGTTAACCAAGAGCCCATTGTGTGCATTACCGCAGGTGAAACATGGTTTTCAGAGGCAATCAATTCCAACGTGTATTGTTGGCGCTTCGCTTCATTTGCCATGTTGTCTGCAATTTCTGGATCTATTCCTTCAATGAGAGAAAGAACTTCTAGTGACATGGGGTCGAGAATGGGTGATTCGGCTGTGTTATTCATAACGTATATTCTACACAGAGTACCCATTTAATTCCCCTTCTTCGCTTAGCACTTTCACCAATTCAAATCGATGGTTCGTTCAACAATTGGCCCGTTGGAATCTCAACCCAAGAGGAGTCGCAACCCAAGCGGGTTCGCCAAACGCGTACCATGCTGCAGGACAAGCCATGCGTAACAATCCCATATCGCTTATCGCTCCGTCACACCGGGCGATGTCTTCCACTCGCGCTTTACATGGATATTCAGGCGAAACTGCTCTAAAAAGCAAAGAACTCAAACGTAAACAATTCCTTCTTGGACTTGAACAACGTACAATACGTCAATGAATATTACTGTTGTTGGAACTGGATACGTCGGGCTGGTCACTGGTACCTGCTTTGCAAATGCGGGAAATAGAGTGACTTGCGTCGATATCGATGCCAAGAAAGTAGAAACCTTGCAACGCGGCGAATCGCCATTCTTTGAACCGAGTCTTTCAGAATTGATAACGCGATCTATCAAAGCTAATCGGCTGAAGTTCACCCTCGATTGTAACGTCGCCTATACCGGTGCAGATGTTATTTTTATCTGTGTTGGCACGCCAACTGGCAAAGATGGTCGATGCGATTTAACGAATGTATTCAAAGTGACTGAAGATATTTCAGGTGTATTCCAAAACGAAGATGAACTCCCACTCGTTGTCATCAAATCAACTGTGCCAGTGGGCACCACAAACAAAATCGCTGAAAAACTTGATGGGTTCATTGTTGCAAATAATCCCGAGTTTTTGAGGGAAGGGAATGCTATCGATGACTTTAAGCGACCCGATCGCATCATCTGTGGCATCGAAGACGAAAAAGCAAGTACCGTTCTTTCAACGCTTTACGCTCCATTTGTTGGGCAAGGTCGCCCACTCTTGTTCTTTGACATTTGCTCATCTGAGATGGTGAAGTACGCAAGCAACGCGATGCTCGCCTGCAAAATAAGTTTCATCAATGAAATTGCTTCACTCTGCGAGAAAAACGGAGCAAATATTGATCATGTTCGCACTGGTATGTGCTCAGATAATCGAATTGGCACACAATTTTTTAGACCGGGCCTTGGATATGGAGGCTCCTGTTTTCCAAAGGACACCCTTGCTGTTATGGAGATGGGGGAAGAGTCGGGTGCCCCCTGCTTGGTGAACGCAGCAGTGCACGCACTCAACCAAAGGCAACGAACTTGGTTCGCTAACCGAATCCTCAGCCACTTCGAACACGACCTCACTGGCAAAAGGATTGTTATCTGGGGGCTCGCCTTCAAACCACAAACAGATGATGTACGTGACGCCCCATCAATTGATATTGTAAAAACATTACTTACTGCAGGAGCAGTGGTTACAGGATTCGATCCAGTGGCATGGGAGACTTTTCAAAGAGAGGTTCCAGAGATAGAAATCGCAATGGACATGTACTCGGGCCTTGATGGGGCAGACGCACTGGTGATTTGCACAGAGTGGTCTGAATTCAGTGCACCTGACTTCTCTAGAGTTCAATCGATGTTGAAAACTCCTGTCATTTTCGATGGCAGAAACATGTACTCACATGACGAGATGGAAAAGTTTGGCTTCCATTACTATTCCGTTGGAAGACCAACCTTAGAAGTTTGCCATATCTAAAGAATCAGTTTCACTTGACAAGTGACCGTGTTCTACTGTTAGATACACTCCAACCCTAGAGAGGCGCGTGTTGACTTGGGAATTCTTCCCTCCATAATTGAGTATCTGGCTACCTTGAGTACAAGCGTGGCTGTAGCCCCCTCTGAAAATCTGAACATGCTCGATCCTGTCTCTCCTGTTTCAACCACTATCCGTGATTTATTCATGTTGGTCTTTGGTGTCATTGGCATTATTTTTGTTGTTACCGAAGGGGCACTCGTTTGGTCAATGATTCGGTTTCGTTCTAAAGGCAATGAAACAACCGAGCCACCCCAGATATATGGAAGTAATCCAATTGAACTCGCATGGACAGTTATTCCGATTCTCATTGTTTTAGTTCTTTTTCTTGTAACAACACGAACGATTTATTCTTTAGATTTACAAGAGCCGCCCGAAGGCGCACTTCGAGTGAAAGCAACGGGGCACCAGTGGTGGTGGGAATTTGAATATGAAGATTTGGGCATAACAACCGCAGGTGAATTACACGTTCCAAAAGGCGTACCGGTCTTCGTTGAGTTACGCTCGTTTGATGTCATTCATAGTTTTTGGGTCCCACGGCTTGCAGGTAAAATTGACGCGATTCCAAATCGAGAGAATCATCTTTGGTTTCAGGCTGATAAAGTTGGCACGTGGTATGGGCAGTGCGCAGAGTTCTGTGGAACGCAACATGCAAAAATGCTCATTCGGGTGATTTCTGAGGACGAAGATGATTTCGACTCGTGGGTTGCGAATCAACAATTGGATGCAGTCGAGATTCCAGAAGCACTTAGTGGAAAAGATACATTTCTCTCACTCGCGTGTGTCAATTGCCACAACATTGATGGCGTAATGTTACAAGGTGGGTTTGCCCCAAATCTCACCCACTTGATGAGTAGAGAGACCATCGCATCTGGAGCTGCTGAAAACACTCCTGAAAATCTCAAAAAGTGGCTCCGAGATCCTAATTCCATCAAAGACGGTTGCCTAATGCCAAACATGATGCTTTCCGAAGAACAAATTGATTTGCTCGTGGGATATTTAACAACACTCAAATGACAACCAAACAACACATCCCACTCTCAGGCAAACTCCATGAATGGATTACAACTGTTGACCATAAAAAACTTGGCATCATGTACATTTTGTGCGGTATTTTTTACCTTCTCATTGCTGGCTGCGAAGCCTTGATGATGCGGTGGCAACTCGCAATTCCAAATAACGACATTCTTGCACCTGAAACATTTAACGCATTCTTCACGATGCATGGCACAACAATGATCTTTCTTGTTGGAATGCCAATTTTACTTGGTGCTGCAAATTATTTTGTCCCACTGATGATTGGTGCTAGAGACATGGCATTCCCACGCCTCAACGCATTTGGATTCTGGCTCTTTTTCTTTGGAGCACTTCTGTTGTATTTCAGTTTCTTAGGGGGACAAGGGCTCACTGGAGAAGAAGGTGCTCCCGATAATGGCTGGTTCGCATACGCTCCGCTCACTTCAAAAACATTCTCGCCCGGTTCTGCGACAGATTATTGGATTATTGCACTCTTTGTATCTGGCATGGGCTCCATCATGACCGCCATTAATCTTGTCACAACTATTCTTACTATGCGATGCAAGGGCATGACGATGATGAAGATGCCAATCTTTGCATGGATGATGCTTGTAGATGCGGGGTTGATTTTGATTGCATTGCCAACGCTTGCTGCAATTCAAATAATGTTACTTCTTGACCGCCAATATGGGGCACATTTTTTCGATGCGCAGGCCGGTGCGGATCCTGTTATCTGGCAACATTTATTCTGGTTCTTTGGACATCCAGAAGTCTACATCTTGATTCTTCCTGCCTTCGCATTTATATCCGAAGTCACACCTGTCTTTTCTCGAAAGGTTCTGTTTGGCTATCCACTCATGGTCGTTGCAACTGTTTCTATTGGCTTCATCGCCCTGGGTGTCTGGGCACATCACATGTTCACAACGGGGTTATCCCCCGCAGTGCTTTCCTATTTTGCGGGTGCGACATTCCTGATTGGTGTTCCAACTGGAATGAAAATTTTTAACTGGATTGCAACCTTATGGGGAGGGCAAATTCGTTATGAAACCCCAATGCTCTTTGCTATCGGGTTCATCGCCATGTTCACCATCGGAGGACTTACTGGCATTATGCTCGCTGTTGTCCCGATGGATTGGCAACTCTCAGATACGTACTTTGTAGTCGGCCACTTCCACTTCGTGCTCTTTGGCGGATTACTTTTTGCCATCTTCTCTGGTTTTTATTATTGGTTCCCCAAAGTTACAGGAAAATTACTAAACGAAACAATCGGAAAATGGCAATTTTGGCTTCTCTTTGTTGGATTCGTCCTCACATTCGGGCCGATGCACTTCTCAGGTTTTGAGGGTATGCCTCGAAGAATTTATACATTCATGCCAAATCGTGGGCTTGAAATGTACAACATGCTCTCATCGATCGGCGCAGGTGTCCAAGCCATTGGCTTTGTGCTTTTTGTGTACAACATTATTCATAGTTTGCTCAAAGGCAAACCAGCGGGCGATGACCCTTGGGACGCATGGACACTTGAGTGGTCAACAACTTCGCCTCCACCACCATGGAATTATGCGAAAACACCAGTAGTTGCTAGCCGAAGACCTCTCTGGGATTTAAAACATCCAGGCGATCCCGATTGGGAGTACGAATGAGCAAGCGCTCACAGACAAACCCAATTCCAAAGATGTTGCCACCTGGTCACGTTGGCATGATGTCAGTCATTACGACTGAAATCTTTTTCTTTGCCTCCCTTATCGTGGTGTACTTGGCGTACATCGGCAAAAGCATCAGCGGCCCAACCCCCGAAGAAATCCTGAGCCTGGATTTAGTGAGCATTAATACTATCGCGTTGCTTACGAGCTCCGCAACTGTCGTTCTTGCGCTCAAAGCACTTCAACGCAATAACATAGCACGTTTCCTAAAATGGATGTTGGCAACTGCTTTACTTGGCGCTTGGTTTCTTGTTGGCACTGCAATTGAATGGGCCGGACTTATTGGCAACGACCACTTTACATTGCAAACAAATTTATTCGGCACAACCTTTTATACTCTTGTTGGATTTCATGCATTCCATGTAACCTTTGGCGTTTGCGTGCTATCATTTATTTGGTTCTGCGGATTGATGGGCTGGATACAAGAAAAACACCATCAAAATATTGAATATGTATCGTGGTATTGGCATTTTGTTGATACCGTTTGGGTTGCTGTGTTCCTTGTTGTGTATGTGATTGGACGCTAATGGCAAAGAAAAAAACAACCAAGCGATCTAAAACTGTAAAGGTGACAGTACCTGCACCAACGGCTTGGCCACTTGTCGCCGCGCTTGGCATGGCACTGACATTTACTGGCTTTCTAACAACTTGGCCAGTAGGCGGAGTTGGTTTTGTACTCTGCATGATTGGCTTTATTGGCTGGTTTAAGGATTGTTATCCATCTGACCTTGAAGTTGAGTTTGAAGTCTTGCCACACCATATCCCTTCCGAAGTAACGACAGCAAGAACAATCGATCAAAATCATCCTCACCATCGTGCAAAATTACCGTTGCAAATTCATCGTACGCCTTCGAGTATTCGTGGTGGCATTGCTGGCGGTATTGCTATGATGATTGTTGCGGTCATCGGCAGTTTGTTTTTGCATGGCACTCCTTGGTACCCATTTAATGCAGTCGCAGCAACCTTAATGCCTTCTTTAAGTGAAACTAATCTAGATAGTTTCAATTTTGTCGCGTTGCTCATTTCCCTTGGCATTCAACTGGTCGCATCGGTATGTATTGGGCTTGTCTATGGCGTGGTACTTCCCCTGATGCCCAAACGTCCCATTCTTCTTGGCGCGTTAATTATTCCGTTTATATGGAGTTTCTTACTTTATGAATCCATGAGCATTATCAATCCTCTTTTGGATTCTACCGTGAATTGGTGGTGGTTCCTTGCTGCCCAATTAGCTTTTGGGCTTACCGCTGGAATTGTTGTCTCTAAAGGTGAAAAAATTCGTACCCTGCAGTTCAAGGCATTTGCTCAACGTGCTGGCGTTCAGGAGAATGAATAATCATGAAATTAGTCCTACTACTTCTAAGTTGCTTGCTGTTTGCAGGATGTGGCAAACCTTCATTAGCAGACAAGCCAATCCGCGAAAGTGAAATACTTAATTTCAAGACCTTGTTTGCAACGCGATGCGCAGGGTGCCACGGGAACGATGGCGCTGGCAGTGGCTCCATAGCTTTACACGATCCCGCGCTCATGACCATCATGAGCAAAGATACCTTGCGAGACCTCATTAAAAACGGTCGCAAGGGAACGCTCATGCCTTCCTTCCAAAGCAACACGGGCAATCCGCTGAGTGATGCTCAAATTGACGTCCTCGTCAATGGCATGGTTGACCAATGGAGTGCGGATGCTCCGCCTTGGTCAGTTTCAAGGAGATATGAAATTAAAACAGGAAAATCTACAAGGGGAAAAGGTGCATTCGTAGACATGTGCGGTCAATGTCATGGGGATGACGGAATGGGCGGTACAGCTGGTTCCGTCCTTATGCCCGCCTACCTTGAACTTATCAGTCCACAATATTTACGAACAGTTATTCTTTGTGGGAGACCTGAACTTGGAATGCCACCGCTTGCAAGTAAAATTGATGACCGCACCATCGATGATATTGTGGCTTGGCTTCAAACGCACAAAACATTTCGGAGTGATCAATAATGACACGAAGAACGTTACTCAATCGACTTGCATTAGGAGTTAATGCCGTGGCAGCGCTTCTTGTTGGCATACCGCTAATTGGATTTGTATTTGCACCGGCCGAGCAAAAGGCGAAAAACAAATGGGTTTCACTCGGCAAACTTAGTAGTTTTACCATTGGTCAAACAAAACTTGCAACGTACACAAATCCATTTCTTGTTCCTTGGGATGGTGTCGCTGCGGACATCCCATGCTGGGTTCGACGAATAGACGAGTCATCTTTTCAAATTTTTGCTATTAATTGCGCACACCTTGGCTGCCCTGTGAAATGGTTTGCTGAATCAAAATTATTCATGTGTCCATGCCATGGCGGTGTGTATTACGAAGATGGCTCGAGAGCATCTGGGCCACCGCCTCGTGGGTTGTTCGAATATGAGTATCGAATAACAAATGAAGTTCTTGAAGTTCGTGGCGGAAGACTTCCGACTTTGCAGGAGAGTGCGTAGCGTGCATAACCCGTTGAAAAATATTTCAAACTGGGTGAACGAACGAATGCAACTGCAATCGTCACTTGGGCCGATTATGTCCCACCGAGTGCCATTGCGAGCACGTTGGTTCTACGTTTTTGGGTCAGCGACACTCACTTGTTTCATCATGCAAATCATTACGGGCATTTTGCTTGGACTCGTCTACGTTCCAAGTGCAGGTGAGGCGTATCAATCACTTGAGCACCTTAACTACGTACAACCCCTTGGATGGTACGTTCGTGCACTGCATGACTTCTTTGCAAACGCAATGGTGCTTATGTTGCTCTGCCACCTTGTGCAAGTGGTTATTTTTGCTGCATACAAATACCCACGCGAACTCACTTGGATTTTTGGTGTTGTGCTTTTTATCTTGGTGCTTGCGATGGCATTCACGGGGCAAGTGCTTCGTTGGGACCAAAATGCGTATTGGGGGCTTGGCATTGGTGCATCCATGCTTGGTCGCATACCTATCCTTGGACCATATGCAGTACACATGATGCTTGGAGGACCGATTATTGGCGGAGAAACGTTAACACGGTTCTTCGCACTTCATGTCTTTATTTTGCCACTCACAATTGCAGGCGTCATTTTTCTCCATATCATGCTCGTTCTTAAAAATGGCATTTCAACTCCTCCAAAAGCCGGTGTTATTGTCAATCCCGAAACGGAACGGGCTACATACGAAAAGGAAATCGCGGGAGATGAGGGAACAACCTTCTTCCCAACACCAATTGCCAGAGATGCGATTTTTAGTGGAGCGCTAGTTATTATCGTTGCCCTCCTTGCTGCCATTGTTGGTCCATCTGGACCCAACGGTATTCCCGATCCAACCATCATCGATACTTCACCGAAGCCAGACATTTGGTTTATGTTTATCTTCTCATCACTCGCCCTTCTTCCCCCTGGAATCGAAACGTTCTTGATGCTTACAGCCCCGTTAGTTCTCATTCTCGCATTGTTTTGTGTTCCTTTCTTCAGCAATAGTGGCGAGCGACACATTAGCAGGCGACCAGTTGCGGCACTTTTACTTATCTTTATTTTTACAGTTCTTGGAGTTCTTACTTGGCTCGGGTACGAAGCACCGTGGTCACCCAAGATGGATGCATGGAGTGGTGATGAAACCCCATTTGAATACATTCAAGGTCGAGACCCACTCCAACTTGCTGGTGCAGTCACGTTCCAGTACAAACAATGTCGCAATTGCCATGAACTTGGTGGCGTTGGAGGGCAACGAGGCCCCTCACTTGACAACGTCGCAACAATCAAAACGAATGGGCAATTGATGCGTCAAGCTATTGGTGGCGGTGGAAATATGCCAACGTACGGTCACAATCTCTCTTCACCTGAACTCACCGCCCTTGTTCATTTCCTTTCGACGATGCATCCTGAAAATGAGCCAAGCGCAAAAACTGCGAACAAAACATTAAACCCACCCGAGTAACTCGTTTTTCATGACAGATTCACTTCAAGTTGTGCTGACATCATGGCGCTTGGATTGGGGCATATTGCTCATATCCGTGTTGCTGTGCTTAGTCTACTGCTGGGGGTGGGTTGGGTTACACCGGCGGCAACCTGCAAAGTACACCAAGTGGCGCTTAGTTTCTTTCATAGGTGGCGTATTCACGGTTGTCATTGCAATTGTTTCCCCAATCGATTCTTTTGCAAATGTTTTGTTGCAAGTGCACATGGCACAGCACGTGTTGCTGATGATGATTGCCCCGCCACTCCTCTGGCTCGGGTGGCCAGCACTCCCGCTTTTGTGCGGGCTACCAAACAGCATGCAAAAGTATTGGCTTGGCCCGTTCCTCGCGTCTAGAAGAGTACACCATGTCGCGAGATTCTTCGTGCATCCTGTCGTTGCACTCTTACTTTTTGTCATTGCGACATGGGTATGGCATATTCCGTTTGCATACCAACTCGCTCTCAGTAGCGACATGTGGCATTCCATTGAACACGGGTGTTTCATCGGCACCGCACTTCTTTTTTGGTTTCCCATCATTAATCCTGAACCGTCCATGCCTATATGGCCACGGTGGGCGATGATTCCCTACTTACTTGTAGCGGACTTACAGAACACGGTGTTCTCCGCGATTTTTACATTTGCAAACGACCCTTTGTATTCGTTTTACCCTGATTTAGGATTGTTCGGCACGACGCTTATGCGAGACCAATCTGCAGCGGGGGCGTTAATGTGGGTCTCAAGTGCTGTGGTATACCTGATTCCTGCAGCATTCATCATGAAGAGTGTCTTGGTGAACAAAGAGACTCTTGAAACTCGAGTAAAACCGATTCGCACGCCAACATTCGTTCCACCTTCACCACCTTCAACGTGGTACGCGTCAATTGTATTACGAAGAGTGTGCCAAGGAGTTTTGTTCTGCATTGCAATCATTGTCATTCTTGACGGTCTACTCGGCCCACGAATGGCACCCCTAAATCTTGCAGGAATATTGCCATGGATTTGGTGGCGAGGCCTTGTCATCCTTGCCATTCTTGTTGCAGGAAATATTTTTTGCTGGGCGTGCCCCTTTATGTTCGTCCGTGAACTCGCAAAGAAATTGCCGATTAACAAAGCGCGCTGGCCAGCAGGTCTTCGAAATAAATGGCTTGCGGTTGCACTGTTCGTAACATGGCTTGTGTTATACGAAACACTTTCGCCTTGGAACGCGCCCGTGTTCACTGCATGGATTATTCTCGGATACTTCATCCTCGCATTCACCATCGACGCACTGTTTCGCGGTGCGTCTTTTTGCAAGTGGGTCTGCCCTATCGGTCAATTCCACTTTATTCTTTCGATGCTCTCCCCTTTTGAAATCATCGCACTCAAGAAAAGCACGTGCGATTCTTGCAACACACAAGATTGCATTCGCGGAAATGAAAGTGCACGGGGATGCGAACTTGAACTATTTGTCCCTACAAAACAAGGAAACCTTGATTGCACGTTCTGCCTTGATTGCATTCGCGCATGCCCCCATGACAACGCTGTTCTTGCGCCGTCTTTCCCGGGTGCTGATCTAGTCAAGGAAGATTTCAGGGGATCAATTGGCTCATTGCATCGAGCGGACTACACAGCCTTGATGATTGTGATTGTCTTTGGCGCGTTTGCAAATGCCGCTGGAATGATTGCCCCAGTCGTTGATGGAATCGATGCAGTTTCTCTTTGGATTGGCGCGTCCTCGCCACAATTCGTGACTGCTCTGTTTGTCATCGCTTCTGCGTTCATCCTCCCAAGTTTCCTTTGCGTGTTTGCGAAGAACATTTCTCGCACAACGTTTCACGTTGCGTGGTCACTTGTACCACTTGGCGTTGCGATGTGGTCCGCACACCTCCTTTTTCATTTCATAACGTCGTACGCTTCAATCGTCCCTGTGACTGAACGCGCTTTGTATGACGTAAGACTCGGCGGACCGCCAGAAACTCTTTGGGCTGTTACATCAACACCTTCGTGGCTTCTTTCAAGCGAACTCTTCCTTCTGGTATCAGGGTGTCTTGCATCATTTGCGATTTGTTTACGGCTCACTACAACAATGCGCGAGCGTTTTCCATGGTGCATACTCAACGCGCTACTCCTTGTCGTTGGTGTTTGGATTTTGCTGCAACCCATGCAAATGCGGGGGATGATCGGATGACATTTGGAAGAACACTCTTGCTTCTTACCACTCTTCTTTTGTGTGACATCGGCATTGCTGACAACGGCCATCTCATCAGTACAGTCAAGACAAGCGAATACAATGTTGCGATTTTTGCTGAACCATGGCCACCTCGAGTTGGGGAATTGCAATTACAAACCATCGTGACAGACGAAGAAGGGCGAATTGTGATTGACCCATCGATTCTATCAATCCAGCACCAAAAACAACTCCTCTTGTTAAATACCGGTGAATTTTCGCTGGAATACACACTCGATGGGACTCCTCAACTCCCCATTACCTTTGAGGTCCTTCCCAAGGCATCCATTTTCATCACATACTTGCCAGTGTGGCTATTCCTCATTATTGGGCTTATATTCATCATTTTGCGTGAAAAACTCGCCAAAATCCACGCTCGCAGGTATCCTTCTCTATAAGGAACACAACACAATGGCAAAAGCAATAGCAGACCCCGAAGAAATCAGACGTTTCGCCCACGATTTAAAACGTTTTAATGATGATTTAACGCATCAACTCCAAGTCATGCGTTCAAGAATGTCTTCACTTTCCCAAAGTTGGAGAGACCAGGAACAACGTAAATTTGAAGAGGAATTCGACTTTACGGTCAAAGCGATGGATCGTTTTGCAAAATCCTCAGCAGAGCAGATTCCTTTTCTCCTTCGCAAAGCACAACGTATCGAAGAGTACCTCCAACAACGGTAACGTATGGCAAAAGCAGCAAATGTACGTTCATTAGAAGCACTGCGTGAATTTCGCATCGCGCTCATCAAGTTTATTGATAAAGCAAAGCGCGCAATTTCAACAAGTGATTCCGAAGTCATGCGGACACAAATCTGGCTCCAGTCAGACCAACCCCAGCACTGGGTTCGCGAAATAAGGCGTGGCGAAGAGCGACTTAATCAGGCAAAAAGTGAATTGTTTAGAGCAACGCTGTCTCAACCAGATAATCCAAGGGGTCCAACTGACCAAGTTCGGCTTGTCCGCAAGCGAAAAGAAGAAATTGAATACGCAAAACAACAACTCGAAAAAACAAAACGCTGGTCACGCGCCTTTGAGCGAAGCACAAATGACTATCGGGGTTCAATGTCTCCACTCAGTTCAGCCCTCGATGGCACAGCCCATAAAGCAGTCATTCTTATTGAACACTCTATAGAAACTCTGGAATCTTATTTACGAAGCACTGCACCAACCAGCGAAGAAACCACTTCATCACAAAAAGGCAAATCCATCGCACGTAAAGGCGATGACAACATGGAAACCAAAACCGATGAGCATGCAAACAGCGACAGCACAACTAACCAAAGCGACGAAAGCACTGATGTACCAGTGGAGCGTGACGAATGAACAATGGGATGACCCCGTGAGCAGACGAATTGAGGACCAGTACCTCGATCCCCTTCTTGACGCGGTCAATTCCGCAATTGGCGCCATGGAAACAATGAGCGAATCAGTCGTACAATCTCAGCACGATTGTCGATAAGAAAGTACGAAATAAGCGATAATCATTACACACCAATCACATGCCTGATTCCACCCTCCAACAACAAAAGCAACAACTCGCTGAGTTGCGTTCTCTCATTCGTGAAACAACCACTGAGGAGATTGAGTTGCGCCAACGCGTAGAGGCAAATGAAATTTCAGCGGAGAAAACAAAAACAAGTTCGCTAGAAAAATGCGAGAAAATCTACACTGAAAAACGCAAAAAGGCCCTGCAATCAAAAGAAAGTGCTCTCGAGAAAATTGAAAATCGCAGGCAACTCGAGCCCCAAGTTTTACAAGACAAACACGAACAACGTGTGATTGAGATTAACTCGAGTGCGGAAGAAATCACAGAGCGAACTGAAAACAAACTCAACGAAGCAATCTGGCTTGCCGAATCTGTCTACGAAGGTGCGATTTCTGGCCCTCGAGATAAAGCACAAGAAGCAATGGATGCCCTCGAAGAAACCAAAGAGCGACTCGACACTCTCTGTGACAACGCTGCAAAAGCACTATCAAGGTTACGTCAATCCCATACACAACATGATGCAACCAATATCATCAAAATTGATGAGTCTATGGAAACGTACGCGAAGACCGCTGAAGCGTCGCTGAAAGAAATTCAGTCAGATCCTAAAGCAAAATGGTTTGCAGGATTCCGCCCTGCGTTTATTGTCATCATCGTGACAGCAGCCGCGACCGCGGTAACTGGCGCATATACGGATTGGAAAATTGCCCCACTGTTATTTTTCGTTCCTATCATTGCATTCATCGGTTCAACCATTACCCTCTTTGCCACGTACGCATCGGGTAAAAACTCCGTACGCAAAAAACACGCCGAGTTTGGCAAATCGGTAGGGCTCGCAAAAGCCGCCTATGACCATTCCATTAAAGTCATTGAGGAGAAACGAAAGTCCAAAGAAAAAGCAATCACCGTTAACCGTGACCAAGAAATTAAAAAAGCGGAAGCCAAATACAAACCAAAGTTAAGCGAAGTCGACCGCCTCATTAAAAAGGATTTAGAAAAAGAGAAAAAACGCTTTGCATCGGTCGCTGAAAAACTCTCTGCAAAAATTGAGCAAGACACCAAAAACGCAATGTCTGCCTTCGATACGTCAATGTCAGATATCGAGAGTGCGCAAGAGACGGAGAATACTAGAGTCGAAAAGGAATACACTAACGCCATCGATGCGAATAACCAAGATCAAATTTCTACGATGGAACAACTCACATCACAATGGAATTCTGTCTTAAGCGCCTACGAAACAGCAAGCAAGGGTCAAATCGCGACAAACCAAATGGAACACCCCGCCTGGACTTC
>Ga0315336_1001715_pt1 | contig 39114 bp, 35 predicted proteins | sample ASW5metaG_FD_204512 | JGI IMG/M metagenome (GOLD analysis project Ga0315336, IMG submission 204512) | Ammonia-oxidizing marine archaeal communities from Monterey Bay, California, United States - ASW #5 | ecosystem: Environmental > Aquatic > Marine > Intertidal zone | place: USA: California... | reverse complement strand
CAAGGGGTCAGGTCGGACACCGTTTTCGCGTTCTGGAGACGGCCGCGCCTGGATCGGGCCGGTGCTGCGTGAATATCTGGTCAGCGAAGCTATGGCGGCACTGAACATCCCGACAACGCGAGCCCTTGCCGCCGTCACGACCGGCGAGACCATATTGCGCGAGCGGACTTATCCAGGGGCAGTGATCGCGCGGGTCGCCGGCAGTCACATTCGTATCGGCACCTTTCAGTATTTCGCTGTGCGCAAGGATGTCCAGGCCTTGCAGGTCCTGGCCGATTATGTGATCGACCGCCACTTTCCCGGCGCGCGGGAGGCGGCAAACCCTTACCTGTGCCTGCTCGAAAATGTGGTCGCGAAGCAGGCGGCGCTGATCGCGCAATGGATGGCGGTCGGTTTTGTCCACGGTGTTATGAATACCGACAATATGTTGGTTTCTGGAGAGACCATCGACTACGGACCTTGCGCCTTCATTGACAGCTATGATCCCGGTACGGTTTTTAGCTCTATCGACCGCAGGGGCCGTTACGCCTATGGAAACCAGCCGAGCATCGCGCGCTGGAACCTCGCTTCGTTTGCGACGAGCATCCTGGGGCTCATTGATCCGGATGTAAATAAAGCGGTTGAGGCGGTGGAATTCGCTGTGGATGCGTTCAGCGACCAATTCAATGGGGCATGGCTATCGGCACTTAGGGGCAAGATCGGCCTCGCGGAGGAACAAGACGGCGATTTTGGGCTGGCGAATGATCTTCTTGAACGCATGGCGGCGAACAAGGCTGATTTCACCCTCACCTTCCGGCGCCTAAGCGAGCTATCGGGGTCCACGGGGACGGAAAATGCAGAGGCGGATGCAACAGTGGGTGGCCTCTTTGACGATCCACAATCGTTCAAGGATTGGGCTTCACAGTGGCGCGCCCGGTTGGTTGGGGAAATAAGAGATGACGATGCCAGGAAATCGGCCATGCGCGCGGCTAACCCAGCCTATATTCCACGCAACCACCTGATCGAACAGGTGATTTCAGCCGCACTTGGCGGAGATTTCGGGCCGTTCGAAACGCTCGGAAAACTTCTATCGAAGCCGTTCGACGACCAACCGGATCACGCCGCCTACCAGCTTTCTCCCCTGCCGGAAGAGGTTGTGCACATGACCTTCTGCGGAACTTAAGGCCTAGGGGATAATCCGCGCCTCTAGTCCTTGCGCCAAACCGTCGCAAGCCAGGGCTGCTGATGACAGGGCCGTCCGGCCGGGCGAAAGTATTGGCTTACCTCGGCAAACCCAGCGGCGGTGACATAATCGCGCCAGGTCTCCAAATCGAAGAAGCAGCTATAGCGTCCGTTGCTGAAACCTTCGTCGTTGTTTCCTCGCGGGTTGGAGCAAAACAGGACACCCCGAGGCTTCAGGGCTGCGAAGAGCTCGCGCAAGACCCTCGGCAATACCTTGCTCGGCACATGGAATAGCGACGCGTTGGCGAACACGCCATCAAAACGGCCCTCAGGCAGATCCATTGCCAGGAAGTCCTGGAGGAGTACCTCACATCCGGAATGGGAACGCGCCATGGCGACAAATTCCTTAGACCCATCCAGGCCCACGGCGTCGTGACCCATTGAACGAAAATGATTAAGGTCCCGGCCAGGCCCGCAACCCAGATCGAGAATTGAAAAAGGCGGTTCGCCTTCGATCGCTTCTAGGAGCGCAGCATGATTCTGGCTCACGTCGTGGTCCCGGGTACCGCGCCAGAAATCTTTGGATGACCGATCGTAATGGGCGATGGTCATTTCCGAAATGTGGCGCAACCGCGCTTTATTGTCTCCGCGGGTGGCCGGATCCGACTGGGCCTTTAGGTTCCTCATGCGCGCGACTTCCCTACACCCGAAGCATCTATCCCGTTCGGCCGCATCCTGCCGATTTGCTGACACGAGCCTATTTTTAGTAGCAGTCTTACTTGGAACCGAGCCAATATTTGTCGTTGACGTTGACCATGATCCCGTTGTTGTCGTAGCACTTTCCGTTGGCAGCTCGGCCGCCGTTCTCCGCAAGCTTCCGTCCGGTATCTTCCTTGCTGTCAACGACGAAGCCGAGATGGTCGATGCCGACATATCCCTCCTTTTCGGTGCCTTTAAAGTTCTCAGTCGGGGTCAATGTCAGGTTGACGGTTCCATCCGAAAGCCAGATCGTTCGTTCGGTTTTTTTCACACACTCCAAATCGAAGGTGTTTTCATAGAAGAGTGCCGCTGATTCAACGTCCGGCACCGAGATCGATATGTGACGTAATTTTCCCATGCTGCTTTCTCCTTGTTGAAATTATTCCTGCGCGGAACAGTGACCGTCGGAGCCACGTCCGTGGGATAAAGTGTATGTTAATGGTATCATCTGGAGGCTGCCGTCCAAAGCCCCAGGTAAAGGAGATGGCAAAGACTTATAACTTGATGTCTAATTTAGTGTCTTAATCTACACTTCCTAAAAAAATAGACGCGATCACCCATGCCGAAAATTTCAGGATTCATCGAAAAAAACGGTCTTTGGACCGACGACCAGAGGCGCGATGCAGCCGAGCTTAAGCGCCGGGTAGGCCTGGAAGGCCTTCATCTTATCCGCATGGCCTGGACCGATTCCCACGGCTACTCTCGGGCCAAGGCGGTGACGGTCACGACATTCCTGGAATCTCTGGAGAGCGGCTACAACATCAACGTCGCCACGACGACGCTTGATTCCGCTAACGCGCGGACCTTTTCCTCGTTCACCCGGGGTGGTGGAATGGGGCTCGATGAGATGACGGGCTCGCCCAATATTAGAATTGTTCCCGACCCCGGAACTTTCCGTGTCCTGCCCTGGGCGCCGGGGGTTGGTTGGATCCTGTGCGACGAGTATTTTAATACCGGCGATCCCTATCACTTCTCGTCTCGCCATCTTCTGCGCAACCAATTGGCTCGCCTCGAAGATCAGGGTATGGCTTGCATGGTCGGTCTCGAGGTCGAGTGGTATCTGCTGGTGGCAGCTGAGGAACGGCTCGGCGAGGAACACCAGAGTCTGCCTGGTTTCCGCGGTAGGCCGCTCGATACGAGTCCGGTGGAGCCTGGTTATTCCTATCATTCGGAATCCAACATGGATCTGATGCAGCCGGTGCTCTCTCAGTTGGCTGAGGCATTCGACAAGATGGGGATGGCGCTTCGGTCCGTGGAAAACGAATGGGGCCCGGGTCAGGTGGAATGCACCTTCGCCCCCAAACCCGCGCTGTGTGCTGCTGATGACCTCTTGTTGTTTCGTACTGCCACGAAACAAATTTGCCGTCGCATGGGGCATGTTGCCACTTTTATGTGCCGTCCGGCGTTGAAGGGTTATTATTCGTCGGGTTGGCATCTACATCAGTCCCTGGTGGAGGGCAAATCCGGACGCAACCTATTCGCACCAGAAGCTGAGGACGGGGAGGCCCCGCTATCAGAGCTCGGTATGAATTTCCTTGGTGGGCTCGTGGAACACGGAGCAGCTTGCACAGCCTTCGCTACGCCCACGGTCAATGGCTACCGCCGTTTCAGGCCAAATTCTTTGGCCCCGGATCGTGTCTGTTGGGCCTATGATCACCGTGGTGTCATGTTGCGAGTGTTGGGCTCGGCAGGCGACCCCGCTGCCAGGATCGAAAATCGTGTCGGCGAACCCGCGGCCAACCCCTATCTCTATATTGCATCGCAAATCGTGGCTGGACTTGACGGCATCGAGAATGCCTTGGATCCGGGCCCCCAGAATGATGAGCCCTATGGTTCGGACCGGCCCTTGCTGCCCGCTTCCTTGCAAGAAGCCCTCGCCGCACTTGATGGTGAGTCTTTGTTCCGCGCCCAATTCGGTGAAGTCTTCATGGATTATTTTCTGCGGCTCAAGCGCAACGAACTTGGGCGATACCTCCGCTACCTGGAGGAACAGGGGACAAGTCTCGAAAATATAGGTGAAGAGACCACTCCATGGGAGCAGAACGAGTATTTTGATTTCTTTTAAGATAATTGATACGACCCGGTGATTTCGATTCCGGGCGATTTGGGGATGATGAGCATGGACAAATTGAAACCGTCGGGTGGCGGGCTCAGCAACGTGGCGTCGCCCTTTGAATGGGACGAGTTGGTCCATGAGGACCGCGTGCATCGCAGCCTCTACACCGATCCTGATATATTCGCGGCGGAGATGACATACATTTTTGGTGGCACTTGGACCTTTCTTGCCCATGACAGTCAAATTCCCCAAAACGACAATTACGTGACCACTAGCTTGGGGCTGCGACCGATCATTGTCGTCAGGGATTCCGATGGTGTGGTCCGTGCTATGTTCAATCGTTGCACCCACCGGGGTGCCACCGTGTGCCGGGCGGTGGCGGGATCGGCAAAACTGTTCCAATGCGCCTATCACGGTTGGACCTATCGCAATTCTGGAGAGCTTAGCGGCGTGCCCTGGCCCGACGGCTACGCCTCCAATTTAAAGGAATCAAAATACAATTTGGCCCAAGTTCCCCGGGTCGAAAGTTATCGCGGCTTCATCTTCGGTACTTTGAACCGGGAGGCCGTCTCCTTGGCGGATCATCTTGGGCCCATGGCCGGCATCATTGACCAATGGCTGGACCGCCATCCCGGTGGCCGCGTCCAATTGTGCGAAGCCAACCGCCTTAAATACAAAGGGAATTGGAAACTCGCTTATGATAATTCTGCGGACGGCTATCACGTGAAGTTTTCCCATCGCTCATTGCTTGAGATGGAGAACCGCCTTGTGGTCGGCGAGGAGAAGGGCATGTCCTTTTACAAGGAATCTCCTGACCAAGCGCCGATGTATGTCAAATATTTGGGCAATGGCAACCATTTCAAGGACAAGAGGCCCAATGTTGCCCAGCACCCGGGCGCCTTATGGGAGATCGAGGGCCGCCATCCCGGTATGGAATATTTTGAGGGGCGTTTGCGCGAACGCCTGGGCGACAAGGCCGCTCATGCCCTTGACCTGTCAGCCTCGGAACCGGTCAACATCAACGTCTTTCCCAATCTATTGATCCTTGGCAACCATATCCAAGTGCTGCAACCCCGCGCAGTGGATGAGACCGATACCACATGGTACGGCACAGCGGTGGTGGACGAGGAGGACGAGTTGGATGGTGCCGTAGACGATGTCAACACGCTCCGCATGCGGACCCTGGAGAGCTTTCCCAATTTCGGCGAGGTCGACGACGCGGTCAATTTCGAGGAAATCCAGCGCGGCCTCATGGCCGAGGAGGACCCGTGGATCTATATGCACCGGGGTCTCGATGTTCCCGGGCGTGTCAGGACCGATGAGAGCGGCATCATTACCGCGCCCGCCACTGATGAGGTCTTTATGCGCGAAACCTTCAAACACTGGAAACGGCTGATGGCATCCCCACCCAAGCTCGAAATTCGGCGCGAGAAGTGAAGTCCGGTATGTCGACGGCACCCTCCCCAAAGCAAACCTCACATTACGTGACCGACGCGTTCTACGACGACCTGGTGAGGGATTTTTCTGACTGGCAGGAAGACGACAGAACGGTCGGCGATGTCAATTTACGCGAAGCCTGTCGGGCCTTCCTGGAACGCGAGGCCCGGCTTCTCGACAACCATCAATATTCGGATTGGTTGGCGCTTTTCGTCGATGAATGCCTCTACTGGGTGCCGGCTACGCCCCATGGCGGAGATCCCCGGCGAGAGGTTGCAGTTTGCCTAGACGACCGCCGCCGTATGGAAGATAGGGTGTATCGCCTTAACACCGGGGCCGCATGGTCCCAGATCCCGGCCTCACGAACTGTCCGCATGGTGAGCAATGTCGAGCCCTTCCAAAGCGGTGCGGACGGGGTTCTGATGGTGCGTTCCCACTTCATGATTAATGAGTTCAGGGCAGGCGAAGGCCGCAGCCTCGCCGGCTGGTGCGGCCATCGCCTTCGCCAACTGGACGACGGATTCGAAATCCTGGTCAAGCAGGTCAATCTCTTAGAATGCGATCAGAACCTGCGCAACCCCAGTATCATCATCTGATTCGGGCAATATTTAGCTGCGAAGGGCGTAGACGAGAATGGCGGAGAGCGACGCGGATGTGATCGTCGTGGGTGCTGGCGTCGCCGGATTATGCGCGGCCCTTTCGGCCCACGAAGCGGGGGCAAAGGTGCTGGTGCTCGAGGCCGCGCCGGAAGATGAGCGGGGTGGAAATACAGCCTTCGCTGCTGGTGCCTTTCGGTTTGCTTATAATGGCGTCGACGACGTCTTGAAACTAATCCCCGACCTCAGTGCCGAAGAAATCGAGAACACTGAATTTGGTACCTACACTGATAAGTACATTGACGACATAAACCGTGTAACCGAGGGACGGACCGATGCGGCATTGGCCTATACTCTGGTCGCGCGGAGCTTGGAAACGGCGGCGTGGATGCGTGAAAACGGTGTTAGGTTCATTCCTAATTATGATAGCCAAGGCTACAAGGACGGCGCCAAGACTAAATTCAGGGATGAATCAGTCGTAGTGATTTCCGGTGGAGGCATTGGCCTAATCGAGGCTTTGTTCGCAGCCGTCAAACGCAATGGTATTCCCGTCGCTTACCAGACGCGGGCCGAAGGGTTGATGCGTGGTGCAAACGGAATTGAGGGCGTGCGAGCACGGGCCCCGGACGGCGCGCGCGAATTGACCGCACCGGCAGTGGTGATTGCCGCGGGTGGTTTCGAATCTAATCCGGAAATGCGCGCGCGCTATCTTGGGCCGGGCTGGGACCTGGCCAAGGTACGGGGTACCCGTTTCAATGTCGGTGACGGGCTGCGCATGGCGCTGGAAACTGGTGCCAGTTCGGCGGGCAATTGGTCAGGATGCCACTCCGTAGCCTGGGATTTGAGCGCGCCTGAATACGGTGATATCACCGTGGGTGTCGACTTTAAGAAGGATTCTTACCCCTATGGCGTCGTTGTCAATGCCTACGGCGAGCGCTTTCTGGATGAAGGCGCCGATATCCGCACGTTCACCTATGCAAAATACGGCGCTGTCATCCTGCGCCAACCCAAGCAGTTCGCCTGGCAGGTGTTCGATGGAAAGGTGTTGGACCTTTTGCGAGACGAATACCATATTCGCCAAGTTACCCGGGTACGCGCCAACACAATAGAGGCGCTTGCCCATGAGCTTTACGGGGTTGATCCCCAGCGTTTTTTGGTGACCGTAAAATCCTTTAACGCTGCAGTGCGCAAGGATGTCCCTTTCGATCCCAACGTCAAGGACGGCCGCGGTACCAACGGATTAGCTGTGCCCAAGTCGAACTGGGCCAACACCATTGATGCCCCGCCGTTCGAAGCTTACGCGGTTACCTGCGGCGTGACCTTTACCTTTGGCGGCTTGCGCATAACACCGGGTGCCGAGGTCGTGGATAGCGCCGGCCGGCCAATTCCAGGATTGTTTGCCTGTGGCAGCAGTGCCGGCGGCCTGTTTTACTTCAACTATCCGGGCGGGTCCGGCCTCACCGCTGGAGCTGTGTTCGGCAGAATTGCCGGCGCCGGGGCTGCGGCGCGATCATCACCGGGCCCATGAGTGCGGGTCCGCCATAAACTGAGGGTTGCCAGAAAATTTTCAAATTCGCCGTGTTAAGTCGTCTCGCATATTTGGTTGTTACCGCCTTTGCACTGTTTGCGTCGCCCGTGGCCCGCTTTTCATAGGGAGAATACCTTGTCAGCCATTGCCGGTAATATTCGCCGCGACGGTCAGATTGTCGGTCTCATCAGTTTTGGCCACCTGCTGAGCCATGTTTACATGCTCTCCCTGCCGCCGCTATTTCCAGTCTTGCGGGCCGAGCTTGGCTTTACCTATGTTGAGCTCGGCCTAGCCATGACCATGTTTGCAGTGGCGACAGGAAGTCTGCAAACGCCAATGGGCTTTCTTTGCGAGCGGGTCGGCGCTCGCTTCGTATTGATTGCGGGTTTAATCATTAATTCAGCCGCCATAATTGCAGTAGGATTCGTAGACTCGCTACTGAATTTATGTGTCTTCATGGCGCTGGCAGGTGTTGGCAGCTCGGTATTTCATCCCGCCGATTATTCGATTATTTCCGGATCGGTGTCTGAAGAGCGGATTGGCCGGGCCTTTGCCATCCATACCTTTGGAGGCGCTGCTGGTTTCGCCTTGGCCCCGGTTATCATGGTAGGACTGGCCGCCATCTTCGATTGGCGCACGGCTTTTATGTTGGCGGGCGGTGCGGGCATTGTCGTAGCCATAATAATTTTGACATTTTCTGGTGTGATTACCGAAGGCGAAGGCAAGAAGAAGGAAGGCGAACAGCTCAGCTTGCGCCAATTATTGACATCGCGGCCGATCCTTCTGTTCTTCCTGTTTTACGCTGCAGCGGCGGCGGCTAATGTCGGCATCAATCAGTTCAGCGTTGCCGCCATGACCGAGATTTATGGCGTTCCCTTGGCATTGGCAAATTCGGTGCTGACACTTTACCTATTTTCGGCGATGTTCGGTGTGCTGCCTGGCGGATGGGTGGCCGACAAGACGACCCATCCCGGTTTGATTTTGATTGGCGGAATGGGTCTCGCCGGCGCGCTAATCGCTTTTGTCGGCTTTGAAGGGCTGCCGTTCTGGTTTGCCCTCGGCCTTTTGGCGACGGTCGGTGCCACTCGGGGTTTTGTCCAGTCCTCGCGCGACGTCATGGTTCGTGCAATAGCGCCGAAGGCCAGCGTCGGCACAGTGTTTGGCTTCGTGACCACAGGGTTCTTGGTGGGTCAAGCCATCTCGCCGCCAATCTATGGTCTACTCTTGGACCTGGGATCACCAGGGGTGGTATTCTGGATCTCGGCTGGATTCTCTGCCATCTGCCTAATGACTATGTTGCCGGTTTTAGCGCGGCGCTGAATGAGATACTCGGCAAAGGGTCTTTGGTGATGCGACACCGTGACCGGGTCAGCGTTCCGTGCTAATGAACGCGTAGAGAACCGCTTCGAGAGAAGACCCAAGGAGCTAATTATGGGAACTATTCGTTACCTGGCTGTCATAAGCAAGGACCCAGAGGCCCTGGCAAAATTTTACCTCGAGGAAATCGGGATGGATGAGTTTGGCCGCTCAAGTGCGGGTGATATCTCGTTGACCGATGGCTATTACAACCTGACCGTATTCCGGCAACGGGCCGATTTAATTGAGCTGCGTAAAGAATCTGGCCTGCATCACATAGGCTTGGATGTAAAAAGTATCGATGTGGTGCTGGCAAAATATCGCGAATTAGTTCCCGGCGGCGTTGCCGTGCGTGAGCCCGACGGCGTGCAATTCGGCGAAGTACGAATCTTCGATCCTGAATGTAATCCTATCAGCCTGTCGGAATCCGGGTTCGGTGTGGGCGGGGGTAAGCGCGGGTTACCGCGGATCGGTCATATTGCCATCCACACGCTACAACCCCAGCGTACGGCTGATTTCCTGACCGCGCTGTTCGGTATGCGGGAATTACGCACTACTGAGGAACGACGTCAACAGGGTCGGTTCAACTGCTTCATGGGAGATGGTGCTACCAACCTGGCGCTGCATCCTTATTATCGGACCCGCGATGAAGATGACTTCGCGCTGTATAACCGGGTTGGCCATGATGGTGGTGAAGAACGGCCCGAGGAACGGCGCTTCGGCATCCATCATCTGGGCTTCCTGATGCGGGATGCGTCTCAGAAAGTCGAGCAGTTGAGTCACGGCAAGAGCATGGTCGCCGACCGCCCGGCTGAGCGGCCCTATGCGGAGTTTCGCGCTCTCGATCCCGATGGCAATGGCTTTGACCTCACCCAGAATAAGGGTTGGGAGGTAGATATCGATAAATGGGAGCGTGTCGATTGACAGAGCACCAATAACCATAAATTTAGGAAAAAACCATGTCAGAGACTGAGCAATCGTCGGATGCCGGTGAAGAATTGCGGGGTGCGGGAAAGAAGGAGGCATTCCACCAGGCGGCCGAGGCCTTAATCCACAATTTCGCTTTCACAGATCCCAATATTGAGTTTCCCAACGAAAAAAAGAAGATTCACGTGAAACTCGCGGGCACCAACACTGTCCGCGCCTCGATCCAGGTCCTTCGTGAGGGCGGCGAGAACAATCTTCATTACCATCCCAACATGGACCTGATTTACATGGTGTTGAAGGGATGCATCCGGTTTTATGGGCCCGGTGACAAGGTGATTGGCGAGTACGGAGCCCAGGAAGGCTTGCTGCTACCGGAAAACTCCCGCTACTGGTTCGAAAGCATCGGTTCGGAAGAAGCCCATCTCTTACAGATCGCTGGATTTCCCAAGGGCGTCAATGCGTTCAAGCGAATCGCCATCGACCCGGCCAAGCAAGGCGATGGTGGCGAAGGGGTTTGGTTCGATAGCGAAAGCGGCAAGACCATGAGTGACGCTGAACAGCAGGAAATGGAACGGCAAGACCACACGGGTTAAACGGGAGAGCCGCGCTTCGTGCCTGGATTTGACGCGGTGACCAGGAACCAGGGAATCCGATGAAGGCCGTCATTTACACCAACAGGCGCGAGGATCGAATCCTCGAGTTCAGGCACGATTTTCCTGAGATCGACTGGACTATTGTGTGGTCACCGGAGGCGTTGGAGGCGGCACTGGGTGATGCCTCCCTGGTGATATTCTCCAACCGCATCTGCACGCAGAAGGTGGGCGCGGCGTTGCGGCGCGGCGCTGGTCCAACTCTAAAATGGATTCATTTCCATTCCGCTGGCATTGAGCGTGGCATCGCCATGGGTCCGCCCAGCGGCATTCCCATAACCTATTCGGCGGGCGCTAAGGCACCGGTTTGCGCCGAACATGGAATGATGCTCCTGCTCGCGCTCTCGCGCCGAATCTGGGAGCTTCGCGCTGCCCAGGAGCGGCATCATTGGGCGCGGCGGGAGATGAACTTCACCATCCGTTCGCTGGAAAGCGAGAACTTGGTCATCATTGGTCTGGGGGGTATTGGGCGGGATATCGCGCGCAAGGCCAAGGGTTTCGACATGCACGTGATCGGCGTATCGAGGGCTGGGAGGCCGGGCGGCGATGTCGATGCAGTGGTTCCCCGCGAACGATTGGGCGAAGCCTTGGCCGAGGCCGACGCGGTGATTATCGCCACGGAGTCCGACGAGACTAGCCGCCATCTGATGAATGCGACGGCCTTTGAAGCTATGAAGCCAACCGCCTATGTCATCAACATCTCCCGGGGTGAGATCATCGACCAGGGGGCCCTGATCGAGGCTTTAAACAACAGCCGCATTGCTGGTGCGGCATTGGACGTGGTCGATCCCGAGCCGCTGGCCCTTGATAGCCCGCTCTGGGATATGGATAACGTCATCATCAGCCCCCACGTGGCGGCGGCGGGGAACAATGTCAGCTACCGGCGTCTCAAGGAATTGTTCGAAGGCGAACTCGCCCGATTCCGCACCGGTGCACCCTTCGCCTATCGATTCGATGCCGATGCCGCGGCTAAACGCGCTGCGGCCGAGGTGCCCTAAACAGTACAGAGCTGAGCGGGCCTAACGCTGGCCGTTGTCCGAGATCCCCGTTGACTTCATGCTTGTTGTTAATAGCTGTATCGACCGGACATGAATTACTTCGCTGGCGCGCCTCCCGGATAAAGCTATTATTCATGATCTGTTTAGTGTTGGCGAATGGGGGAAGAATTGGCAGAACCATCAGAAGATTTTTTCAGGGTTACCCTCCTCGGGACAGGAGCCCCGCCTCCGGTTTTGAACCGTTTCGGGCCTAGCACCCTGGTTGAAGTTGGTGATGAAAAATTTATCTTCGACGCCGGGCGTGGCGCCATGCAGCGGCTGCACCAATTGCAGATTCCCTTCGCCGATATCACCGGTATGTTTCTCACCCACCACCACTCGGATCACATCGTTGGCTTCACTGATCTTTGGCTTACCGGGTGGATTGGCAGGCCTTGGGGCAAACGGCGCGTTCCACTGAAAGTTTGGGGTCCTGAGGGGACCCGGCAGATGGCGGAGCACCTTCCGCTCGCCTTTGCCACAGATATCCGTGTACGAAGTGGCAACTATCCCGCCGAAGGTGTGAAACTTGAGGCCACGGAAATAACCGAAGGGTTAGTTTATGATGAGGGCGGCGTGGAGGTATCGGTTTTCCAGGTGGATCACGGTGGTGAAGCGCTTATGGCATACGGTTATCGCATCGACTACCGGGGCCGCTCAGTGGTGATTTCGGGGGACACGACCTTCAACGAAAATCTCATCAGCCAGGCTCAAGGAACTGACGTGCTGATTCATGAAGTATCCATGGCGGCGGGCGCTGCGGTGGAAAATGAAGAGATGATCCGACGAATTGGCAATAATCACACCTTTCCTGAGGAAGCCGGTGAAGTCTTTGCCCGCACCAAGCCGCGGCTTGCGGTCTATACTCACCTGTTGCTCTTCGGTAGTGCTCAACCAAAGGACCTCATCCCAGCCACACGGGCGAAATACGAAGGCCCCTTGGAGGTTGGCGAAGACCTGATGCAGATCAATATCGGGGAAGACATTCATATCAACCAATTTACCTGTTCGGAGAGCGGGTGACCGCTCGATCGTCACCGGACCGGAATCAGGGACGACCAACACCAAACGAGGTGCAGAACCCATGCCTGCGAGTTATGAAACCGATAATAGATTTCCCGGCGGGCTGCGGTCCGGCGAGAGCTATATAGAGGCCCTCAAGGATGATGGCCGCCGAGTGTTCATCGACGGCGAAGAAGTAAATGATGTCACCAGCCATCCCGCCTTCAAGGAAGCGGTTCGTTCCATCGCCAATATTTACGATATTGCCCGTGATCCCGCCAACCGGGAGCTTATGACCTATCCCTCCCCTGCGGCGGGGATTCCCGTAAATCGAAGTTGGCAGCTTCCCCATTCCCAAGACGACCTCGTGGCTCGGCGCTGCGCCATCGAGAGGCTTTCGGAATCGAACTTCGGATTTATGGGCCGTAGCCCTGACCATGTTGCTGGGTTCTTCGTCGGCTGGGTTATGGCGCCGGAGGTCTTTATTGAGGATGGCAACACTAAATTCGCCGATAACATGATAAAATTTTACGAATTTTTGCGCGATCATGACGTCTACACCACCTACACTATTGTGCCGCCTCAGATCGACCGCTCCAAATCGGCTCATCAGCAGAATCCACCGGACCTTTATGCCGGGGTGGTCAAAGAAAGGGATGACGGCATCGTCATCCGCGGCGCGCAAATGCTTGGCACCGGTTCGGCATTGTCTGATTACGTGTTGTTGAGCACCATCCGGCCGTTGGGGCCGGGGGATGAGAATTACGCCATCAATGCCGCCATTGCTTGCAACGCTCCCGGTGTCCGCATCTATTCACGCCGTTCCTACGGCCGCGCAGCGAGCAGCGTTTACGACTATCCCCTGGCATCGCGATTTGATGAAAACGACGCCCTGGTGGTTTACGACAACGTGTTGGTCCCCTGGGACCAGGTGTTTGTCTACAAGAACATCGACATCTGCAGGGACCAGTGGTGGATGACCTCGGCTCATGTGATGGGCAACAACCAGGCCCAAATTCGCTTCACCACCAAGCTCCGATTCATGGTTGGCGTGGCGCAACGGATCGCGCAAATGAATGGCGTGGCAAGCCTGCCGCCGGTCCAGGCCTTGTTAGCCGACCTGGCGGTCCAGGCAAGCGTCTACGAAGGGCTCCTCGATGCTCAGATCGCCACCGCCACTACCAATGCCAACGGTTATGTGGAACCAGGGCGCCAGGCGCTCTATGCGGCAATGATGATGCAGAGTGAGATTTATCCGAAGATGTTGAATCTTATCCGCGAACTGTGTGGTGGTGGCCTGATTCAGCTTCCGTCCAATGTCGAGGATTTTGCCAATCCCGAAATCTGCACCGATATAGCGCGTTATATCCAGTCGCCGGACCATTCTGCCGAGGAAAGGGTCAAGCTGATGAAACTTGCCTGGGATTTTGTGGGGTCGGAGTTCGCGGGCCGCCACGACCAGTACGAGAAATTCTATGCCGGTGCGCCATTCATCGTGAAGATGAACATGTACAGAAACTATGATTTTGCCAAAAGCCAGCGCCTGGTTGACGAAGCGCTTGCTGGTTACGATACCACCGGTCGGCTGCCAAAGACCGAGTGACATGACGACCCAATAAGAAGGTTCAGTCGTGGAAAACTGCCCCCTATGGATGGAGTCCAAAGATGCCCTACCAGGATGTACGAGCCTATCTTGATGAGCTTGCCCGACGCGACCTCCTGCACGTGATTGATGAGCAGGTGGGGCGGGACACCGAACTGGTGTCCCTGGTGCGCCTCCAGTTTCGCGGCTTACCCGAGCCAGAGCGTAAGGCTTTTTGGTTCCGAAACGTCACCGGTTCATCGGGACGAATTTTTGACGCCTCGGTGGCGCTCGGTTCGCTTGGAAGTTCACGCGCGGTCTATGGCGCAGCGCTGGGTGTCGCGCCTGAGGACATCGCGGGGGTTTGGAGTAAGGCCCAAGGCAACCCCATTTTGCCCCACCGGGTTCCCCGTAATCAGGCCCCGGTCAAGGAAATCGTGATCAAAACCCCGGACCTAGGCGAGGGTATCGACCGGTTTCCCCATTTAATCTCCACACCGGGTTTCGACCCAGCACCGTTCGTCACCGCAGGAGTGTGGGTGACCCGCGACCCGGAAAACGGCGATTACAACCTTGGTGTCTATCGCGGCATGATCAAGGCGCCCGACCGCATCGGCTGTGCTACCGATGTTCCCTCCCAGCACCTGGCCATCCAGTGGGAAAAAGCCCGTCTCATGGGCCAGCCTCTTGAGGCCGCGCTCTTCATTGGGGGGCCGCCGGCGCTTCTATTGGCGGCGGTCAGCAAGGTTCCCTATGGTGTCGATGAGTACGGCCTGGCAGGCGCCCTGAACGGAGCGCCGATCGATGTTGTGGAGGCGGAAACAGTGGATTGCCTGGTTCCAGCTTTCGCTGAAATCGTTATCGAAGGGGAGATCCGCACCGATATTTTGGAGCCCGAAGCACCTTTCGGCGAGGCCAGCGGCTATCTCGGACCACGTAAAATGGAAAAGGTGTTCGAGGTCCGCGCCATCACCCACCGGCCCAAGCCGGTCTACCAAGGCATCATCAGTGAGTTTCCACCCAGCGAAAGCACCGTGATCCGCAAAGTGGCATTCGATTCGGTCTATCTCAATCATCTCCGTGATACTTGCGCTATCCGATCGGTGACCAAAGTGGCGAGCCACGAAATGGCGAGCTGCAATATGATGTTCGTGATCCAGTTGGACCAACCAACTCCGGAACAACCGTGGGAAGCGCTGCGGGCTGCTGCGGGCTATGATCCGTCTCTCGGAAAATTACTCATTTCCGTCGATTCCGACGTCGATCCCGATTCCATGGATGCCGTCCTCTGGGCTCTCTCTTACGCCATGCAGCCCCACCGCGACACAGAGATCATCCGCGGCAAAGTGCCCCGCCTCGATCCCTCTATGCCGCCGGGCTCCGAAGGAACTGGGGCCGAAGGTGCCGGGGCCTCAGCGCTGCTGATCAACGCTTGTCGCAAACATCCCTACATGCCGGTATCCCTACCACGCCAGGAATTCATGGAAGAAGCGCGCGCGCGCTGGGAGTCACTCGGCCTTCCCTCCCTTAATCTGAAGGATCCCTGGCACGGCTATCCATTGTCCCAATGGACCGAAGAGAATGCCGCGGAGGCTGAACTGGCCGTGACTGGGCATTATTTTGAAACTGGCGAGAAACTTGCCCAACGCCGCGAGAATTGATTGGGTATTGACGCAAAGCTCACTCTTTCGAGCTTCGGAAAATATATTTCTCGGCCGGGCTGGTGAAACAGTTTGGGAAACGGTGGACGCTAGGAAAACAATAATCAGCAGTCAGCCGATCCGGTAACGGGCGATCACTTCTTCATCGGGATCGACGCCGAGGCCGGGGCCTTGGGGTACTTTAAGCCCGCCGTCGACGATATCAAAATATTCCCCCATGGGGCTGGCTTCCAATTCGCAGTACCGATGCTCACACGGCACGTCGTCACCCAAGGCTGCCACAATATGGATGGTGGCGATTAAGCCGGGGCCGATGAAAGGCGAATGAGGTACGGCGCGAATGCCTTGGGAGGTGGCAAAGGCTATGGTATTCCAAACATCGGTTATGCCGCCCAGCTTGACTACACTAGGCTGGACGATATCTACCGCACCGGCCTTGGCTAGCCACCGCACGTCATTGGGATTACCTAGGTTCTCGCCGATGGCGATGGGGATGCCCTCTTCGCGTAGCTGGGCTAGCTCGTCGTAACTATCCGGAGGCGTGATGGGTTCTTCTAGCCAGGTGAGTTCATAATATTTCATAGCGCGAGCCATATCGATTGCCTCATCGATGGTCCAGGCGCAATTGGTATCCACCATCAACGGTACGCTCGGCCCCATGGCGTTACGCGCCGCCGCTACGGCCTCGACACTTCGTTCATGAAGTTTTATTTGCTTGTAGCCGCGCCCCAGCGCTTCGTCCACGATGCGGCTGACGAGGCTAGGCTCAAGAAGGCGTAGCAAGCTAGCGTAGGCCGGGACATGCTCCTTGGGCCGGCCGCCAAGCATCTGCCAGATGGGCGCGCCTTCGATCTTGCCTTTGATGTCCCACAGCGCGATATCTAGCGCCGACAACGCGAAGCGCGCGGGACCGCCATGCATCATATTTTGGAGCTGGCGCTTGATGCGGTTGGTCAAGCCATCGATATCGGTGGGGTCGTGCCCCACTGCGCGCGGTGCGATGGCCTCCCTTATGGCTGGAATGGTGACCGGAGTGGTGGCGAAACCGAAGGCTTCTCCCCAACCGGTGATGCCGCAATCGGTCTCCACCCTGACCAATATAGCGTCCATAGAAGTGCGAATTTCACCCGAGCCCATGGGGGGTTTGGGCGCGCCGTGCTCATACGGTACATGGATCAGGATCGGTTCGACGTTAGTTATTTTCATGGCTAAGCCTTATGCGGGATCAACGGGGTTCTCGCCCACATCAGACATTATCCGCAAAGAATAGCCCCCCGGCTGGACCGGGGGGCTGTGACCTCTTCACTGAGGAAGACTATTTTTTCTTTTTCTTTTTCTTTTTCTTTTTCTTGCAGATCTTGGGATCCTTCGCGACCTTCTTGCAGGCCAGGGTGCGTTCCGCCTTAGCGACTCCCAGAAGTTCCGCAATACGGTTGAGCGTAATTTGGTCAGTGGCATAGAGCTTATCGATGAGCTTCACCATCTCTTGGCCAGTCAAGGGGGAGACCGAAAGTCGCAACTTCTTCATGTCCTTGAGGAATGCCTTGTCCCTGACGGTAGTGTCGAAGGCGGTTCTGAGCGCGGCCAGCTTATCGGCTGGGATACCTGGAGGCGCGACGTAAGGCCTCCCCATCGACTGGATCACGCCGAAGAATTTGTAGACTTGCTTGTCACGTTTACTCACGAGTTCCATGGCATTGGGGACATTGGGATATTTGGCATGGCGGGTCAGAGCGATCTGGGCTATGACGTTGATTCTATTGTAGGTGAACCAATCGGGGTTGGAGGCGACCAGGGTTGAAAACCCCAGGCCGCAGATGGCGTCGACTTCTCCGCGCTCCAGGGCCATGCGAGCTCCAGTGGTCGAATAACCAGCAATTACCTTGAATTTGGTGCCGACGGTCTGGTTCAGCAGCAACGGCACTGTAGCTGAGTTGCCGGATCGGCCAGTTGCTGAAACCGTCGCCACCTTACCAACCAACTGCTTGATATTGGTAACCTTGGATCGGCCCTTCCAGTTGACGCAAAGATGATGGGTCTTGCCGATGGAGCCGATCCAGCTGAACTTCTTAATATCGAACTTGGCCTTGCGGTTACCAAGAAGATTTTCGTCGATCAGGGCGTTGAATGTTGCCATCATCCACGACCCGTCTCGGGGCGCTTTGTTGTAACCGTAATTGGTTCCACGGATGCCGCTGGCACCGGGCATGTTCTGGACGATGATGCGCGGCTTGCCGGGAATGTGGCGATATAAATGGCGAGTAAAGGCCCTGGTATAGGTGTCATAACCGCCGCCGGCACCCGATGCGACAACCATGCGCAGGCCCTTGATTTTGTAAAACTTCTCGAGAGCGCTGGCTCCGTAACTTTCTGCCGGCACGCCAATGAGGGCTAAGCCGCCCAAGGCTACCGATAACAATCCAATTGATCTCTTAGACATGGTGATGCTCTCCTTGAATAATGGCCTTCCTTGAATGCTGGCCATGGTATTGGTTTTATACCAAGCAGTTCGCTTGCTTCTGGGGCCCGGCGTCCTGCTGCCCCGACCTTTGACTAGGATAGATTGTAGCAGTCTTGCATTTTCGGGCAACTCCCACGGCTACTAAGTGTGAATTGCGGCATTTGCATAAACATATTAACCACTTCCGTGCTTCCTGGCCAAACTGATAAAGGCATCGACATCCTCGGGTGCGGTGTTGAAGGCGCAGACCAGCCGCAGGACTGGAGAATTTTTGCCGCCCCAGTGGTAGAACTGCGCCCCATCGTCCTCGAGTCTGGTGATGATAACTTGTGGCAATGCGATGAAGACCTCGTTGGCCTCGGTGGGATAGGCAAGGCTAGCGCCTGGCACGGTGACCAGACCGGCGGCAAGGCGCGTTGCCATGGCGTTGGCATGTCGTGCATTGTCGAGCCAGAGGTCGTCGGTCAGGTAGGCATCGAATTGGGCCGCTAGAAGTCGCATCTTGGAAAACAGGTGTCCGCCCCGTTTGCGCCGGAAGGCGATGGTGTCCGCCAGGGCTGGGTCAAAGCAGACGATGGCTTCGGCAGCGAAGGCGCCGTTCTTGCTTGCCCCAAAGCATAATATGTCGACACCCGCTTTCCAGGACGCCTCGGCGGGTGTGCAACCAAGTCTGACAAGCGCATTAGCGAAACGCGCCCCATCCATATGGAGCTTGAGCCCCGCGACATGGGCAAAATTAGCGAAATGGCGCAGTTCTCCGGGGTGGTAGACGCGGCCGGTTTCGGCTGACTGGGTCAAGCTGATGGCCGCTGGCTGGACGTTGTGGACCCCATGGCTCAACCTGGTTGATGCGACTTCGATGTCAGCGACGGCGATTTTGCCGTCGCGGTCGGGAAGCACCATCAGCTTGGCGCCGCCCGTATAGAACTCCGGCGCGCCGCATTCGTCGAGGTTGATATGGGATTGGGGATGGCAGAACACGGCGCCCCAGGGTGGGATCATGGCGGCCAGGGCAATGGCATTGGCGGCGGTACCGGTAGCCATCAAGAATACTGACGCGTCACACTCGAAAAGGTCGGCAATTCGAGCTTCGACGGCAAGGCTTAGGTCATCCTCGCCATAGGCCGCGGCGTTGCCGTTATTGGCTTGGGCCAGGGCTTCGAGGATGGGGAGCGAGGCACCAGCGGTATTATCGCTACGGAAGTCCATCAGAGTCACACTTGGTCCAGTGGCGCCCGGCTGATAATTGGTGCCACTCTAAAGCCGCCGGTCAGGCACCGTTCCCATCAGTGCCTGGCCAGCGAATTGGAAGTTGGACAGGTGCGCCTGGCCTTGTTGGGTTAGGGTGTGGATATCGCGGAAGCGGCGCTCGAACGGGCTTCCTTCGAAGATACCATTGGTTCCCGATGCGTGATAGGCGAAATCGACTACATCCCGGGAAGTCAACATGGCGGTTGAAATTGCCGTGCGGAGAAGTGCGCGCAGTTCTAAGGGTGGCGTATCCCCGTCCTGGAGCGTTTCCCAATAAGCCTCTATCATTTCAAAAAGATAGCCGCGCGCAGCCCTGAGCCGGCCAGTGGCCTGGGAAACCTCGGACTGGATTACCGCGTTACCGCTGAGCGTCGTTGTAAAGCCACCCGGTTTCTTTACTAGGGCCAGTTCCATGAATTCGTCCAGCATCACCTGAGCTAGGCCCATGGCGATTCCGGTGAAGCCGATGCCATAGGCGGTCAGGATGGGAATGCGATAAAGCGCACCGGGCTCAAGTATCTCATCGGGATTGTCTCGCCACATAGTGTAGCCCTCGGGAACGAATACGTCCTTTACCTCGTAATTATTGCTTCCGGTGCCACGCAAGCCCAACACATGCCATACGTCGATTATCTCGGCCGACGAAATCGGCATCAACATTGTGCGGTTTATCGGTTTGCCGTTCTTATTCAGCCGGGGTTCGCCATCGGCGTCACAGACGATAGAGTGTCCGCCAATCCAAGTAGCGTGGGGCAGGCCGCTTCCGAACATCCATAGGCCAGAAGAGTTAAACCCGCCGTCTGTGATGATCGCCTTGGCGTTACCTCGCGCCGGTCCCCAGGCCAGTACCGCGTTCTTAGGTCCGAATATGTCGAGCGCTACGTCGCGCTCCAAAAAACCCGAGGCAAGAGAGCAGCCAAGCGCTTGGCCTAGGCACCAGGCGGTGCTGGCGTCGGCGCTACCGATAGCTTCCAGAACCTTGGTATATTCCATGGGCGTCGCTTCTCCGCCGCCGATAGATCGCGGCAAGAGCATCTTGAACATTGCTGAATCGTGGAGCGCCGCCATGACCTTACTAGTCACTTGACGGCCCTTTTCTATGTCGTTGCTGGCCGCCTTGATTTGCGGTGTCAGGGCTTGAGCTCGCGCCACCCAATCGACACCGGCTAAATCACCGGTAGGAGAGGTTTCGGTTTTCAGCTCTTCACTCACTTTATTCACCTTTCTTTATTATTCCTGTAATGGCCCCCCCGGGCTTCAGACTTATATCATATCGCGGGTACCAACCCTGGGCCAAGCCCGACCTTCGATGCCCAATTACCAGCGGTGCCGCGAAAGCCTAGACCACAGTTGAGCCCGGCCTTAAAACTGCCGACAGACCGATGCATCACAGGGCGATGTTGGAGCCAGGTGATTTACAATTTCTGAACAATCGCACAGTGATGCATGGCCGGACTGCATTTGAGGACTTCGACGAGATCGACCGCAAGCGCCTGATGCTCCGCATCTGGCTGAAGATGCCCGACTGGCCTGATCCACCGGTAAATTTCAATCTGAATAGGGACCGGGGGACAGTTAAGAATGGGGCTACCTCAGTCTGACAGGACCCGGACTTTGCTGGCGATCATGACGAGGGAGATAACAAGAGTGACATCGACAATATTCCCCGTGGCCTTGACCTTGATAGGCCTTGCGGCCCTCAGCGCTAGTTATGAGCTAAGGGGCCCCGAATTAATTGCCCGGGCAGGGCGCCGGTATGTTCGTTTTCGCGCATGAATACCTCGCCGTTGACCAAGGTCGCCAAGATGCCGTCCGACTTCTGGATCACGCGCGGCGCACCTGCTGGGAGGTCGTGGCACAGCACCGGCATTGTCGGGGTAATGGCATCGGGATCGAAGATGCAGACATCGGCATGATATCCTTCTCGCAGCTGGCCGCGACCCTTGAGCCCGAAGAAGGCAGCGATGTTGTAGGTAATTTTGCGCACTGCTGTTTCCAGGGGAATCGCCTGTTGGTCGCGCACCCAGTGGCCTAAAAGATGGCCATGGATCGGGTTGATTGTGGTGGCCACGTGGGCGCCAGAATCCGAGAATGTCACCGCTGTATGAGGGTGGCGGATGCAGGCTAGCACGTAGTCCTGGTCTTCGTTGTTGGACGGTTGGACGAAGAATAGCTTCAGGTGATGTTCCAGCGCCAGGTCGATGAAGGTGTCGATGGGCTCGACACCGCGTTCCTTGGCAATCTCGCTGATCGAGCGGAACGGTGGCAGGGGCTGGGTCAACGGGTAGACCCAATCCCAGTCTACCGGCCTCTGATAAAAGTTGGGCAATGACAGGTCGGGGCTGTGGGTGTGTTTCTTGACCGCCTCCACGAGCTTCTCGCGCATCTCAGGATCACGCAGGCCAGCTTCCTGCTCCACCAGGGGTTTCTTTCGGAACTCTTTCCAGACCGGGGTCATATCGTAGGGGGTCGCCGTCTCGAAAGAGCGCAGCGAGCCGTTCCATGTTGCCGTCCCCTGGATCAGCATCTTGCCGCCTTCGGCGATGGTGTCGTCAACCATGTCGAACTGGCCACGCCAGACGTTTGGCGTGTTGCGGTGGTACCAGGAACTGCCAAAGGTGAAGGGCACGCCGCTCTCAATGCATAGCTTTTTCATCCGGGCCTGTTCGTTGACGCGTGCCTCAGGGTCGTGGTCGGTGGATTCGCGGGAGAATTCCATGATCCCAGCACCGAGCTCTGACATCACGCTGGTGAGCTCCTCGACCTCCTGCCAATCGGCCATGCGACTGGCTACCGGTTTGCCGGCGGGCGTGCGGTGGACGCGGGCACGGGACGTGGAAAGACCGATGGCGCCGGCGCGGATCGATTCTGCAAGCTCCTGTTTCATGGTAGCGAGATCATCTTCGCTGGCGGTTTCTTCCATACCGCGTTCGCCCATGGCATGGGTCCGCAACGCTGAATGTCCCACATAGGCGGAATAATTAATTCCCTTGGGCAGTTTATCGACTGCGTCAAGATATTCGGGGAAGCTGTCCCAAGACCAGGGCACACCTGCCTTCATGGCGTCGATGGATATATCCTCGGCCATCTGCAAATTGTCCAATACCAGATCCATATCGGGCTCGGCGCATGGCGCGAGCGAAAAGCCACAGTTTCCCATAACTACGCTCGTCACCCCGTGCCAGCAGGAATTAGTGCCGATAGGATCCCAGAATATCTGGGCATCCATATGGGTGTGGCCATCGACGAATCCTGGCGCGACCACATGGCCCTCAGCGTCGATAATCTCAGCTGCGACCTCGCCGTTCACATCGCCGATAGCGGCAATCTTACCATCACTGATGGCGACATCGGCGCGGTAGCCAGGAAGACCAGTGCCGTCTACCACGGTGCCGCCCTTGATGATGAGATCGTAAGCCATGTATTTCCTCCTGTGGATTCACCACCTCTGTTTGGTTCCCGCCTTTATCGGGCCCCTGCCGGTCGCATCTCGGACTGGTTGGTCCGTCCGCGTTATGGTGATGGGGAACCGTAGCGCGCATGCTGGTCGCTGGCAATCAACCTGTTGGGATTATCGCCAGGATCGGGATGGGGTGGTATAGGGTCGGGAGGTCGCAACAGAACTGCAACGAAGAGGTAATCAAAATGAGCGCCCGTGAATTCCCCGACGATGTTTATGAGGAGTCTTGTTCCAGGCTGCCCGTGCCCAAGCGCGAAGACCTGCCCGAAGCTGCCAAGGAGCATTACGATTACCTTCACGACCCTGAAGGCGGTACCTACGCAGGCATTCGAGGGCCTGGATGCATCCGTCTTCATAGTCCTGAATTGCTGGTGCGCGGGATTCCCGTAAGCCGCTACGTACGCTATGAAGCCGAAATACCCGTGGACGTGCGGGAACTTGCCATTCTGGTCACCGGCCGTGCCTTCGACAGCCAGTTCGAATGGACCGCCCATGAACCAGCGGCGCTTATGGCGGGTGTACCCAAACCAACTCTCGACATCATCCGCGACCGAAAGGCTACCGAAGGATTGCCTGAGGCCCATGACGTGATCATCACCCTGGGCCGGAGGTTGTGGGAAGAACGAAAAACCGTACCGAAGGACCTTTACAAACGTGCCATTGAACTATGGGGCCCCCGGATGCTCGTCGATATCCTCTGGCTGATGGGCAATTACGCTTGGACCGCGTCTATGATTGCCACCTTCGACATCCAGGTGCCTCTGCAAAAGGAACCCCTGTTGCCTGCACCTTGAGGTGGGTGTTGCGCCAAGCTAGTTAAACCGGTTCAATCCTTGCGGGCATCGAGAAAATTGGCTGATTGGGGCGTGTAATCCTTGCGCGGAGCTGCATTAGTGCGCCGGGTCTTCTGACTTCCGCTGGGCTCGGAATGGGCAAATATATGGAGCATCTCCAAGTCTTACTCGGCGGCGTTCTTCAACCAGTAGAGGTAGAAACGGGGCGTGGTGTTCCCTCGCAGGGACTGAATTTACCCATGACTACGTCTCCCGAGTAATAAAACTCAGCATGGCCTCGGATCACCATCCAGAAACTGTAGTTCTGGTTGGCCATGCTCATCTCCCTCTTGCTGGGCCGGACTGCGGATTGATTCCCCTTTAGAACGGGCCTGTGCAATCATTAAGAAAGGGTATTCGGAGTATCGCGCCATTGGGCGCCACAAGCCATTAGGAGGGTAAGCATCATGTACACCAAGGAAATAGTCGACGTCGATGGCAGCCTCATGGACTCTCTGGTATTCCAGCCCGAGGGGGAGGGACCTTTTCCTGGTTTATTGGTGGCTCAGCACATTCCCATTGCCCACGCCGGTTTGGAAATAGACCCTTTCGTGTTGGATGTTGGCGAACGTCTGGCGGCAGCGGGCTACGCCTCGGTCACGCCTTTTGTCTTCCATTGGTGGCCACGCGAGGATGATATCGAGGTTAAGCGTGACGGTTTCCGTGACGACAACGCAGTCAAGGACATGGCCGCGGCGTTTGATATCCTGGCTGGGCTGGACAAAGTCGATGAGAATCGCATTGGCATCATCGGCCATTGCTGGGGCGGAAGGCTGTCCTGGCTCGGCGCCTGTCACGAACCCCGCTATCGAGCGGCGGCGGTACTCTATGGTGGGCGAATAAAGGTCGGCATGGGTGAAGGCAGCCCACCTCCTATCTCCCTGGCCGGGAATATAAATTGTCCGATGATCGGGATTTTCGGCAATGACGACCTGAACCCGTCTCCGACCGATGTCGCTGACCTTGATGCAGCTCTCAATTCCGCCGGGGTCGAGCATACCTTCCACGGCTATGACGGTGCCGGGCACGGTTTTCAGGATTTCAATAACCCCGAGCGTTACCGCGAGACTCAAGCCGAGGATTCTTGGGTGGAACTGCTAAAGTTTCTGGATGCGCATTTGAATTAGGGTACTAATAGCGAAGGAACTAGTTAGGCAAACAAAAATGGGGGACAGAGTATGATTGGTGTCTCCGCGCGCGATTTCTGTCCCGGCGTTCAAGCCCATCGCCAACAACTACCCAAGTCCCACCAATCCACTCGGCGTCAAGGGCGCGGGCGGGGCCACCGGCGCCCCGGCGGTGATGATGCTGAACGCCATCTTGGATGCGCTGGCACCCCTTGGAGTGACTAATCTGGATATGCCGGCGACGCCTGAGCGCATCTGGCAATCAATCAATGCGCGGCGCGCTCGCCAATGCTGTTCTTAACCCGAGCGCGCAAGCTTGTTAATATGGCCGGGTCCGTTGGTTGACGCGGCAAAAGAAAATCAATTTAGTGGGAGACGCAGCATGGCCTACGAACAGATTCCATCCAGGGCGCGTATCGGGTTCATTATTCCCTCCAGCAACCGGATGGCTGAGCCCAATATCCAGCGCTTCATGCCTGACGGCGTGGTGCCACATTTCATGCGGTTGCGCATGTCGGGCCAACATCGGGTGCAGCTCGATGAATTGCTGCCGCGCATCGGTGAGGCTGCCTCCATCCTAGGCGACGCAAAATGCGATGTCACCGTGCTCCATTGCACCGGTACCTCCATGTCCGGTGGCTTCGGCGCCGAACGCGGCGTGATAGCAGCCATGGAAGAGACGACTGGGCGGCCAGCCCTCACCACCGCCACTTGCTTGATGACGGCGCTTAGTGCGCTGGATGCAAAGCGCTTGGTTTTCATCTCGGAAACAGCCGAAGAGGGCCATGGCGAGAAGCGTGAATTCATGGTGCAGGCTGGTTACGACTTGGTCGCAGATAGGGCGGCCTGTCTTTCAGGAAGTGATGAATCCTGCGTAACACCGCCGGCCTTCTGGGTCGACCTTGCCAAGTCGGTGGCAACGCCGGAAGCACAAGCCTATTTCATCTCCTGCGCTAACATCCAAGCAATCGATACCATAGAGGAACTTGAGGCGGCACTCGACCGGTCCGTGGTCACATCCAATCAAGTGGTGATCTGGCACGCGCTCCGGACCGCGGGGATAACCGATGCGTTGCCGGGGTTGGGGCGGCTTGGCTCAATCGCTAAGGCTCCGGCACAGGCTGCGGAATAAAGTAAATAAATATAGGGGTTTATAGGCTGAATTTAATAGAAAGGATAACAGCCATGCCATGGGACCAGCATAGGAAATCTGAATCGGCGGAAATACGCGCCCGACTGGGTCATCCGGTAATCGACGGCGACGGTCATGTGGTCGAATACCAGCCCTTGGTGCTTGACTATGTCGTCCAAGCGGCGGGCAGTGAGGTCGCCGATCGCCTGCGCAAAAAGCTCGAGGGCGGCGAGCAGGGCTCTGACGGTGGGCGTGCTGGTTGGTACGGCTACACCCCCGAACAGCGCGAAGACATGCGGGTCTACCGGCCGCCGTTCTTCATGGCCCCATCCAAGAATACCGTGGACCGAGCGACGGCTATGTTGCCAAGTTTATTCCGCAAGCGCCTCGACGAATTCGGCATCGATTTTGCCATCGTCTACACCTCCATGTTTCGCCTACAGAAGCTGCGCGACGACGAACTGCGCCAGGCCGGCTGCCGGGCGCTGAACCTAATGATGACGGAGCTATTCGCACCATATGCCGACCGCATGACTCCGGCAGCGGTGATCCCCATGATCACGCCCGAGGAAGCCATCAAGGAGTTAGAATTCGCCGTCAATGAGCTCGGCATGAAGGCAGCCATGACCACCGCCTATGTGCCACGAGCCGTGCCCCGGATCACCCGCGAGGCGCCGGAATTGGCGCCCTATGCCCAGTGGATCGACCCCCTGGCCCTGGGCAGCCCGTATGATTATGACCCGCTCTGGGCCAAGTGCATGGAATTGAAGGTGGCGCCGACGGCCCATTCCACCGGATTTTTTGGCGCTCGGGCGTCCACCATTAGTTACGTTTATAACCATATCGGCAATTTTGGTGCCGCCGGGGAGGCCTTTTGCAAGGCGCTGGTATTGGGTGGCGTAACCGCACGCTTCCCTGATCTCAAATTTGCCTTCCTGGAAGGCGGTGTCGGCTGGGCATGCTCGCTCTACAACGATTTATTCGAGCATTGGCAGAAACGCAATGCCACCGCCATGAAGGAAAACCTACATCCGCGCAATATTGACAAGGTTCTGTTTGCCGAATTGGTGGAGGCATATGGCGGCAAGACCTTTTCAGCCCATCTGGAACAGCTGCGCGAAAACGGCGGCGAACGCGGCATCAACGAGGCTGCGGCCGATCTTGACGAATGGTCTACCTGTCCAGCCAACAGCATGGAAGAGTTGCGCGATCTCTTCGTCCCCAATTTTTATTTCGGCTGTGAGGCTGACGATCGCATGGTGTCTGCCGCTTTCGACGGCAGACTCAACCGTTTCGGGGCCAAGCTAAAGGCCATTTTTTCCTCCGACGTAGGCCATTGGGACGTGCCTGACATGGCCGAGGTTCTGGCTGAATCCTTTGAAATGGTCACCGAGGAATTGATCACGGAGGACGATTTCTATGACTTCACATTTGCCAACGCGGCCGAACTTCATGCCTCCATGAATCCAGACTTTTTCAAGGGCACCATTATCGAAAAGGACGTGGAAAAATTGATGGCCGCGAAGTAGTTTATACGCAACGGCGCTCCCTCGCAGTGCCCATCACCAATAACTGATGCCGAGCCACCGACAAGGAGAGTACCATGGCCATTCGCCGCGTGGTCACCGGCCACGACGAAGATCTGAAAGCCTATATCGTTAGCGACGGCCCCGCGACCAATATCAGAACCCAGCGTAAAGGTCATTCTTCCACTCTGATCTGGGCGACCGATGGGGCACCTGCGGACATTGCGTCGGACGAGGACATGGGCAACCGTAAACTGGGCACCGCACCGCCGTCCAACGGCACCCGCTTTTGCGTCCATGAGATAGCGCCTTACCTTGATTACGAACCGATTTTTCACCGCACCGATACCATCGACTACGTGCTTGTGATCAAGGGCCGGCTCAAGATGCGGCTTGATAAGGACGAGACCGAGTTGGGACCGGGCGATATTGTCATCATGCGCGGTACCGCCCATTCGTGGACAAATGTGGGTGACGAGACCTGCATTGTCGCTTTCGTGCTGATCGATTCCGACTCCCTCGACGTGCCGGGGATTGAGGCGCGCGTATGACCTGTAAGGTGTCCCGACGACCGATGCCGGGCTAGGAAGTTGTCATGGAGTTCGGTATATTTGATCACCTCGACCGAGACGGCCAGCCCTTGGCAGCCTATTACGAGTCGCGTCTAAAACTGATTGAGGCCTATGATGCCGCTGGGTTTTACGCCTATCACGTAGCCGAGCATCATTCGACACCGCTGGGCATGGCTCCGTCACCCAGCGTTTTTTTATCAGCGGTGGCCCAACGCACTGTGCGGCTTCGTTTTGGGCCGCTGGTCTATGCAATGCCGCTTCATCACCCTCTTCGACTGGCCGAAGAGATATGCATGCTTGACCACCTGTCGGGTGGGCGTATGGAGATGGGGTTCGGGCGCGGTTCATCGCAATATGAAATTGAGGTCTATGGCGAAGACCCGGTCAAGGCCCAGGAAATTTACGCTGAGGGGATGGAGATCGTGCTGGCTGCTCTGGCTGGCGGGCGGCTGAATTACCAGGGTATACATCACCGATTTGACGACGTGCCGCTGGAAATTGAATGCCTGCAAAAACCACATCCGCCGATCTGGTACGGGGTCCATTCCAACGATAGCGCCGTCCGCGCCGGGGTTAGGGGATTCAATATTGCTAGCCTGGACAATGCGGCCCAGACCCGAACCTTTGCCAATGCCTTTCGTCAGGCTTTTGAAATAAGCGGTCCTGACCCGGGCGCCATGCCGAAGATCGGCATCAGCCGCTTCATTACTGTGGCCGAGACCGATGCCGAGGCACAGGCTACCGCACGGCGTGCCTATCCCGTCTGGCACCGAAGTTTCGAACACCTGTTCCAACTTAACGGCACTCGGCCCAACCATCCCCGTCCGCCTGAATTCGATGCCATGGTGGAACGCGGCTTGGCTATCGCTGGTGCGCCAGATACCGTTACTGAGTACCTAGCCGAGGAAGTATCTAAATCCGGTGTGGACTACCTGATTGGCCAGTTTGCATTCGGCGACCAAAGCCCGCAAGAATGTCAGAATACCGTGACGCTATTTTCCCGTTACGTAATGCCGGTATTGCAGGGTTGAAGAGGGTGGGCATGTCGAGGCAATAGCCCTCGCGGTCGAACTTCCAGCTGTGATAGCAACAGCGCAGCCCGTTGTCCTCGACCCGTCCTAGTTCGAGAGAGGCGCCGCGATGGGGGAGCCGTCGGTCCAGCAAGCCAATCTTTCCCGATGCATCGCGAACAACTACTAAGTCCTCACCAAGGATTCGAACTGGCACCGGCTTATCTTCTACCTCCTCGGGAAACCAAACGGGGCACCATCACCGCACACTTTATTTATTTGACAAATTCATCCATCTTGGGGGTGACACCATACTTGGCGGTTTCTTGCAAAAAAATATCATGGATCCGTGGGTCCTGGTCCTCGTATTCGATCTGGCGTCCACCGTGTTTTACGTCGACATCGATGCCTTGATAGATGTTCCACATGTTTTCTGTGAAGGGGTAGCGCACGGAGCCGTGCCCGATGGCGAGGTAGCGCACGGGGTCGGCCCCGGTGTTGAAGTGCTGGTGGAACATCATGTCGGGTGGGGCGAAGACCCAGCCGTGATTCCAATCGACTCGGGTGAGTTCTTCTTCGCCCTCATACCAGAGTAGCGAATAGCCTTCGCCGGAGATACAATAGACGTGAACGTCGGGGCCGTGACGGTGGGCCTTCTTGTACGTGCCCACGGGCATTTCCGAGACATGGGCATGGAGGATGCCATCGGCTAAAATCAGCTGGATGTGCGACCCACCGGCGCCCCGTGCCGCCCATTTTTCTAACTTCAGGTCTACGGTGTCGGGGACGAAGTTGGTTTCCCACATGTGCTTGCCTTGGCGCACTGGAACGAAATCGCCGTCGCCGGTGAAATGCTTCTCGTCGCCCTCGCGCTCAGGAAAGGCGCAGGGATTTTCAAAAACGAAGCTTTCGGAATGAAACAGGTTGAGCACTGCCGGTAGGTTTGACGAAATTGCGATTCGTACGGGCTCCGTGCCCGAGCCATTGAAGAATTGCGTTCGGCAGTTGAGCGGTGGCGCGAATACGGAGTTTGGGCCCCATTCGAAGGTATGTGCCTGACCCGCGTGATCCTCAACAAGGGCTGAGCCGTGGCCAGAAAGCACGAAACAAGCTTCCTCGAAGATGTGCTTTTGCGGGATGGTTTTGCCACCCGGTGGGATCTCCAGCACGAAAACGGTCATGAAATCACCTCGGCCCTTGACATGGGCAATGGCGCCATCGACGCCATATCGATCCCAGGGACCGGTTTCCAGCGCTAATAGATCAAGCCCGAAATCCTCGAATATGGGGACCCCTTCGCCCTCGGACCAATCGAGGTAGGGGTTGACCATAAACTTGCCAGCAGGAACGGAATGATCGGGCATGGGGTGTCTCCCAAAGCTATTGTTTTTTATCGAACTCGTGGATATGCGTAACTAGGGTTTCCATTGTCCCGGTTTAGGCGCGAATATCCATGAAGAAATAATCAGGGTGGAGGGCGTTCCGCAAGAGGCGGGGAGACCCGCACGCTAATTTGGGGTATTCTTCGGTTAGGGACCGGTGAAGGTCTCGATTCACTACTGAACCAGGGAGGCCATCTTGCCAGCACAGATAGACGAAAACGATTCTAGAATTGAAACTGAAACCGTGAACTTTGACGGTGCTTCGGGCGCCATATCGGCGTACGTAGCCAAACCCGCTGGCGCCGACAACGCGCCCGCAGTGATCATTATACATGAAAACAAGGGCTTGCAGCCTCATCTTAAGGACGTAGCACGGCGCGCCGCCGCCGCCGGGTTCATCGCCGTGGCGCCGGATTTCCAGAGCCAGGTCGGCGGCACTCCCGATGACCCTGACGAGGCGGTGGAGAAAACCAAGTCTTTGGATATGGCGAAAATCACCGGTGACGCCATCGCCGCCGCGGCCTATGCCCGGGGCAGGGCCGACAGCAATGGTAAAGTCGGCAGCGTCGGATTCTGCTGGGGCGGGGCGTTGTCCAACCAGCTCGCCGTTCATGACCCGGAACTCAATGCCGGCGTCGTCTTCTACGGCCGTTCCCCGGCCGACGAGGACGTGCCCAAGATCAAGGCGCGCATGTTGCTCAACTACGGCGGTGAGGACAAGAACATCAACGGCACGGTACCGGGATACGAAGCGGCGCTAAAGGCAGCGGGCACCGATTACACCATTCACATGTATGAGGGTGGTCAGCACGCCTTTCATAATGACGACAATCCCGATCGTCATCATCCGGATAACTCGGTGCTGGCCTGGAGCCGGACCATGGATTTTCTGAGGGGTGCGCTTGCCTAAGGGCACCTGAGGCGTGTTGAACTGTTAAGATCGTATCCGCCGGCTCCCCCTCTGGGGCCGGCAGAATACGGCTATGACCAGACCGCCACCCGTTTGCGCGGCGGCGGCGGGAGGAAGTGTCCATGACCGATAACCCGAAGACTATTCGCCTAGGTGTAGTCAAGCCGACCGTCACCTCCAAGTCGTTGGAAGACCTGCAAGCCCTGCTGCCCGACGACATCGAGATGATTCCCGAGTACACGGGTTTCCAATACAAATCCCTCGAAGAGTTCGGCTCTTCCATGCCGATTTACGGCGAAAAAATTGCCGCACTGGCGGCCCAAGGCGCCGATTTGATACACCCCGAAGGGGCGCCACCCTTCATGCTGCAGGGATTTGCGGCGGAGGCCGGCTATATCAGAGAATGGGAAGCGCGACATGGCGTTCCTGTGTTCACCACCGGAACGACCCAGGTGGCGGCGCTTAAGGCGCTCGGCGTCAAATGGTTCGTCGGCTATACGCCGTTCGCGGGAAAATTGGCCGAGGCCTTCCGGCAGTATTTCACCGATGCCGGGTTCGAGGTTCTCTTCATGGGCAAGCCCGTCGAAGATGCCGACGATGTCTACGATCTCACCACCGAGGAAATCCGCGACCGCATTATCGCCGCGTTTGCCCGTGAGCCGGCCGGCGCCGAGGCGCTATACATTCTCGGCAGCGGGTGGCGTGTGCTCGACGTACTCGAGGATCTCGAGGCGGCGCTCGACGTGCCCGTGCTCCATCCCGTGGTGGTGCGCTGCTGGTATATCCGGACCAAGCTCGGGCGCAGCGACCCGCTGCCGGGCCACGGGCGGCTGCTCGCCGCCATGCCGCCCTTTGGCGCCTGAGGGGGCCGCCATGGGTGAAAAATCAGATACCATCCGGCTCGGCATGGTCAAGCCGACCAATGACTCCAAGTCGCTTGCGGACCTGGAAGCGCTGTTGTCCGCCGACATAGAGATGATTTATGAATACATGGGCTTCGCCTACAAGTCTCTGGATGAGTTCCGCCAGGCCATGCGCGCCTATACCGAAAAAGTGGCGGCCTTGGCCGCCCGGGGTGCCGATCTGATTCATCCCGAAGGGGCGCCGCCTTTCATGCTGCAAGGGTTCGCGGCGGAAGCGGACTACATCAGACAATGGGAATCGCAACACGGTGTTCCCGTATTTACCACCGGATCTACCCAGGTCGCCGCCATGCGGGCGCTCGGCGTTAAACGGTTCGTCGGCTACACGCCGTTCGCCGGCGAACTGGCCGAAGCTTTCCGCCAATACTTCGTTGATGCCGGCTTCGAGGTGCTTTCCATGGGCAAGCCCATCGATGATGCCGAAGATGTCTACGACCTCACCACCGAGGAAATCCGTGATCGCATTATTGACTCTTTTTCCCGTGAACCGGCGGGCGCAGAGGCGCTTTATATCCTGGGCAGTGATTGGCGTGCGCTTGATGTGTTGGAGGATATAGAGGCGGCGCTTGACGTGCCGGTGCTCCATCCCGTGGTGGTGCGCTGCTGGTTCATCCTCACCCAGCTCGGGCGCAGAGAACAGATCTCCGGCCGCGGGCGGCTGCTGTCCGCCATGCCACCCTTCGCCACTTGAGCCCGGCGCCGCCCCTTAAAAAGGGGCAGCGGTTTGGCCACAAAAATTTGGTAAGCGAGAATACCGCGGCAAGATTTTAGCTATCGGCCCCGGCGAGGCCGTCGGACTCGCCCGGGTAGTTATAGTGCAAGGTCTTTTGCGTGTTCTTGTTCTGTGGGCCGATGCCGACCCGGCGTTTGGAACCGTCATTGGCCGAGGCCACAACCTGGAGTAGGTGCAGTTCTTCGTCGCCGGTCTGGTTGAAGCTGTAACGGCAGTAGCGCGGCACCAGGATGCCTTCGCCGGGGCCGAAGGTGCCGAGCAGCTCGCCGTCGACATTCTTCCATTCGACCTGGCCCTTGACCACGAACCAGAAGCCGTCGGCGTCGGGATGACAATGGATGTTAGTGTCACCGCCCGACGGGAGGATCTGAACTGTGCCGCGAACGAGGCTGCCCTTGCAGAGCCGCACATGGGCGCGCCGGTCATCGGGAAGGTCGTCGGGGCGCTTGAAGGAGAACGGCGTGAAATTCTCTTCCTTCTTGCGAAAGAAGGCCTCTTTCTTGGCCGCGCCGCGCAGTTCTTCATGGGAAATGTGGTCAGTCGTCTGGTCGGTCAGTTCGGTGGGGACTTCGTTGTCTTGTAATTCGGTTGCCATGGTTTCCTCCATAGGAGCGATGGTGAGTTCTTGCCTTTGGGCGCGGGGCGTCTCGTGCCGAGAGCGCTAAACTTCGCCGATGGCAGCTTAACCCGAGTACGCCGGGGATGCTAGTACGTGCTTGAAATCAGGCAGATTCACTGGGTTTTTCGCTGATTGAGTGGCTGGCGGCCATCGCCTAACATGGCGTCATGAGTACCAACCGTATTTCGGCTTATTTCTTGGCCCCGCGTTTCGCTTACATTTTCGCCGTTTTACCGCCGATGTTCTGGTCGGGTAACTTTCTGATTGCCCGGGTCTTGCGTGACGACATCCCGCCGATCCAGATGTCTTTCTGGCGCTGGGTCGTGGCGCTGCTGATCCTTTTTCCTTTCGCGGCGCCGCAAATGCGCGGCCTGGGCGCGCAAATCCGTGAAGAGCTGCCCTTTCTCTGCGCGATGGGCGCCGTCGGCATCACCGCATTCAATTGTTTCCTATACGCCGCTCTTCACCAAACCACTGTGGTAAATGCGTCGCTTATCAACACCCTGATGCCGGTGATCACCTTCGTGTTGGCCCTGGTGGTGCTGCGCGATCGGTTACGGCCATTACAGATCGGCGGTGTCTTGGTGGCCGTTGCCGGCGCAGTCGTGCTCATTGGCCGGGGTGAAATTTCCGGGATCGCTGCGTTGGCGCCCAACCGGGGGGATCTTTTGGTGTTGGGCGGGGTGACGTTCTGGGCGGTCTATACGGTGTTGATCCGTTGGCGGCCTACCAAGCTGCCGATCCGGGTATTTCTTCTCATCACCATGGGGCTGGGTGCGTTGTTCCACCTGCCTCTCGTGGCCTGGGAGGTTTCCGCACAGGGCGGATTTTCGGTGACCACGGCGACCGCTGCGGGCATCCTCTACTTCGCGATCTTTCCCTCGGTGCTGTCGTATCTTATCTGGAACAAAGCGGTGGCCGTGATCGGGCCAGGACGGACCGGCATGTACATGTACCTGATGCCATTCTTCGGTGCTGTTCTGGGCGTTTGGCTGTTGGACGAGGACTTCTTCCCCTACCACCTCGCCGGCATCGCCTTGATCCTTTTCGGCATTACCCTGGTTAACCGGCCTGAGCAGCAGAAATAGCCACCTTGTGCTCACGGTTTCCATTTGGTGATTGAAACCTGCCATCTTTCTGGAATCTTCGTGAGAGCGCATACGCAGAGGGACAAATATTCGAACGTAGATTAGAATAACAGTTATGCGCGGGGACGCCACGACCGTCGGGAGAATCTAATGATCGATAAAGTCGACGCTGGACGGCAACAAGTTAAGCTGGAGGAGGAATCAAAATTTTTTGCTCGTACGCCGAGTGAGGAAATTGGCCCCATGTACCCAGTCATCAAGCCTGAGGACCGCGGAACCGACCTGGTGCAATCTGCCGATGGTGCCGCTGTGAAGGGCCAAATCATCTATATCCAAGGGAAGGTGAGCGACCTTACCGGTGAGCCCATCACGGGTGCAGAGGTCGAGGTCTGGCATGCCGATCCCAAAGGGCGCTACCCTCATCCTTGCGACATGAATCCAGCTGAGATTGATCCCAATTTCACCGGTTGGGCCAATATCACAACCGGCCCTGATGGCCGCTATCATTTGCGCTCGACCAAGCCCGGGCCGTACCCGACCTCAACCCCCGGCTGGTGGCGGCCCCCGCATATCCATTTTCAGGTGACTACCGCCCAAGACCGGATGGTGACCCAAATGTATCTGCCTAATGAAAAATTAAACAGACAGGACGAACTGTTGGCCCGGCATGTACGGCTCAATCAGGACGACCGGGTGATGGCGCGCCTGCATAATCTTGAGGGCAGCATGGAGGCAGACGCGATCAGCATCGAATTCAATATTATCTTACCTACGCCCCGCACCATCGCTTCCCAGCGGACAGTACGAGCCAAGGAATAGCCGTTTATGCCTTCAGTTTTCGGAAGCGGCCGAGGGGGCTGGCTTATTTCTGCACTCGTGTGGTTCGCGGCATTCGATTTTCCAGCGGCATGCTTGAATACTATGTCAAACTCATTTGGCCCCTACGCCAGGTGAGTTTAGTGACATATGGCCATGAAGGAGGGAGCACGCCATGGACGATAAAGTCAAAGAACCGATGGCCGATATGGCGGAACAGCTCAGCGGCGCCGCCATTATCACGGCGATCAAAGATGCCGGTGTCGGCTTTATTCTATCGGTGCCCGATCTTCACACTGCCAAAGGCCTATTAATGCCCATCGCTGATGACCCGGATCTCCACCTCATTCGGGTGTGCAAGGAGGATGAGTGTATAGGCATTTCCGCTGGGCTTTCCTACGGGGACAAGCGGGCGGTGGTGCTGATCCAATACACCGGTTTCCTCTATGCCCAAAATGCTATTCGTGCTGTCGCCGCTGAACACAGAAAGCCGATCTGTCTAATGGTGGGATTACTAGGCAAACCGCCGGGCGTGGCGCCAAGTGACGCCCAGCGCATTGGCGTGCGTGCCGTCGAACCGATGCTAGATATTATGGGCATTCCCCGTCAGTTGATCGAGACCGATGCCGATGTGCCATTGATCGCACCAGCCATCATTGATGCCTATGTAAATGAACACCCCACCGCACTCCTGATAGGCCGGAGGCCCGTGGCACCATGATGAACCGCATGGAATGCCTCCAGATACTGGCTGACCACGTCACCGATGAAATTGTCGTCGCCACCTATTCTTCGGGAACTGATTGGCTCGCTATCAACGACCGGCCGCTCAACTATTTTGCATTCGGCGCCATGGGGCTGGCGTCGTCTCACGGCCTCGGCCTTGCACTAGCTTGTCCGGAAAAACGCGTAATTGTGCTGGACGGTGATGGCAGCCTGCTGATGAACCTGGGTACTCTAGTGACCATCGGCGCCGTAGCGCCTAAGAACTTCGTCCATTTCGTCGGCCGTAACGGCAGTTACGAGGCTAATGGTGGTGCCCCCATACCTAGCCAGAACGTGGATTTTGCCGCCATTGCCCGCGGGGCGGGCATCAAGTCGTGCCATAGTTTCACAAAAATTGCTCGTTTCGAGGCTAAAATTGCAACACTTTTGAAGGCGAAGGGCCCGGTTTTCGCCGATCTCGTAGTTGAACAGGGCCCCTTATCGGACCGCGATTACAGCGATATGTACGCTCCTACTCGTCGTTTTGCGTTCCGTGCCGCCCTGGAAGGGGGCACCTGACAGGCTGTGGGTCTTTCCGTCGATACAGTGATGCGCTAAACTCAGTAAAAGAGAGAGATACACGAAGAATTCAAGGAGGTTGATATGGATGACCAGACAACTGTTGAAACCGAGGGCCCTGCAGAGATACATCCTAAGTCTTACAAGGGGACGTCTCCCATTAAGGTCAACAAGCTAGGCCACATGGTCTACGAAGTCAGCGATATTGAGCGGACCGTTAAGTTTTGGACTGAAATGATGGGCTTCGAGGAAACTGACCGCAATGCCAAGGGCATGGTTTTTTTTCGCTGCGGTGCTGATCATCATGCCATCGGGTTAAAGCCAGGTCTAGCCAAGCGTCGTGGGCCCAATGAAACCGCTATGCAGGTAGAACATTTGGCCTTTGAAGTTGACAATATCGATTTGCTCTTTAAGGCGCGTGACTTCATGCGGGAAAACAACATTCCCATCATCTTTGAAGGCCGCAAGGGCGCCGGTTGCAATATTGGTATCAATTTCCAGGACCCTGATGGGTACGAATTTGAGATCTATTGCCAGATGGACCAGGTCGATGAATCTGGGCGTTTGAGACCCGAGAAAATGTTCAACCGGGTCAATAGCCTTGAGGAAGCCAGGGATAATCCGGTGCCGAAAATCTGGTAGTCTCTTTAATCGTGATAAAAAACTTGGCCTTGGCGGTGAATTTTGGGGACAAGGTTTTCGATTATGTGATCGTCGGCGGCGGTTCGGCGGGATCGGTCCTGGCTAGCCGTTTGAGCGCACAATCCTCCAACGATGTGTTACTTATTGAGGCAGGGGAAGATTTTTCCCCAGGCCAGGAGCCCCCAGAGATTCTTGACAGCTTTGCCGGCATGGCGCACTCCAATCCCCGCTTCACCTGGCCTAAGCTAAATGCCGCTTTCCTGCCACGGCCAGGAAATGCAACCGATGAACGACCCCGGCGCCGCTATACCCAGGGGCGAGTGATTGGAGGTGGATCATCGGTTAACGGCATGGTGTCGGTCCGCGGCCTGCCCAGCGACTATGATGATTGGGCGGAGTGCGGAGCCACGGGTTGGGACTGGGACGGCGTGCTGCCGTTTTTCAAAAAACTCGAGCACGACCGAGATTTCGATGGCCCTCTTCATGGCAAGGATGGCCCCATCGGTCTCAGGCGAATTCCGGCAGACGTGTGGCCGGGATTCGTTAAGTCCGTCATCGAGGCCGTTGATGATTTAGGATTCGAAAATATCCATGACCAGAACGGCGATTTTCGCGATGGTTATTTCCCAATCGCGATTTGCAATATTGACGACCAAAGAGTTTCCGCCGCCATCGGCTATCTCACCACCGAAGTGCGTGCGCGACAGAATTTGACCATCATTTCCGAGACCACGGTGGAGCGGCTGTTGTTTAGTGGAACCCGTGTCACGGGCGTTGCCGCACGGAATTCGGCGGGAAAATTTGAGGTTGATGCGCACGAGGTGATTGTTAGCACTGGCGCGCTACATTCGCCTGCGCTACTGCTGCGTTCGGGCATCGGGCCCGGGGCGGAACTATCGGCGCTTGGCATCAAAATGGTCGTTGACCGGTCCAGTGTAGGCAAGAATCTGATGGAACATCCCGGCGTCAATTTCGGATGCTACATGAAACCACAATCGCGCCTGCCTGCCGAGTTGCGGCGTCAGATGTTTGCGGGTCTCCGTTGGTCGTCAAATCTTGAGGGCTGTCCGGCAGGCGATATGTACCTGATCCCCACCAACAAGACCGCATGGCACGACATTGGCGCCCGGCTTGGGGTCATCATGGTGTGGGTTAACAAATCATATTCCACCGGTGAAGTTCGACTGACCTCGGCCAATCCCAACGCCCCTATCAACGTCGATTTCGACATGTGTTCCGATAGCCGTGATCTCGACCGTCTGGTCATGGCGACACGGATGATGATCCAACTCCAGGAAAGCCCCGCGATCCGCCGCGCTGTGGAGGAGATCTTTCCCATCAGCTATTCCGACCGAGCACGTAAGCTCGCGGTTTATAATTTATTCAACGCGTTTCAGACTTGGTTGGGCGGCCAATTGATGGATGCCTCGGGTGGGCTTCGGCGCTTTTTTATCCGCAATTTGATTGCTGACGGGCCGAGTGTGGCTGACCTCAAAAATGACGAGTCCGCCATGATCGCTTGGATTCGTGGTACAGTGCTCGGCCATTGGCACGCGTCCTGCACCTTGCGTATGGGGGCGGCGGACGACCCAA
>Ga0315336_1001714_pt1 | contig 39125 bp, 29 predicted proteins | sample ASW5metaG_FD_204512 | JGI IMG/M metagenome (GOLD analysis project Ga0315336, IMG submission 204512) | Ammonia-oxidizing marine archaeal communities from Monterey Bay, California, United States - ASW #5 | ecosystem: Environmental > Aquatic > Marine > Intertidal zone | place: USA: California... | reverse complement strand
CCAGGGGTCAGGACCAAGTGCCAGAACCAACTGGACCTGACACTTGGTCCTGTTCCCTATCGTTCGGAAGTTCAACGCAACATCGTTGCCAAGGCCATCCTGCAGCTATGACGAACTACTAGACGGGTGCTATACACAGATTTTCCCACTGTTCAGCGATCGGCATTCACATTGTCGAGCTCACCCTCACGACGTTCGTACACAGCACTCTTCTCTATAGTTGTTGCCGTCTGCCGCCAGCGGTAGTGATTACCTACTTCAAGTCTAAAGCGGGGGTACTTTCAGAAGTCTTAGATCCTGATCATGCGCTGGAGTCTGCGTCGGCCTGGTCAAGTGACGCTGAGCAAGAAGGTGGCTTTGAAAACGTGATGGCGTTTGCTATAAGAAGTGCGTTTGTTGGCGTACTTGGGCGATTGGCAAGACAAACGATCTCCAATGAAATGTTTGTCGTGGAGCAGCCAGTTCACAGCAAGCCAAGATAAGTTGCTTGTTGCGACACAAGTGTTCGCGCAACAGAGTTGCTCATCTGAGCAGAATCCGATCTGGTAGGATTTCGACAACTTCAAACCCTACCCATATCCTACCAGTCGACCAGGAACAGGCTACCATTCGGTGCCGCCCCAGATGACTGATGACCGACACGAATACATTTCACCTAACAATTGAATCCACTAATATCGGACACATTCTCTAAGCTGAATCTCGGGGCAGCATCATGAAAACAGGTCAGTACCCATCCATCTTGCGCAGAACGTTGCGACGCGCATTGTTAACCGGCACCTTGGCCGCCATGACTCAGTTTGCATCCGCGGATTCAGAATTCGCAGCTACGTGGGGTCCAAATATTGGCACTACCGCACCACGCCTGGAGGCGATTGATCAGGACGGTAACCACCAATCTCTGGACACGCTAAAGAAATCCAACGGTTTGCTCTTCGTCTTCAATCGATCTGTCGACTGGTGACCCTTCTGCATTCGTCAGTTCGTGAAACTGAATGACATCAAAGACCAGTTCGAAGCCATCGGCGTAGGTGTCGTTGGCATGACCTATGACAAGCCGGAGATCATCCAGGCATTCCATGAGAAATGGAAGATAGAGTATCCCGTGCTACGCGATGTGGATCGTCAACACGTAGAAGCGTGGGGTATCCGCAACCAGGAGTATGGTCCAGGAACCTTTGCCTACGGCGTTCCGCTACCCGGCGTCGTGCTACTTTCACCTGAAGGTAAAATTCTCGCCAAATGGGCTGAACGGGGATATCGATCGCGTGCAGACTGGTCATCCGTCCTGGACGAAGTCCGAACCGTCGTGGGTGGCGATTAGCCACCCTCACCCTATAGAGTCTACTTATGAGCAAAACTCGGAGCATCATCTGCTGGGTGGGCATCATCATTCTCGGTCTTGCCCATGGCCTACTGGAAGACCTGCTGTTCATCTCCATTCTGGTCCCCTACATGCCACCCAGCTGGGATCTGACCGGCGATCTATTCTTCATCTTCACTGTGCCACTTGCACAGCTCATGGCATTTGGCATTAGCGGCACAATTGGCTGGTTTTTACTGGATTTACGCCATACGCCGCGACTGATTACCTTCTGGGCATTGTGGAGCCTCGCGCGCACCGCATTTCTATCCGCGGTCTATAACCCTATTCAGGACATCTTGATCTACTTATCGTGGATCGCGTTGTGGTGCGTGTTATACGGGGTGCTCGCCCATTTGGTCGGAAATCGACAACGGCAAGCAAGCGCGAGTTAGAGAACCGGCTGCAACGGCAATGTTCGGTTGCACGGACCCAGACATCGTCCCGGACACTCGTATTTCTACGCCGCCCCCCAGCGCAAGCCTCAGGGGGAAAGATTGAACGCTACCCGCTAGAAACCGCCTTGTACGGTGATTTACATGTGCACACTAGCTGGTCTGCAGAAGCCTATGCAGGGGGGAATCGACTCGGACCGAAAACCGCTTATAGATTCGCCCGAGGAGAAGACGTGGAGATTCAGAACGGCCTGGTCACAGAAAGCCCTGCGCGTCATAGATATAGGCCTTTCGCCGTATAGCGATAAACACTCCAAAGCGTACAATCCCTGAAACGCGCAACGAGGGATTGGGGCATAGCGGCACTTCACACATTTCTACTCGAACACCCGGTGGGACTGCTTTTCCTCGTCGTAGGCATCGGCTACCTGCTCGGCAAAATCCACATTGGTAGCTTTGATCTGGGTCCAGTCACCGGTGTCCTGTTCGCAGGCCTAGTATTCGGCTACTACGGTTACGAAATGTCACCCACTGTGCAGACGATGGGGTTTGTGCTATTCATTTTTTCCGTGGGTCTACAGGCGGGTCCGCGCTTCTTCAGTGTGCTTAAGACGGATGGATTGCGCTATCTGGCGCTGGCCATCGTCATAGGCGGCACCGGCTTCGCCCTTGCTTACAGCCTCGCCAAGGCCATGGGATTCGAACTGGGTGCAGCAGCAGGTCTTCTCGCGGGCGGTATGACAAGTTCTCCAACGTTAGCCGCTGCGCAGGAGGCACTACGCACGGGCCAAGTTGCGTTACCATCAGGCATCAGCTCAGACCAGGTCATTACTAACGTCAGTACCGCCTATGCCATCACCTACATCTTCGGCCTTGTCGGCCTGATCATGATCATCCGCTTCTTGCCAAAACTTGCCGGCGTTGATTTCAAAGCCGAGGCTGCGGAACTGGCAAAAGAGCAAACGGGAGGTGTGGAAGACGCGGTCAAGACTTTGCCGGATATTGTGGTACGAGCCTACCGGGTCACCGAGTCGGAATTCACGGGGATACCCGTCAAGGAACTCTATGCGCGATTTCCAGGTCTTGGCGCCTTGAGCAACCTGCGCCGTAACGGCGAATTCCTCGAGATCACGGATGACACCACAGCACAGGTTGGCGACGAGGTCGCCTTAGTGGGATTCTTACACCATCTTCTGACAATCGCGCCATCTATCGGACCAGAGTTACAAGATGCCGAATTGTTGGGGGACACGATCGAATCCTGTCGTATCCTCGTCATGCGCTCGAAGGTAAAGAAGTTGGAAATAGAGCCGCACACGCTCAGCGATCGCTATGGCTGTTTTCTGGCAAGCGTCGAACGTCTGGGCATAGAAGTACCTTTGAGCATGGACATGCGGTTTGAGGCGGGAGACGTTCTACACTTGACAGGGCACCGCGCAGCACTCGACCGACTCGGCACTGACATCGGCCATATCGAACGTGAGGTCGACCAGACAGACCTCGTTACTTTCGGATTAGGCATTGCGGCTGGCACCTTCGTAGGCGGTCTCGCCATATCGATAGGCGGTGTGTCAGTCGGCTTCGGCTCTGCGGGCGGACTGCTCGCCGCGGGACTTACCATCGGCTATCTACGCGCTATCCGCCCAACGTTCGGACGCGTACCCAGTGCAGCACGCTGGGTTTTCATGGAACTTGGGCTACTGGTATTCATGTGTGGGGTGGGGCTCAAGGCCGGATCAGGTATTCTGGAAACGCTCGCCGTTTCTGGACCGGCATTGCTGGGTGCAGGCGCGCTGGTCACCTCCATTCCTGTACTTGTCGGCTACGCGTTTGGTCGCTGGATCCTACGCATCCATCCTGTGTTGCTCCTCGGCGCGATCACCGGCTCAATGACCAGCGGCGCGGCACTGAGCATCGTTAATCGCGAAGCCGGCAATACGTTGCCAGCGCTTGGCTATACCGGCGCCTACGCATTCGCCAACGTGATTCTGACTGTGGCAGGGAGTCTGATTCTGCTGCTTTAACTAACATGGCAGTACGCTTACTGCAAAGGTCAACTCGAAGAACAATAGTAGCGAGCTGTCCCACGTGATACAGGGCAACGACGCATGCAAGTGAACATATAGCAAATCTTAGAATGCAGTCTGGGGCTACTCGTGTTTTTTGTGCTGGGATTCGAATTGCTGCTGGGACGGCTCATCATCGCCATTGTTCTTCTTACCTTCTCGGGTACAGCGGTTGCGATGCTATAGTGATATGGAAAGCATAAACTTGACATACCTCCTGTGGGCGGCGGGTATTGGAGCGTTGAGCGCGCTCTCACTGCCCATGGGTTCAGCGGTTGGACTGGCGTTCCGTTTTCGACCGTTGACCTTAGCCCTGCTCGCAGCGTTCGGCGCCGGCGCGCTGATTGCCGCACTCTCCGTTGAACTGGTCGCGCCGAATGTAGCTGCCTTGCAACATGGCGGCGACGCAAGCCATGGCGACCCACACCTGAATTTTACGGCACTGATCGTCGGCGCCAGTCTAGGCGGCATAATCTTCGTCGTCCTTGATCAAGCGGTGAACGCACACGGCGGGTTCCTGCGTAAGACTGCATCCACGCTGGCCTACTTTCGTACGCAGAAGCGAGCGCGCGCCGAGCAACTCATCAGAGAAGCTGCCGAAGTGCCGTTCTTGAATGACGTGCCGCCACATGACGTCCACCGGCTGGTAAAAATGGTCCGCCCGGTCACCTTCACCCAGGGCGAGGTGATATTTGAGCAAGGCACTACCGCAGATGCCCTCCTCTATATCCGCGCCGGATCTGCAGATATTGCTGATGGCCACCAAAATATCACGGCGGTATCAGAGAAAACTCTGCTCGGGGTGCTCGAACTGCTCACAGGTGCTGCTCATCCTGTCACGGCAGTAGCAAACGAAACGGTTGAATGCCTGCGGATTTCGAAAGAAGTATTCGAAACCTTGCGCAAGGAATCACCCAGGTTTGATGAGGCATGTCGTAAGGTCGCCACTGAACACCTGGAGTTCTTAAAGGCATACCACGCCCGCGAGACCATGCATGCACAAGAGTGGGCACAAGCGGCTATCGATTCTCTGCAAGTCGGTACGGAACCGCCCACGACAATCGAGCTTCTGCGTGCTAGGGAAGAACATCGAGGCGCACCACTGGCCGTATGGCTGGGTATCTTGCTGGATGGCATTCCCGAGAGCCTGGTGATCGGTTTTGGCTTCCTCACCATGCTCAGCGCCAAGCTGGCAGCCCAAGGCAATGTGGCAATAAGCGAGGTCATTCCCTACACGCTTGTGGCCGGGTTGTTCCTGTCCAACTTCCCCGAGGCGCTGTCCAGCTCGGCCAACATGCGCTACCAGAACTGGAGCAAGTTGACGATTTTCAACCTCTGGTTTTCCCTCATGGTCATCACCGCATTGGGTGCCGGACTAGGCTATGTGATCGGCGGGACACTACCGCATGCCTGGTTGATTCTGGCCGAAGGCTTAGCCGCAGGGGCAATGCTCACGATGATTGCATCCACTATGATCCCCGAGGCCGTGCACTCTGGAAATCCATCCGCCGTCGGGCTCGGCACGCTTGCGGGATTCCTGAGCGCGATTGCCTTCAAACTGCTGGAGTAGGCGGCCTCCGAGTATGGGACGAAAGGCCGATTGACCCGAATTTCCGAATTGAGCACCATCGAGCGAAACGCTTTGCTTCACTTCGTCCCATCACCAGGTGAATGGTCGTTAGTCTTTTTCAACGATCCTACGAAGCAAGTGCGAAACCCAAAACCTACTGGAGTTGAATACATGAACCGATTGAGCCGTCATTTGTGCTTGATGATTCCGGCACTCGTCGCATTCTTAGTGCTGTCGCCGCCGAGCTATGGTGAAACGCCCATGGAGGCTTGCTTGATTAAAGCCATGGCGACCGCACGAGACGATACGTCGATCGGTGAGCTCAAGCGACGCTGCGGTGGGCAATCGATTGTTACAATCGACGAGCAGCCTATCAAGAAAGCCAATACGCCCGTCTATGAACTCAGCGCCGCCGACGAGCGATTCAACGCGGAAATGGAACTCGAAGAACGACCCTTTGTCATTACCCCGCACAACCCAAACTACATTCTCTTCACATCGTTCGATGATCCGAACCAGCCGCCGTTCGAAGAAGTCACTGGTGAAATCGAGCCGGTGGAAGATACCGAGATGACCTTCCAGGTCAGTATCAAAGCCCCGTTGTGGCGTAATATCTTAGGCTCCAATATCGACGGCTACATGGGCTACACGGCGAGGTCATGGTGGCAGTTATTCAACGACGACATATCGTCACCGTTCCGCGAGACCAACTACGAACCTGAGCTTTTCATTCGCAACGTCGACAACCACGAGATATTAGGCACCACCGTGACCGGCTGGGCATTAGGCTTCAACCACCAGTCCAACGGTCGTTCTGAGCCGCTGTCGCGCAGCTGGAACCGCATCCTCGGGAGGACAGGAATCGAGATCAACAACGACCTGACAGTGTTGTTGCGCGCCTGGTACCGGATCCCGGAAGACGACGAGGACGACGACAACCCAGGCATGCACAAGTACATGGGTTATGGCGATATTCGCACGATCTGGACGCCCAACCGAAATACGTTCACCGCCATGTTACGCCCCGGCACGGAAAAAACCAGCTACGAGCTGACTTGGAGCTACCCGATCAGTAAAGTTTTCCGTATCTACGCGCAATACTACAAAGGCTACGGGGAAAGCCTGATCGATTATGACTATGAAAATGAGCGCATAGGCATCGGCATCGCTATGAACGACTACTTGATGCGCAATTAGTTGCTACCCACTCACTTTTTCTGATCGAGAGAGTGAGTCAAGCACGCTCGAATCCAGTGGGTCGGTGAAGAAGACCTCTTCAACCCTTCAAAGTGTGTATCCCGGTGCGCCGATATGGCGTTATTACCGATTTGACCCCGCATTGCCGTGCCTTCCACAAATCCCGCCCCTCGTTCGAGCGTGGGCCGGCTCGTGCCCCGGTATGCCGAGACACCAATCCCCTAACGGGGAACACGCAGTTGTGCGATGGCCGATCCCGCCGATTGCGACATAGGATCACCCAACACGGGCAACGAGGCTGCCAACAGAACCATCATTGCCAATCGATTCCGCATAACATGCACGTCCCAGTGACCTTAGAGCCGAATTTCATGCGCCCTAAGGTATTCAATCACTCATTGATGTCACGCCACTTCTCGCAACGGACGCTAAGCCGGAGACAGCGACACCCCACCACAGCGGGGTCACCGGCCAGCTACTTGGAACCGCCTGATGTCTGCAGCTTTTCCATCACTTGATCGATACTGAAGCTTGCCGGCTTCTGGCGCGGCGGAAACTCCTTGAACGTCCCCAGAAACCCAGCCACATAGGTTTGGGCCGGCACCAGGAAAAATACTCGATCGATCATCCAATCGTAGTAAGTATTGGAGGTCACATGCGCCCGCTCGTACGGATCGCGCCGCAAGTTGGTAATCAGTGGGACGCGCAGTGGTGTCCACGGTTCGATCCATGCGCGCAGGGTCGCGAATTCTTTCTGCTCCAGGAAAATGGCCTTCCAATCGTTGTAGCGTAGTGCCGTCAACTCGCCGGTATCCGCAAAGTAGAAGATCTCGTGACGCGGCCCCTCCTCCGCCTCACCGGTCAGATGTGGCAGGAAATTGTATCCGTCCAGATGCACCTTGTAGCTGCGCCCAATGGAGCGCACACCACCCTTTTTCAGACGATCCTTGATATCAGCCGTGCCCGCGGCAGCAACGTACGTGGGCAACCAATCCATATGGTGCATAATCTCGTTGGAGACGCTGCCAGCCTCTATTTTATCGGGCCAGCGGACCATAGAGGGTACCCGCCATCCACCTTCCCAGTTGGTATTCTTCTCACCAAAGAACGGCGAGGCACCGGCATCCGGCCAGGTATTCATATGCGGGCCGTTGTCGGTGGAGTAATGCACGATAGTGTTATCGGCAATTCCAAGTTCGTCGAGCTTGGCAAGCAGTTGACCCACGTGCATGTCGTGCTCGACCATGCCGTCCGCGTATTCGTCCTGCCCCGAAATTCCGCGCAGCTCTTGTTTGACATGAGTTCGAAAGTGCATACGCGTGCCGTTCCACCAGACGTAAAACGGTGTGCCCTGCTTGTGTGCCCGTTCAATGAAGTCCATGGCCGCCGCTAAGGTTTCTTCGTCCACGGTCTCCATGCGTTTCTTGGTCAACGGACCCGTGTCTTCGATTTTTCCATCCGCTGTTGAGCTGATCACGCCTCGCGGACCGTATTGCTCGCGGAAGGCAGGATCTTGGGGATAGTCCTCGTTCTCCGGCTCTTCCTCAGCATTCAGATGGTAGAGATTGCCGAGAAACTCATCAAAGCCATGATTAGTGGGCAGGTGGCTGTCTTTGTCGCCGAGATGGTTCTTGCCGAACTGGCCCGTCACGTAGCCATAGCCTTTGAGCAAACCGGCAATTGTCGGATCTTCTTCCTGCATACCCAGGTCCGCACCCGGCAGTCCAACTTTCGAAAGGCCGGTACGATAAACGCTCTGACCGGTAATGTAGGAGGAACGTCCCGCCGTACAAGACTGCTCACCGTAGTAGTCGGTGAACAGCATGCCCTCGCGGGCTATGCGATCGATATTCGGCGTGCGATATCCCACCAGCCCATGGGTGTAGGCGCTGATGTTGCTCTGGCCGACATCGTCACCCCAGATCACCAGAATGTTGGGTTGGTCCTCAGCAACTGCAGTGCTCGCTACGAGCGCGAGAAGCGTCGCGAAAATTCGCTTTCGTATAAACATTTTACTTATTCATCCGTATGTTCGATTAAAGTTCCATAGGCCGCTGTCGATGACCAAAGTTTTTGCCGCGCAACCCTAAGATTTCGCAGGCGAGGCGATCTTGTAGAAAACTGCGTAAAGCGTCGGCACAAGTACCACGGTCAAAACCGTGCCGAACAGCAGACCGAACATCATCACCAGCGCCATAGAGACCCAGAACGCATCCTGAATCAAAGGCGCGACACCTAAGATGGTGGTGGCCGCTCCAAGCGCGACAGGCCGCACCCGGGACATGCCGGCTGCGACGGTTGCGTCGTAGGGCGCCAAGCCATTCGCCTTGTTAGCGTCTATCTCATCCAGCAAGACGATGGAGTTCTTGATCATCAACCCGATCAGACTCATTGCACCCAGCAATGACATAAAACCGAACGGCGTCTGCGTCGGCAACAGGATCGCAGTAATACCGATAAAGGCAAACGGCACCGTACAGGCTATAACTAACGAAGGCTTAACTGAGTTGAACAGCGCAACGATAATCAGCGTCATGATCAAGAACGCCGGCACCATGCCAGGTATCAGGGAAAGCTGCGCCCCAGTTGTACTGAAATATTCGCCATCCCAGAAAAAGTCGTAGCCAGGAGGCAGTTCGATAGCATTGATCTCGTCTATTACGTCGGCCCTGAGTGCTGGGTATGTGACGCCATCGGGTGAGGCCTGTACGGCGATTTGCCGTCGTCGGTCCCACCGTGTGATGATCGGGTCTTCCCATTCTAATGTGATGCCTTCGGTCACCTGACCTAGTGGGGCACTGTTTACCGCCAGCGTTGGGAGCACCTGGACGAGATCCAGTTGTCCGGCGACACGTTGCCGATCCGCATCGGCATCCCGGGCAATGATGGGCAACATACTGTCACCTTCCCGGTACAGACCGACGGGCGTTCCATCAGTTGCACGAGCAAGCGCCTGCGCTACGTCAGCGCGTGACACAGCGGCCCAACGCGCCTGATCCTGGTCGTACTCCACTACAACTTTCTGTGTGCGTTGCCGCATATCGGTGCGGACCTGCTTGGCGTAGGGACTGGCACGCAATATGTCCATGACCTCGTCACCAAGCCGGCGAAGCGTATTCGGATCAGCTTCGGCGGGACCGCTGATGCGCAACTCAAACGGCCAGGTATCGCCCGGACCCACAGTGTATTTGCGAACGCGCGTCAGAATGTCCGGGTATTGCTCCTTGAGCCAGGGTTCGTATTCGGCGACCAACGGACCAACCTCGTCAAAAGAAGGGGTATTGACGATCAGCTGCGCAAATGAAGAATACGGAAACTCCGGATCAACCGGGAGATAAAAGCGGGGTCCACCCATGCCCATGAAAGCACCAACACTATCCACCCGTGGGTCAGCAGCAAGACGTTCCTCGATAGGTTTTAAATCCTCAGACACCTTCTTCAAGGGCGTACCCTGGGGCGCCCAGAAATCGACGATGAACTGAGCGCGGGTCGAGTCAGGAAAAAACTGCTGCGGCACACCGGTAAACCCGTATCCGGCGAGCACCAGGAAGCCAATCAACGAAGCGATTGTTAAAAAGCGCTTACGAATGGCTGTTTCCAGCAGGCTTCTATAACGACGGAAGAAACCAGTGTCGTATGGGTCACCGCCCTCGTCTTCGCCTTCTGGCAGCTTCAAGAACGCCATACAGTTCATGGGTGTGACGGTCAACGCGATAAGCCAGCTCCACAGAAGCGATATGAAGACGACAATGAACAGCGTGGCCCCATATTCACCAGCACTGTGAGGTGCGACATATACGGGATAGAACGCCATAGCCGCGACTATGGTCGCGCCGAGCAATGCTGTACCCGGCGTGGCTGCGCTGTCGATAGCCGCCTCCTTCGGCGACATGCCCCGTTTCAGGCGAATAATATAGTTGTCAGCCACCACGATGGCATTGTCGACCATCATGCCTAGCGCGACCACCAAGGCACCGAGGGAAACGCGTTGCAGCGCAATATCCATGGACTTCATAACCAGGAAGGTGCCGAGAATGGTCAGAATCAATGCCCAACCGATAACAAGCCCCATGCGCAGACCCATGGAAACCGCCAGGACGATAAACACGATGGCGACCGCTTCGGCCAGATTGATGACAAACCCGCCAATGGCTTCGTCCACGATTTCGGATTGCCACACAAACCTCTCGACCTCGATACCGGCAGGCAACTGTGGCAACAGTTCTTCTAGGCGCTTATCGACCGCTTTACCTGTCTCCAGAACATTACCGCCAGCGACGTTGGCAAGTTGAATCGCAAGCGCTTCTTTACCCTGGTATCGCATCTTCTGGATCGCAGGTTCCAGGTACCCTTCTCTTACGTTGGCAATGTCTTTGATGCGCACGAGTTCAGAACTCCGCACGTCGGCAATGCTGCCCCCACCTGCAGTGCCAACGGGTCTCGTCTCGAAAAGGTCGCGTGAAAACAACTCTGACGATTCAACACCACTTTCGATCATATCGGCCAAAGAACGACGTATGGTCAGCTCGCCAATGTCCTGGGGTGAAGCGAACTCACCGGCGGTTTCTATCCTGAGACGGGTATTGCCCACCTTCAGGTCTCCTGCCCTAACAACCATATTCTGCAGTGCAAGCGTGGCAAGAATGTCCTCTCTGCTGATCTCAAGGGCAGCCATCTGGGCTTCCGAAACTTCTAGGTAGACCACCTTCGGCTGCGCGCCCCAAAGTTCCGAGCGCGCCACTCCAGGCACGCCGTTCAGTTCTTTTCGCAGCGCCTTTGAGTAGTCTTCCAACTCCGCGTAACTGTAGCCATCGCCCGTGATGGCCAGAACGAATCCGAATACAAAACTGAAGTCGTCACCGATGTCCGGGTCGAGAACGCCAGGCGGCAAGTGCGGCCGTGCGTCGTTAATCTTGGCACGCATCTGGTCCCACACCTGAGGTACCTTATCGGCTGTGACGGTTTCCCTAAGGTCCACCTTAATGATCGACAGACCGGCACGAGAAAAAGAGTAGAGGTGATCTAGCTCTGGCAATTCCTGGATAGCCCGCTCAAGTGGGTCGGTGACTTCGAGCTCAACTTCCGCAGGACTTCCGCCCGGGTAGGCTGTGACAATGACGGCCGTCTTGATTGTAAAGTCGGGATCTTCCAGGCGACCCATCGTCGCATAGCTAAAGAGCCCACCAATAACGATCACGGCAACGATAAAATTGACCAGGACATCCTTTTCGAGCGCGAGACGGGTCAGGTTCATTGCGCATCTCCGACGTCTAGATTACGCACGCGCTGGCCTTCAACCAGCGCACTCACCCCCGCAGCCACGATGAGTTCGCCCGGATTCAGCCCACTCGTGATGAGAACACCGGTGGTTGTCAGGTCGCCCGTTTCAACCTCCCGACGGGTAACGATATCGCCTTCAATAATCCAGACGTAACTGTGATCGGTATCGGTTCCGGCAAACAAGGCCGTCGGCGGCACATGCAATCCCGTCTCCACCGTTGCAGGCAGCTGGGCTTGTACTCTTGCCTGGCCCGCCATTCCCGGCAGAATCTCAACACCTTGCGGTTGCCCCATCGTTATGGTGAGCGGATAGGTCCTCGTTGCCTGACTGGCCTCGCTGCCAATCTCGGAGATCACCGCGGTAACCTCAGTACCTGGCAACGCGTCGAAGCTGACACTGATGTCCGTTACGAAGTCCGCGTAACCGATCAAATTTTCCGGGATCGCCAGCGTCATTTCGATATTGGTCTTGTCGACCAGTCTGAGGACCGGCTGCAACGCAATCACCGTCTCAAAATTTTCGACGTAGGTTTCTACAACTTCGCCGTTGAAAGGCGCAACCAAACTTGCATAACTCAGACGGTCTGTAGCGGTCTGCACGGTCGCACGCGCAGACGATACAGCCGCGCGACTTTCGTCACGCACGGCGAGTGCGAGATCTACAGCCCGCTGGCTTGTAGCACCCGCATCTTCCTGCTGGGCATTGTATAAGCGCTGGTAGTCCGCGTCGGCACGACGTGCGGCGGCTTCGGCAGCATCGAGCACCGATTGTGTATTGTTCAGTACCACCTGAAAATCGTTCGGATCGACACGCGCAACGACCGATCCCGCCTGAACCTTATTGCCGACCTTGACCGGCAGTTCCACCAGCGGACCAGATACACGGAACGACATATTGGCTTCCAGAGCTGCGGCGGCTAGACCCGGGAAACTGCTCTCTGATAGACCAGCCGGATCACCAATTTGTAGCGTTTTAACCGGTTTCGGCGGTGCCGGCGGCGGTGCTTCTTGTGAGCAGCTCGCGAGCAACAGCGCGCTCGCCGAGATGATGCTGAGAGCAACCTTTGCACCCGAAGTCAGATAATTAATTGTCATGTCGATTGCCTGCTACTTATTGATTAGTCCGGTGCGCGCCATTTGCCACGATCGCCTTCGGGCACAGGTTCTGCCGCCTCCGGATCGAGCAGACCGCCCCAATTGGTGCGCTCACGCATCGAGTCTTTTGAACCCGTGGAAATGAAATCCTTACCATCGCGAATTTGCCATCCGCCGCCAAGCGCGCGGTAGACCGCAACCAGGTTGCGCGCGACCCTGCCACGCGTGTCGGTCAGAAGCCCTTCCTGGAACAGCAGCGCTTCTTGGGCGAGCAGCACGCGGTTAAAATCTGCTATACCATCACGGTATTGAATACTGGCGAGATCAACGGCGCGACGGGCACTCTCTGCTGCTGCCTGAAGAGACTCAGCTTCTTGCTGACTTTTCACGAATGCAGTCTGTGCATTCTCGACCTCACGTAGCGCATTGAGCACGGTCACTTCATACGCTTCGAGCGCCTGCTGCAAACGTGCGTCATTAGCCCGTACCCGGCTCTTGATTCGACCAAAGTTGAATATGTTCCAACGAACTCCCGCACCAACGAGGCGGCTGGAACTGTCGCTGTCCGTCAGATCACCAAATTCGTCGGCCGTGAAGCCAATCGTGCCAGCCAACGTAAGGGATGGATACAGCTCCGCCTTGGTCACCCCGATCAGCGCGCTTTGGCTGGCGGCCATATACTCCGCCTGGCGAATATCAGGTCGACGGCGCAACAAGTCTGCCGGCATGCCGACCGCAACTGACGTGGGAGTCGCAGGAATTTCAGCCGCCCCGCCGATAAGCTCTCGAACCCCACCCGGGGTCGAGCCGATCAACAGACTGAGGGCGTTTTCAACTTCGCGCAGCGCCGTCTCGAGTCGCGGGATCAGCGCCTCGGTATTTTTAGCTTGTACGGTAGCTTGCACCACATCGAGCTCTGATGTGAGTTCGTTGCGAAAACGAACGCCGGATATATCTTGGCTGCGTTGCTGAACTTGTAGGTTGTTGCGCGCCACTGCCAAACGTTGTTCAAGAGTGCGCAACAGGATGTACGCGGACGCGACCTCGCCAGTGATGGAAACCAGCGCAGCATCGTAGGCCGCCACGCGCCCTGCCAGATTGGAATCGGCTGCTTCGACGATGCGTCGGAAGCGACCCCAAAAATCAAGTTCCCACGCGGCATCAAGTCCGAGCCGATAAGTCGAATACTCCGAATCTACACCAAGCTGTGTCAAGGGTGGTAAGTAGGAAACGGGTTCAGCGTTTTCGCTAAGTTCGATGTTGTCGGCAGACAAACGAACCCCCAATGCTTGCGGGTAGAGCGTGCCGACAGCAAAACCGAGTTGGGCACGGGCTTCATAAACTCGCAGACCCGCGATCTCTAGCGCCTGGTTTTCAGCGTATGCGCGTTCGATCAGCGCTTCTAATGCGGGGTCGCCGAAGCTCTTCCACCATTCCCGCTGATCGCTCGCTGCGGTGTCGATGCTTGCGTCGGCGGTCTCAAGCCAACCTTCCGGCGTAGGCATCTCTGGCTTGCGAAAATTCGGTCCGACCATACAGCCTGAGATGAGCATAGACGCAGCGATTACTACGCACAACGCTAACCTGCGCGAGAAGATCTCGTTCATTAAGGCGGACTCCCGTTTTCGGATTGTCGTCATCTCATTCGGCAGACGCAATGTCCGATTCGCCAAATCGGCAATGACGACCTGCCAGCTGGTGGCCCAATATCCAACACATTTGACCACGTTAACAATCCTAATGCGGTATTCTTTTACTGATAGTGGACCAAAGGCCTACCGGCGCCACAAAATGCTGGCAGCGGGCTAATTGCGTCGACACTGCCGTCGAGCCCTATGCTCTAACTAACGTCTTGCGCACGTCGCCCTTCTAACTAGAAACTAAAAGCAAACGAGGCAAATACATGATCGCCTTCGAGACGATTCTCGACATCAAACTTTCGAAGCCACTTGAAGGTAAAAAAGACATCCCGGCCAAAAAATTCCCTATTCCAATAGACCGCTGGGCCGATACCCGATGCTTCACCTTTAAAACTACCCAGACGCGCTCCCTCTCCACTATCGCCACTTAGTTGTCGAAAGTAGAACCCATTAATGCCGATCGCAAACGAAGCCGAGAGAAACTGATTGAGGACAAAATTGACATGCACCTCATCGCCAGTTTTATAGTTGGTGTCATCGTTCTCTGTGTTGTAGCCGTAGCCAACAACCACAGAATAATCCCGCCCTGATGTTTCGTTGAAATAGGTGATGGCAATGTCAGTTTCAAAGGTCCAAATATTGAGACCAGTATTTGCCAAGTCATCGACTTCGTATCGGCCTACAGGAACAACCAGGTAGTTCGCCCAAAGAAGGTTCCATTCAGCCCAATCCCAATAGAAGTTGGTCGCCAGGGTGAGGTCACCCAGGGATGTCCGATCGTCCTGGACCCCTACTGTCGCAGCCCCTATCTGTGCTCTGGCATCAAAATCCAAATATCCAATGGAAGGTGTAACACCGAAAGCGACCTGGGCACCCAACACTTCGGTTCCAGGTTTATATAGAAACGTAACGCAGTCGTACCACAGCGCTAATTCTCACCGTAAAAGCCAGGTTTATAGTTGCTTAAACCACCTTCACCGGCAAACGCTGCGGGCATACTCAGGCTGAGTAGTGCCGCGAACAACAGAGTAAGCGTCCGGCTCAGCATGGCGCCTGCCTAAGGACTGAATGGCTCGGGGGCCGGAAAGGGAACCGGCGGTTCTTCGCGCAAAGAAGCCTGAAATTTCAAAACTTCATAAGTCACTGCAGGCAGCACCCACGTCAGTTGTTCTGTGCCTGTGGCATAGCCGCCACTTCCACCGTAAAGCCCTCGCAATTCTTTTGGATCTTTCTGCAAATCATGTATCTGCGGAAAATTGAGCTTTGTCGGCGACCCAAACATGCTCTGCTGATCGAAGTAGTGGACTTTGAATTGTCGCCACTTGTACGACTGCATATTGTCGCCGTTATAAGCTGGGAACCCATCTCGAGCCGAAGAACTGGTTTCACCAGTGAACATCGGCATTTGATTGACGCCGTCAATCATGCGGTCGTTGGGAATTTCGTATCCGGCGGAATCCGCAAGGGTCGGCAAAAGGTCTGTGATGTGAACAATTTCATTGCTAATGACACCAGCCTTGATTTCACCAGGCCAGCGAATCAAAAAAGGTGTGCGCAGCGAGCCTTCTAGGGTTGTGAAATAGTTACCTCGCCAGGGACCCGCCGTGCCGGTATATGAAGGCGCTTCTTCCGGTCCATTCTCGGACATCCAGATGACTATGGTGTTGTCACTAATGCCGAACCGTTCAAGCGCATCGAGTATCTGACCGGCGTTAAAGTCAAATTCCGTCATTACGTCGGCCCAATCACCGTTACCGGTCCTACCCGCAAAATCGGGGTGGGGCAGCGGTGGCAGATGAGTCTGAGTGTACGGAATGTAGGCAAAAAACGGTTTCTTTGCTTTGCTGTTGCGCTGCATAAAGCTAATCGCATGCTCATTGATCTCGCGATCAATGGTACGGCGCGTGGTCAGGTCATATTCTTTAACACCCCGCGGCGCTTGACCCCGTTTGGCCGAAACGATTTGCGGCGGTTCGACCACCTCTGGGTCGAAATGAGGCTGTGAGGTGTACATCGCCTCATCCGTGGTATTCGGTATCCCATACCACTCATCAAATCCCTGATCAGTTGGCCAACGCCCTTGTTGCTCGCCAAGATGCCACTTGCCATAGATACCCGTCGCATATCCCGCATCCGCAAACAACTCTGCCATGGTGACTTCCCAGCCCACTAAACCATACGGGAGTCCCCAGACAACCTTGGTGGTGCCTGAACGGATTGGGTGACGGCCGGTCATCAGTGCCGACCGGCTGGGAGTACACTGAGGCTCGACGTTGAAGTTCAACAATCTCATGCCTTCTTCCGCCAGCGCATCCAGCCGCGGCGTTTCAGCACCGCGCAAAATACCGCCGCCATAGACGCCTATTTCACCCCAACCCAAATTGTCCATCACCATCAAAACGACATTTGGCCGTTCTTGCGCTGATACCGTCAGACAAGCAAACGCAATAGCGAGCGTGGCAACGCCATATTTTACAAAGGGTAGCCTCACGTAACCTCCACTTTCAGCCTCTCTCGAACAATCTTGATTTAATCAACTTAGCCATTTAGTTAGAACGAACCCCAGCGATACTGGAAGTCGAACATCATTCCCCAATGCTTGTCGTACTCGGCCTCAAGACGTCCTAAGAAAGGCACTGTAGGAGACTCGATCTTGCCTTCCCCGAAGTCCATATAGTTAAAGTTGAAAGACACACTGCGGTCATTACCCAAGTCGTATTCGAGACCCGCGCCAAAGATCCAGGTTTCGTCTACCCGAAAGAGAAATGTGCGTTCGTCTTTGTCTATCGGCGATTCCGAATAGGACACCCCCAAACCCAGCGTCCAGCGACCGTTCATGGGAATCGAGACACCGGTAGAACCGGCCCAGACATCATCATAATCGGTGTCCTGTTCGAACAAGGTGCCTTCCAGGAAACCAAATTCCGTTAATCTGAAATTCGACCAGCCAATGCGCGCAACGTCCACTGCCCATCCCCAGCCATTATCGAAGTCATGATAGAAGCCTGCCATTGCAATGTCCGGTAGCTCACTTTCTATGTCCACTTCGATGTTCAGCAAACCTGCGGCATCCAGCAGGTCTCGAGTGGTCGTGCTGAGCCTCTTAAATTTGGGATCGCCATCAAGCTCCATATCCACACCGGAACGATAACCGGCTCCAATTCGTGTGGTGTCATTGATCTGATACAACACACTGCCATTGAACGAGACTGATACGCCATCGGCCTCCAGCGTCATCTCGCCATCGGGTTCGCCTATGTTCAGAACGGCGTTCTCGACCTCATAGTTTGCATAATTGATCTGCGCACTTACCCCAACTGACCACTGGTCGTTAATTCTATAGGACAGGGCTGGTACCAGTGCGACGTAAGCCAATGACCATTCTTCAACCAGATAGCGGGTTGGCGAGTTACTGCCATAGTCATCACCAAAACCACCGGGTACCGCGAGGGACAAACCAAAGTGGAACCGGTCGTTCAACGGTTTGACGTAGTAGAACAGCGGGCCGCCATAGGTACCTGTGTCATCATCTTCACTGGACAGACCCAGCCCGGTGACTGCGGTAGCGTCTTCAGTTTCTGTCGCGACAATCGCTAATTGGCCAATGAGTTCCGAGTTGCTCAAGCGGCTCATCCCGGCGGGATTGGTCTGCGCCGTGCGCGCCGTGTTGGCCTTGGCATTGAGTCCTGTCAAACCGGGCCACGGCCCGTTGCCTGCGAAGACGACCACAGGCGCACCCAGCAGAACACACAGCAGTAGAATTCGATTTTTCATAAGCCGTACTCTATCTAGTGATCCAGCCCGCAACGTTAATTTACTCGGGATTCTTGTGGTATGAGACCTTCGACCAACAACTCGCGACGGTTCAACCTGCTACACTCCGTCGAGCAATATGTTCAAGAAACTAGCTAAACTGAGTCGGTGCAGGTTGGAGCGACTTCGTGCCGCCAGGTGAAATCAAAAATACAAAGGTCGCTTGCGTCGAATGCGACCTGCTTGTGGATGTACCGCCGCTCGAGGTTCGCCAGCGCTCGCTCTGTCCACGCTGCGGGCACGTCCTGAGCTACGGCAATTTGGAGCGTGCGCGCCATGCGTTACCCTACGGCATCTGTGCGGCAGTGATGCTGCCGTTGTCCTTACTATTCCCTTTCATGTCTTTTGCGCGTTCCGGCATCGAAAATGAAGTGAATCTGGTGCAAACCGCCTGGACCCTGTACCTGGATGGCAGCGTGTTCTTATCCGGCCTGATCTTCAGCTTCATCATCACGCTGCCGGCGTGCGTTGTCGCAGCCATTCTGCTCATATCATTCGCGCTCAACCTCAATCGTAACCTGCCGCTGCTGCGGCCGGCTGCACGTTTCATATTCAGCGTCAGCAACTGGAGCATGGTCGAGGTGTTTATCATCGGTGTGTTGGTCAGCCTGGTCAAAATCGCCCATATGGCATCCGTCGAGCTCGGGCTGTCGCTATGGACATACCTCGCATTTGCCATTTTTACCGTCGCCGCCCTGGCCAAGCTCGACAAACTCGTCGTGTGGCAGCAGATGGAGAAGCTCGCCACATGATTGCCGTCGAATCTGCTGCCGCCTCCGGCCTGACAAGCTGCCACACGTGCTACCAGCTTGTCTCCACGCAATCACACCGCTGTCCGCGCTGTCACAGCAGCGTGCACGCCCGTATCTCCAACAGCGTGCAACGCACGATGGCATTGGTCGCAACCGCCGCCCTTTTGTACATCCCCGCCATGACGTTACCGATCATGCGGACCGTGAGTTTAGGCACGCCGATGGACAGCACCGTGGTCGGCGGGGTCGTCGTACTCTGGCATATGGGGTCCTACCCCATTGCCGCGATCATCTTTGTTGCCAGCGTGTTCGTGCCGGTCGGCAAACTCATCGCCTTAACGGTGCTGTGCTGGTTCGTAACATACGGCAAAGGCGTGACACCGCAACAGCAGACCGTGCTGTACCGGATCACTGAACTTGTCGGCAAGTGGTCGATGATCGACGTATTTGTCGTCTCCATTCTTGTTGCGCTGATCAAGCTTGGCGATGTGCTGTCGTTCTATCCGGGCGTAGCCGCATTAACCTTTGCCTGCGTGGTGATTATTACTATGGTGGCGGCCGAACTTTTCGATCCCAGGTTGATTTGGGACAAGGCAGCACAACATGAGTGAAGTTGATCCCACGGCTGCCACCGTCGAAGACAAACCACCTCGCATCCAGGCCATATGGATATTGCCCTTACTGGTCCTCGTTGTGGGCATTTACGTGGTCGTCCAGGCTTACTTCGAGCAGGGCCCGACGATCACCGTCCGGTTTGAAACCGCAGCAGGTTTGCAGGCTGGAAAAACCCAGCTAAAAGCACTAAATGTGGAAATTGGCTTGGTGGAGGAGATCAGCCTGGCCGACAATCTGAGCCACGTGTTGGTCACGGCTAAACTCAATCCCGGCACGGAAAGCTTGCTGCGCGAAGATACCCAGATCTGGGTAGAACGCCCCCGCGTTGGCGCCGGCGGTATTTCCGGCTTAGGCACGCTGTTATCTGGTGCCTACGTGGAGTTGTCCCCCGGAACTGGCACTACAGGCCAAAGAGAGTTCCTGGGGCTAGAGCAGGTACCCGCGACCGCACCTGGTGTTCCGGGCGTACGTATCGCTCTCTACAGTGATCGCTCCAATTCGGTCAGTCCCGGAGACCCGGTCCTTTATCGTGGTTTCAAAGTCGGCAAAGTGGAAACGACGGAATTTGACCTCGAATCGTCGCAAATGCGCTACACGGCATTCGTCGATGCGCCCTACGACCAACTGGTCACTCAGGGCACGCGCTTCTGGAACGCCAGTGGTCTGAATCTCGAAGCAGACGCCAGCGGCATACGCCTGCAGGCAGGTTCGCTGACCTCACTGATCGCCGGGGGTGTCTCCTTTGACGTGCCTGATATCGCAGAGATAGGTGTCCCAGTGGAAGACGGCACTTCGTTTCGTTTGTACCCAGACCAGCGCAGTTCCGAGACCAACCCTTACCGCTTTGGTCGGCTGCTGGTGGCCGAATTCGAACAGTCCCTGCGCGGTCTCGATGCCGGCGCACCCATAGAATATCGGGGTATTCGAGTCGGCACGGTGGAACGCATCATCACCAGCCAGATAGGCGAAATGCACGGGGCTGGCACCGCTATCCCTGTTGTCCTGAGGGCCGAGCCGGGACGGTTTGGGCTCGGTGATACGGCGGACGCGCTGCAGCAACTAGACGAAAACCTTGCTTTCATGGTCGCCAATGGGTTGCGCGCGACCGTCCAGACCGGCAATTTGCTGACGGGCAGCCTATACATATCACTGGACCACTATCCGGATGCTGAGCCAGCCTTGATAGGGAAATACGACGCTTACCCGACATTGCCGACGATTTCGAGTGGCCTGGAGCGCCTGGAGCGGCAAGTCGCGACGCTGCTCGACAAAATAAATGCACTGCCTTTGGGTGACACGGTGGAAGAGCTGAACGCCACTATCGCCCGGGCCCGCACGCTGCTGGCCTCGGTCGACAAGATCGTCAACGACGAGGCGACCAAGGCACTACCAGCACGCCTCGAAGCCACGCTCGTAGAGCTTGAACGCGCGGCGGCATCTTTCGCCGAAGGCTCGGAACTGTACGGCGGCGCTAATGAAACTTTGACTGAGCTTTCGCAGACCCTGGCCAGCGTACGAGCGCTGGCGCAAAAGCTCGAAGATAGACCGAACACACTTATTTTTTCAACGCCCCAGAATCCTGATCCGGAGCCGGGCATGGGGTCGCAATGAAATACGTTACTTTGATTTTAGTTTCGCTCTTTGCAGGCTGCGCTGGTTCGCCGTCACCTGAGCAACATTTGTATTTTCTCAGCGCGGATATTCAACCTGGTGTGATTAACGAAGAGATGACTATCGGTATCGGAGTCGTCGACGTGGCGCCCTATCTGCAACGCAGTGAAATCATGCTGCAGATTGGCCCGCAAGAACTACGTCCTGCGCGTTACCACCAATGGGCTGAACCATTGCAGGCAAGTGTGCGGCGCTACCTGCGCGACCGGCTGTCAACGGATCTCGCCACCGCCGTGGACACTAATCGTCAGTTCCGTGACAACTGGCAGATGCAGATCGACATAACGGTAGACAAGTTACACGGCGATCTGGACGGCCAGGTACTGCTCGACGCCCACTATCTGATTCACGGCATAGCTGATCCAACCCTGAAAAAGCGCAACCGAGTACGGATAACAGGCAATCAGATCGGCAGCGGGTACGCGGCGCTGGTTGATGCTGAAGAGGCATTACTGGACAGCCTGGCCAGACAGATCGCGAAGGATGTGGAGTCGCTCTGAGTAACTCCCGTCCTTTTAGCGACCCAGGACTTCGACCAGCGGTTCGCCAACAGCGCCGGCTGGCGGCGCTATCTTCAGAATAGCCGACAACGTCGGCGCAACATCCACCGTATCTATGCGACGAAAAACCTTTTTAGGCCTACCCATGCCAGCCCCTGCAAATACAACCGGCACATAAGTATCGTAGCGCCAGGGCGAGCCGTGCGTGGCCGCCACGGTGAGGCCGTCAAAATCGTTGATGAACCAATTTGGTTTAAACACAATGTACACATCGCCGGAGCGACGCCGATTGAAGTTGCGCTTCACGGCATTGAATACAGGCGTATCCGGTACTGCATCGCGTCTAAGTGCAGAGCTGCTTATAGCAACCTGCACCCCCGCAAAATCCGTGACTGCCTTGGCGACTGCTGCCTCAACCTCTGCCTGATCCAGGCCGTTAGCGGCGATAACTGCACGGTTCAGGTAAATATAGGGATGTGAGTAGCGTTCGATCAGCTCTTCGGTAACTCCGAACGCTTCCTGCAAAGACTTGATGGCCCCCTCGGTGTTCCATGAATCGGGGTGAACGTATCCACCATCGATACCCATCTCAAGTCCATACCCCGGCGCTTCCGGGGAGCCGTGATCCGCCGACAAAACGATCAGCGTGCGTTGCAGGCCCACATGTTCATCAACAAATGCAAAAAGATCTCCCAGCGCGCGATCCAGACGCAGTAGGTTGTCCTCCGCCTCCAGACTCGACGGCCCGAATACGTGGCCGACGTAATCCGTCGATGACAGGCTTACGCTCAAATAGTCAGGCACATCATCGGAGCCCAGGCCTTCTGCAGTCAACAAGCGCTTGGCAAACTCGATGGTCATCTGATCACCCGCCGGACTCACGGTCAGCAGGGTCGTAAAGTACTTGCTGTCGAGGGTGCCATACGGATGTGGGAACGTCCGCCCAAAACCCGCCAGATCTGTCTCCCATGGCCGGTTGTCGAGCTTGCCGAACAGATAGCTCGACGTATTGTTCAACAAACCCCAGGATTGGCCAGAGTAGGGTTTAGCTGGCTCAGCTTGATTGAAGTCAATGACCCACTGCGGATAATTGTCGTAGTAATAGGAACTGGTAACAAACTCACCCCGGGCTTTGGAGAACCAGAACGCTTTGCCCGCATGTCCTGCCATGGTTACTGCACCGCGGTCCTTGACAGACACGCCAAAAATTTTGCCGCGCCCGGCGGTATGCAGAGCGAGCTGATCGCTAAAGGTATTGACGAGTATCGCTCTTGGCGAGCGACCCTCACTACGTGCGGCCCGTTGGGTGGGGTCAATTTCCGTGCTGGCATCGACATCGCCGCCAGCCGTCAATAAACGATAACGCGCATCCTCGATATTGTACGTCGTTCTACCAGCCTCACGGTCAAACCACAGATTGGCGATCATGCCATGTTGCGCGGGGTCGGCGCCGGTCGCAAGCGTCGCGTGCCCGACCACGGTTTCATTGTTCGCGTGAGCATGATGCGCATCGGCAAACACGATACCGCGCTCCCACAAATAGCGGAATCCGCCCTTAGCGAACTGGTCCATATGTCGCGCGGGCAAGTCGCCGCGCAGTTGATCGACGGTTATCTGCAAAACAAGGCGAGGGGGCTGGGCACTGTATGCAGCAGCCCACATCACCAGTAGCATCGCGCCTGTTACGTATCGAAACTTATTCATTCTCGGAGATCCCTATCCGTGTTATCGACTGGCACCCGCTGAGAAGCTAACGAGATAGACGGCGCGCCACCATTGGACCAAAGACCGACCTTCGATTCAGAATGGTTTGTTTAGCCCAAAGTCCAATTCCGGTTACGCGAAGCAATAGATAGCCTTAACAGGCAATTTTTACCCAGAGCAATCGTGCCCAAAATCCTCCGACTACACTTAATATGTCTGTACCGGCTTACAACGATCACCGCAGCCATCTTCTGCCAAACGGTGCAAGCAGCTGAATATATTCGCAATGAGTCGCCGCAACCCGCGACCGCGAAAGACTTGACGGTTTCCATCGATCACGCGTTCACCGAGCGGCCGCTTTCGGAGCGTTTCCTGCTTTCCAACGTCAAGGATTACCTGGCCGATCAGCCTGGCTTCTGGTCCGAAGCCAAAGTAAATTTCGAGCTGCGCAGCTACCTATTCCGACGACGCAATTCCTCCATATACAAGCCCGAAGCTTACGTCATTGGTGGCCGCTCGTCGTTCGAATCCGGATGGTGGCACAACTTCGGCGTTGGCCTTGCCTACTACAATTCCACGGAACTCAACGCCGATGATCCTGGTACCGGCTTGCTCGGGCCGGATCAGCACGACATTAACGTCTGGGGCGAAGCCAACCTGCGCTACCGGTTTACCGGCACACCGCTCGAAGGCTCTGTTTTGAAACTGGGCCGGCAAACGCTGAATCTGCCTTTCATCAACAAACACGATATCCGCCAGGTACCGGCATCCCACGAGGCCTATACTCTCAGCCGGGTTGATACAGGTAACTTACGCTACATTGTGGGTCACATCACGGAATTCAAAGACTACGACAACGACAAGTTCGTCGACATGGCGGATGCGGCAGGCGCGACGGGCGAGGATGAAGGCGTGTCCATCGTCGGCGCACGCCGCAAGTTTACCAACGGCACCACTATCGGCGCGGCGACTTACTATGGCTGGGATACCTTCAATACCTTCTTCACCGAAGGTACCTATCACGCCGATCTCAGCGAAAAAATCGACATGCGCCTGTCGGTCCAATTCACCGACCAACGCAGCGTCGGTGACGAGTTAATCGGCGATTTCGACTCACATCAAGTCGCCGGCAAAGCATCATTTGGTTGGCGCGGCGCCATGATCACCTTCGGCGGCTCCGTGGTCGACGACAATGCAGGCATCATGAAACCATGGGGCGGCAGCCCTTCATATCTGTCGATCCAACGCCTGGACTTTGACCGCGCAGGGGAGAAATCGGCCCTGCTTGGATTTTCCTACAACACGGCCTATTTTTCTTCGCTGGGTTTGAGCAGCTATGTCAACATCGCGCACGGCTGGGATGCTGAAGACCCTCTCACTGGCGTGTCTCTGCCGGATCGTACGGAATACGACCTCACGGTGGATTACAAACCGCCGCAAGGCTTCTTAGAGGGTTTGTGGATTCGCGCCCGTTTCAACTACATCGACACCGATGGCGACAGCGACGAAGTGCACGACTTCCGCTTGATCATCAACTACACGTTGCCGTTCATCTAGCCCGCTAGTGATCCGCCGTCGCGAAACGCACCGCATCGAGCAGCGCAAATCCGTCGATGGGTTTGGAGAAGAAGCCTACCGCCCCGCTGTTTTTGGCGACCGCACGTAGCGTTCGCTCGTTCGCGGCGTGCTGTGGCAGATGCAGCACAATGACCGCAGCACCCTCCTTGTCTTGCCCGAGCTGGGCCAGGGCATTTATCGGGTCCACCTCGCAATGGTCAGTATCTATGATGACCAGGTCCTGTTCGCCAAGCGTACAACTTGCCAGCATGGGCGCGACTGATGCAAAGGTGGTCACCTCAAAACCTTCCACGGTCAGCAATCGCTGCAATCCAACACTGGTAGATTCATCGGCATCGACCAAATAAATCATCGCGACCTCGGCACATTAGGAAATCAATCATACATATCGAGAATTCCAGTATGAATTGGACCTAAGGCCACTGCGTTATTGTGTCAACGGCAATGAAACAAAAAACGTAGTGCCGACGTCCCGGTTGTTTTCGAACCAGATCTGCCCCTTGTGTTGCGCAACAATTTGCCCGCATACCATCAGGCCGACCCCGAGCCCGCCATGCCGGGTAGTAAAGAAAGGTTCGAAAAGGCTGGCGCTTCTCGCGTCTTCGATCCCCGTGCCCTGATCTTGCACGGCTATGACGATGGAGCGATCCGCCAGTTTGGTGGATACTGTCAGCCTTTGTCGCTCAGGCCCTAAACCTGCGGAAGCCTGCAATGCGTTGCTTGCCAGGTTAAGCAGGACTTGTTGCAAACTCACTTCCCCGCCATGAATCTCAGGCAAATCAGCGGCCAATTCGAGCACGAGCCGGGTTTTGTGAGCGTTCATCTCACCCTGCAAAAGCTGCAGGGTCATGGTCACCAGTTCGTTGATGTCGAGCTGCGTAAACTCCAACTGTTCATTGCTGTAAAGCTTGCGCAGATTAACAACCACTTCACGTCCACGCTTACTGTCACCGGCGATATCATCGAGTATTTCGTGCAACAGTGATAGGTCGGGTTGCGCGTGATCAAGGGTCAATTGACCCGCCTGCGCATTGCTCAGGATCGCAGCGAGTGGTTGGGAGATTTCATGCGTTACGGAGCTCGACAGAGCGCCAATCATGGCGATGCGCGACAGTCGGGTAAGCTCTTCACGCTGCCGATCCCGTTCGGCTTCGAGTTGCAGCCGATCTGTGACGTCGCGCATGGTCAGGATCAACCAGTCTTGTTCGCCACCACTAAGCCTACCGACGTTGACTTCACCAGAAAACATAGCACCATCACTACGCGACGCCTGCACAGGCAGAGGTTTTGACGGCACCTTCCGACGCACATCGGACAACATCCGATCTACGTTCTCGCGCCCTTCCAGAGGAACGAGTTCGCAGACTTGCAGCCCGAGCATCGATTTTTCCGTACGGCCAAACAGAGCTTCACACTGTGCATTGGCAAACTTGATTGTATTGTCTTCCGCCACCAAAAACGTGGCATCCGGTGCTGCGTGTAACACAGCCTGAAAGCGCTTCTGCTCCACCCTGAGCGCGGATCTAGATACCATATCCCGCAGCACCACCCCGAAATGTGCGGCAAATACCGCACCCATACCCTCCAGTTGCTCAGTAAAAGCATGCGTACTGACACTATTTTCCAGATAGAGGTATCCAAGCACATCACCCTTGTTTTTGATCACCAGGATCAACAGCGCGCGCGGCAATTGTCGTCCAGGCGCACCAGACCCGGCACGTATACCCAGCCGTTGAACCATGTTGGACTCATCAATGCGAATGTTTTCTCCGCTATGACGCACCAACTGAAGCGCTTCATCGATAAAGATGCCGGCTGCAGACGCGGCCTGAGTGGCATCGAACCAGATTTCCGCCAGGCCACCCGTGACACAGGACAAAACCAATACTGCGGGGCTGTGTTGCTCAATTTGCAAAACGACTTTATCGGCGCCCATGTTCTCCATGGACAACTTCATCAACGAAATCAGCATTTCCCTCGCTGATGCGGGCCGTTCGACGGTTTTGGATGCTTCCGAAAAAGCAGCGAGGTCAAGTTTGTAATTTAGATCCAGTACCGGCCCTTCACCCCGCTCCGGCAGGATCTTGTCGTAAGTGCCGTAGAGATGATCCCGTTTTGCAGTTGCACCCCAATCTTCGTAGGCGCGAAGAGCCCGACGCAGATAATCCGCCGCCTGGTCCGGCTGCTGCACACCCAGATGGCAGCCGCCGGCGAGTTCACAAGCCAACGCCAGATACTGTATATGCTGGCTGCTTAGTGCAGCGTCGATTGCTAGATCGAATTGCTCCAACGCACGATCGGTGTTTCCCAGCACACGTTGCTGTTCCGCCGTGACCAGATGATACAAGTGCGCGAAGTTCATGGGCGCAGATTCTGACCGGGCAAACAACTGTCGTCGATTGTCTTCGACCGTGCGCAGCAGCGCCCGCTTATCCGTACCGCTCTTTTCTACGGCGATACGTAAACGCGCAAGTGAGGTATAAAACGGCATCAACGCCGCAATCGTCCAGCCGGAGGGTACCCAATAAGCTTCCACGTCCGCCAGCGCGCGCTCCAATCGTGGCACAGACGCACTAAAGAGATAGCAGAGCACCAGCTTGTTGAAATATAAGTGAAAAACAGCGGCGCGATTACCCGCGTCCAGATCCCGCTGCATATCAACCTTTTCACTGTAATATGCACCGTCGAAATGCCACGGTTCACGATTGGCACTGGCCAGATTGTGGACTGTCTGTTGCCATACGGCCAACATGCTCGCAAACGCATGCTGACCAGCCGTATTTATCCCCTCGCTGTAAGCCTCCATGGTTTTTGCGACTCTAGCGAGATCCGAACCTGCCAGGTATTCATGCACGCCAATGAACATGCCGGCGACTGACGCGAACAACGGGTCCCCCTCTTCTAGCGCCATCTGATGACTCTGTACCATTGGGGCTACGGTTTCTCTAAGGGAACTGTGCCAACATTCTATGGACCATCGGTAGATCACGCTGATCTTAGCTCCATTTGTCTGCGTGGGGTCACGTTCGGAGTACCTAAGTGACGCCCGCCCAACCGCCGCTGCACGCTCCATGCGGCGCCTGCGCAGCAAGACCAGACCATACGCCACTAGCAGGAACGCCGTTTGCGGGCTACGCCCTTCGCGCAATGTCAGACGCAGTGCAACCATAACCATCTGAGACATCTGCTCGATAGCAACGATGTACAAAGGCGCGATCAAGCTGGCCATGATGCGCATCGCCGCCAAATGGCCCGGGTTGGTCATAGGAGGCAGCGCTGCCAGTCGATCCAGCACTGCTTGTTCCTCGCCCACAAGCCCGATACTCAGAAGTTCAGCTTCCAGCGACGCAATTTCATCGTCCAGGTGCTCATCGTCCGACTCAGGAATCTGCACATGCAGGCCGGCCAGAACATCAAAAGCCTGCCTCACAGCCTGCAGCAATTGCCCTTCGGCCACCGCGGTATGAATTGCTATTTCATGAGCCGGCAGCGTATCCATCAGGCCATCGGCATGCTGCAGGAGTTCCTCGACAAACTTCGAAGCTTCGTCGCTGTGGCCGGTTAAATACGCAGCTTCGGCCACCTTGAGCAGCGTTCTGCGCGCACGCTCCGGATCTGCTTGCCAAAGCGCCTCGCGCTGCGCTGGGCCTGCTGCCACTCCAGGCGGCGACAGCCAGTCCAAGCACGATATGGCAAAACTCCAGGCCGCATCATGTGCACCCGACAGCTTAATATGTTCGACCGCGAGAAGATTTAGTTCAGCAAACTCTGCACGCTTTGTCGTGTCGGTCAGAAATGCAACGCCACAGTTGGCATGTTCCAGCAATACCAGCATCTTATCGCTTTCTTCCATCACCTCCGTCGTCTGCAACAAGCGCTCACCTATCAGAAATCGCGCCTGTTCAATCTCCGCTCTAGACAATTCAGCTAACACAGCTTCACGAACCCGGTCATGGGTAAAGCGAAAACCGCCGGAAGTCCTGACCAGAAACTTTTTCCTGACACACGATTGCAATCGTTCTACCAGTCGCGCCACTTCCAGACTCACTACCAAGCTTAGTGGCTCAAGATTGAAACCAAACCCCAACAGAGCGCCATACGTTAGCACTTCGGTGACAGACGCCTCAATTTCCTGGACTTGTGAGACCAACTCATCTGCCACATCAACACTCACCGGCATCAGGCCAATCTCTTCTGCATCCCATCGCCAGCCACAATCCGACTCATAGCGCAGAAAACCCTGATCGAACATTCTGTGTAACAAGACAGATACAGCCAACGGATTACCCAGGGTTTTGTCATAGACCAGATCGCCAAGCTCAGCCAGGTCTTGCTGGGTGGTGCCGAGCGTGGCTTGTAACAGCTGCGCAACTTCTGCCAGGCCTAGCGGCGAGACAGAGACCTCAGCGTTGCAGTCAAGAGCACGTGCTGCTGCCAACAATCCATTTACGGGGCGATCGATCGCGACCGAATCGTTGCGGTAACTGCCTACCAGCAGTAGTGATTTCGCCGACTTATCGCTGATGATCGCTTCAAGTAACTGCAGGCTATGAGAATCAGCCCACTGCAAATCATCCATGAAAAGTACAACAGGCAAACGATTACAAAACACGCCGATAAATTTTTTGAAAAGATAGCTGAACCGGTGCCGGAATAGTACGGGCTCTGTGAACGACTGAGGTGCTTCAGACCCCAACACAGTCTGTAGTGCAGGTATGACCTGGCCGATGACGCGACTCTGAGCACCGAGTGCTGCGGACAGGTCACTCCGCCACGAAGACAATTCATTGTCGTCCAAAGCCAACAGACGCTCCGCAACCGAGTCAAACGCGGCAAACAAAGCAGAACCCGGAATGCCCTGCTGCTCAAGCGTGTATTTGCCACGAACCAGCCAGCCTCCGGCGGCATCCACCTGCGCGGCCAAAGTCTCTACGAAGGCAGTTTTCCCTACACCAGCCGGGCCACTCACAACCACTGCGGCGACCTCGCCACCCGCACGCGCCCGCTCAAACGCCGCCAGCAGTCTCGCCCGTTCCTGCCGGTGGCCCACATATCTGAGTTTGGTCGGCAAGGTCGACAAGCCATCTGCAACGTCTAAGGCAAACGCGTCGGCGCTTTCGCGGCCGGCAATAATCGCCGCACACTGGCGTAAATCACGCAAAACGCCATCGCTAGATTGGTAGCGTTCTTCTGGACCCTTGGCAAGCAATCTAGCAACAATCTGGTTCAGCGGTCCTCTGACTCCGTCATCCGTGTCATAGACGTCGACTGAGGGTTGAGTGAGATGACTGTGAATTAGGCCCAATGCATTGGCAGCAATAAAAGGCGGCCTGCCGGACAATATCTTGTGAAAAGTCGCGCCGAGGCTATAAAGGTCGGCACGAAAATCAATAGGCGCATCTAAGCGCCCGGTTTGTTCCGGTGCAACATAGGCCAGCTCACCCATCGAGGCAGTCGACGAAAAGTACGCTTGACCTGGATCCTGGCCGAAAAGAAAAGACATACCGAAATCGCTGAGCTTAATTTGCTTGCCTTCGGCATCGATCAGAATGTGCGCTGGGTTTATAGAGGCATGAACAACCCTCTGTGAGTGAAGGTAAACAATCGCTTCCACAAGCTGCAACATCAAGGGCATCGCTTGAGATAGCGGCATGCCCGTCGCGGGCAAAACATCCACAAGGCTGAGATCGGAAAAATCTTCGACGGCGAGTACCGGGCCTTCGAGCGTTTCCAGGCATTCAAGAGATTTTACAATGCATGGGTGATGGAGGTTCTGGCCAAGTGCAAATTCCTGACGCAATGACGCCACCGCACGCTTATCGGCGGGGCCAGCGGTACCCTTTAATATGACCCGGGCGTTATCCGATTCTCTGCGCGCACGGGTATACGTTGACGGCCTACCGTCCAGCACGCTCGCAGGTGCGAAACCAGGGGGCAGCGATGGATGTCGCTGGTTAACCGGTGGAGACGCCTGCACTGTCGCCCAAGCCTCTCCCCGAGCTGCTCGGCAGGGGATACGATGCGATTAATGCATCTGCTGGATCAATTCCCGCTAACACACAAACTCGCGACAACTCGGCGACCGAACGTACGCCCATTTTTTGGAACATCCTTGCGCGATGCACTTTGACGGTTTTTTCCGTAATGCCGAGTTCGCTCGCAATGTTCTTATTAAGACGACCAGTAATCACCTGGCGCAGAACTTCTTCTTCTCTGCAGGTCAAGCTCTCGACGTTCTTTCTCACACGCTCGATGGTGTAGGTCAGGTGTCGAGTACCCAGGTCGATTTCCAGAGCATTGTCGATCGCCGCAATGAGTTCTATTTTGTCCACCGGCTTTTCAAGAAAATTCAGTGCGCCCGCTTTTAACGCCAGCACGGAACTCGCGATATCGCCGCGCGCCGAAATAAAGACAATCGGTGGGTGCACGCGCGGCAGTGCGCGCTGAACGTCGAGGCCTGACACATCGCCAATCTGCAAATCCATGACAATGCAGCATCCACCTTCGGCTGCGAAACTAGCAGGACCTGCGCGCAAAAATTCTTCGCCTGATGAAAACGGTCGTGTTTCGTAACCAGACAATCTCAGTAACCGACCATAAGCCTTGAGAATCGATGTTTCATCATCAACTACAAGAACAGTCCCTTGCATAGCGATAGCCCCCTCTTCAACACTTACATAACAACATCTAACGCTCGCAAAGGGAACCGTGCAGATTATTTAGCCGGGCGTCAGTTGCGGGCTGGCGTATATTCCTCAATATCCTGCAGGCGTTTCAACGCAGCTTGCGCCTTAAGCGTGGCGTAGCTTATGTTAGACGCCGATAGACTCGAGCCTTCCTGGAACGGATAGCCCGGTATCGTGGCCAGAAATTCTTTCACTTTCTGTTGAATGGGCACAAAGATCCACATGGTGTTCTCGGCATACCATCGTAAATACATCTCTGATTCCTGAGCCGCTTTTTCGTAAGGGTCCGCTTTTAGATTGATCACCAGGGGCCAGGCTGGTGTGGTTCTTATCGCCGTGTTGATAGAGCCTTTCTGGAGGGCAAAATGCGCTTTCCAGTCGTTCCAGCGCACCGCGTTCAACTCACCGGTGGCGCCAAAGTAGAATATGCTGTCGCGAGGACCAGCATCCACATCGCCACGGAAATAGGGTGAGAAATCCGCGCCATCGAGGTGTACTTTCCAACGTTTACCATTGGCACGATAACCTTGCTTCAATTTCTCAACCACGTCGGGCACACCGGCAGCCGCCAGCATTGTCGGTAGCCAATCTTCGTGGGACATGATGTCACCAACCACAGATCCAGGCTTTATGGTCCCAGGCCAACGGGCAACCGCCGGTACGCGGAAGCCGCCCTCCCACGTTGTACCTTTTTCCCCATGGAACGGCGTCGTACCGCCGTCAGGCCATGAAACAGTCTCCGCCCCATTGTCGGTGCTGTAAATGACAATCGTATTGTCAGCGATACCCAGTTCATCAAGTTTATTGAGCAACTGGCCAACGTGGCCATCATGCTCAACCATGCCGTCAGGGTACAAACCAATGCCCGTCTTGCCCTCAGACTCCGACTTGAGGTGGGTCCAGACGTGCATACGCGTGCTGTTAAACCACAAGAAGAAAGGTTTTTCTTCGCTGTCAGCCCGCTCCATGAAGTCGAGGCCGGCGGCAAGGAATTCCTCGTCGGCGGTTTCCATACGTTTCTTGGTCATAGGGCCGGTATCTTCAATACGGCCGTCGGCAGTGGACTTAATCACACCTCGGGGGCCGAAGCGTTTTTTGAATTCGGGATCCTGCGGATAGTAGTAACTTTCCGGTTCCTCTTCGGCATTCAGATGGTAGAGATTGCCAAAAAACTCATCGAACCCATGGCTGGTAGGCAAGTGTTTGTCCTGGTCGCCCAGGTGATTTTTGCCCATTTGAGCGGTGGTGTAGCCCTGTTCTTTCAACAGGTCGGCAACCGTGGGCGACCAGTCTGGAATGCCATGGTCCGAACCCGGCATGCCAATCGTCAGTAGACCCGTGCGAAATGGGTGCTGTCCCAGAACGAAAGAGGCACGACCCGCTGTACAGCTATTCTGCGCATAGTAGTGAGTAAATATCGCGCCTTCGTCGGCAATACGGTCGATATTCGGCGTCTCATATCCCATGATGCCGTGGGTGTAGGCACTGACATTGTGCACACCAATGTCATCCCCCCAAATGACCAGGATATTGGGTTTGTCCGCAGCAGTTGCGGCTCCGGCAAAGAACACAAGAATCAAGCCAACGCATTGTCTGAGTAGCACGCGATTTTCTCCTCTCCATATGTGGGTCCGATTTTAGTGCAATGAAAGCCGGATTCTATTAGACCATCGGCTTACAGCGCGAGATCTAATAACGGCCGCGACTATGTGGACCCCGAAGACGTTGCGCGGTATTGCGCTCGATGTGTTCGGCACGCAAACACCCGACGATACAACCCAAGACTTGCGGGTTCGCACAGGGCTTGGCCAAACACACGTACCATAAGTTTGCCGCCGCTCAATCCCGCAAGCTGGAGTCGCGGCCAGATTTCCTATTCAAGGAACCAGGTGAAGTTTATCGAGGCGTAGCGTGGCGTCAGCCTGGAGTACGAAACGCTCCTCACCGAATCAGCGCTTGCCGCCCGATCTATCAGCGGACACGGCTGACGTGATGGCAGAACTCGGCTTTAATATCGAAGAGGCGAGTTCGGTCATCAATCATGCCGAAGCTGTTCGCGCGGACTTGTTTGCAGCCCTGTGGGGTAATGACTGAGCCTGCGATGCTGATCTAGGGTCAGTCGCGCCAGGAAAGAAGTCCTCATACGTGTTGATTTTTGCATGTAGCATTCGGCGTCATCGCACAATACGTTGTTAGCGTGATGGTTTCTGCTAAGTATTTCGTCACTGGGCGTCGTTAAGGATGGTCAGCGCGAGACGGCTGTCGGACAGGGCCAGCGAAGCATCTTGGTCTTTTGCGACCTGGATGCTGGTTTGTAGTTTTTCCTCTGCCGTTTCTCGGTCTCCGCAGTGCTGATGATACATCCCCTCTGCTAAAAACGTGGGGGCCTTTATAGATGAGTATGCCTCTGCCCACTGATGAGATTTTTCGAGCAGTTTTCTCAGCTTTCTCCTGGAGGCCAAGCGACCTCTGGTGTCGCGCTGTGCGACACCTTGGTGCTGTTTGATATAAGCCTGCACCAGCATTGGATAACACATTGTCCAGCGTGGGCGCATACCGATGAATGAACAGCGATCAACGAATTTCACGCCCTTCTCGAGGTTTACCACCGCATCGTCAATCTGCCCGATGTTCAGATAGCATTCCCCAGCCACCATAGCAAAACGGGCGGATAGAGCATCACTAGCCGCTTTAATGATCAGTGGCGAATTTGTTTCGTTTGGAAAGACAGTTTTGCGAGTGACGTGGAAATTGTGGACTACCACCAAGGTGCATCATGCTCAAAAACGTACATCCCGGTGAAATTCTACTTGAGGAATTCCTCAAGGAATTTGGAATCAGCCAGAATCGGTTAGGTCGAGAGATTGGCATGTCGCCGAGAGCGATAAACGAAATAGTGCATGGAAAACGCTCGATCACTGCCAACTCTGCATTGCGTCTCGCGAAATACTTCGGCACTTCACCAGAGTTCTGGTTGAATCTGCAGACGAGCTATGACCTCGAAGAGGCCGGTAAGAAAGTGGACCTCGGCAACGTCAGGGAATTCGACGCCGCTTGATACTTAGGCCAAGGAGGTCTCCGCAATCAGATGGAAACCATGTGCCCGGTACAGACCCAGGGAATTTTCGTCGGGACGGCAGGATTTAACGCGTTCATCAAACCTTATGATAGAATCATGAAAATTCATGATTATTCAGGAAAACCATGGCTACCGTAAAAGTGAGCTCCCAGGTCGAAGAGCGCACCTGGGAGGACCTCAAGGCGCTGGCGGCTGAATCACAACAAAGCATATCGGGTGTCTTGACCGAAGCAATCGATGAATATGTGCAGCGTAGGCGAGTCCGTCCCAAGGTCAGATCGGCGCTGGCAAAGTCTGTTGATGCCAACCGCAAGTTGGGAGACCTGCTTGCCAAGTGAGGGGCAAACGCTGCCTGGTTACGTCGCATTCCTTACGCTTGAAGAGGTGCTGGAAATTCACAGCACGCTCTTGCACGAGTTTGGCGGGCCTCCTGGTGTTCGAGATCTGGGACTCTTGGAGAGCGCCTTGTTTCGACCCCGCACCGGGTACTATGCAGACCTCATAGAAATGGCAGCAGCGCTCTTCGAGTCCCTGTTAATGAACCATCCATTTGTGGATGGGAACAAGCGCGTCGCGTTCTTCGCGGTCGATGTCTTCCTGCGAATCAACGGCTTCCATATCGCAGTGGATGCAGACGACGGACACCGAAAGATCATCAAAATTATCGAGGAAGGTAATCATGTGAAGGCGTCACTGGAAACGTTCCTCCAAGAACACACAGTAGAAAGCTAGACCAAACCAACAAACCAACCCGTAAACCATGTCACCGGCATCAGGTGTAACCCATGTAACCGGTATGCACCGAGGAATTTTTGGTCGGGACGGCAGGATTTATCTGGCAACCACGTTGGCGCCGAGCCTCGGCTGCGATCACCCTCCGCAGGAGGGTACTTGACCCCCAGGGCGGTGAAGACAACAGCTGTCAATCACTCACACGAAATACGGACCCCAACTTCCAATTATCATATCTTCGACGAAGTTATCGATTTCCGATAACGTAGATACATGATCGAATCGTTCGGGAACCGGTTGGCAAAACTCTTTTCTATGACAAAAGCAGTCGAGCAACTAGGGCGTTCCCGCAAAAACTACGCCGCGAGGAAACAATCTTCTGCCTAACGTTAGGGCTACAAAGGCTCCACGATTTGCTTATCGAAGGCATAGATCACAGTACGAAAATCTACCGAGCAGAAGAATCTTTCCACTGGCCCAAGGCGGTCGTAGTCGAGGACTGGTTAATCAATCTGAGCGCATCCCGCACTTGTTCTGATAAAATCCCTAAGTTGATCATAAACGGGAGTGGAGTGTGGCCGCGGCACCTCCGATCACTGCACAAGTCTATAGTTTCGATAACTTCAATCTCGACCTGGGATCGTTCTCACTGCGCTCAGGCGAGCAGGAAGTCAGCCTGGAACCGCAGGCTATGTCATTGCTTGCCTATCTTGTGCAGCATGCGAATTCGGTTGTCAGCCGCGATGAACTACTCGATGAACTCTGGGGTCACCGCTACGTCAGTGAGTCCGCCGTGGCCACCCAGATCAAAGCGCTGCGTAAAGCCCTCGGTGACGACGGGCGCAATCAGCGGATCATAAAGACAATCCATGGTCGTGGTTACCGCTTTGTTGCAGCGGTAGAAAACGTCCAAGTTGCACCGCAAGCCACGCCCAGCGCGATCAACAATCGGAGTAGCAATTTAGGCTACGAAAGAACAAAACTAATCGGTCGTGACACCGACCTTAAACGTTGTATCGAAACGTTGTGTAATTACCGTCTGGTCTCACTATTGGGTATTGGCGGCGCTGGCAAAACCCGCCTCGCCAAAGCCGTGGGTCGGACCATACAACCTGACTTTCCCGCTGGGGTATGGTTTGTAGACCTTGTACCGGTGCGCGACGCGCCAGGAATAGACACAGCCATCGCTTTGGCTATGGGTATCAGCGTAGAGAAAGGTGAGGCACGAAGCCAGATCGCTCAGGCAGTGCGAGACAGCCCCGTACTGTTCATTCTAGACAATTGCGAGCACATTGAAGACGAAGTTGCTGCTGCACTGGACTACCTGTTGGAGCACACGCAGGAACCCAAGTTTCTGGTAACCAGCCGTGATCCAATTGATCTCGCCGACGAGCTACGCTTTTTCGTTGCGTCTTTGCCCGTCTACACAGACGATGGCATAGCACCGGCGGTTGAGCTGTTCATGCTGACGGCAGAAAGGTACGGAATACAGCAAGAAGATCTAGACACCGAGCAGATTCAACAGATCTGCGAGGATCTCGACGGCTTGCCGTTGGCCATAGAACTCGCTGCTGCCCAGCTAAAACAGCTCTCCATGGACGAACTTATCGAACGCCTCGACAGGCGTTTTGAACTGCTAGCCGGGCGCCAACGCGAAGGCAGCCACCGACAAGACAGTCTAATGCAGGTGGTAGAAAACACCTGGCAACTCCTTGATGCAGAAGAACAGCAGTTACTTGGTCAACTCGCGGCATTCCCCGGCCAATTCACTGTTAATGATATCGAAGGGGTTTTTGCCGGAGAATTGCCCAACGGCACCTCCTTCGCTATGTCGCGGCTGGTGGAGCTATCCCTCCTGAGTCGCACCTCGCGCAGCGGCGGCTGGTGGCGTTTGCTGGAAACCGTGCGCCTGTTTGTGCTGGAAAAACTGAGTGATCAAATTCGCGAACAGAACCAGCAACGTCATGCCGAGTGGGTCATTCAGCGACTTGGACACTATCCCGAAGACCAACTCTACAGCTTCGCACAGGCACGCTGGAGCGCGGACCATTACTCGGACCTGATCGCGGCTGAACTCTATTTCGATTCGGTCGGTCGCAGCAGCGATGCATTGGAGGTGTGCTGCGGAACAGGTTTGATGATTCAACTCGATGACGGAGCACGCGCAAATGCAAAGCTGCAACGCATCGACCATTATTTGATAGACACAACAGAGATACTGCCCCTGGCGAAGCTACACGGCATCGCAGCATTGTGCGCGCAAGTCACGCGCAATCCCCAGCGTCTTGCTGCTGAAGCTGAGATCTATCTCGAGCTCGCTCGACAGGTCGATGACGATAGGCGTCTTGCCGGTGCACTGACACTTTCGTCGCTCACCCATAACTTCAGCAACCCAGAACTCGCCCAACAGCAGCTGAGCGAAGCCATTCAGATTGCCGAAGATACAGGCCAACGCGATCTCGTGTCTGCCTATCAGATCTGGGCAGACGCTTTGTCCGGCAGATTTGATGCTGCAATCTCACACGCAGAACCAATTGCCAATCGCCTATTGGACCCCGAGCGCCCGCTTGACAATTCAGGCTACAACGCCACCTGTTCAATGATCGCCTGCCTCATTTTCAAAGACCCAGAGCAGGCACTGATATGGACAAATCGCATCCTCGAGCGCCCAGAAGCGCATAGTCTTTGGAGTGCGACACTGCTGTACGCAAGCGTGTTTGCAACCACAGGCGATGAGCAGATGGCCATTCAATTGATGCACGATGTCGAAGAACGTCTGCAGCGCGCAGGGCGTAGCCCCTGGCCAGACCTGCTGGTGCCGGTGATTTTGCTCGCGAGTTACCGCGGCGAGACAGATCTGGCAGCGACGTGGTACAGCGCAATCAGGGCATCTGGAAAACCCCAACAGATGTTTCACGGCATTGCCGTTTATAGGCAACTTCGCGACCGGCTTACACCCGTGGAGGGGGATATCATATCCCTGGAAGCTGCTGGCTCAGCCGCCCTAAAGTGGAGCCGAACCATTAGCTGATTCGTTTGCGCGTCTCACTTGAAGTGCGCACCGACCAGATGCAGAACTTGAAGTCCAGAGGTATCTCTTTGCGTGATTTGAGCCTCAGACCATCTGACCTCCCTAGGTCGAGCGTCTTGACTTCATACAGGTGATTAGCGCCTCTCCGGAAGGGGGCGGCCTGCTCCAGGAAAGTGCAGTCGAGGCCGACGACATTGCGTTGCCATCGGGGTGGCACCTGCGATTGGAGCCAGTCGCAGAACGCACTGTTATCGACCTGCCTAATCCAACTCAAGCCTGGTTTTTCCCAAATGGTTCGAGTTTTCAGGGTCCGCTTACCCAGTTTCTCTGACCAGCGAATGCCATCGTCACCGCCCCG
>Ga0315336_1001713_pt1 | contig 39144 bp, 29 predicted proteins | sample ASW5metaG_FD_204512 | JGI IMG/M metagenome (GOLD analysis project Ga0315336, IMG submission 204512) | Ammonia-oxidizing marine archaeal communities from Monterey Bay, California, United States - ASW #5 | ecosystem: Environmental > Aquatic > Marine > Intertidal zone | place: USA: California... | reverse complement strand
AGAACCTTTTTATCCCAAGATGACCTCCCTCCCGCAATATTCGAGCATTCATTTTTTCTCGATGTTCGCGAAAATGTTCGAGTTGATCGGTATTCTTTTCGTTCATGTGCGTTGTACGTGTACTGACGGATAATCTCGCGAGTGTTGTCACGAATATTTTTGGAGAGGGGCCATATTGCAAAACACGATAGATAAAGCCGTTCTCAGAAACGAGATTCGAAGATTCAGATCATCTCTTTCTGAAGAAGATTGGGCTAGACGCTCGTCATCAATTTGCGCGCACCTCCTCAATTCTGAAATACTAAAAACGGCTAACTGGGTTCATGTATTCTGGCCGATTCACAAAAATCGAGAAGTCGACTTGCGGCCACTTATTCGAGATCTACAAAAATCAGGAAAGCGTATCGTGCTACCGGTGGTCGACGGCTCGAATCTCACTCACCGCTTGTTTACCGGAGAACACAATTTGCTGCCTGGAATATTTGGCCAAAAGGAACCCCAAAACGAGGAAGTGGTGTTGAGTAGCTCTATAGATGTTGTCATTGTTCCGGCTTTAGCTCTGGACAAGACTGGCAACCGGCTTGGATATGGAGGTGGTTTCTACGACCGCTTTTTGGCTCACTCGAATGCCATTTTCATATCACCCGTATTTTCGGAACAGATAGTTGAGTCATTATCTCCGGCTGAGCACGACATTGCGATGGATTTTATCGTATCTGAACTTGGTATCATTGATATTTCAAAAGTGTAACCTCGTATCTTAACCAGCGTACTAGATCACACGACGATCGGATCATGAGCGAGAAAAGACATCGCTTTTCTCGTTTTTTAGCCAGATCGAATCCAAAAGCATGAGCACCAGAACACGCACAACGACGCAGACGAGGGAAGATTCTTTCCTTTACGAAGACGAAGCACTCGATCTTGAGGCGCTCTCGGATGACGAACTGGAGGCACTTCTTTTTGAAGAGGAGACCAAAAAGCCAAAAGGCATGTTCAATCTGCCGACGCTTACGGGACTCTCACTCATTCTGGTCGGAATCGCCTATATCTTCCAGCAAATGGGGCTTTGGACCGCAGGCATTGACCTGACTGTCCTCATGCAAATGCTGCCATGGTTAGCAGGGATCGTGATCATCCTTCTGGGATTTGGCGTTCTCTCTTGGAGACCCGGAAAGAATCGAAAACGTCAGAAAGCAGAAAAAAAACTTGCCAAATCGCAACTTAAAGCGGAGAAGGCTCGTGCTAAGTCATCAGGTTCCAGGAGCACCAAGAGTACAAGGCGCTCTCGGAAACGGGATGGAAAGAGATTGGTGAAATCACCTGACAAGAAATTGGCAGGAGTTGCCTCAGGCATCGCTGACTACTTTGGCGTAGATCCAACTCTAACCAGAATTGCTTTTGTCATCGGAACAATAGCTTCAGGAGGAGGACCATTTCTCCTCGCATACATAATTCTCGCATTCGTAATGCCAAGCGAGGAGAAAAAAGCGCTGAAGCCGAGCGCATCGGAACGCATCACAATAATCAGAGACAGTTAATCCACGGAACCGATGAGTGCACGAAAATTAAGAAAAACACCTCACGACAAAATGGTCGCTGGAGTATGCGGAGGAATTGCCGATTATTTCGGAATTGACGCGACTCTGGTAAGAGTTGGGTATGTGGTCTTGAGTGTCCTCTCGACAGGATTTCCAGGATTGCTCGTTTATATCATCCTCGCATTTGTGATGCCGGATAACTAGGATGCCGATCAATTTGGCATCCGCCCCCAGACCGAAGTCTACGACCACTTTTTAGATTTTCGTCCCGGCCGAAGTAATCATCAGGCTGTCTGGACGCAAGTAGGCTCCGATCATTTGATTCACCTTGGTGAGCTTCAATTCTCTTAGCTCCCGCGTATGATCGTCCACCATTTCTTTGGGATAGCCCCGTTCAAGATTCGTCAGAAGACGCGATGCCAACCCAGACGTTGTCGCAAGCTGAACCTGATACGAGCCAATCATGGTCTGCTTTCTTTCTTCTAGCTCAGCCTCTGAGACTCCTCCTTCAGTGAATTTCAGTATCTCTGCCTGCGTGGCTTGAATTCCCTTTTCCAGATTCTCCTGACTCAGGGTGACAGAAGTGGTCCAAGAGCCCCCATGAAGCGAGCTCATTCCAGAGAGGGAGGATCGTATTCCATATGTGAGGCCATCTCGATCACGAATCGTACTCATTAAACGGGAAGAAAAGTTGCCACCGAGTACAAATACAGCGATCCACAGCGAGAGATAATCCGAATCGATTGACGTGATATCGAGCGAATGTCCGAAAAGGACATCTAGGTTGTTCCGGTCTGCAATGTGTACGTGCTCCCTCCCTGCTACCGGATTCTCAAGTCCGAACTCGTGATGATCCGCGGATTCGGTCCGAGGTGTCAGGTCCAAGCGATCAGACCAATTTTGCGCGTGACTTTCAGCTGCCGACATATTCACGTCACCGACCAAGACAGTGTGTCCGTTCGAGAAAAAGGTATTTCCTCGGAAGTAGGTCGAGACCGTTTCCAGTGTGGTTGATGACACCGCTTCCAGGAGCTCATCGAACTGGTGATGATACCCCGGATGACTCGTTGAATACAGCTGTCTGGAAAGGGCCGCTCGCGCTACACTGGATGTGCTCTGTTTTCGTCTCTCAATTCCGGCCTGTACGCGCTGCTTGAGCAAGCTGAATTCTCCCTCATCAAACAGAGGCTCACTCAACTGCTCTGCCAGCAGTTCCGTAACCATCTCCAGGTCTTTCTTCAGGCATTTGGCTGAAAAACGAATTCGGGGACCGTCAGACGAAAATGAGATGGATGCTCCTGCATTTTCGAGAAGAGACGCGATCTGGAGCTTTGATTTGGATTGAGTGCCCTTGTCCAACAAACCAATGGCCAAATCCTGCACGATCCCCTGCCCTGCCGCTAGATCAGGATTGGACTGGAAGGATCCTCTAATAGTGACCACGGACTCAATCTCCCACGGAAGGACACTGATCTGCGCTCTAGAACTCTTGCTCTGCTCAATTCGCTCAGAAATTTGGCCCACTTGTTAGACCGCCGAGACAAGTTCTAATTCAGCGAAACGTTCTACACTCGCCAGGACTCTTTCGAATATTTCGTCCACATGCCCTTCGCCCGAGACCTCTACCAGAACCCCTTCGGAGCGGAAGTATTCTTCAACCGGCTGCGTTTCACGACGATATGTTTCAAGGCGAGCTAGAACCGATTCCGGTGCGTCGTCCTTCCGCCGAATGATCAAGTCCGGATCCAAATCTGCCGGTGGCGGATGATAGATCAGATGATAACTCTCTCCCGTAACCCGATTGATCCTCCTGTTAGAGAGCCGATCTACGATCACCTGGTCGGAGACCTTCAAGCTGATAACTGCTTCAAGAGGAGACTTGTATGCGTGCAAGAAATCCTGAAGCCAGGTAGCCTGGGTGGTTGTTCTTGGATATCCATCCAAAATGAACCGGTCAAACATATGATCTGCCATCGACTCGTTCGCAAGATCACGAACCAGTTCATCAGGAACGAGTTGGCCAGCGTGCACGAGCTCTTTAGCTACATTTCCCAGTGCCGTCTCTTCCGCAATAGCCGTCCGAATCAAATTCCCGGTGGAAATTATATCGAGACCGAAGCGATCTTTTAACAACAATGATTGTGTGCCTTTTCCCGCTCCCGGGGGGCCAAACAAGACTAGTCGCATAATTGATTCTGAATGAGCGTTCTAAATGCGTCGGTGAAAACTCAATGGGACCGCGAGTTGGGTACGATCACCAAATATTAAACTATCATTAACAATAACGGGGGACAAGCGAAATTTCGCTGTCTTATCAACGACTTCGCTTGAAAACATCAAAAAGTGACCCCTACCTTTCGCCCACAGCGAAAAATGTGATAGAAATGTCAGTCGACGAAGAAAAACTCCGGTTCATACTTGGTTTTAAGCTCAAGAACTTGAGACTCGCCAGAAAGCTTTCCTTAAAGGATGTTTCTGGCAGAACAGGCGTCAGTATCTCCTATCTATCGGAGATCGAAAAAGGTAAAAAGTACCCGAAAGCCGAGAAGCTTCTTGCCCTGGCAGACTGCTACGACACTTCATATGATGACCTGGTGACCGTCGAAGTACAGGAGAATCTTAATCCCCTCGCAACTTCTCTCGATTCCGGTTTCTTCAGGGAATTTCCGTTTCAGTTATTCGGCCTGCACGCTGAAGACCTCTTTAGCCTTCTGACCAGTTCTCCTGATCAAGCGGGCGCTTTGATTCGGACATTTCTTGAGATCGGGCAGATTTACGACATCAGCGTCGAACATTTCCTGTTTGCTGCCTTGCGGGCCTATCAACAAATGCACAACAACTATTTCGAGGATCTGGAAGAAGCGGTTGAGTCGTTTTCTCAAGCTCCCCCCTGGAATAGTCGCGAGGTCAGTGAACAAGCTCTCCGACGGTTTCTAGAGAAGCAGTTGAATTATGTGATAGACGAGGATCTTCTGACCAACCACGAAGATTTGCACTCCTTCAGATCCGTGTTTATTCCGGGAGCACGACCCCGCCTCTTTGTAAATCGGAAACTGTTATCCGCCCAGAAGGCATTTGTCTACGCCAAGGAGATTGGAACGCATGTCCTTGGAATCCAGACCCGAGCCACAACTTCTTCCTGGATCAAAGTGGAAAGTTTTGAGCAGGTACTCAACAATTATCGAACATCTTATTTCGCAGGCGCCTTGCTTCTTGACAAGCAATCCGTCGTTTCCGGCCTAAGGACAATCTTCAGCAGCGCCGAATGGAATCCAGACTCCATGCTCAAGCTCATGCAGAAGTTCAACGCCACCCCGGAAATGTTCTTCTACCGTATTGGGCAACTGGCTTTCGCAGAGTTTGGCCTGGGAAACCACTATTTCATGAGAATCAGTACCAAAGGAGAGTCACAATCTTTCGACGTTTCCAAGATGCTCAACCACTCATCCCTCGAGCTCCCGAAAGGATTCTCATCGAATGAACACTACTGCCGAAAATGGACTGGTGTTCAACTACTGGAGCACCGATCCAGGCTACGCGATATTGCTCATCCCGACCCACCGGCGAGATCTGGACCGACGGTCTCTGTTCAGCGCTCCACGTTTGTCGACGGTTCTCGACAGTTCTTTACTTTTGCGATGTCACGGACAATGCAGATCGCTCCCGAGGAAGATTCATCAGTCATTTTGGGATTCGAGATGGATGACGCCTTCAAGCAGGCAGTTGCCTTCTGGGATGATGACTCGATCAAAGATGAAAACGTTGGAATCACCTGCGAACGCTGCCATCTGAGTGCTACTGAATGTGATCTACGTGCAGCTGATCCTATTGAAGCTCAAATGGAATCAAGCGTTCGGGTCTATGAAGACGCACTAGACGAACTGGTGGCGCGTTTTTCTGAACCCGAATAGAATAAGCCGAACTGATTCTGTGGTGCATTCATTTCTCAGACTGCAAGCGCGCCAGCTCCTCGAGACTAAAGAATGTTAGTTTTGTAGGGGTCAGAAACCAGCCTCCTTCGCTCGACACACTGAAATCGACAAGATCCATCTTTGCTGCAAAGTGATATATCGCCAGGGTCACTCCATCCATACTGGTCCGAATAAGCTTAGTGGGGTAGCCAATCCATACGGCAGAATCTAGCACTTGAATCGATGTTAGGTCGCTCGACTCAATGGCCCAGGAGTCGAGCATGGTCCCAAATGGATCGAAAAGAAGCATTTGGGAAGTGCCGGCGTCTGCGACCAGAATGAAATCCTCAGCCACCGCAAGCGCGACTGGGTCTACCATTTCTCGGGAGTTATTCGAGACGACTTGACCTGATCGAGGTCTTAAATCGAACGCACGAATGGTCTCGTGAAGACGATCCGTTATCAACACTGAGGCATTGGATCGATCCAGGATGACGAGTTCATTATGATTCGTTTCCGCAATCCGGAAAGGTTCTGATGTACCATATCGTGAACTTGCATCGTCTAATCGAAAGGCGGAAATAATCGGCCGCGATGGCTCGCCCGGACTCAGTTTTGGAAGAAGAAGCGACTCAACGAAGGCTCCTTCTTTTGTGAATCGCTCGATCTTGCCACTTTCGGCATCTGAGACGGAAAAAAAGAGGCCGGAAGATGCGTCAATATCTGTGGGTGCCAAAAACCTTCCCTCGCCCGTGCCTCGAGAGCTGTATTCATGCAATCGTTCACCATTCGCGTTTAGATGAACGATCGTCCCGCGTGACGACTCAATCACGTAGATAGATTCATCTGGTGCCACGGACATGGCCGTCGCCGACCTAAATTCCCGCTTGAGTTCTGTTTCTAGGTATTGAGATCCGACACAGCCACAAATAGACAGAAGCGCAATAACGAGAACGGTGTTTTCAAGCGGTCTTGAAGAATCGCGACAGCACCTGTAATACCATTTACGATTCACGAGATAACCCTTTGTGTCCGATGTCTCGCCGGAAACCGGAGCCCTCAAATGAGATTTGATCGATTGCTGCATACGCCCTATCCAAGGCACCTTGTAAACTCGTATTTCGCGCTGTGACAGCTAATACTCGGCCTCCGGCGGTGATAAGCTCACCACTTTCGCTCCGCTTCGTTCCCGCTTGAAATATCGTGACATCGTTAGATTCCGCTTCACTTATTCCGGAGATGGGTTTCCCCTTTTCATACGCACCAGGATATCCTTGTGAGACCATTACCACACAGGCCGCACTGCCGCTTTTCACTTTGATTGATAGTTCCGAAAGCGTTCCATTTCCTAGCGCCCGAAATACATCTACAGCGTCGGATTCCATCAATGGAAGGACTACTTGAGCCTCGGGATCGCCCAGGCGGCAATTGTATTCCACGACCTTGGGGCCTTCATCAGTGATCATCAATCCAACGTACAAGATTCCAGAATACGGATGCCCCTCCGACGCCATCCCGCGAATCGTCGGCTCAATAATTGTTTTAATTGATTCTGCCATCAGCGTATCAGTCATCAAAGGAGCGGGAGCGTAGGCTCCCATACCACCCGTATTGGGCCCAGTATCACCTTCACCTATTCGCTTGTGGTCTTGTGCCGGGGATAGAATTGCATAGCTATTGCCATCCGTCAGAACGAAGAGGCTGGCCTCCTCACCTTCCATAAAAGACTCAATTACCACGGTACTCCCGGCCTCGCCCAGTCCTTCATTTTCCATCATCATGATGAGCGCCTGTTCCGCATCTTCGAGTGTCTCGCAGACCACCGCTCCCTTCCCGGCCGCCAGCCCACTAGCCTTCACGACTATGGGAGCACCTTCTTTTCTGACAAAGCTGAGTGCCGCGTCCAATTGCCCTGACTCGAATGTCTGATAAGAAGCCGTCGGAATGGAATGCCGAACCATGAATTCCTTCGAAAACGCCTTGCTACCTTCGAGGCGAGCGGCAGCGGCTGAAGGCCCGACAACAGGAATGTTTTTATCCCGCAGATAATCGCCTAAACCGTCGACAAGAGGCTGTTCTGGCCCAATGATGACCAACTCGATTGCTTCGTGTGTGACAAAGTCCATGATCGCATCGAACGATTTAGCAGCAAGTGGAACGTTTTTACCCAATTCTGCCGTGCCCCCGTTTCCAGGAGCAATAAAAAGATCAGTTTCAGAATGGCTCTGTTTAAGCGACCAGGCAATTGCGTGCTCGCGGCCGCCACTACCAATAATTAAGATGCGCATGCGTGCAGAAATGAACGTGTAAATCGTTAATAGAACGGGTTGACATCTGGTTGATCAACGCCCAAATAAACATTTTTATATCGAACGTAATTATCCGAATACGTGGTGATAGACTCGATTTCCTTTTCTGTAAGACGCCTTACCACTCGCGCCGGCGAGCCCAAGACTAGCGACTCTTCAGGAATCTGAACCCCGCTCGTGATCAGCGCGCCGGCTCCAACAATACTTCTCGCACCGACGACCGCGTGATCGAGAATGATGGCACCCATGCCCACGAGAACATGGTCCTCAATCGTGCACCCATGAACAATGGCGGAGTGCCCGACCGTAACCGCATTACCGATCGCGGTAGGAGCAGTCTGATTTGTCACGTGTACCACGGCATTGTCCTGGATATTCGACCGTTCTCCGATTCTAATGCGATTTACGTCTCCGCGGACTGTGGCACTGAACCAGACCGATGAATCTCTGCCCAGTTGAACGTCGCCGATGACTGCCGCAGAATCCGCCACGAAATTGGTTTCATCCAATGTCGGATAAACCCCTATGAATTCTCTAATCATGCGTCTGTCGCCCTTTTGTGAAGCTTGGATAACATCAAGAGTGCATCGATGGGCGTCATACCATCTGGGTCTAGAGCGGCAATTGCATCAACAATTTCCTGCGTCCTCGGATCAGGTTCGGCCACAAATAGCGACATTTGAGGACCTGCATATTCAAGATCCGTCATGCGTCGGGGCGAAAGCGTGAGATCGGTCGTCCCAATCTCCAAATCTTGGCGCTCAAGTTCTGTTAGTATCTGACGCGAACGATCGAGAAGATCGCCAGGCAACCCTGCCATTCTTGCCACCTCTATCCCATAAGAGTGATCGGCACCACCGCGCACAAGCTTACGTAGGAAGACGACCTTTCCGTTGTGCTCCTGCACCTGAACTCTAAAATTCCGAACTCTTTCGAGGTGATTCTCTAGTTCATTCAGTTCGTGATAGTGCGTGGCGAAAAGCGTGCGCGCAGCGACACGTTTTTCGCCATGAAGATATTCGACCAACGCCCAAGCGATGGAGAGCCCATCAAACGTGCTCGTTCCACGGCCGACTTCATCCAATAAAATTAGCGATCGTTCCGTCGCATTATTTAGAATGCTTGCCGTTTCATTCATCTCAACGAGGAAAGTGCTTTCGCCGGCGGCCAAGTTATCCGATGCACCTACTCGCGTGAAAATGCGGTCTACAATACCGACTCGCGCCCTTTTTGCCGGAACGAACGACCCGATTTGAGCCAACAACACGATTAGACCCACCTGTCGAAGGACCACACTCTTCCCGGCCATGTTTGGCCCGGTTATAATCATTATCTGCTCCGAATCTCCGCTGAGGCGAACAGAGTTCGGAATAAACGGCTCTCCGAGAGGCAGCGAAGTTTCGACGACAGGATGTCTGCCATCTTCTATCTCCAGATCCAGTCCGGAATGTAGGAGAGGCTTCACATAATTATTGGAAGACGCAACTTCGGCAAAGGTCGACAAGACATCCAATTGGGCAAGCAATCGCGCGTTATGCTGAACCCGTTCGATGTGGGTGGCAATCTCCTCTCTTAGTGCACCAAAAAGCGTTGATTCAAGAGTTAGAAGCTTCTCTTGGGCACCCAGAATCTGTTCCTCGAAGGTCTTCAGTTCCTCCGTTATGTACCGCTCCGCATTGACAAGGGTTTGTTTTCGAATGTAGTCGGGTGGGACCTTATCCTTGTGCGCATTCGTCACCTCCAGATAGTACCCGAACACCTTGTTGTAGCTTATTTTTAGCGAAGTGATGCCAGTTCTAAGTGCCTCTGAACGTTGGAGGTCCGCCAGCCATTGCTTCCCGCCTCTGGCCAGTTCTCGTAGCTCGTCCAACTCAGAAGAGAATCCTTCTCTCATGATGCCGCCGTCCTTGATGGACGTTCCCGGTTCGTCAGCAAGAGCTTCAGAAATAAGTGACACCAGATCATTGCAATTCTCGAACTGTTCGGCAAAACCGGTCAGCGCATCAAGCGACGAACCAGACAACAACTCCACAGCATCCGGCAGATTTTTCAATGCCAGATTCAAACCAGACAGATCTCTGGGTGTCGCCCGTCCCGTGCTTATTCGCACGCCACTCCGCTCTAGGTCACCCACAGATTGTAAATAACTCCTCAACTCGCTACGAATCGTTCTAGAGGAGAAAAAAGCATCGACTGCTTCTTGTCTGCGCTTAATCGAAATCAGATCTCTCAACGGTCTTATTAGCCAACGTCGGATGAGCCGGGCGCCCATCGGGGATTTGGTCTCGTCCAAAATGGAAACGAGCGAACCATCCTTTCCGCCGGTGTGCGTGTTAGCAATCAACTCCAGATTTCGTAGTGTCTGGTAGTCAAGGGGCATGTACTCGGACTCATCAAATGCCTCCAGCCGCCGAATCTGAGGGAGGCTGCCCTTCTGCGTGTCTTGCACATAGTGAAGGAGGGCACCTGCGGCTGTAATTCCGACATCCAAATCCTCGAGTCCAAACCCCTTCAGAGAATGCATCTCGAAATGCTCCAACAAGACTGACTTGGCATATTCATCTCCGAAAACCCACTCTTCAACCGGGGAAATGATCTCAGGTCGAAAACCAAAACCCTCAATCGAATCCCGAAGAGTGCGGAGACTCAGGATTTCTGCCGGACCAATCCCCCTAAGGAATGTCTCCAATTCCGATAGTTCAATTTCCGCGACTCGGAATTCACCGGTTGAAACATCGGCAAAGGAAACGCCGCATTTTACACCTTTCTTTTTTCCTGATCCCGTCTCTGCGATATGGACCGAGGCGATGTAGGTAGATTGCTTCGGATCGAGCAAGAGAGCCCGAACGGAAACGCCCGGGGTCACAACCTCCACAACATCGCGTTTTACTATTTTCTTTCCCTTTGTCGCAGCCTCCAGTTGCTCACAGATCGCGACCCGGTATCCAGCCTTGACCAACTTTGGGAGATATGTATCAAGTGCGTGATAGGGAAAACCCGCGAGGCTTACTTCGGAAGCCGAGCCGTTCGAACGCTTGGCAAGTGTTATTCCCAGAATCGAATGGACTTGCTCCGCATCGTCCTCGAAAGTCTCATAAAAATCACCCATCCGAAACAGCAGAATCGTACCCGGGTGACGATCCTTAACAGCGTAATACTGCCGCATGAGGGGCGTCTGTCCCCTGTTACGGGTACTTTCTGCAGCAGTAGTCATATGAGATTGCAGTTCGCGTTGGGGAATGGAGATCGGAGCTGAAAACGGAAAACAGAGAACCGTATCTTGGTCGATGAACGAAGCTACGCTCCATCCCAGTCAATCAAAAGGTGTTGTGGATAATCGAATGATGAATCCGAATGCAATTTCTCCCCTCATCTCTGCTCACGACCTGAGCGAAATCCTTTCTGACGAAGACGTGGTGGTGTTCGATTGTCGCTTTTCGCTGACTGATCTCGAGTCAGGCCGGCGCGAATATGACCAGGGACATATTCGGGGTGCCCATTATGCTCATCTCGACAACGATCTCTCTGGACCGATTGAAGATGGATCAGCTGGTCGTCACCCCCTTCCCGATCGCGAATCCTTCGCCTCCTTTCTTGCAGATCACGGTGTCAGCAATTCTTCCATGGTTATTTCGTACGACAATTCGGGTGGTGCATTCGCTTCACGCCTCTGGTGGATGATGCATTGGATGGGGCACGAGTCGGCATGTGTACTGAACGGCGGATGGCAAGCCTGGCAGCAGCTTGATATTTCTACAAGCCCGGCTGACTTTCAGAAAAGTCACGAAGGCGTTTCGCCTCCCAGACCCTCTTTTCAGTGGGCGAACAATCCACCTCTCGAAACTGACGCGTCTGAATTACTGTCCGACGAAGTGATTCTGATCGACTCGCGTTCTGCGGAGCGTTATGAGGGTAAAAACGAGCCCATTGATCCGGTGGCAGGCCACATCCCAGGCGCATTCAATCGACCTTGGATGGAGAATTTGGACGACGACCAACATTTTTTGGCAGCCGAGAATCTCAAGAGAAGATTCGAGAGTCTAGGTGATCAGAAAAAGACCCTGGTTTTTTATTGTGGCTCGGGTGTGACAGCCTGTCACAACGCCCTCGCTACTCAGGTGGCAGGCCTGCCCATGCCCAAGTTGTATGCTCCGTCTTGGAGCGGCTGGATTAGTGATCCGACAAGAGCAGTTGAGACCTCGAAATAGATCAGGGATTGTAGGGAAGAGATCTAAAATATTCGAGCAGTCGATATGCCAAATCTGAATCCGGGTTTATCGATTCGCCATGCTGCGTCGAGCCTCATTATGGTAAACAATCCAGATAAAGAAAGACCAAGTTCGTGGTGAGTCCCATCTGATACAGGCACCAGGCCTTGAGAATAGTCGTATTCCTTCACGTCTGCCCAACCGTGAGCACCGTGAACAATCAGGTTCCAGTATTTTTTTATCGCCCAATCCCATCCTATCACCTCGAATGGAACTGTTCTGAAGGAGTGCTCCCACGCTAGAATCGCCCATCTGTCGCCCTCATACGGCGGACTGTCCAGGGTTTTCATACTTCCGAATGTGGTAAAGAGCGAAGCGCCGTCTACAATCCCAAGCTTTTGAACTGGGACGCTACCCGTCGCAAATCCACTGCTCATTCGGACATCTAAAACATTTGGCAGCAGTCTTCGCTTGAACAGGGTATTGAATCGCCAGAACACTCGCGCTTCAGCTCGAAGGTAGTCTCCTTTGTTAGCGATATCTCCGCCTAATCCTTTCTCAAACTCGAGCTCAATCCTCTTCTGAGGACCCATAGGAATGTCCAACCAGTCCGACTGCGTGCGAAACTTCAACCTGACATACTGCAAATCACCTTCTTCTACGGGAAGATTGACCGACTCTGGAACGTCAATTCCCACGAGACTTGTTGTCAGGTTTTGACGGAGCGAAGAGTGTTGTTCGCTCGCATAAGTCAGGTCAACATCAATGTCAGAGTCGAGGATGTCAGTGACATGAAGCACTGCCTTCCATCCCTTATTTCGATTGTAATCGAAATAGTCATTCCTGCCCAGCATCACATCCGCTGAGTTCAGAAATCGATTCTTGACAGGCGATTGGTAGCGTGTCACCGTCTCGTCGGCAAATCGAAACGTCAGGTTATTCCGACTCCCTAGCCTGATTCCGCCAGCATAACTTGTGGCTTTGCGTGCCGATTCATATCCGAGCATCCCTAAAAACGTCAATTTGGACTTTGGCGTCATCTCGGCTCGCACACCCGTTCTTAGTCCCTCAACTCTATTGTACCATAGGTCGGGCGCGAGATTGAGGTGAAGTTTCGACATCCGGCGGCCTAAAACTCCGCTACCGGAAGATCCTCCATTCGATGAACCCTGACCACTATTCGCCTCTGCCTTCACGAATCGCGACAGAACCCCGGTTGGCTCAAACGCTTTTTCCATTGTAAAAGTAGAATCGATCGACGCATAGGCCAACTCTTCCTCGCTCGTGAGCGGCACTCCAACCAGTTCTGGGGGGCGCACTTCAAGGAAGGTGATACTCGAATCGACGACCACGATGTCATCTGAATCGTAAAGCGAATCTGGGAGAGCAATGTTTATTTCAAAATCGGAAAGCTGCGAGAGCTGACGGATACGAAAAACCGGAAACTCAAGTATTCCCGCCACGCCTAGCTTGATATCCATTTCCGATTGCAGATCGATTGGAAGCCAAACTGAGCCGCCAAAAGAAGAAAACTGTTGTCGGTAGTGGACCGTCATCTCCTGCACGGGCGGTGGAAAAAGAAATGATGCTCCCGGCTTCAGATCTGCTGATAGTAGAGCATATTCTCCATCCAGGACTGAGATTTTTCCCACAAAACCCGCCTGCAGTCTATTTTTTGGGGCCACATCGATGATGTATACCTCCGCTTCATCTCGGGCTACTATAGACTCAAGTTTAAATCGATAGTTACTCAGCGCATCCGGATGCGTAACCCCCATAAGGGTATGTCCAGCCACTTCCAGGTCATCATCATATAAGTTCAAGACGAACAGGGCCGCAGGCATAAGGTCGTCGAAGTCTGAATTCTCGGTCCGTTGCTGCCACAATGAGACTTCGCGGACTCCTCTCTCACGATCCCAAAATGCGCGTGTGCTGCTCTCCCATATGGACACAATACCTGTATCATTTTCCATGCGGAAACGGTTGTACGCATTCACAGCGTACGTATCAAGCTTGGTCCTCCAGTTTTGCTTCTCTTCAATCACGCGTCGCATGATCCCAATTGCTGGATCTTCACCGGTAATCGTTATTTCCGGAAGCGAAATCGTCGTTCTATCCAGTTCGATTAACAAGTCCTGGGTAGGCGCCTCGCTCACGGCGACACGTTTCGAGATATAGCCGATATACCGAACTATGAGAACAGATGACTCTCCTGGTACCTGAAGAGAGAAGTGGCCCAGACTATTGGTAATGCTACCTGTGTACGTCCCTTCGATATGAAGTGATGCTCCGGGAAGGCTCTCTCCTGTAAGGGCGTCAGATACGGTCCCACTGACAGTAAGCTGCGCGGCAGATTCGGATGGTGCTACAAATGCTCCTACGAGACAAAAAACTAATACAAACTGTGAGAAGGTCCGCATCGAATAGGTTGTTAGTGAGGTGGTTTAAGTACGCACAGACATGAACTCTTGTTACCTGTCCGACTATCTCAGCTTATGAACAATGACCGAGGCCAGGCCACCCAATACACTTCCGGCAAGGACATCAACCGGGTAGTGAACGCCATGCCAGATTCTTGATGTTGAGACAGACAATGTCCAGATAGTAGCAGGTGCGATAACATACCATGTCGGCTTCTCCATGGACACAAATGATGCGATCATGGCCGAAAGAGCAGCGTGCCCAGATGGCATGGAAGAATAATCACCAAGCGAAGTATCCGCCGAATAATGCCCTTTGGCCACAATACCTGTATTCGATGCGTAAGGGCGCGGCCTTTTGGCGATACGCTTGAAGATTAAGGTCGAGCCGGCCGCGCCCATCCACGCGACAGTGAACCAGGCTGCATCTGCCGAAGAATCATCTGTACTCAATAGAGAAGACGCCCAAAAAACTGGAACGGCCCCGAATATCACGGGCAGCGCTGTTCTGTCTGTAACGTTCATCCAACCCGCCATGAGGGGAGCGTCAAAATCATAAATGGCAGAAAAAAGACCATTCGGGGTTTCTTCTCGTCTGTGCACCTCAATCGACTCGGGGGCACTGTCGAAAAAGAGGCCCGAGGGGTGTAGATGCGATATATCGAGTAGGGCTAGGCGTAAATAAACGCGGGAGAGAGCCACGTTCGACTCTTTCCCGTCTATTAAATTTTGCTGGGCCATTACATTTAATGGCACTAGCGTAAGTAACAGCAGTAATGCTTTCGTGCTGCTATTAGGCCTCGATATGTTCTGCAGATACGCCATTGGATGACTCAACTTCGGGAATCAATCCCAAAATTTCCTTAACTCTCGTCGTGATTTCTTCTCGAAGTGAATCATTTTCTGCAAGCCATGCTTTCGTGGCGTCTCTTCCCTGACCAATCTTAATGTCTCCGTAGGAGAACCAAGAACCGGACTTATTGATCACTTCGTGTTCGACTCCAACGTCTATGAGTTCACCCAATGACGAAATTCCTTCTCCGTAGATAATGTCGAATTCGGCCTGTCTGAACGGTGGCGCTACTTTGTTCTTGACAATTTTCACACGTGTTCTATTTCCCGTGACTTCTGTTCCGTCTTTAATGGCTCCAATACGCCGAATATCCATTCGAACAGAAGCATAAAACTTGAGGGCACGCCCACCCGTTGTCGTTTCCGGGCTTCCGAACATCACGCCGATTTTCATTCTAATCTGATTAATGAAAATAAGGACCGTGTTGGTTCGATTAATGGTACCAGTGAGTTTTCTAAGAGCTTGACTCATCAGGCGCGCCTGAAGTCCCATATGACTGTCGCCCATATCCCCTTCGATTTCTGCTCTCGGAACGAGCGCAGCAACTGAATCAATTACGATGATGTCCAACGCTGCGCTTCGAACCAGCATATCACAAATGTTCAGCGCGTCTTCCCCGGTATCTGGCTGAGACACGAGCAAATTATCTGTATCAACGCCCAATTTTTGAGCGTAGCTAGCATCAAACGCATGTTCAGCATCAATAAAGGCGCACGATCCTCCCTTTTTCTGAGCTTCTGCAATAATGTGCGTTGCCAGCGTCGTCTTTCCTGACGATTCTGGACCAAATATTTCGACGATTCGCCCTCTAGGCACGCCACCTATCCCCAGGGCTGAGTCCAAAAGCAGCGATCCTGTTGATATACAATCCATCGTGACAGCCGGAGCGTCTCCCAGACGCATAATGGCGCCTTTACCGTACGATTTTTCGATCTGCTTCAACGCCAGATCAAGTGCTCTATTTTTCGCGGAATCCTGCGTGCTCATTTTTTTCTAATTTTTGCGTAGTAGGCCTACGTTAGCCCCGAAAACAGCGGATTATCCGGCAATTTCGAGTAATGATGATGTAAGAACTTCGCCTGTGGTAGTACTAGCGATAAAAATTGTGATCGCGAATCAATTACGGCCCTCGTCACCCGAGCGTCCAATTGAAGACGATTTGTATCGGCTATGTGTAATATATGTGTCACACACATAAAAACATACTTGTGATCAATATTTTTAGCAATTCCCCGCACAGGGACCTCAAATCAACTGAAAGGTACATGTGACCTATGTCATGAGAATGTCACACCCTCAACTATTTTCTTTTCCGCCCCCGTCTAGTCTGCTGGGTGCTTATCCATAACACACTCAACAATCCTTATCGTAACTCCTTTCTTTCAGGATCCTGTCCGTTTTTTATTCAACACGCGTCTAACAAGATTCAATGCCGCTGTTGCAGCTCTTTCCTTATTTCGAAGCCTATTTTTTCCTAGCATCAGACGGACGGCGCTAGTACCTACTCGACTTGAAATTCCCATCCAAAGCGTTCCGACTGGCTTTTCTTCCGACCCTCCTCCTGGTCCTAGGATCCCGGTGGTACTGAGACCAATATCTGCGTCTAGTTTTAATCGCACTCCTTCCGCCATTTCGCATGCAGTCTGACGACTTACCGCGCCATGTTTAGTCAGTGTTTTGGCTTTGACGTTCAGCAGTTTCACTTTGGAATCATTTGAATAGGAAACGACTCCGCCAGCCACATAGTCGGAGGAGCCTGGCACATTGGTCAGTCTATTCGCAACCCATCCTCCCGTACAACTTTCCGCGATTCCAATCATCATCTGGGCTTCGAGAAGCATCTGTCCAACAACCGATTCAAGTGATTCACTACCCTCCCCAAAGATCCATTCATCGGCCCTTTTTCGGATGAATTCTTCCAATTCCTTGAGGTCCTCAATCGCCTGCCCCTTTGACTCATTCACGCTTGATAGTCTGAGCCTGAGAGACGTTAAATTTGGGAGGTACGCTAGCGAACGACCATCGGTCAGCAAGGACTGAACACCTTCCAATACCTCATGGAGGTGGGATTCGCCTATGCCGACCGTCAAAAGGGTCTTTTGCACGATTGCAGGCGCCCCTTCCAACAGGTCGATTCGAGGAAGGACATTTTCACTCATGAAGACTTTCATTTCATGAGGCACTCCTGGCAAGACGGCCAACAGTCCATTTTTGCCAGCACGCTCGAACGACTTGAGGAGAGCCGGAGCAGTTCCGGCTGAGTTTATAACGGGCTCAAAACCATCTGGAACCATGGCCTGCCCACGATTTGTCTCTGGCATCTCATATCCGCGCCTTTCGAACCTAGTGCGGACCACATCCATAATCCTGCTGTCAAACACCAACTCCACCCCAAAAACTGCCGCCACGACATCTTTAGTCACATCGTCATGCGTGGGACCCAAACCTCCGGTCATCAGAACAACGCGACTTTCTTCCAAAGCCAGCTTAAGCTCGTTCTCAATATCCTCCGGATCGTCTCCGACTGTGACCATTCTCCGAACGGATATGCCTCTCGAAGTCAACTCATCTCCTATCCAGGCAGCGTTGGTATTTACGATCTGCCCGATCAGAATTTCGTCTCCGATCGTGATAACTGTCGCTTCCATCTAGCTATCTGCCCCCGCGATCCGCCGACCAACGCGCCGGGTTGCGATACCACGCCTGAAGCGAACTCAAATCCTCGTCGGTCAACGAATCAGCTTTTGATGCTTCCTCAAGAAGAACGGAAAAGGTGGATAGGGTATGAAGTGGAACTCCAGCAGTCGCAAAGGCCTTCCGAGAAGACGGCAAGCCGTAGGTAAAGATTGCCAGAACCGCCTGAACCAGCACTCCCGCATCGGATAGGGGCCCCAATACGGCAGTAGAAGACATACCTGTTGAGACCAGGTCCTCGATTACAACAGCACGAGCGCCGTCTGGCGCGAGCCCTTCAATTTGATTTCCTCTCCCGTGTTCTTTTGCTTTGTTTCGAACATACGCCATGGGCAGTTCGGTCTTCTCTGCTAGCCATGCTGCGTGCGGAATACCAGCAGTCGCGGTTCCCACAATAACGTCGCACGAAATACCCTCAGCACGAATTACGGCAGCGAATCCCTTCGCAATGTCCGATCTGACTTCTGGATAACCCAGCGTCAACCTATTGTCACAGTATACCGGAGACAACCTTCCAGAGGCCCATGTAAATGGCTTTGTCGGTGACAGAGTTACAGCTCCAATCCGAAGCAAATGCCTTGCAATTCGCCTCGCCAGTTCGTCACGCATATCTCTTATGACTGAGTAGGATTAGGGGAGTCCAAAAGTTCTTTTTGGGTGAAGTAAATCAATCCGGTCCATGCGGTTACAATTGCTACAACTACCAGCCCCCAGAAAACGAGGCCGCTTCCAAGGAATGCAACCGCCCAAGCGCGAATCGGATCGACAGTTTGGGATGCCGTCAGGACGAGAAGCAATACGATCAGGTACGTTAGTTGGAAAGCAGTCTTCCACTTCGCCCCTCTCGATGTCTGCAATGTTTTCCCTTCTCTCTTTAGCCACAATCGCAATCCGGTCACGGCGGCATCCCTAGAAGCGATTATCGCGACGAGCCACCAGGTTACCGAATCGGGAAGAATGAAAGTGAGCGCGATGAACGTGCCCAACACAAGTACCTTGTCTGCGATGGGATCTAGAAATTGTCCCAGCTTCGAGCCCACGCTAAAATGTCGCGCGACCTTACCATCAGCCCAATCTGAAATCGAAGCGAAGATAAATAACGCCGCCGCCCAGCTATACCCGACGAGCGAATCGAAAAACAATAGAACTAGAAGAAATGGCGTGACCAAAATTCGAATGATGGTCAGCGCGTTGGGTACATACTTCATGGGTCGGAATCTGCCTTGCCGGTAATATATAACCAGTCCGAATTATAACCACCCTACGGCGGGCTGAGCTTTCGAGTTAAATCATTTCTCGCTCTTGAGCCTTCTGCAACTAATTGCTGACATTTTGTCTGGAAACGGAGAACGGCATCGTTCTTGTTTACATCACGGTACGACACCTAAACAGTGTCAACCTGACAAAATAGCATTGTCTCGGTTGCATTAATTGTATTAACAGAAACGGATCAGACCTCAATGGGCAAGATCATAGGCATAGACCTTGGAACGACAAATTCAGTCGTAGCAGTAATGGAAGGTGGCGAATCTGTCGTCATCACCAACGCCGAAGGAGCTCGTACGACTCCTTCAATCATTGCGTTTAAAAAAGATGGTGAGCGTCTCGTTGGCGCACCGGCCAAACGACAGGCTATTACCAACCCGGAACACACGATCTTTTCGATCAAACGTTTTATGGGACGGAAATTTGCCGAAGTCAGCTCGGAGCTCAAGACTGTTCCATACCAAGTCGTCAAAGGCGATAACGATACGGCTCGAGTAGAAATTGACGACCGTGTCTACACTCCGCAGGAAATCTCTGCGATGGTCCTGGGCAAATTGAAGCAGACCGCCGAAGACTATCTCGGAGAGAAAGTCTCGGAAGCCGTCATCACGGTTCCTGCCTATTTCAATGACGCGCAACGAACGGCAACCAAAGAAGCCGGCGAAATTGCAGGGCTAACTGTTCGTAGAATAATCAACGAGCCGACAGCCGCGGCACTGGCATATGGTCTAGACAACAAAGATGTAGAAGAACTGGTGGCAGTCTTCGACCTTGGCGGCGGTACGTATGATATTTCCATCTTGGAACTTGGCGATGGCGTCTTTGAAGTGAAGTCCACCAACGGTGACTCTCACCTCGGTGGCGATGATTTCGATCAGTGCCTCATCGACTGGATTGCCGACGAATTCAAAAAAGATGAAGCGATTGATCTTCGAAAAGATGCAATGGCACTACAGCGCTTGAAAGAAGCCGCTGAAAAAGCCAAGGTGGAGCTTTCATCCTCGACTCAAACGACGATCAACCTGCCGTTCATTACGGCAACACAGGATGGTCCGAAGCATCTTACGATGGATCTGACGCGGGCAAAATTCGAGAAACTAGTCGACAGTCTCGTCCAGCGCACGATCCCTCCAATGGCGAAAGCGCTGAAAGATGCGGGTCTTAAAAAAGATCAGATCGACGAAGTAATTCTCGTCGGTGGATCGAGTCGTATTCCGAAGATTCAGGAAGTTGTTGAAGAGTTCTTCGGCAAAAAACCAAATCGCTCTGTTAACCCAGATGAGGTTGTGGCGGTTGGCGCGGCAATCCAGGGTGGTGTTCTCTCAGGAGACGTTTCAGACGTTCTTTTGCTTGACGTAACACCGCTGAATCTCGGAATCGAAACGCTGGGCGGCGTCGCAACAGCATTAATTTCTGCGAATACGACGATTCCAACCAAAAAAAGTGAAACGTTCTCAACGGCAGCAGACAATCAGCCATCTGTTGAGATCCACGTCTTGCAAGGAGATCGTTCCATGGCTGCGGATAATCGTACGATTGGAAGATTTCATCTGGATGGCATTCCACCAGCACCACGTGGCACGCCACAGGTCGAAGTCACATTTGATATAGATGCGAATGGCATCTTGAGTGTTGCTGCTGCAGACAAGGCAACGGGCAAGGAGCAGTCTATTCGTATCGAAGCTTCTTCCGGACTGACGGACAAAGAGATCGAAAAAATGCGAGAAGATGCCAAGTCTCACGCGGACGACGATCAGAAGAAAAAAGACGAAGTCGATAAGATTAACACGGCGGACTCGCTCATCTTCTCAAGCGAGAAAAACCTCGCCGACTATGGCGACAAGCTCCCCGAAGAGAAGAAAGCAAAAATCGAGGCTTCTCTCGAGCGCTTAAAAGAAGCGCACAAAGAGAAGAACCTGGAAGAACTGGAATCTGCGATGCAACAGCTCAACGAAGCATGGAGCGATGCAAGTCAAGATCTCTATCAGGCGCAGCAGGATGCTGCCGCCGCAGATGGAGAAGCAGGCGACGCAGATTCAGAAGAATCCGAAGAATCAGACGAAGTGAAAGATGTCGACTATGAAGTAGTCGAAGAAGAAGAGGGACAGGAAGAAGAACAAAAATAGTCTCCTCCATCTTTGCTGGATATAAGAAGAGGGCGGGCGCGAAAGCGCTCGCCCTCTCTCTATATAAATACTAACGACGGGTTCAAGGCTGTCAGTCTGAAGCCCCGCTCGTTACTCGCGCTGCCGCCATCAAAACTTCTCGGCTGACGCGCTGGCGGTAATTTATATTCGTGTACTGAAATTGGATGATGCCTTCCTCGTCAACGATAAAAACGCTGGGCGCCGGAAGGAGATAATGCGGATATCCAGATTCTTCGGCAAGGTCCAACCCTCCCCTTTTGTATCGAGCCACAGTCTCATCGTCAACTTTATAAGCAATTCTGAAGGCTTTAGAAACTTCCATTTTGCTATCCGAGACGAGTGTGTAGGGTAAATCATCTCCCATGGAATCTTCGGACAACTTCTCAGGCCGATCAGCGCTGATGAAGAACAAATCATACCCCAATTCAACCAGATCGTGATCGATATCGCGAAGCTCCATCAATTGGCGATTACAGTAGGGACACCAGCCACCCCTGTAAAAAACAAGAATGGACTGGTGCTCAAGATTGTCCGCATCGAAAACGAAGTCTGACCCATCCGCTCTTTTCGCCGTGAACGACGCTGCCATCATCCCCGGAAGAAGTGGATGAACTTCCTCCGCCGTAGCTGCAGCACCGATCATCCAGTCAATGGCACCGGGCGCGGTTGGCACCATGTCTGTTTCTTGTTTCGCACAGCTAGCGAGGAGAAACGCGAGAATAAACAGGGAGGTTCTTATCTGCATTGTCACTCTCCCAGAAACAGATCGAAGACTATTTCAACGTCATCCTTCGTTATTAACGCCCCAAACATGGCTGTAGGCGCCTTCATATCGTAATCACTCATTTTCAGCTCGTACGATCCTGAATAATGCGAGAGTCCTTCCGCTTTTACCAACTCTATCTGAACCGGATTGGTAGCACCCGTCATGTCTAGCGTCCCGGACATCATCCAGACGCCCTCCCCAACAAGCTCCGCGGTGTCGAGATTGAAGGCGATCTCCTCGTATTCCTCTGTGTTAAATGCCCCATGCATGAGCCGATCCATTATCAGGCTACGGCCGCTCTTAATTTCTTTGACCGTGATGACCAAACTACCACTTACTGGTATATCATCTTCCACTACGAAACTGCCAGCGAACTCGTTGGCCGTTACACTCCAGTCCGACTGGTTAGATTTTCCGTTGACGACAATGGAAGAGGTGTCTTGAACAGTCAGCGTTGTCTGTGCCTCGACGGAGGTCGTCAGACTAGCGACTAGTATTAGGTAAGCGAGTAGGCGAAGACGCATGATTTCGATGAGCTAGCGTTAATTTCGAATCTTGGAAACGAGCGATGCACTACGGCACGCATGAGATTTGGATCCCGAAATACCTACCCACGCAGTGCCCGGGATCACCGGTAGCATTTATCGTTCCACATTGTATCTTGTTTTCTGCTGGGCATCTTCCCAGAACTATTCCACCGCATCCACCATCAGACAACCTCGACCGCAGTAGATGAAAAAGAAAACAGCTACCGATTCACGCCGCAATTTCCTCAAAAAAGGCGCTCTCGCTGCAGGAGCTATGGTTGCGGGTGTTCAAAACGCAGAAGCCGAAACTAAATTTGGAAAGGCACCCGCAAAAGGCAGTGTCCTCGGTGCCAACAACCGGCTAAATGTTGGCTTTGTAGGCGTTGGCGGACAGGGATTTAACGCACATGTCCGGACCGTATCGAATGCCGATGGCGATCTCAACCAGTTCCACGAATATGCCTATGACGCTGTTGGTATGGCGGGGTGCGACCTGTATTCGGGAAGGCGAGAACGCGTGTTCAATCACCTGGATGGAGTCAGAACAAGCAGAAACCTCGGGGACTACCAGGTTCAGACCTATCAGGATCATCGCGCATTGCTCGACAACAAAGATGTCGATGTGGTTTTCATCGGAACAGTGGATCACTGGCATGCTCAAGTTGCTATCGATGCGATGAACGCTGGAAAGCACGTTTACTGCGAAAAGCCGATGACGCGCTATCTAGGAGAAGCTTTTAACGTCTACGACACGGTAAAAAGCACCGGAATGAAGTTCCAGATTGGATCGCAGTACTGCTCCGAAGGAAAATGGCATAAGGCGGCAGAATTGGTAAGGGCCGGCAAAATCGGTTTCCCAACCCTGGCACAGAACTCCTACATGCGAAACACGCCTGACGGCGAGTGGAACTACTATGGACTTGATGAAGGTGTAACCCCAGAATCTATGGACTGGCAGCACTGGCTGGGTAAGGTTAACAACCGACCTGATTTCGATCGCGAGCACTACCACCGTTGGAGAAAATACTACCGCTATTGTGCAGGAATCCTCGGGGATCTTCTCGCTCATATGATCCACCCTCTCATTATTGCGGCGGACATCCAGGATCTTCCAAAACGAGTAGTATGCATCGGAAATAAGGCGGTCACAGATAAAACTGTCGGACCCGATGATCGTTCGGTGGACGATAACACGCAGTTACTGTGCGAATTTCCGAACGGCATGTGCATGGTAATTACCGGATCAAGCGTGAACGAGCAAGGAATCGGGCAGGTCATAAGAGGAAGCGAAGCCACGCTCTACTTCGGAGGTGGATCAGTTGAGGTTCGCCCTGAGCGCCCGTTTGCTGATCTCGTCGATCAGGAGTCGTATGAAAACATTGAACCTGGCGTTTCAATCCCGGCCCACGCAGATAATCTCTTCTCTGCGATTCGAAACGGTCACGACACAAATGGAAATATTGATGTTGCGATCATTGCGCAGTCGATAATTTCAATGGCAGAAGCATCCAATCGATATGGCGAGGCCATCTATCTCAACAAAGAAGATCGCAGCTTCCACACAGGTGGTGGTACGGTCCTTCCGATGCCCACCTACGGAACGTTTGACTTGTCCTGATTCATTGTCTGATTAAATCTGGGGCGGCGGCCGGTTCATTAACCGGCCGCCGCCCTTTGTGTATATGATGCCCTCGGTTAAACTCGCATGCAACGCAATGGCTACGAGATTTGAACTCGTTCTGCGGGGAGCAAATGAGGTGCACCTTCGAGCAGCCGGTGAAGAGGCTATTAGAGAGATTCACCGAATCGCGGCGAGATTCAGTTTCTATGATCCCGCCAGCGAATTGTCGTTCATCAACCGCGAAGCGAGAGAGCATCCGGTGGGCGTTTCTGGGGAAATGTTTGAATTGCTCTCTCTGTGCCAGAAGGTCCATGTCGAGAGCGAAGGCGCGTTCGATCCATCGGTCGGGCCTTTGATGAAAGCATGGGGTTTCACGTCCGGTGCGGGCTCAATTCCGGCACTTCAACTGCTACAAAAAGCACTGACTGAAACCGGCTTTGGAGCCGTACAGCTGGATTCGGCAACTCAAGAGGTGTTTTATACGAAAAATGGCCTGAAGCTGGACTTGGGTGGGATCGCGAAAGGATGGGCACTTGATGAATGTAGGACTTTGCTCGCAGATGCTGGAATAACAGACGCGCTGCTGCACGGCGGAACCAGTACCGTAATAGGAATGGGTCTCGATGGAAATGAGAAGCCTTGGTCCATCGGAATCGAGGACCCATATTTAGAAAATGAACCGAACAATTGCGATGGGAAACAGCCTTGGTTCGCAACGTGCACACTGAACAATTCTTGCTTGTCCGTTTCGGCGATACACGGAAAATCATTCACCGAAAACGAAATTGAATTCGGGCACGTGATAAATCCGACGACCGGCCAATCCGTCACCGGTAGGCTCGTTTCAAGCGTCTGCGCGACCGCGGCTGCTCTTGCCGATGCCTGGTCCACCGCCCTGCTGGTGAGTTCTTCAAAAGCGGCTCCGAACAGGGCCGAAAAACATGCTGGAATAAGCGAATTTGCCACATTCGAAAAGCCCAACAGTTCTTGGCTACTAAAACGCGGGAAATGGTCTGGCTTTTAGCCATCAGATCGTATCTTCTCCCCGAATGACCCAACCCAAAATCGCGTCCGACTGTGTTCCGAAAAAATCTATTTAAACGTTCTGGCCACGCCTCGATTTCCAAAGTAAGCAGGCGCAATTTTTTAAAGACTGGTACTTTGGCAACGCTAGCGGGTGTCTTAGCCTCGGGAGAACGGATTCCTGTAGCGTCTGCGCATCCGAGATCCACAAAGAAGGTGGACGACCCGATAAAGAGCGCGGTGATTGGATTTGGTGCATGGGGCCGGGAAATCGCTTCCGCGCTAGCGGAAATGGAAGACATGGAATTGACCGCCATCTGTGATCATTTTCCGCTGATGCTACGCCGTGCACAACGATCTCATCCTTCAGCCGCCAGAGTTGCGGATTACAATGAGGTGCTAAATAACCCGGAGATTCAAGCTGTATTCGTAGCGACGCCGACTCACTTGCACAAAGATATTGTCATTGATTCGCTTCGGGCTGGCAAACACGTCTATTGCGAGGCTCCTCTCGCCCACACTATCGAAGATTCGCGAGCCATTGCCCTGGCAGCTTCGGAAGCAGACGGACAGATCTTTCAAGGTGGACTACTCTACCGGACGGAACCACAATACCGCAGTGTCTACGGATTTATCCGTAGCGGCGCTCTTGGAAATATTGTCATGGCAAGATCCCAGTGGCATTCCAAAGAATCCTGGCGCCGCACTTCCTCAACGAATGCGAGAGCGAACGAACTGAATTGGAGATTGGATGATTCTGTCTCCTTGGGTCTTATCGGTGAAATAGGAATTCAGCAGATCGATACATCGATCATGATGCTCGGTGAGCTTCCCACGGCCGTCTCGGGATTTGGAGGAGTCACATTCTGGAAGGACGGTAGGACTGTCCCAGACACGATTCAATCGATATTCGAGTTTCCCGGTGGCGAACATCTAATGTTCGACGCAACGCTGGTAAGCGGATTTGACTCGGCGTACGACCTTCTTTTCGGAAATGACGCGACAGTCATTCTGCGAGACAACAAAGCCTGGATGTTTAAAGAAGTGGACGCGCCAATGCTTGGTTGGGAAGTCTACGCCCGAAAAGATCGATTCTACAAGGAAACTGGAATCGCACTGCTGGCGAACGCGACGAAACTTGACTCACTGGGCGAGGACCCAACGGCGGATGACCCGAATGCCAAGTCTCCGTTGTGGCACAGCATTAAGGCTTTTGCCGACAATTACAATTATGGCCCGTTTGATCCAGTCGTCAATTATCAGCGAGCTCACGACGCTACGGTAGTTGCCATTAAAGCCAATGAAGCAGTCATGTCGAAAAGTCGAGTCGAGATTGATCCATCGCTCTTTGTCGTCACTGGCTAGGCGCTGAGGGTCTTGGTTGTCCGAATATCCGACGAGCATTCAGAGTCGTGATTTCGGCCACTTCTTCGAGCGATATGCCTCGAATTTCAGCCAGTTTTTCGGCAACCAAACGCACGTATGCTGGCTCATTTCGCTTTCCCCGAAAGGGGGCTGGCGTGAGAAAGGGAGAGTCAGTTTCCAGAACGATTCGCTCAAGAGGAACGGTAGATATGGCATCCGGAATGCCACCATTTTTGAACGTGAGCGTCCCTCCTATTCCCATATGAAAGCCAAGCTCCAGCACGGCTTCAGTGACATCCACTGGTCCACCGAAGCAATGAAATATCCCGCGGATCTTTGACGCATCATCTGCCGCTTCTTGCTCCTCTCGTACGATCCGTATCAGGTCCCAAGACGCCTCACGGTCATGAAATACGAGAGGCTTGTCAACTTCAGCAGCCAGTTGGATGTGCTTTCTTAAAAACTGATGTTGCTTTTCGTTAAAAGATTGGTCCCAGTAATAGTCTAGTCCGGTCTCACCAATCGCCACGATCCGATCGTCAGAAGCGATCTTCCTGACCTCTTCGAATTGCTCGTCCGTCGCATCCTTGATCTCGGAGGGGTGAAGCCCGGCCATTACATGGAGTCCGTCGTATTGGGCAGCTAGATCCAATGCACGATATATCGACGCAATGTCGATGGCGGGCATGAAGATATCCGTTATCCCCGCCCCGTTCGCGCGCTCGATTACCTGATCAAGATCAGATTCGAACGGTTCAAGGAAAATATGGGCGTGTGTGTCTATTAGCATGGAACCAAATGTACCTAAGCTGCGCTGAATGAGCGAGCTTGATGGTGCAATCTTAGAATAATACCAGGCAAATAATGCCAGGTGAAGAGATACACCGCGAGTTCCTAATGTATTTCAGAATCGGTAGAGATATTACTCAGGAAGCCCACCCCTGTGAACAGACTCCGATCCATATCGCAGATTTTATTGCTGACAGCTACCCTGCTGGCAGCATATCCCCTGTACGGTGTCGTGCAGGACTGGCTGGAGATTGCCGAATTTGAAGGCGGCGCCACTTCCTTACTCAAGCCCAGCGCCAGAAGCTCCGACTGGGTGGTGTGGGAGGACACAGACGGATCGATCACCGCCGCGTATGTCTTCCCTACCGGACCTGGATTCAGAGCCGGTGTGCGTGCAGGAGACGAATTCTACGCTCTCGAACGCTCTCAGTACTTTGACGCGGAAGATCTGAGCAATTCCATCGCCGGTATAACACCCGGCCTGACACGAGACTTCCTTCTGGTGCGTGAGGGCAAGCCCATCGAGGTTTCGGTGACCTTCCAGCGCCACCCCACGTTTTTATATCCTAGTTCGAGCGGAGTCTGGCAATTCGCGCTGTTCGCGTTTACGATCGGAGCATTCTTTCATGTGCTTGGCCTGATTATCGCGACACCTCTCGCTGTTCACAATCTCGCGGTTCCGAACCGTAGCGCGAGAGCAGATCTGATAATGATCGCAGTTTCAACGCTTTGGATAGCGGGAAACACAGCAAGATTGCTTCTGGTGGAGCTATTCGGCCCGGCCATCAGCGGCTCGTTTTATGATGGAGCGTTTCAAGCGCTCACGTTGGTCGGCCTGGTTGGTTGGATCGGATTTCCGGTCTTGCTTCTGCGAAAATTGGCATACGATGCAGGCCTCATTCGCGGTCGATTTGCATTGATCTTCCCGTTCATCTACCTCGTTCCCGCGATCCTGGTTGGAGGTGTGTTTGTCGCCGCGTTGCAGGGTCATATCGGGCCTTTCACGCTAGAAGATTCGCTCGTGCCCATCCTCTTTTACGCCTCGTGCTATATCGGTGCAGCGTCGACCGTCTCTCTCCTTTTGAGTTTTTCTGATTCGTCAGGAGAAGACGATGACCCGGAGGAGATTGTAAGACAGTGGGGCCGTTTCGAGAGTCTTTTAATCCTGCTTGTTGCGATGGCTGTAGCGCTGTCTGTCCTGGACATTATTCCGGTTTTCAGTACGATGAGCGAACAGCTAGCTGCCTGGGCCATTGTTGCAGCACAGCTACTTGCAGTGGTTCCGGTAACCTTGTACACTATCGGTACGCTCCGCTACGGAAAGGTGGACGAAGTTCTGAACAGGGCCATCGTCTACATCCTTGTGATTGGCCTGATATTTTTCGCATTTGTGGGTGGCGTGACCGTCATGGATTCATTTCTGGAGGACGCTGCCCGTTCCAGAGTGGTTTACGAAGGTGTTTTGGTCGTCATCCTTCTTGTAATATTTGAACGGATATCGAGACGCCTCCGGGTTCTCGCATCTTCTATATTTGCAACAGAACGGCATCGAGGAAGGCAGGTTATTAACCGCTTTCAAGAAGAGGCAGGTGAAATCCTCGATGCAGATTCACTGGCACAGCGCTCGATTGACGTTGCTGGAAAAGTGTTCGACGCTCGTAGTGCCATCATTTTCCTCCGTTCACCTGCAGACGGCGAGTGGATTATCAAGCGTTTCCGACCCCAAGCACCGTTTCTGACCGAACAAATTTTCGAATCAATTTGGCTGCGTTTTGAATTCGCCCCCAAAATCTGGGCAAAAAACCCAGAGTTGAATGAGCATCCGCTGACGGACGAAGCAAGGAAACATCTACTCCGATACGGCGCCGCTCTCGTCGTGCCAATCCGAGGCGATGAAAAGTCCGTCGGAGTTATGATTCTCGGTCCAAAATCTCGCCGAAGATCAGTCTATAATCTGGAAGATCTGGATCAACTGAGGTCTCTCTCAGGAAACCTGGCACTCGCCATCGATCGGCTTTCACTGGTCGAACGAGAAAAGTCCTTAGCTGCAGAAAGCTCTGAAGCGCATCTGGTGGCACTTAGATCTCAAATCAATCCCCACTTTCTCTTTAACGCGTTAAACACGCTGCTGGCGCTAATCGAAGAGAAGCCGACGGAAGCAGAAGCGGTCGTCGAGCATCTGGCTGCCATTTTCAGGCACACGCTCCAAACCTCAAGTAGGGCGTTCGTCAGCATCGATGAAGAGATGTCGCTCGTCGAACATTACCTCAGTATCGAAAAAGCAAGATTCGGAGATCGTCTCGAACTCACATGCCTTGTCGACGAAAAACTCAAGTCACACCCAGTACCCGCATTTGCAATACAAACGCTGGTCGAAAACGCGATTAAGCACGGCCTGGAGAAAAGACGCCAGAAAGGCTCGCTCACCATCAAGGTATCCCCCGATTCTGATTCTTCGAGCGCAAAAATATCAGTACAAGATTCAGGAATCGGCATCCCGGCTCTCTTTGGAAAAGGAGAACAACGGTCACAACGCGCAGATTTTTTTGGAATCGGACTGTCGAATGTATTTGATCGCTTGCATCAGCTGTTCGGAAGAGACGATCTTCTTGCCTTCAAGAGTGACCCAGAAAAAGGAACGACTGTAATAATGGTCGTGCCCTCGGAACGTACCTTCAGTTCCTGAACCCAAATCGCATTAACTCTGATCGGAAAGACTGATGTTGAATGTTTTAATCGTCGATGACGAAGCACCCGCCCGAAAACGCCTTCAAAAACTGCTGGCTGAAAAGTCCATTGCAAAAGAATTGTCCGGAGTAGTCGAAGCGGCGGACGGCATTGAAGCACTCGAAAAACTGTCCGAAGGATCATTTGACGTAGTTTTCTTGGATATTCAGATGCCCGGGATGGATGGATTCGAGGTGTTGGACCGCGTAAATCCTGAAAACCGGCCAGTTGTTGTTTTTACAACAGCCTTTGACGAATACGCCATTAGAGCATTTGAAGCCAATGCGGTTGATTACCTGCTCAAGCCCGTTCCTTCGGATCGGCTCCGAGAAGCAGTCGAACGTGTGAAGGCCATCAAAAGTGAAGACGCGCCGGAAGATGACCGTCTCGGACGACTTCTCGAATGGGTTGATTCTCAGGCCCTGGACAAAGCTCCAGAAAGTTCTTCAACAGGCAGCTATTTGGAACAGCTCTCTATTCCTTACCGCGACAGAATCTTGATCATCCCAATCGATCAGGTGGTCTCAGTCGAAATAGCAGAGGGCATCACACGAGTATACATTCTGGAAGAGGACCCGACGGGGCCGCGCCCACGACTTCGCCAGCACATCGTCAATTACACGTTAGATCAACTCGGAAGTATGCTCGATCCGAACTCATTCATGCGTGTTCACCGGTCTGCTATCGTCCGTTTTGGCCACATCAAGGAGCTTATACCATGGTTCTCGGGTCGTTACAAATTGGCACTAACCGGGGGGCACGAGGTAATCGCCAGTCGAGAACGGTCTAAAATCGTCAAAGAAAAGTTGATGATCTGAAGCCAGGGTCAGCGAAGGATTACGAAAGACTGAGAGATTCGCTCTGTCGCGGTTCTAGCGACGACCATGTAAACGCCCGGTGTCAACTGCTGGCCGGCCTGGTCAACTAAATCCCAGCGACCCCGTAGGAGGCCGGCGCTTCTGTAGCTGGCACCTTTGTACAGGTCAGCGACTTCCCTGCCGAGTACATCAAATATCTGGACGCGAACCTCGGCAGCCTGTTCAAGCGAGAGTTCCGTCGTCAGAAATGAGCGAGCAGGATTTGGAAAAACATCGAGGGAGCTCAGAGCCATCCTTTCAGGCAGCGCATCGATGCCCGTGCCGAGAATCATCACGTCAGCAAGATTGGTTTCCGGCCCCTCGATCGAGTTCGGTGTCACTCCTGTGATGGCATAATAATAGCGCCCTCCGATTTCGAGAGCATCTGTGTCGGTAAACTCAGGATCCCAAGATATTGAGATTAGATTCTGTTCGTCATTCGTCATCTCCAGCGCATCTGGTACAGCGGCATCGGATCGAACCCGATATATTCCGAACTTGTTTGCGTACGCGAATCCGGTGAGCGGCGGATCCCAACGCAAAAACACACCTTCGTCTATAAGGGAAGCGGTAAGCGATGTAGGAGCATCTGGCGTACCCACATCGGTATAGAGCATCTGTGCGGTGAACGCCTTCGTAGAGTAGTAGTGGTTCTTCAGCGCATCCGTCAGCCCTTGATTGGACGCCGGTCCGAGATTGCGAGCGCGAAAAAATACGTTACCCTCGATTCCGTCCGTTTGACGGGAAAAGTCCAGCTGAGCTGGGATTTCCGACGCAGAAAATCCATTTGAGCCTGAAGTCGCTACATCCGCGCGATACGCGGCAATTCCAGGATAAATATGAATCCCGCTAGATTGCTCAACCCACCACTCAGCCAGCAACGCGAAATCTTGTCCTCCCCCGAATGGCCAGTACAGTTGCGGAACGAGATAATCGACTGTCTGCGCTTCCATCCAGGTAAGTGGATCCGAGAACACCACATCATATGATGACAAACCAGAAATACCCTCTGGAACTCCGCTCTTCCAGATCCCAAATGGACTGATACCAAATTTCACGCCTGGATCAATTCCTTTAACGGCACTCTGGACATCGCTCACGAACACATTGATATTATCTCTGCGCCAGTCGTTCGCATTCAAAAATCCTGACCCGTACTGATTGAATGTCGCATCATCCTCCAGCAGTATCATATTTGGCGGATACGGATAGAAATAGTCATCGAAGTGAATGCCATCAACCTCATATCGACTCACGACGTCCGAAACCACGTCAACGATGTAATCCCTGGCTTCTGGAATGCCAGGGTTTATAACCTGAAGGTCGTTTACTGACAAGATCCAGTCCGGGTGTGTCTTTGTGACATGATTTGCAGCAATCGTATAGCCGTTTGTGATCGTCACTGCTCTGAATGGATTCATCCAGGCATGAAGCTCCATTCCGCGCTCGTGTGCCAACTCGATTGCGAGTTCCAAGGGATCAAAAAACGGATCTGGTTCACGGCCTTGCAACCCGGTTAGATACCGCGACCACGGCTCTATGCTGGACTCGTACATGGCGTCGGATTCGGAGCGAATCTGGAAAAAAATAGCATTGATGCCCGTCCGCTCAAGTTCATCAAACAACACCTTCATATCTGACATCTGCACTGAGGAAGGATCGAATGTAGAAAAGGGCCAATCAAGGTTGTAGACGGTAGTTACCCACGCCCCACGCATTTCATATTTGGGATTTTGACCCCGCGCTGGACCTGCAATAGAGAAAGCAAAGACCACGGACGTGCAGAACAACTTGAAAATATTTTTTACTGTCATTTAGGTATTAAAGCCAGCTTCCTGTTGACACGCCATGTTAGTTTTGATACTATACTTTTTCACTCAAAAATGAGTCGCTGAAGGAGATCGCTCTCCGTTAAGCAATATCCGACTTTCAAGATCAAATCTCATCCTAATTGGAGGCCCTATGCGCAGAGTTACCAATCTTTTTTTATTAGCTGCCTTTATGTTCGCCGGAAGCGCCTACGGACAGAGCACGGACTATTCGTTCGTATCTGATAGGTCAGCTGATCCACACGCACCTTATCCACCAGGACATTCTGGTTCGCGTACGGTTGCAGGCCCGTTCGATCTTGACGGCGATGGACTCGTCGAAGTTCTTGTTGGAGATTACACCGGTGGTGGACGAGTTCATGTGATCGAAAATGTGGGCCCGGATGAGTGGGAGCATGTTTATTCAACTCCGTGGCTCGACGACTATTCCGGTAGTGGAAATAACCGCGTGATGACCGGTGGAGACCTTGATGGCGACGGTTACGGAGAAATCATGTTTCTCTCAGGTTGCGCTGGCACTCCTGGTTCAGGCCAGCATTGCGGGATAGACAAACCTTTTGCGGACCCTACGCTCCCTCAAGGGCTGTATGTTTTCGAATACACTGGAACAGACAACGACTACGGCTCGGCTCCAGCCACCATTTACGAGATGCCGAACAACCCTGATCGTAACTATCCAGAGCAAATGATTGCAGAAGACATCGACGGCGATGGCAATCAGGAAGTTTATTTCGGTCTCAATGGCCGCGCCAGCGATCACGACAACTGGTGGATCATCTCAGTTGACGGTGATATCGGTTCTGGTTTTGAAACCTGGACTCAGGAAGCTTTTATCGCTTCACGTTCGAAAGATTGGGACCCAGTTGACCGTGGTGGTGGATCTCCGTACGGAATGGTTCGTGCTGATCTTGATGGAAATGGCATCCAAGAGCTCGTTCTCGGTTCCTGGAACAACCTGAACATCACCCTTGGACAGGCTACAGGGCCTGACACCTATTACTGGCCAGATGGGTCATTGGGACCGAATTGGGCCCACCTAAATCCCGATTCAGATACAGTTCCTCTCTTCGGTCTAGACGTCATCGATATTGATGGCGATGGCAACGATGAAGTATTTGCAGCTGAATACAATACTGGAAACGTATCCATTATCAATTACAATCCTGGTGAAAATGTCTTCGTAATCACGGAAGACAATTACACTCTTGGCGTTGTACCGGGCCTGTCCTCTCTGGGTTTGACCGCTGGTGACCTCGACGGTGATGGCAACATGGACCTGATTGGAACAGGAGCCGCATACGGTCACACTGCCTTTTTGAATGGCGAATCCCCGAACTGGGTCAATATCGTTGAGTTTGAAGGTGGTGATCCAGAAGACCCTGCAAGTTACTCCGATATTGTTCACGTCTCGTTCCCCAATGACATGACGGACGCTTTCGACCGGGTGACTCGTGACTCTGCCGGAGTTATTACGGAGTATCGCGACGCTGGTACAAATGGGCCTCAGTTTGCTTCTAAATTCGCGTTTCTTGGAGATGCTGACAACGATGGCTACAACGAGGTAGCACTTGGATTCCAGGGCCAGAACGACTCACTGTACACATTTACGGAAGTGTTCGAGCCTTCAGACAGCACGTATACGCGTACACTTGTCTCAGCTGAAGCAAACACGGTTCGCGTATTCATGCGCGTCCTCTCCGCTGGCGCAACCGGTATTTCTATCGAAGACGAACGCGTCATTATTCCTACGGACTACGTTCTGGAGCAGAACTATCCGAATCCGTTCAATCCTACAACGAACATTCGCTTCGAACTACCTCGTGACAAAGCGGTATCTCTAACCATCTTTGATGTATCCGGACGGATCGTCAAAAGGTTGGTAGATGGCCAGTACCTGTCTCAGGGTGTTCATGAAGTTCAGTGGGATGGTACAAGTGATGCAGGAAGTCAGGTTGCGAGTGGCACCTACCTGTATCGTTTGCAGTTTGGCAACTTTGCGCACACGAAGACAATGGTTCTTCTGAAGTAGTCAAGCCCAGCTTGGAAATACGGGGAGGCCCTTTTCGGGCCTCCCCTTTTTTTACGATTCACCTGCTGATAGCGAGAAATTTTGAACGCAGGGACTCGTTTGTAGAACTTTATCGCAGTAATTATGCGTAAACAGAGCCTATTCTTTCTTCTGTTCCTGATGTTTGGAACCCAAATCGCCCTATCTCAAGGCAAGATTGCCGGCCGCGTAACTGACGCCGTCAACCGAGAAGGACTGATTGGGGTAAACGTAGTGATCGACGGAACAACCCAAGGTACCACAACGGATCTCGACGGTAACTACGTTATCGTCAACGTTCGACCCGGTGAGTACAGCCTGAAATTCTCATATATAGGTTTTTCGACTCAGATCATTTCTGACCTTCAGGTGATCACCGGACAAACGACTCGCTATGATCTACAGATGCGAGAAGAGGTAATCGAAGGCGAAGAAATCGTGATCGTCGCAGAGCGACCCCTAGTCCAAAAGGACCTCACAGCTTCGAAAAAAACCGTTCTGGCAGAAGAAATCGATGCCCTACCAGTTGAAGGCTTTTTTGGTGTTCTGGTTACGCAGGCTGGCGTGAATCAAGGCCCGGGCGGAGAAATACATATCCGCGGTGGTAGGAGCAACGAAATTTCCTACCTCGTCGACGGAATGTCAGTTGGAAACCCATTCGACACCAACGGGCTGGCAACAACGGTAGCCACGGATGCTATTCAAGAAATGACAGTTATTTCGGGTGCATTTAATGCCGAATACGGACGTGCCATGTCCGGTATCGTAAACCTGGTTACCAAAGAAGGCGACGACCGGATGCGAGGCTCAGTAAGCTTTTACGGTGGAGATAACGTCTCGAAGCATAGTGATATTTTTGGGGCTCCCACATCGGGCAGCAATCTCAGCTTGAATGTCTTGACCGCCGAAGGCACGCTCTCAGGCCCCCTTCCATTTGCTAGAAAAATTAAATTTTTCCTCTCGGGTCGCTTCGACAAAAATGATGGGACAATCTTTGGCCGAAACGAGCATCTGCCGTCTGACTCCGCCAATTTCAATGGCGATCAAGGCCTGCTCGAACAAATTCAGGAGTTCATCCCAGGGTATGACGGACCACTCTGGTATTACGAACTGCACGGTAAACCGTGGTACGAATATGCAGAAGGAGAAGCCCTGCCAGGAGATGATGTAGCGCTGAATCCTCGCGAGAGCGGAAATATTATAGCCAAATTGTCCGCGAGACCGTTTTCAGGCTCAAAGCTTGAATACTCATTCTTGATGGATGGCTCGAAACGAAAACTGTATAGTTTTGCCTATCGATATAACCCGGACGGCACCGCGACTTACCGAGATCGGAGCTATAACAACAGTCTCCACTGGACCCATACCATAACTGATCGTGCATTCTACACAGTTCGGGTTTCGCTTGCCAAAAACACGGCTAAAACTTATCTGTATAGTGACCCCAACAATCCGCTATACGTTTCCACGGGCGACATCGTCGGTTTCCCGGGCAACCATTTCTTATTCGGAGGAAATCAGAAAGGAAACGTCCAAGAGGGCTCGAGCTCACTCAGGATTAAGGCTGACATGACCCAGCAATTGGGAATCATTCATGAGGCCAAGTTTGGGCTGGAAATGCAACGCCACCTCCTCGACCGAGAGAACTTCACCGTTTTATACGACGGTGATCAGTATCGCTCACCATTTGTCCCGGACGTCAGCACTCCGAATCACGACAGGTACGAAGATCAGAGCGTTTTAGAATTAAGCGCTTACGTTCAGGACAAGCTTGAATTTGAGGATTTTATCATCAATGCGGGTCTACGATGGGAGTATTTTGATCCCAATGGCGTGTACAGCCCGGACCTCCTGGATCCAAATGCGTTCGAGACGCCGCGTCGAGAAGCGGACCCCACAATTGTGATCATGCCTAGACTTGGCGTTTCGTTTCCAATTACTGAAACGGGCGTTATACACTTCTCCTACGGGCATTTCGCCCAGATGCCTTCTCTCAGACGGATGTACGTGAATCCAGAATTCGAATTTGATCTAGCGAGTGCGCCAACGTTCGGCAACACAAACATGAGGCCCGAACGGACCGTACAATATGAAATTGGCCTGCAACAGGGGCTAACGGCTGATCTCGCGTTCGACATTACAGGATTTTTTAAGGACATTCGCGACTACCTCGCTGTTCAGCAAATCAGATTCAACACAATTGCAGGAGATGACCTGTACAATATCTACCTGAATCGGGATTACGCAAACGTGAAGGGTGTCACATTCGCACTCACGAAGAGACGTCCGCGTGACGGAATGCTCTCCGCGTCATTTGACTACACCTATCAGATCGCTGAAGGCAACAACAATGTGACCAGCTCTTTCTTTTTCAATGCCCTTTCGGGACGTGAGAATGAACTGGAATTGATTCCCCTGGGCTTTGACCAGAGGCACATCATATCGAGTACCGTCACCCTTACAGAACCTGGAAGATGGGGCGCCTCCCTTATCTCGCAGTATTCGACCGGATATCCGTACACGCCCCTTCTGTTCGACCAGAAGATCGACCAACTCCCAAATCAGGATCGCCGGCCGAATCGCTTCAAGTTGGATGCCCACCTCTACTACAATGTAGAAACTGCTGGGCGCAGCTCGCTGAGACTTTTTGTGAAGGTGTTCAACGTGCTTGATATCCTGAACGAAAATTCTGTATTCACGGACACCGGAACGGCAGCGTATTCACTTAACGGTCAGCGCGGTACACATGCATCATGGGAATCTGCGTATGGACTCCCAGGTATCCATGATCTCGACGAGTACAATACCCGACCACACTATTACAGCTCTCCCCGAGAAGTCAGACTCGGAGCTACTCTCTCCTTCTAATACGGTAGCTCCCTCATGAAATTCAATATGCCTCAGATTCGATTGATCCATCAGACAACAATGATGCGGACCAAAACCTTGAAATCCATCTTGATCCTCGTCATCCTTACGCTGACCGCGACGACCGCGATTGCGCAGGATCGTGAGCGCGGATGGGACTATTCAGACCAGGAGCAGTGGTTTAACCGACAAGCTCGCAAAGGCGGCGAGTCCGCCGTGGCTGACTGTTTTGAAGACACTACAGATCGCCGAGACGCGATCCTAAATGGGAATAGAATCACTACACAGATTCTGAATTTCGGCTCCATTTCAGCACCCGGCAACACTATTACAGACATCGTTTGGAATGGATTGGGCTACGGATATGAATTTGGGCCGTTTGTAGCAGCCGAAGTCGTTGACGTAGGTCACAAAGACCCCAAGAGTGTTCTGAAACGGGATGAAAATGGTCAGGTCGTAAATGATGAGAACGGTCAGCCAATTTGGGTGATGCATATCGTTTCGGACGGTATCACATCAGGTGGCGGTGAAGTATCGCCGGATGGATCTGAGCGCTGGTCCTGGCAGCCTATTCCGTGCGCGGAGCCAGTCGGAAATTTTGAAGGCATCGAGGTTGTGAGTGAGTCTTCGACTCTGATTCCGACATCAGATGCGGTAGATGATGATCTTGATGGGAAGCCTGATTCTTGGCCCACATCCTGGTTTAATTCGAATCTGAAGGAATACGTCTGGCCTGGCGCGCTTCAGCAGGGAGCTTCAAATGCAGACAAGGAAGCCTTGTATTTCATGAACGACTATGCGAATCGAGAATTTCAGTATTACCCCTTCCCTAGCGACTCCACGAAAAAGGGATTAGGACTGGAAGTCGAAGTCCGATTGTACCAGTGGGCCAATCCTCTGGCAGAGGACGCAATTTTCCTTGTTTACAAGATTGCCAATAAGAGCGAAACGGACCTTGAGAAGGTGACATTCGGCATGTGGGGTGACCCGCACGTCGGTGGCCCTGGCGACTGGCAGGACGACCTCGCTCGATTTGATGCTCAGCGCAACATGGTCTTTGCATGGGATAACAACTTGGTCGGAGACGTCCCGGGCCGTATTCCTGGCTATTTCGGCTATAAGTTTCTGGAAAGCCCTGGTCTTGGAAATGAGATCATCAACGGCGTTTTTCATCCGGGAGACGGAATTGACAACGATAGCGATGGGATGATCGATGAATCCTGGACGGATGGCATAGACAACGATAATGACTGGAATCCCGAAAAAGACGACGTCGGAATTGACGGAATTCCAGGAACGGGAGATGAGGGTGAAGGAGATGGTTTCCCGACTGCCGGAGATCAATTCGATATTACCAAGCCGGGAGAGCCAAACTT
>Ga0315336_1001712_pt1 | contig 39187 bp, 44 predicted proteins | sample ASW5metaG_FD_204512 | JGI IMG/M metagenome (GOLD analysis project Ga0315336, IMG submission 204512) | Ammonia-oxidizing marine archaeal communities from Monterey Bay, California, United States - ASW #5 | ecosystem: Environmental > Aquatic > Marine > Intertidal zone | place: USA: California... | reverse complement strand
GGATTGATCAAAATCATTGAAATGTCGCACCATTATGCCCAGCTTATTCTTGATTTGCTTTTCTATAGGTTCTATTAGCAATTGAACCAAGAATTGCCCCAGCTGGAGAATGTAATGTCTGGATTTGATGATCGCGAAAAGGCTGAAGAAGCCAAATATGCGCATGATGAAGCGCTAAAGTTCAAAGTTGAAGCACGACGCAACAAGCTGTTGGGCCAATGGGCTGCTGAACAACTTGGTTTGTCTGCTGCATCTGAAGTTGAAGCTTACGCTAAAGAAGTGATTGCTTCTGACTTTGAAGAAGCTGGTGATGAAGATGTGTTCCGCAAAGTCACTGCTGATTTCGCAGAGAAGTCTGTAGCTGTTTCTGAAGCAGATCTACGTGCAAAAATGAAAGCACTTTATGTGGTTGCAGATGAGCAAGTGAAAAACGAAGGCTAAGCGCCTTATTACAGCTCAGAGTGTTGAAACGGCCTTGCATTTGTGAGGCCGTTTTCTTTTGCCTTTTATTCTGCGCTGTGATGTCCTTCGCTTAACAAAGGGAACAGCATGCCAGCCAAGTCTTCAATTTTTAGGAACACAGTCTTTCGAAAGCTATTCAGTGCGCAGCTAATTGCATTGGCGGGAACAGGTCTTACAACGATCGCGTTGGCGTTGTTGGCGTTTGAAATCGCTGGTGAGCAGGCAGGACAAGTGCTTGGAACCGCACTGGCAATCAAAATGATTTCATTCATATTTGTGGCGCCAATTGTCGGTGGTCTCATCCAACCCCAATTCAGAAAACAGATGTTGGTTTGGTTGGATATTGGTCGAGCGGGCTGTGTTGTGCTCATGCCGTTCGTCACTCAAGCGTGGCAAATCTATGTTTTGATTTTTGTGTTGAACGCGTGCTCGGCAGGGTTCACGCCAACCTTCCAGTCCATCATCCCTCAATTGTTTAAGGATGAGGAAGACTATACGAAAGCTCTAAGCATGGCGCGATTGGCCTATGATCTCGAAAATCTTCTTAGCCCGACAATTGCTGCGATATTGTTGCTCGTGGTGAGCTACGACACTTTCTTCGTTGCAAATGCGGCTGCGTTTGTCGTGTCAGCAGGTTTGGTGATGTCGGCAACTTTACCTGCAGTTAGCGACATGCAAGATCACTCTCTGTCCGCATTTAACAAAATTCGACAAGGTTTTGATATTTATCGTAAAACACCACGCCTTATGGGCATGTTGCTGATGTTCTTTGTGGTTTCTGCAGCGGGTGCAATGGTAATCGTTAATACGATTGTTTTGGTGCGTGTGCAGTTCGGTGGAGACGAAAGCACGGTGGCATTAGCGATGAGTACATTTGGTTTTGGCTCACTTGTTGCTGCGCTAATGGTGCCGCGGTTAGTCAAGCGCTTGGGTGATCAAGCAATAATGCGCCGAGGGGGCTGGCTTCTCGGTGTTATGCTTTTACTCGCAGCATATGTGAACCAATTTGAGCTGATGTTGGTTACTTGGTTTGTGTTGGGTGTTGGATACTCCCTCGTACAAACACCGGCAGGTCGAGTGCTGCGCCGTTCGGCCAACGATGACGATTTGCCAAAACTGTTCGCAGCCCAATTCACTTTGAGCCATGCGTGCTGGTTGATTGCTTATCCAGCAGCAGGCTGGTTGGCAGCTCAGCTTGGGTTCAACACTACATTTTTGATTTTCGGTTTAGTCGCTTTGGTCGCCATGTTTGCTTCGCAGCAGCTTTGGCAAACTGATGATCCTGCCCAAATTTCGCACCAGCACGAAGAGCTGTATCACGATCATTTGCATTATCACGGACCGCATCACCAGCATCAGCATGAAGGGTGGGAAGGGCCAGAGCCACATCAACACCCTCATAAGCATGAGGCGGTGATGCACACACATAACTATGTGATTGATGGCCATCACACAGAATGGCCAGCGCGCACTAACTAGGGATGTTTTTCATTAGGTTTGCGAAAGCCATTAGGCCCTCGGGCCATGCGCCAAATCCAGCTTCTGGGTTTACGTGCCCCAATTCACCTGCGTTGTTGAACGCAGAGCCCCATGCAGCAGCCATTTCAGCAGCGGCTTCTACTGAGCAATATGGATCGTTCGAAGAAGCGATATAGCTTGATGGAAATGGCAGTGGATCTCTAGGAACTGGTCCAAAGTTCAATATCTCTTTTGGTACATCAGGATTGCCGTCGATGTCCGGCCCGACAACGAGTAGGGCACCAACCACTTTGCTGTCTGTAAGCCGGCTGCCCAAATGCGCAATGGTTGTCACACCCAGTGAGTGTCCCACCAAAACTACAGGACGCGTTGCCAGCATGATCTGCTGGTGAACTGCATCAACCCATTTGTCGAGTTTGGGCTTGTTCCAGTTCTTCTGCTCTACAATTCGGGCGTTCGCCATTTTCTTTGCCCAGCCATGTTGCCAATGCCCTTCAGGAGAGCCTTGAAAGCCGGGAATGATGAGGATGTCTGCTTGAGAAATTTTCATAAAACTTTGGTGCATTGTTGGACGTTTATTTGCAAGAGGAAATTACAATTGACAATGCGTAAGTAAATGCTTACCGTAAGGAATGACTTACGTATTAGAGCAAACTTCTGACAATTTGAAATGGGCAGCTTTAGCCGATCCAACCAGACGGGCCGTATTTGAATTTGTCGCTACCAAGCCACAGAGCGTCCAATCCATCGCGGACAGGCTGCCGATAAGCCGTCCTGCTGTCTCTCAGCATTTAAAACAGCTGGATGATGCTGGATTGGTGCGTGGCGAGAAACTTGGCCGGCAAAGGATTTACACCGCAGATCCAAGTTCGCTAGCCGAAATTAGAAATTGGCTAGATCTTTATTGGAGCGACGCTATGAATAATTTTGCCAAAGAAGCAGATAAAGATGAGGGAGATAAACATGATTGAGCCAGTAGTTGTTGAAGTGAATACCAAGAAATCGCCTCAAGATGCGTTCTCGTTTTTCATTGAGAAAATGCATTTGTTTTGGCCAATGGGACACTCAGTCGGCGAAACGCCGCGAACTGCCATGATGATTGAAATGCAAGAAGGCGGTCGTTGGTATGAAGTCTGCGGAACACAGGAATGTGACTGGGGCAGGGTGCTCGATTTTATTGAAGGCGAGCATGTCCGATTTGCCTGGCATTTGAATGCTGATTGGATGTTTGATCCTGAGAAATACTCAGAAGTGCTTGTCAGTTTCGAAGCATCTGCCGATGGCACGGTCGTAAAACTGGTTCATTCCAAGCTTGAGAATTTTGGTGAGAATGCAGCGCAAGTCCGCGCATCATTGGCCTCGGACACCGGATGGCTGGATATTATGAGCGGTTTCGAGAAAGCAGCGGCGTAGGCTATTGGCAGTTATCCACGATGTCATTTGACAATTCGGGTGAGCTAGTAAGAATGGCATTCTAATCCAGAGAACCGTCGCCTAATTGCCATTACTCTTGGCTTCATCGTAAGCGGCGCGGTGCAAACGATACTTGATTTCTATTGCCGACCATTATTGGAGAAAACAATTGATTGAACCTGTATCTGTTACAGTGGAAACCCGAACATCACCCGAAAACGCTTTTCGCGTCTTCGTTGACAAAATGCATGATTATTCGCCAGCTGCCCATTCGATGGGAGATTCTGAGCGTACGGGCATGGTGATCGAGCTCAAACAAGGCGGGCGCTGGTATGAGACCTGCGGTGATCAGGTATGTGAGTGGGGGATCGTCCTGGATTTTGAGGTCGGCAAGCACATCCATTTTGCTTGGCACTTGAATGATCGTTGGGCATTTGATGCATCAAGGCACAGCGATATTCTGGTGACGTTCGCGCCTTCTGATCAAGGAACCACTGTCACATTCGTGCATTCCAACATGGAACAGCTTGGTGACGGTGCAGCCGAGATGCGCGAAGCGCTTGCGGCAGAAAATGGTTGGCCAAATACGATGGCTGGTTTTGTTGCGACTACCGCCTAACCAACTGCTGCAACCTTGCACCAAATACGTTGAATAATAGCCCAACAAAAATGACGGCCCCGCCTAGCATGGCGAGGGCGGACATGCTTTCGCCAAGGATCAACATGCCACCCAACACGCCAAAGATTGGGACAAGTAGCGAGAACGGTGCAACGACACTTGTTGGGTGCCGCTTCAGCAGCACGTTCCAAACTGCGAAAGCAAACACGGTTGTTGGATAGGCGAGATAAAAAACTGCGCCAACACTGAACCATGTTGGGTTGGTCACTGTTTGTATGATCGTGGCTTGGTCTTCAAACATCCAAGACAGAGCAAACAATGGAATTGGCGGTATTAGGCTGGACCAAATGACAAAGCTAAACATGTCGATTTGACCCGCCTTCTTAGCGATGATGTTTGCGACGCCCCAGAACAAAGCGCCTCCGATGAGCAATAGGAAGGGGACAAGTTCAGCGCCTTCTGTCTTCTCGCTTCCCATAATGAAAATTCCAGAAAACGCGACAATTGCACCGATGACTTGCCAAAGCTTGGGTTTCTCTTTCAGCAAGTAGAAAGCCAGCGCGATGGTGAAGAATGCCTGAAGCTGCATGACCACGGATGACATGCCTGCTGTTGAACCCAGCTTCAGCGAAAGGAACAGGAGGCCAAATTGCAGCACACCAAGACTTAGGCCGTACAATATGATGTAGCGCCACGTCGTGGCTGGTTTCTTGATAAAAAAGACAAGCGGCAAGCCTGCGAACAGGAACCTAAACCCAGTGAGCAACAGAGGCGGAATGTCAGCAACGCCAGCTTTGATGACGACAAAGCTGATGCCCCAAATGGCAACGATTAGGATGGCGAGCAAAACGTCGCGAATTGGCATGTGATGACCTGAAACAAAAAAGGTGGGCGTTGCGGCCCACCTTTCCAATCATTGTCTAGTCGGTCAAGTCCAGAAAAGGACAAATACCGGTCAGATTACGACTCGCCGAACACACGTTCAAAGATCGTGTCCACATGCTTCATGTGGTAGGCGTCGTCGAACATGTCGTCGATCTGCGCGTCTGTTAGGGCTGCAGAAACTTCATCATCGGCTTTTAAGAAATCTGCGAAGTCACCTTCGCCACGCCAGACTTTCATTGCGTTGCGCTGAACAGCGCTATAGCTGTTTTCACGAGATAGACCAGCTTGAGTAAGCGCCAATAATACGCGCTGTGAATTGTGCAAGCCGCCAAGCTTGTCCATGTTTGCCTTCATTGTTTCAGGGTAAACAACCAAGTTCTCAACAACGTTTGTTAGGCGCATCAAAGCGAAGTCCAAAGTGACAGTCGCGTCTGGACCTATCATGCGTTCAACAGATGAGTGTGAAATGTCACGCTCGTGCCAAAGGGCAACGTTTTCTAGGGCGGGCGTTACCGCACTACGGACAATACGCGCCAAGCCTGTAAGGTTCTCAGTCAGAATTGGGTTGCGCTTGTGAGGCATGGCTGACGAGCCTTTTTGGCCCTTAGAGAAGAACTCTTCTGCTTCCAAGACTTCTGTACGTTGAAGGTGGCGAACTTCAGTTGCCAAACGTTCGATTGAAGAAGCAACTACGCCCAAAGTTGCGAAGTACATTGCGTGACGATCACGTGGGATCACTTGAGTTGAAACAGGCTCTGGAGACAGACCCATTTGCTCAGCAACATAAACTTCAACGCTAGGGTCGATGTTTGCGAATGTACCGATTGCGCCAGAGATCGCACATGTCGCGATTTCTTCGCGCGCATTGACCAAACGCTGACGGCAGCGATCAAACTCTGCGAAGGCTTGCGACAGTTTTACGCCAAATGTTGTTGGCTCCGCGTGGATACCGTGGCTGCGACCAATGGTGATTGTGAACTTATGCTCAAAAGCGCGCTTTTTGATTGCGGCGAGCAATTTATCCATATCTTCAAGCAATAGGTCGGTTGCTTTAACTAGCTGAACGTTGAAGCACGTGTCCAACACATCAGAAGATGTCATGCCTTGGTGAACGAAGCGAGCTTCAGGGCCAACGATTTCTGCAAGGTGTGTCAAAAACGCGATTACGTCGTGTTTAACTTCGCGTTCGATTTCGTCGATGCGCTCAACGTTGAATTGAGCATCTTTGCCTTTTGCCCAGATCACGTCAGCAGCTTCTTGAGGAACAACGCCCATTTTGACTTGAGCAGATGCAGCATGCGCTTCGATGTCGAACCAAATTTTGAATTTTGATTCAGGTGACCAAATTGAGGTCATTTGTTCACGGGAATAACGCGGGATCATGATGTGACACTTTCGGATTTCGCGAGGGAGGAGATGTTTGGGTTCAAAGCAAACGCGAAGATTGCGCTGCATAAGAACATAGGAGCTAAAACGAGCAGGCCTTTGTGAATAGTGAAATATTCAGCAATGAAGCCAATAGAAATTGGACCGACGAGAAAGCCGGTAAGAGCAAGAAACGACAGGGTTGCGATGTTGCTTGCCGGAGATTTCCCGGGTGCACTTGCAGCCGCGCTGATTGACAATGGAAACGCCAATGAGGCGCCGATGCCAAGCAGTGCAAAGCCGATGAAGGCGGTCAAAGTGTTTGGTGCAATGTATATGGTGAGAACACCAACGAGACCAATGACCGCAAGTGTCAGGGCTAATTGATGCGGTTCAAAGTGTTTGCGTAATCGGTCACCTGAAAGGCGGCTTAGAGCGACAGTTAGGGTGAAGGCGGTGACTGCCAATCCAGCAATTCCCGGACCGGCGGACATTACATCACGCATGAAGATAGCAGCCCAATCGGCAATTGCGCCCTCGGTCAGTGTTGTTCCGAATGTAAACGCGCAAATAGCCAGAAGGATTGGGTGAGGCATTGAGAGCCTTGACGTGCCGTCTTCTTTTTTCGGCGTTTCAGGGTGATCGATGGTGAGTTTTGCGATGGCGATGTACGCCACTGGCAAGAACAATACGGTGAGTATCAAACCAGCTGACAGCGGTGAGTAGGATATTGCAGCAGCGCCAGAGCCGATTAAAGTTCCAACCATTAAGCCAAGGCTCCAAAGTCCGTGAGCCTTACTCATCACCAATGACTTGTACTGTTTTTCCACTTGGTCAGCAGAAATATTCATGCCCAGTTCAAGAATTGAAATGGTCGAGCCGACTGCCATTAGTGCAAGAGCCAGTGTGAGTTGATTGGTTGCAATAAACGGGCAAAGCATCGCAGCAAAGAACAGCGGGTAAAACAGTTGCATGGTGCGCTTTGCGCCTAGTGCATCGCCAATGCGGCCACCTATGATCAACGCCAATAGTGAACCGATTGGTGCGCCAATCAGTGACAGTGCTAGATCAGCAGGGCTAAGACCTAGCTTTGCTTGAATCTCAGGGATACGCGGCAACCAAGCACCCAGCACAATCGGCTGGGTGAAAAAGATAAAGTATAATGCGCTGCGCGTTGTCTTAGCTATTGTCACTTAGCGGTTCCTATGCGCGACCTTTAAGGGCGGCGTTGCGGATGGCATCCATACGAGGGCCATAAGTTGCTGGATCGTTGCCTTTATAAACGGCAGAACCTGCGACCAGTGCGTTTGCGCCGGCGGCTGCGATTTCACCAGCATTGTGCTCTGTTACGCCACCATCAACTTGAATGTCGATTGGACGATCACCAACAAGTGCTTTGGCCTGACGGATTTTTTCTAAAGCTTGTGGAATGAAGGCTTGGCCACCAAATCCCGGGTTAACACTCATAATCAAGATCATATCAAGGCGATCAATTACATGTTCGATTGTTGAAAGGGGCGTCGCTGGGTTTAGCGAAACGCCTGCTTTTTTGCCCAAGTTACGAATGGCTTGTAGTGAACGGTCCAGGTGAGGGCCAGCTTCAGCGTGCACGGAAATGATATCTGAGCCAGCTTTTGCGAAAGCCTCAAGGTAAGGATCTGCCGGCGCAATCATGAGATGCACGTCTAGGATCTTCTTGGTCACAGGGCGAATGGCTTCAACAATCATTGGGCCAATTGTAATGTTTGGTACGAAGTGTCCGTCCATTACATCGACGTGGACCCACTCACAGCCACCTTCGTCAATGGCTTTCACTTCGTCGCCAAGGCGCGCGAAGTCGGCGGAAAGGATGGAGGGGGCGATCTTGATGGGCAAGTCGGTCATCTCGGTTTCCAATGTATTTGTGGATTATCTGGCCGCGAGTTAGCACATGTTTTGGGTGCTGCCAATTGTCCAAAGGGTGAAACTGCCGGAAATGTTGGATATTTGAACATTCTCAACAAGAATCACATTCGCTTGAGTGCGACAGTGATGTCCTTGCGCCAGTGATTTTGATGGGGCATTAGAGGGGGGAATGGAGCCAACATGATTTCTTTGAGCATCCCTGTAATTTTCGGCGCCGGCGTTTTGAGTTTTTTATCGCCATGTGTATTGCCGCTTGTTCCGCCATATCTAAGCTATATGGGCGGCACAACATTTGAAGAATTGCGCCGTGATGGCAGTACAGGAAGTGCTGTTTGGTGGCGCACGGTGATGACCTCGCTGTTCTTCATCTTGGGTTTTTCAACCATTTTTGTCGGGCTTGGCGCGACAGCCACAATCTTTGGCGAAGTTCTACGTTCTTCGCTTTGGTGGCTGACGTCTCTTGCTGGTGTTGCCATTATAATCATGGGATTGCACTTCCTTGGCGTGTTGCGCATTGGTTTCTTGTATAAACAAGCCAAGTTCAATGGACCGTCCAAGGCATCAGGCCCAATGGGCGGGTATCTGCTTGGTCTAGCCTTTGCGCTGGGATGGACACCATGTATTGGCCCAATCCTTGCTGCCATTTTGCCAGTTGCAGCGAGTTCTGAAACTGCGTGGCAGGGTGCTGGCCTGTTGGCTGTTTACTCTGCGGGATTAGGCGTGCCATTTTTCTTAGCTGCACTGGCCGTTAAGCCCTTCATGAGCTTCTTTTCCAAGTTCAAGAAGAACCTTGGCATGGTAGAAAAAGTGATGGGCGTATTTCTGATCATTACAGGGATTTTGTTCTTAACGGGCGACTTCACCCGTATTAGCTTCTGGTTGCTTGAGACTTTCCCAATTTTGCAAAATTTTGGGTAGTATTAACCCTATTGCCAATCCATGGGGCATTTGTTGGGTTTTAACGCCCTGATTCCGTAGGTTTTAATGAATTGGGTGCGAAGCTGACTTGAATTGAATTCAGGAGCTTTAGGTCGTTTTGGCAGACAATCAAAAAGAAACCGCGGTGAGCGGCAAAGTGAACAGTGTAGCAGCTAGCTGGACACCTATGTTTACGGTGACCTCAAACATTTATGATGTTGAGCCCATTTGGCGTGAGTTGGAGAAATTCGGACTTCAGTCTCCGGGGCAGTCGTTCGACTTCGTTCGGGCTTGGGTGGAAAAACTCGAATTGCCACCTCAAGATCAGATCTACGTGACGGCTTATTTCAACAAGAAACCGTTTTTGGTTTTGCCGCTAACCATCAAAAAGCGATTAGGCGCAACGATCCTGACCTGGTTCGTGGGTGACCATGTGGCTTGCAATGCGCCATTGTTTGATGTGTCTATCATGTCAAAGCTGGACGAGACACAACGTGCAGAGTTCTGGAAAGCGCTGTTGCATGCTTTGCCTCCATCAGATGCGGTTTATTTGCCTGGGCTTCCAACTGGCAAACGTGTTCAGTTTGAGGCGTTTGAAGGGTTGGGCAAAAAGCCTGTTTGCGATTACGTCTATCGGACGGAGTTTGATAGTTGGGATGAATGTGAGAAATCGCGTCGCAACAGAAAACGCCGTCGTCGGGACAAACAGCATCGCCAAAAACTTGACGCACTTGGTGAGGTGAAACTCACCAATGTTACCGATCCGGCTGAAATTCAGTCGGTACTTAAAGTGATGTTCGAACAAAAACGACGTCGGTTCGAGCAATTAGGAATTGAAGACCCGTTTGGTGACCAAAAGGTCCGAGATGTCTATTTCGATGCGCTGGCGAATGCGAAATCTATTAAGCCAGAACTGCTCGTCCTCTGGTTGGACGACGATGTAATCTCTGTGCGCTATTGCATCGGGCATGGCGATAAGCTTTTCGCATTGGTGTCTTCGATGAGCGATGATGAAGAGATTATGGTTGGCTCGCCGGGTAATCAGTGCATTCTTGAGATCTTGCAAAGCAAATTGGGCGAGGGCAGTTACAAGACCATCGACATTGGTGTTGGTGAGTCTGACGAAAAACGGCGTTGGTGCAACGAGTTGCAGCCTGTTTGCAATCGGTTTGTTCCGCGTACGCCCCTTGGTTGGGGCTTTATGGTTTCGCAGGCAGGGCTGGAGCGAGTGAAGTTCTTGGTCAAAACCAATAAGCTGCTTTTCAATTTCTACAAAACAATTCGCGGCATTTTGCCTTCGATTTTGAAGACCTAGAAAAGATTCAAAGCTTTTAGCGAAGCATGACCGTTCTTAGCGATGATAATGTGATCGTGTACTTTGATGCCCAAAGGCTCTGCTATCTCATCTATTGCGCGCGTCATTCGTATGTCCGCGTTGGACGGTGCTGGATCACCAGATGGATGATTGTGCAAAAAGATGATCGCTGTGGCTGATAGTTCAAGTGAGCGTTTGATCACTTCGCGCGGATAGACAGGTGTGTGATCTACCGTACCAACTTGTTGTACTTCGTCGGCAATAAGCCGATTCTTCTTATCCAAAAACAGTATTCGAAATTGTTCTTTATCCTCAAATGCCATTTGAGCGCGGCAGTATTCTAGCAATTGATCCCACGAACCAAGGATCTGTCGATCTTGGACTTGGCCTTTTGCAAAGCGCTGTGCAGCTGCAAGCATCACTTTGAGGTCTGTGACGGCCTTTGGGCCAAGCCCATCAGTTTCTTCCAGCAGATTGGCTGGCGCAGTTAGGACTTCAGCGAAAGTGCCGAAACGTTGCAATAGTGCTTTGGCTATTGGTTTTGTGTCGCGACGTGGAACAAAACGGTACAGCAATAGCTCAAGTAATTCATAGTCTTGGAAGCTTTCAGCACCGGAAACCTTGAAACGTTCACGCAACCTGTTGCGATGACCATGGTAGTGAGGTTTGGGTGGGCTCAAAGATTGTTGCTCGCTAGAGCTTTGGTCTTTTGGCCCTTCAACCATTAGCGGCGCGCTTCGAGCGGGTTGAACAATCCGGCTGGGCTTTGCGTGAAAATCTCACACCCTTGTTCGGTTATACCGATGGAATGTTCGCATTGAGCAGAAAGTGTTCTGTCTCTTGTCACTGCGGTCCAACCATCAGCAAGCACTTTGACGTGCGCTCTGCCTAAGTTGAGCATGGGCTCAATCGTGAAAATCATGCCCTGTTTCAGCTCAGGTCCAGTGCCCGGTGTGCCAAAGTGCATGATGTTTGGTTCATCATGAAATAGACGGCCTAGGCCGTGGCCAACAAAGTCACGAACGACCGAAGTACGTTCTGCTTCTGCGAACTCTTGAATAACTGCACCAACGTCGCCTGTTGTAGAACCTGGCTTAGCAATCGCTAGTGCGCGATCAAGGCTTTCATATGTTACTTCAATCAGGCGTTCTGCTTTGCGCGAAATATCGCCGATAGGGTACATGCGGCTCGTATCACCGTGCCAACCATCGACGATCAAAGTAATATCGATGTTGACGATGTCGCCGCTCTTTAGTTGCTTCTCGTTTGGTATGCCGTGACAAACGACATGGTTCAAACTTGTACAGACTGAATGCCGATAACCGCGATAGTTCAAAGTTGCAGGAACGGCATTGTTGTCTTTTGCAAACTCGTACGCAATTCGATCCAACTTCGCCGTAGAAACACCGGGTTGGGCGTGTTCGTACATCAGGTCTAGTGCTTGCGCCGCCAGAGCGCCTGCTTTGCGCATGCCCTCAAATCCTTCCTCATCATGAAGAGGAATAATGCCGGGGGTGCGTTTTTGATCTGGTTTAGCGATCGCGTAAGTGACCATTGGTTCTCTCTGGCAGTGTAACTGTTAAACTAGCTGTTGGGCATCAATATGGGAAGCCTATTCGTTAGGTCAATCCGCTCTTGCGTTATGTCGCAAGTATAGCACAGGAATTCAACGCCTGCTTCATGTGCTTCAATTGCTGCTGCAGCGTATTTGGGTGCCAAGTCACCGGCGAATTGGAAGCTTTCACAATCTGTTCGTTGGACTAAATACAGGTTTATTGCCCGGTGACCAGCTTTGACCATGTTTGCGAGCTCGCGCAAGTGCTTGACCCCACGATCGGTTTCACAGTCAGGAAACTCCGCGAACGGCGTTTTGCGGGCAAGGTGTACGTTCTTGACCTCAAGATAAGTAAGTTGCTCATTGTTATGAGTGATCAAAAAATCTACACGAGAGTTTTCGCCATACTTCACTTCTGGTTTGAACTCTGCATATTCGTCCAGTTCTGCAATCTTGCGATCAGCGAGGGCTTCACCGACAATCTTGTTAGGATAATTGGTGTTGATACCAACCAAACCCGTTTCAAGTTCTACTAACTCTAACGAGAATTTTAGCTTTCGCTTTGGATTGTCTGAAGTTGAAACGAACACCGGCAAACCGGGCATATTTAGACCAATCATTGCACCCGGATTGGCGCAGTGCGCGGTGATAAGCTCGCCACTTTCTAGTTTAATGTCCGTGAGAAAGCGTTTGTAACGCTGAATGAGTGTGCCGCGTAATAGTGGTGTTGGGAGTTGCAAAGGTGTGGTCTCTTGTTCGTTCCAAATAGAGATGAGGCTTGCAATTGTTTCTTCGCTCCTTCATTCAGTCAAGCAAAGAGTAGCAAAGCATGAGACTGTTATGAGCGAGCCTAAGCGCGTCACTGCTGGAATGCTGGTGATTGGTGACGAAATTCTATCTGGTCGTACCAAGGATCAGAATATTGGAACCGTTGCGGATTTCTGCTCGGACCTCAACATTGAGCTTTGTGAAGCCCGCATTGTTGCTGACGAGCCGGAGGATATCGTTTCGGCGCTGAACACGCTTCGTGAGCGGTATACCTATGTATTCACGACGGGCGGCATTGGTCCAACGCATGACGATATTACTGCTGATGCAGTCGCTAATGCGTTTGGCGTAGAGTTGAAGGTTGATGATCGTGCTATTAAGGCGATGCAGGATCGATTTGTTGACTATCCAATGAACGAAGGACGCCTTCGTATGGCGCGTATTCCTGTTGGTGGCGAATTGATTGCCAATGTGGTTTCTGGTGCGCCTGGTATACATATCGAAAATGTATTTGTGATGGCAGGAGTCCCCAAGGTCATGCAATGCATGTTGGAGGCAATCGCGCCGACACTTGAGACCGGAATTGAGGTGTTTTCACGTTCCTGCGACTCACAGGCTGGGGAAAGTTCGCTTTCTGAAGCGCTTACTGAGTTGCAAAATGTCTATCCAACAGTCAAAATCGGCTCTTACCCTCAAATGGGTACAGATAAGTATATGACGCAAATTGTTTTGCGTTCATCGGACAAGGCGTTGCTTGAAGAAGCTACGGTGAAAGTCCAAGCAATAATTGATGCGGCAACGCAGAATAAACTGAAAATTTAGAGGTCAGCTATGAGCGCACCGCAAAATAAATCATTCCCAGTTTCCTGGGATCAATTCCACCGTGATTCTCGTGCCCTTGCTTGGCGCTTGAATGCAGAAGGCCCATTTGACGCAATCGTGTGTATTACACGTGGCGGTCTTGTTCCGGCAGCGATTATCGCTCGTGAGCTTGGTATCCGCGTCATCGAAAGCGTATCAGTCGCTTCATACGATCATAAAGATCAAGGGTCTTTGAAAGTTCTTAAGCCAATCGCAGACGATATTGTTGCGTTGGACAAAAGTGACGACAGCAAAGTTCTCATCGTTGATGATCTGGTAGATACAGGCAAGACGGGCCGCGCTGTTCAAGCGATGTTGCCAAACGCGCACTTTGCTACAGTTTACGCGAAGCCTTTGGCACGCGATCTCGTCAATAGCTTCGTAACCGAAGTATCTCAAGACACATGGATCTATTTCCCATGGGATATGGATGTGTCTTATGCGCCACCAATTAAAGACGGCGCAGACGACTAGTTCTGTTGAAAATTGGTGCGGACGACGGGACTTGAACCCGTAAGCCGATTAAGGCGAGGGATTTTAAGTCCCTTGTGTATACCAATTTCACCACGTCCGCATTAGCTGGAAACAGCATGGCGACGGTTTGTCATAAAATCGCCGCCAAGACAATTATAAAAAAGAGAAAAGCGATTAGTTGCTTAGCTTTGTGAATATTTGGAGCGCATAATGAGTGTTGAAAGTGGACGGATTGTCCCTGTAATTCTGGCCGGTGGCAAGGGAACACGGCTTTGGCCAATTTCTCGCTCTGATCGCCCAAAGCAATTTTTAGCTCTCGCTGGCGAAACAAGCCTATTTCAACAAACACTGGCACGTGTGGGCGATAGCGCAAAGTACGCAGCACCTGTGGTGATCACCAATGCTGAGTATCGATTCCTTGTGGCTGAACAAGCTTTGGAAAGCGGTATCGAGCTTGGCGGTATATTGCTTGAGCCTGTAGCGCGCAATACGACTGCAGCTATTCTTTCTGCTGCGCTTTATGCGAAGAGCTTAGATAGCGAAGACAATTTGTTGTTTGTACTGCCGTCTGATCACCGAATTATTGAAGACGCGCAATATCAAACCTCTGTTGATCAAGCAGCGAAAACAGCTGCGGCTGGCAATTTGGTGACCTTTGGTATTGAGCCTACAGAACCAGCTACGGGTTATGGTTACATCCAAAAGGGTGAAGACCTAATGGGCGGCGGCAACAAAGTGGCAAAGTTTGTCGAGAAGCCAAATGCTGACGTGGCCAAAGAGTTAATCTCAGATGGTAAGCATTTTTGGAACTCAGGCATGTTCATGTTCGACGTGGACGTGATGATTGCCGAGTGTGAAGCGCTAGCGGCTGACGTAACAAAGGCTGTGGTTGGTGCCTTGGACAAGGCCAACAAGGATTTGGACTTTGTACGGCTTGATGAAGCTGAGTTTTCAAAGTCACCGGACATCTCTGTTGATTATGCGATCTTTGAGAAAACAAACAAAGCGGCTGTAGTGCCGGCACCTATACAATGGTCGGACCTTGGTAGCTGGGATGCTGTTTGGAAAGTTGGAGAACAAGATCAAGATGGCAACGTTGCGGTCGGCGACGTTCTATTGTCGAACTCCAAGAACTCGCTGGTTTACTCAGAAGTTGGTCAGGTTACTGTAAACGGCGTAGAGGACATCGCAGTTGTTGTGAGCGAAGATGCGATCTTTGTTGGTGCACTTAGTGACGCTCAAAAAGTTGGTCCTATCGTGAAGCAGTTGCGTGCTGACGAGCGCACAGCGCCGCTCACAGAGACGCATCGCACCAGCTATCGACCATGGGGAGGTTATTCCTCACTCGCACTTGGTGAACGCTTTCAAGTGAAGCGCTTGTTTGTGAAACCGGGCAAACAACTATCGTTGCAAAAACACCACCACAGATCAGAGCACTGGGTTGTTGTGAGTGGCACGGCTGAAGTTACAGTTGGCGATGAAGTGAAGATGCTTGGCGAAAACCAATCGGTTTATATACCGCTCGGCGCCGTTCACAGATTGGCAAACCGGGGTAAGATTCTTCTGGAACTCATTGAAGTTCAAACAGGTTCCTACTTCGGCGAAGATGATATCATTCGCCTAGAAGACGAGTTCGGCAGAACTTAGTACAAGTCAAAATTGCTGTCGAAATACATTAAAGCGAAGCCTTTTAGGCTTCGCTTTTTGCTTGTGCAGGTTTGTTGAAATGCCCTCGAGAACGCCATACAGCGTAAAAGAAGATTGCCGCACCAACTGCTATCGATATCCCTGAAGCGAAGAATGGCACGCCGGGGAAGTAAGTTGGAGCGTTAGGTGAAATGGTGAAGTAGGCGAATAGTTGCGTAGCAGCCAATGGGCCGATGATCGATGTGATGGAGTTCACAGCATTCACGCCGCCTTGCAATTCACCTTGTGCATTGTCATCCACGCTATTTGACATCAAACCGTTGATGCCAGGCACCACGAAGCCACCTAAAGCGCCCGGTAGTAGGAATATGTATAGACCAAGGGGCGTGTTTATAAATGCCATACCAAAGAAGCCAATGGCCGCAAAGGCAAGTCCCATTACCACAGTCTTTAACTCGCCAAACCTCTTGATTGTGGGCCTAATTAGCGCGCCTTGAACAAGGGCGAACATTATTCCGAATGCGCCAAGGGAATAACCCACCTGCGCTGGTGTCCAATCAAAACGTTCGATAGTGAAGAAGTTCCAGATGCTTGGGTAAGCTTGGCCAGCCAAAGAGAAGAAGAACAGCACACCAAGGAAAGGCAAAACGAACGGGAACTTTTGCAAAGACTTTAATGTGCCAATTGGATTTGCGCGTTTGAACTCAAAGCGACGACGTTTGCGCATGCTAAGGCTCTCTGGCAGCACGAACATGCCATAGACGAAGTTGATGAACGCTAAAGCCGCAGCCGCAAAGAATGGAACACGCGGGCCGAACTCACCGAGTAGACCGCCTAGCACTGGCCCAACGATAAAGCCTGCACCAACTGCTGCACCGATTAGGCCAAAGTTTTGTGCGCGATTTTCCTTTGGCGAAATGTCAGCAATGTATGCCGTCGCCGTTGAAATCGCAGCGCCCATAATGCCGGACAAGAAGCGGCCAACGAACAATAGGAAGATTGTTGGCGCGAAACCCATCAAAAGATAGTCCAGCGTTAGGCCAAGCAAGGAAAGAAGCAAAACGGGGCGACGCCCGTATCGGTCGGACAAGTTGCCAAGGATTGGCGAGAACACGAACTGCATGAGCGCGTAGACGAAAAGCAGGTATCCGCCATACTTGGCGGCGTTTGCAATGCCGTCACCAGTTAGCTCTTCGATTAGACCTGGCAAAACTGGAATGATGATTCCAAGGCCAAGAATATCGATGAACACCGTGATCAAGATGAAGATCATGGCGAGCTTCGTGTTTTTTACACCAGTCATGTCGGTCCTAATTCTCGAGCAGATTTTGAGCGGCAATTGACACTTGTCCTAAAGTAAACGCAAGGGCATATTTTAGAACTGTCAAAAATGGCGCACGTGGCGCCATTCTCTGTGTGCAAGATGGTGATTTATTTTGGCGTTACCATGCCCTCAAACGGATCATGCTTGTAGATCCAATCTAGGCGCTCAAGGTGCGCATTAGCACTCTTGCTAGCGACAACTGCATCGCGTGCCCAGCTCATCGGCGGTGACATGTGAAATACAAAACCATTCTTTTGTGAAATGTCCTGCACAGCGTCAGTGCGTGGTTTTCGCAAGTTCTGCCATTTTGCAAAGGCTGATTTGTTGTTCTCATCGCTGGCTAGAATCGTCGCAAGAAGCCCTGCGTCTTCAATTGCCATGGCAGCGCCTTGTGCTTGGAATGGCAACATCGCGTGTGCGGCATCCCCAAGAATAGCAACATTGCCTTTTGACCATTCCGACGTGCGAATACCGAACAATGGCCATGCGGTCCAAGGCTCAGAAATTGAATCCATGATACTGGCTAAGCGTTTGTTTTTGCTCAGTGACTTGTTGCTGATTTCTGGCGTGTCGTTGTCTTCAAGCGGAAGCGCAAACTCCGTGAACAGTGCAACGTTGAATTGATCTCGTTGTAACAACGGGTAGACGACCATGTGGTAATCTGGACCCCAGAAAAGCGATGTTCTGTCTGTTGCAACAAGGTGCTTCAACTTGTCGATTGGGGCAAGCGCACGCCACGCAACATAGCCAGAATACTGCGGGCGCTGTCCGCCGAGTTGCTCAATTCGTGTTTGTGAGCGGACACCATCTGCGCCGATATAGGCGCGGGCAGTGATCGGGAACGCAGGTTGACCTTCTCGTTCAATGATTGCTGAAACACCTTCAGCTTGGTCTTCAACATTTGCACTGGTGACATTGAAGAATATTTCAATACTTGGGAATTGCTTTGTCGCAGCAAAAAGCTGTTCAGCTAAATCCGCTCGGTGCATGACGGCGTATTGAGTGCCCGCATATCTTTTCTGAGCAAAGTCGCCCAGCGTCACTTTTGCAAGCGGTTCGGCTTTGCCGTGACGATAGATATCGATTCCTTCAGGTTCAAAGCTGTTGGCAGTGAGTGCGTCGTTTAAGCCGAGTTCATTTAGAACATTGCGCGCGTTCGGGCTAATTTGAAGGCCAGCGCCGAACTCTGAGATTTCTTTTTGCTTTTCTGCGACAACGACTCGAAAGCCGAATTTGGCTAAGCCAAGCGCTAGGGTAAGGCCAGCGATGCCAGCCCCGTTAATCAGAACAGTTTTATCGGGGCCCATCTAGTCCTCATTTTCTAGCCAGCATGGGCGTCGAAAACAGCTTCTTTTGGAGAAGATTGCGCGGCGCCCAAGTTACCATTGTGAATGTAATGTGTTGAGCAGTATGGGCAGACGATGTCGTTGTCTTCACCCATGTCCAAGAATACATGTGGGTGATCAAACGGTGGCAGTGCGCCAACACATTTGAATTCCTTTGCGCCAATTTCAATTTTTTGGACGCCCATTGCATTGTGGAAATGTGGTGTTGTGCCGTGTGCCATATTGCTCTCGTTTTTCAAAAATGGTCTGTGACAGTTCGAAATTTTCACCTCGAACACAATCTCTTCAACCAGCGTATAACCTTTGCTGGCCAAATTGACAATTTGCCAAAACACATTTTGCTGATATTGAGCCAGCAAAATGCAACTAAAAAGGGGCCAAAATGCCGCATTTCACATCTGAGGGCTATGAAATCGCCTATTCGATCTACGGGGAAGGCCCAACAATTCTATTGGTGCATGGATTCGGTTCGAACGGAAAAGTGAATTGGGTCAACACTGGTTGGGTTGAAGATTTGGTGGCTGAAGGCTATCGGGTTGTCACAATCGACAACCGCGGTCACGGCAAATCTGAAAAAATCTATGACACAGAGGCCTATCCTTCTAGCGAAATGGCTAAAGACAGCGTCAATCTAATCAAGTTCTTAGGCCTGAAAGACGTTGCGATCATGGGTTACTCCATGGGGGCACGAATCTCCGCCTATGTTTCTATGTCGGCGCCTGAGTTGATCAAATGTGCTGTTTTTGGTGGCTTAGGCGAACGTATGACAGTCGGCATGTCTTCTTCTGGCGTTATCGTGGATGCATTGCTTGCGCCATCGCTTGAACGCATCACTGACCCAACTGGTCGTATGTTCCGCATATTTGCTGAACATACGAAAAGTGATTTGAAAGCACTTGCTGCTTGCATGGGGTCGTCTCGCCAAAAAATATCTGAAGATGATGTGCGTAAGATCAAAATGCCGGTCTTGGTTGCTGTTGGCAGTGAAGATGTCGTTGGCGGACGCCCAGAACCGTTGGCCGATTTGATGGAAAAAGGCGAATCGATGGTTATCGAAGGGCGTGATCACATGCGCGCGACCGGGGATAAACAGTTTAAGCAAGGTGTGCTATCATTCTTTAGCAAACAATATCCTGCCTAATTTGTTTTGTTAGGTTGGTTTAAAAGTATGGTGACCCATATTGTTGAGTAGTTGATACGGAGATTTCCATTGGTTGAATCACAGCTGAAGTCGCAAAAACCCACAATCGTAGACCCAAATTGGCGTGCGATTTGTAATGATGCGCAACAGATGATGCTCAACGAGCCTGCTTTCTCAGGTTTCGTAATTGCCAATATCCTCAACCATGATCGTGTTGAAGATGCGATTGCCCATCGGATTTCGGGGTTGTTGGATCATGCGGATATGCCGGCTGATATCGTGCGACGTGCGTTTTCAGACGTCTTGCGCGACCAACCGTCGATTGCAGACTGCATACGGTCTGATCTGGCGGCGACTTTGGAACGTGACCCTGCATGCAATCGTTTGATTGATCCGGTTTTGTTTTTCAAAGGCTTTCAAGCCATCCAGACATATCGGTTTGCACATGCTTTGTGGGAATCTGGACGCAAAGACTTCGCTCGCTACTTGCAAAGCCGAGCTTCTCAAGTATTTCAGGTCGATATCCACCCTGCAGCGACGTTAGGGCGCGGTATCATGGTCGACCATGCAACCGGACTTGTGATTGGTGAAACGGCACGTGTGGGCAATGATGTCTCGATTTTGCATGCGGTGACACTGGGCGGGACCGGCAAAGAAGATGGTGATCGCCATCCTAAAATCGGCTGCGGCGTGCTCATTGGCGCAGGTGCCAAAATTCTTGGCAACATTTCTATTGGAGATTGCGCACGTATTGCTGCGGGTTCAGTAGTTTTAAAGGATGTGCCTGCTAAGAGTACTGTCGCTGGCGTTCCTGCAAAAGTTGTTGGGGAAGCCGGATGCGCACAACCAGCATCTCGAATGGACCAGATAATTAGCGATGATAGCGGAACAATTTCAAAAAGCTGAACTTAGTGCCGACCAAAAGCAGTTGCTTGAGGAGATCTGGCGCAAAGAAGAATCATTTCATGCTGAGACCGGTGATCGTTCGAACGAGCTGGTGGCTGTTGATTTTGTCAGTTTTGCCGAGAACGGCGATGAAATCAGCATTGGCGATGATGTGATCATTCCTGACAAGGGAACACAGCAAGGCGAAATTCAGCGTTTGTGGGGGCACTTTGGCTCTCCAACAAGTTGCTTTCTGACCTATATGCAAAATGATGAAAACGAACAGGGGCAGATTTGTTTGGCCCTGTGGATTAAGCGGGATGGCGAATGGAGAAAGACCTTTCATCATCAAAACGCTGAATTTGTCTAAGACTGGGGAAAACACAAGTTTGGGTTGAGAGATCATCCAAAATTGCTAGTTTCGCCCTTCAACTCTAATGCCAAAGCGGTGGTCAAAATGACTAAAGAAGAAATCGAAAACCTTACAAAATACCTACGACACAAATTTGGCAATATGGGCTTGGAAGTCCGCGTGCGGCCAAAGAAAACCGATAGCGCTGAAGTCTATTTGGGCGAAGAATTCATTGGTGTGATGTATTTGGACGAAGACGAGGGCGAACGCTCTTTCAACTTCCAAATGGCTATCCTAGACATCGATCTAGACGAAGTTTCTGAATAACCTTTAGCTGGCGTTCAACGTCGCTAGTTTGGCGCGTAAGCTTAGCTGAAACGCCCTCCAGTGGGGCAGTAGTGTTTCTTCAAACCTAACGAGCGCGGAAACGCGCTTGTTCACTAAAACTGTAGTAACGCAGTTTTTCGCCGTATTCTTCGGCAGTTTTTCTTTCAAACATTTGGCGACAAATGGGTTGGCGCTCACAGCGTCGTACCAGACTGTTTCGCCAGAATACCCAGCTTCATCAACCATCTGTTTTGCGACGAGCCCAAAGGCCTGTTGTGACGGCACATCTTTGAATTTGTGGATGTAAAGCGTGTCGAGTAGGAAAGAGCTAGGCGCGGCTTTTGAAGAGGCAAGTAGGGTGGCAGACACTGAAATTATAGTGCTGTCCACTTCAACAGGCAGCAGAATATCGACGACACTATAAGCTTTGCTATCACCATCGACCTCTGAATTGAGCCAGCTTTGCGGTGCCGCAAGGTTTGTTGCCGCTATCGTGAATTCGATAGTCGTTTCTTGTGACATTGTCTGTTTATTACGGTTTAACTCCAAAAAATCCATCAGATAGACAGCTGCGAGACCTGCGAGCGCCAAGATGACCATCATAGCGAACAGGTTTGTTCCCATTGAATTTGTTGGTTTTTTTGGCGCTAGGTCGTTCATGTTTGTCGGAATTCCGGCGTTAACCATTTCATTGAGTCGAGCGTGACAATTGATAGACGTCGAAATATGTTTAACAAAACGTAAAGATGCATCAATAAGGGGACAGACGGTGGCGTTCGATTTCGCAGTATCACTATACATAATCGCAGTGGGCATGGCATTTGCTGGGGCTTCAACGTATTTGTACCAGTCAGTTGCCAAGCAAAAAGCTGCCTTGCGCTTTGATGGTGAGCACATCGGTTCTGTGCTAGGTTTGCTGACAGTTAGTTTTGTTTGCGGTCCTTTTATTATGCTGCACATGGGCTGGCAGAGAGATAGCAATGGTGGGCTTCATATGAGCCAAGCGCTGCTTTCTGCTTTTATAGCGTTTGGTTGGAGCTTTGTGATTGGATTGGGCGTGCTTTGGGTCCAAATTGGTTTCTTTGGCTAAGAGGTTCCGATGCAATATCAATTTCATAATGACAGCCCAATCATTGCTGAGGACGCATTCGTCGCTGATAGCGCGGACCTAATTGGCAAAGTTGTTGCTCACGCTAATTCAAACATTTGGTTTGGAGCTGTTCTCCGAGGCGATGATGAGACCATCACCATTGGCGAGAACTCGAACATTCAGGATTTGACCCTCATTCATTGTGATCCGGGTTTTCCTGTTGAAATCGGTGCTAACTGCACAATTGGTCATCGGGCAATTTTGCATGGATGTATTTTGGAAGAGGGCGTGCTGGTCGGCATGGGCGCAACCATCATGAACGGCACTCGAGTTGGACGGGGATCCATCATCGGAGCCGGCGCCGTGGTGACTGAAGGGCAAGACATTCCACCATTCTCAATGGTATTGGGGATGCCTGGCAAAGTTAAGAAAACGCTTGATCCGTCAACTTTTGCAGATCGTTTAACGCACGCCAAGAAATATGTGGAGCGTGGCCAAGAGTATTTGAAAGCTCTTAAAGCCCTTTAATATGTGATTTTTAGTACAGACGAGCCAAAGGCCAGCTTCGGGGAAAGCTGGCCTTTGTGTCCCGGCCGGTGTCAGGGTTGGAAGAAGGCCGAAATTTCATAAATTGTTTTAGTTACTAGCGATTGTCAGCAGTCGTTCGTCTTCGAGCTCCATCCAGCGACCAGCATTAATCTGGGATTGTCGTTTGACGAATTTGTATGGGGTTTTACTCCAGACATTCACGAGCCCTTCAAGGTTATCCAGAATGAGGTCACCTCTGTCCGTTCGTGCAGTGAGCACTGCGTGACCTTCACCGTTTGGTTGGATGACAACCGTAACGAGTAGGGTGCTTGGTGCCCAACCTGCCTGTATGAGCGCCTTGCGCTTGATCAGCGCATAATCTTCGCAGTCGCCGTAACCTCTAGGATAAGTCCAGAACTCTTCCGCCTGATAGAGGTCCCTGTCAGTGATTGGCTTTATTTCACTATTGAATTTGGCGTTTATGTTGAGCAGCTGCTGCCATTTTGCTTGGGTCAGCTCTTCATATGAGACGAACTCAGCGTTTTGTTGGCATTCAATCGGCCTTACTTGGCAGAATTGAGCATGGCCCAAAGGAATTGATGTTTCGCGCACTTCGGCAACAAAGGCTTCATTTGACGTTATCCCGAGTGCAGGCGTCATAAATGCTAGTGCTGCTGTGGCTGCGATCGCGACCGTTCGTACGGTCCTGTTTAAGTTTTCCATTAGTGTTCTCCCTGACAAGGGGCACTATGGAGATCGGAAATTTCCGCCTCGAAAAATAAAACGGCAGACTTTTATTCAAAAACAAGGGGTTAGATTTAGGTTTCAGTAAGCATGCAAACGGGCACAACAAAAAGCCCGCTGGAATGAGCGGGCTGGTTTAGGCTTAACTTTGGAAGTGCTTATTCAGATCGAAGGTTTGCCTGAACGACAGTGAAGATTTCTTGTACCGACGAAAACTCAACCGCAATACCATCATCGAAGTGACGAACAACGCGTGCGCGCATCCGGCCGATTGTGATCGGCGTGCCCATCGCAGGCTTCACATCAAGTTCAACCGCTGCGCCAGACATTGAGATGTCGACAATCTTACAGCGATAGCTACGGCCATCTTCTAGAATGATCTTTGAGTGACGGACATCAGGAACCTGACGTTCGTGGCGGCGATCTTCAGGAAGGTTGAGAATGTCTTTGTTGGCGAACCACGTTAGTTGGGCTGCCAATTTGTCTCGCTTGCGAACTGATGCATTGACGCTGACCATAAAGCCACCATCAATAAGTTCGAGTATTTCACCTTCGACGCGGCCTAGGTGGTCGAGGTAGGCAATAACCTTTTCGCCAACTTTTCCAGCTTCAGGTGCAATCATGATCACGTCGCCAGGCGACATTTCAATTACTTGGCAGGGGAACTCGCGCTTGTCGGCCAGCATATAGCGACCTAGCAGAGAAACTTTGACGCGTTGGAAGCGCGCAGGTTCTTCACGAACCACGTTCGGCACGACAGGATTCATTTCCAACGTATCGATGTTCATAAGCTCGTTTCTGCCATAAGTGTGATTCAAGTCACTGGCAGAATAGCACTGGTTTGGTTAATCGATCGTAATTGCTGTAAACGAAAATTACTGTTTGCCGCCGTCGATTACTGACAGGTGAGCGTAGCGACGTGCGTTGAAACCAAACACCTTAGAATTTTGACCAAAGTTTGCACGTAGATCAACAACGTCTTCGCGATCTTCAAAATCAAGTTCAGCAGCCAAATCTTTGCCCGAGAATTCAGAGTGATGATCGTCAGGCCAGATAAGACGCAAGCCTGTCACACGTTGTTCCATAATCGGTTGAGTGCCAAACCATAGTGGTTCTTCAAAAGCTGAGATTGAACCAATGATGCGGTTGTTCGTTGCGCCATTGTGACGAAGCGGCAAAAGAATCGCTTCAAACGTCAACTGCTGGTTTTGCGCACTTGTACCATTGAAGGTCAGCAACGCGGCAGCGTGATCATCTGTGACCGCTTTGATCAGCGTTTCAACAGCGTCTTTGTCGCGACGGTGCCAAAGGTCGATGAAAGAGCGGTTCTTCAATTCGCGGCAATATGTCGAACAAATGTGAGAACCTGCCAAGCGGAAGTTGAAAGCGTCATGATCGACTGAGGATTCAAGAATGAAAGTATTCGCAAGAGCAGTGCGGATCTTCGTTGGGTCTACGTCACGACGTTCAGGTGCGCTGCGTGTACCGCGCAAATCGTTCCAGTATCTGTACAACCGTTGTGTGCTTGCCATTTGCATGTCGATCATAGTCCCTGCATCGCTCTAGACCGGCTCCGTTAAGTTCGGTGCTCGGTTTAATTTATCTTCCAAATTTCGTTGAACCCAATCTGAACTAAACGGAGATAAAAATCGCCCTTAAACCTTTATTAAGGTTAATGCTGGGGTGTGTTGTGGAAAAGTCATCAAAGAGCGGGCATAAAGGTAAAAAGGAGTCGAAATGAACCATTCTCCAGAGCAGGGCAACGAGCCTTCAGAACCTAAAAACCAGCCAGCTATCAATCTACCTTGGATTGTTACGGTCTCAATTGGATTGTTAGCTGCAGTTCATCTTGCATCGACTCTGATTTTGGACGAGGCAGCTTTGGACTTACTGTTTGGCCAGTTTGGTTATATTCCGCAGCGTTCACTGTTGCCGGTAGAGTATGTTGGGAATGCATTCACTCCGTTTTACTCTTTGTTTTCACACGCTTTTTTGCATGTTGATTGGCAACACCTGTTCTTCAACGTTGCGTGGCTGGCCGTATTTGGCAGCCCCGTTGCTCGCCGCTATGGAGTACTTGGTTTTATCATCATTTTCATTTTAGGGTCTGCAGTTGGTGCAATAGTGTTTGCTGGCTTGGCGGGTGATCGTTTTACGGTTCTGATTGGCGCCTCAGGCGCTGTGTCAGCGTTTATTGGTTGCGCTTCTCGTTTCATGTTTCAACCCATCAAAACGGCAGTGAATGAAGAGACTGGCGAAGTGATGATTCTTGGCCGAGATTTGGTGACATTCGTCGGTTTGTTAAGAAATAGACGTGCTCTGACGTTCGTTGGGTTTTGGATGGTTCTCAACATTGTCTTCGGTTTAGTGCCCGAATTAATGGGCGCAAGTGGACAGGTTGCGTGGCAAGCGCACCTTGGCGGATTCATCGTTGGGTATTTCGGTGCGGCCTGGTTAGAGCAAAAAGCTTTTTAGTTAGCTTTTGTATTTTTCGGCTGGGTCGAACAAAGGTTTCATACCGATGTCGGCTACCCTGAATTCGCCATTTGAAACTTCGACTTTGCGATAAAGGCAAGACTTGCGTCCGGTGTGACACGCGGCACCGGAGCCCGTTTGGATGGCGCTGACTTGCAGAATGTCTTGATCACAATCTGTTCGCATCTCTACGAATTCCTGCAGTTCGCCCGAGCTTTCGCCTTTTTTCCAAAGTTTCTGCCGCGAACGAGAGAAGTAGTGAACAAAACCAGTCTCAAATGTCAGACGGATGGCTTCCTCATTCATATAGGCAGCCATTAGCACATCTTTGGTCTCAGCATCACAGGTGATGGCGAGAATCAGGCCATCTTTGTCGAACCGAGGCGCAAATACTTCGCTTGATTCAAGCTCTTGTTTTGTAAGTGCTTTTGGGTCGACAAAGCCGTTCATGATGGTCTCGCTACTATCTGTTCGACATATTGAGCATGGAGAAGAATCTCTGCTGTTCAGATATTTCTTCGGCAAAAACGCCTGTGAAACGTTGCGTGACAGTTAGTGCACCGTGTTTTTTCACACCGCGCATAGACATGCACATGTGTTCAGCTTCCAGCAAGACAGCTGCGCCACGTGGGTTTAGCGCATCATTGATCGCATCAATGATTTGAGACGTCATGGTTTCCTGCGTTTGTAATCTTTTCGCAAACACATCTGTCACTCGAGCGAGTTTGGAAAGACCCACAACACCCTCTGTTGGCAGGTAAGCGATATGCGCTTTGCCGAAGAAAGGCACCATATGGTGTTCACAATGAGAGTAGAACGGAATATCACGAACAAATACGATCTCATCATATCCGCCGACTTCTTCAAAAGTACGGCTAAGCACTTCTGCTGCGTCTTGGTTGTAGCCTTCAAACACTTCTTCGTAAGCGCGCACAACACGCGCAGGCGTGTCGATCATGCCTTCACGTTCTGGATTGTCTCCAGCCCATGCAATCAGTGTTTTAACTGCAGCTTCTGCTTCCTCGCGCGTAGGGCGCTTGGTATTATTCTCAGCAACAAGTGCTGGTTTCATAGGTTTGGCGGTCGCATCCATGATCATCTCCTGATGGCGTCGACCTGTAAGATCAGCCAATGTCTCAACGGTTCACAATTTCGTACGCCTTATCGAAATTACCGGGCATTGGTGTTACACATTTTGTCTCTATATAATGGCAGCGACTTGCATTAAACAAGAGTCTATTCCGCATAAATGATGGCACGTGATGAGTATTAGTCAGGTCTACAACGATAGAATTTTGGAGCTAGCCGGCAATTTACCGGATATGCCAGCATTACCAGCACCTGACGGTGAGGCGCGTCGGGTTTCGCGTGTGTGCGGCTCTACCATCGATGTGCAAATTAATGTGACCGATCGAACTGTGACTGGTTACAGCCAAGATGTGAATGCGTGCGCATTAGGGCAGACTTCAGCTTCTGTGATGGCTTCGCACGCGATTGGCTCGACATTTGATGAGCTACGTACAGTGCGCGCACAAATGATCGCTATGCTTAAAACTGACGGCGCTGCACCATCTGGCAAGTGGGAAGACCTCAAGTATCTTGAGCCCGTGAAGGATTACAAGCCGCGACATACTTCAACTTTACTCGTTTTCGACGCGGTGGTGGACGCAATTGACGCATACGAGTTGGCGCAGCAAGAAAACGCAGGCTGATGCTCAAAACATTCGGCACTATAATTGATTTCCCTTTCCGTTGGCTTTCAATCGGACTAATCTTGATCTACCGGTATTCTCTGTCTGCGCTGACAGGCAGAACATGCAGGCATGCGCCTACTTGTTCTGAGTTTACGCTAGACGCAATCAAACGATTTGGCTTCTGGCCCGGTGGGTGGATAGGCGCTGCTAGAATCTATCGGTGTCGGCCATCCGGAACCGATGGATTTGACCCAATTCCAGAAAAATTGCCTTCAAATGGCAAATGGTACGCTCCTTGGCGATTTGGGCGCTGGAAATAGTTCCAAAACATGTTAAAGCACCATTTCTGATGATCACCCAGCAACGGTGCTGGCGTGGCGGTTTGACTAAATGAAGTGGAGAAAGTCATGGTCAATGTGTCGTTTCCTGATGGTGCTGTTCGAGAATATCCTCGGGGTACTACCGGAACCACCATCGTAACCTCCATCTCAAAGTCGCTCGCTAAAAAAACCGTTGCGATGAAGGTTGATGGCGAAATTGTTGATTTGGCTCAGCCGTTTGAAGTAGACGGCGCAATAGAATTCGTGATGCGAGACGAAGAGCAAACGCTCGAACTGATCCGCCATGATTGTGCGCACGTTTTGGCTGAAGCTGTTCAGGAACTTTGGCCTGATACACAAGTCACAATTGGCCCATCAATTGAAAACGGCTTCTATTACGATTTTGCCCGTGACCAACATTTCACAGAACAAGATTTCCCAGCGATCGAAAAGAAGATGGCTGAAATCATTGCACGTGGTGCTGAGTTTACCCGAGAAGTCTGGGACCGCGATGAGGCTAAACGCGTATTCAAAGCTAAAGGCGAAGAATACAAAGTTGAACTAATCGATGCGATTGCTGCGGATGAAGATGTAAAGATCTACAAGCAAGGCCAGTGGATGGACGTTTGTCGTGGTCCGCACATGCGCACAACAAAAGACGTTGGAACTGCCTACAAGCTAACCAAAGTTGCTGGCGCTTATTGGCGTGGTGATAGCAACAACAAGATGCTATCGCGTATCTATGGCACAGCTTGGGCAAACCAAAAGCAGCTTGATGCTTATTTGCATATGGTGGAAGAGGCTGAAAAGCGCGATCACCGTAAGTTGGGCAAAGAAATGGACTTGTTCCATTTGCAAGAAGAAGCTCAAGGTTCTGTTTTTTGGCATCCAAAAGGCTTCACCATCTATAATCAGATGGAACAATACATTCGTCGTAAAGTAAGCAGCGCTGGATATGGTGAGGTGAAAACCCCGCAGTTGATGGACAGCAAACTTTGGGAAAAATCTGGCCACTGGTCAAAATTCCGCGAAGACATGTTTGTTGTGCCTGACATTGAATTTGCTTCAGATTCTGAGCATCTTGAGGTGCATCAAGATGCAAAACTGTTGGCGCTGAAGCCAATGAACTGTCCTGCGCACATTCAGATTTTCAACCAAGGCATTAAGTCCTACCGTGACCTACCGTTGCGCATGGCTGAGTTTGGCTGTTGCCACCGGAACGAGGCACATGGTGCTTTGCATGGCCTAATGCGCGTGCGTCAAATGACCCAAGATGATGGTCATATTTTCTGTCGTGAAGACCAGGTGACCTCTGAAACCGAAGCATTCTGCGCGCTTCTTGATTCTGTTTATGAAGACATGGGTTTCACCGAAGTCAAAATTCTTCTAGCGACGCGCCCGGAAATGCGTGCGGGTTCTGATGAAGTTTGGGATCAAGCTGAAAAAGGCTTGGGCGATGCTTTGCGTGCAACAGGTCGTGATTTTGAAATCGCAGAAGGCGATGGCGCATTTTACGGACCTAAGCTTGAGTTCCACTTGAAAGATGCGATTGGTCGCTCTTGGCAGTGTGGCACGCTGCAGTTGGATTTCGTGTTGCCTGAACGCCTTGGTGCTTCATACATTGCTGAAGACAGCTCTCGTCAAGTTCCCGTGATGCTTCACCGTGCAGTGCTTGGAACGCTTGAGCGTTTCATCGGCATTTTGATTGAAAACCATGCAGGCCGTATGCCGATGTGGTTGGCACCAACACAAGCTGTTGTTGCGACAATCATCAATGATGTTGACCCTACAGCCTTGGCAATTGTTGAGAAGCTTAAGGCAGCAGGTATTCGTGTTGAAACCGATTTCCGCAATGAGAAAATCAACTACAAAGTTCGCGAGCACTCTACTAACAAAGTGCCAGCAATCTTGGTGATCGGCGAGCGTGAAGCAAACGAGGGAACTGTTTCAGTGCGTCGTTTGGGACAACAGGGCCAAAAGGTCATGAAGGTTGAAGAGCTAATCGAGAGCCTGAAGGTCGAAGCGACACCGCCCGACCTTCGTCACTAACCAAATCTAGAGGGCGGCGTTTAGCTTATTGGCTTTTGCCTTTGAATAAGCGCCGCTCACTGTTTCTAGCACTTTTCCATTTCTGTCGATTACGACCGCATGGATTGTGCTTTTGCTTCCCAAACCGATGCTTTTATTGAATTTGCTCACGTTTGTATAAAGCGTGATGGTTTTAGCGCGCGTAGATTTGCTTGTAATGCCGGAGCGCATGCCGTTATCAATGAAACCGCTCATCAGCTTATAGCTAGATGAAAGCACAGGCGTTTCGTAGAATTTTACGCCTGAGCGTTTAGCCGCCTTGCCAAGGTATGGGAGCCAAGTGTCGACCAGATCTTGATGCTTTTGCGAATAAGCGATCATTACAATTGAGCGCCTTGAGCCAAAGTCCTGAGGGAGGTTCATCGTGACTTTGTTCAAGTTCTTCGCACTGATGCTGGGGAACTGACCAGCTTGAGCTGTGCTCATTGAAGCTGCAACGGTGAGGACAGCGACTGCCAAAAATTTCATGATCCGCATGGTGATCTCCTAGATTGTTCTAGATAGATACGACGCGTTCCATTGTTTGGATCATCTGCAACTCATTTCTTTGCACAAAACCTCCCATGGCGTCGTTTTCGGGCTGCAATTGCACACATTTGTTCTAAACTCAGGTGAAATTACTCGTGTTGGGGAAGCACATTGTCCAAAAGCGTAAGTATCAATTCATCCATGACAGCTGCTGAATGGGCGATGCTTATCGTACTTTCGATTCTTTGGGGTGGTTCGTTTTTCTTCGTTGAAATCGCAATTAGGGAATTGCCGACATTTACTGTCGTTGTTTCTCGGGTGGTCCTGGCCAGCATCATCTTGATAATCGTAATGCGCTTCATGGGTCTCAAAATGCCTCGTGACCCAATGATTTGGCTGGCGTTTGGCCTAATGGGTGCCATGAATAATGTAATCCCATTTTGTCTCATAGCATGGGGCCAGATTCACATTGCATCGGGCATCGCATCCATTCTCAATGCGACAACACCACTGTTTACTGTGGTTGTCGCGAATTTCATGACCAGTGACGAAAAAATGACTATTGCTAAGATGATCGGCGTCATTCTCGGCCTCATAGGTGTTGTGATTATGGTGGGTGCGGATGTTTTGAGTGATGTTGGATTTAATCTGATCGCGCAGGTAGCCGTTCTTGTTGCAGCGCTTTCTTATGCATTTGCGGGCATCTTCGGTCGTCGCTTTAAACATATGAATGTGTCGCCAGTTGCTACAGCGACAGGGCAGGTGACAGCTTCCAGCTTAATGCTCATCCCAGTGATGTTGTTTGTTGATCAACCTTGGACGTTGGCGATGCCGAGCTTTAGCGCCATCGGCGCACTGGTGGCAGTGGCTGCGCTTTCGACTGCGTTGGCCTATATCCTGTATTTTAGAATACTCGCGACTGCGGGTGCTACTAACCTATTGCTCGTGACATTCCTAATACCCGTCAGTGCAATTGTCTTAGGTGTGTTTATTCTAGGCGAAACGTTGGAAGCAAAACACTATATTGGGATTGTTTTGATCAGCCTTGGGCTAGCCGCTATTGATGGTCGTCTTTGGCGTCGGGTTCGTGGAAGTTAGTTGATCGTTGTCAGAACTTCGATCTCGCGAGGCAGGCCAGCAACAATTTCAAATTCTCGATTGAAAACGCGCGTGCCGAGCTTCGCAAGTAATATGTATGCGCCCTCTGCCAGAACAGTCTGCGGGAATGCATTGCTTTCGGAATAAACTGTGTTGCCATCTAGCGTTTTTACAATCCACGACGTATCTGCAATTGCTTCCCCGCCGGGTTCAGATACCAGCTTGAATGTAACTTGTGACGCGCGATGGTAAAGCGTAGCTGTAGTGAGTTGGCCGGCTTCAACCTGAAGGTCTGCTTTCGCCGTAGCATTTACTTCACCAAAGTAGGATGTAACGCTGTATGTGCCCGAGTTCAGGTGCAAGACTTTTCCAGCAGGTACGGATTGGGCGACGATCTTTTTGCCGCCCGGAGCTGCGCTATCGGACGCGACTGTAAACCGTAGCCATTTTCGCGGGATCGTTATGTCGCCTGAAACAGCTGCGCCGAGTTGGAGTCCACCGACATCCAGAATCAATTCGAGCTGATTTGGTCCCTCAACAACTGTGATTGTATCGCTAGCCTGCGCTCGACCGAGTGCAGCGTGCGCAAAGTATTGGCCAGCTGGCAGTTGGAAGAACGCTATTGATTCAAGCGAATCTGCGAGAAGAACCAACTCGCCTTCTTCGCTAGGTGTTGTGGAATAAATGCGCCATTCGACACCAGAAGGAATAATGGTCCCACCATCAGAAATACGCGCATTCAGTGTAACAGGCTGTGGTTTTCCTGCTGGCAAATCATAAGACTGAGTTGTTGTTTGTGGCGTGGTTGGCTTTGTACTTGGTTCGTCATCGCCGCTAGGCGTTAGAATACCATCATTTTCAGCTGGTGCTGGTGTAGCCGGTTCGCTTGCTAATGATTGAGGCCGAATAGGGGGAACAGGAGCAACTTCTTGTGCGTAAGCTGAGAACTGCGTCCCTAGAGCCAAAGCGCCAATAATTACCAATGTGAATCTGTTCATTCTTACCGCAGGCAATCTATTTGTAGATTAGGCAGGTGCCTAAACTGAATTACTTTGAATCCTGTTTGGATTCAGTTTGCGGCTAAGCTATGACATATTTTGTCAAAACTTTCAAAAGAATGCCGAACCCAAGGACAGCAAAATGAGTGAACAACGCGAGATTGTGGATTATCTAAAAAGCAGACGTTCCGTCACAGCTCCATTTCTTGCGGAACCTGGGCCTAATGCTGATCAACTGGCAGAACTGCTTGAAATTGCAACAAGAGTTCCCGATCACGGCATGGTTGTTCCTTGGCGATTGGTTATCATCGCAGGCGATGAACGTGCGAAGGCCGGCGAAAAGCTTGCTCAGATTGCAAAATCGAATGATCCCAGCATCAGTGAAGAGATGATTGAGATGGAACGAAACCGATTCTTACCTGCTCCGATGACCATTGGGGTGATCTCGACAGCGTCAATTCATCCAAAAGTGCCTGAGTTAGAGCAGTTGCTCTCGGCGGGTTGTGTATGCATGAACTTAGTACACGGCGCCAACGCGCTTGGTTTCGCCGCGCATTGGGTTACTCGTTGGTTTGCATTCGATAAAGCAGCTACCAAGATGCTGGGTGCGAAGGACAACGAACAGTTTGTTGGGTTCGTACATATTGGGACATCAACCATTACCCCACAGGAAAGAGCACGCCCAGCTATTGCAGATGTCGTGGAATACTGGTCAAGTTAATGAATGATTAACGACATTTATGTTTTGTTAACTTGTGGATGTAAGCGCAAAGTCTGATTTAAAATGCCAAGCGTCAAACCGGTTCAGATTTCACCTAGCCTAAGCCAAGCTTTGAATAAAGCTGGTGATCGCAATGGTGTGGACTTTGACTATTTGCTGCAAACGGCAATGCGCGAGAGCTCACTTAATCCCAAAGCCAAAGCATCTACATCCAGCGCCACTGGCTTGTTCCAGTTCATTGAAGGCACTTGGCTTGAAGTGATCAAGGAAGAAGGCGGCAAGCTAGGCTACGGGACAATTGCGGACAAAATTGACAGAACAGCCAATGGTTATTCGGTATCTGATCCAAAGGTGAAAGCGGGCATTCTGGCACTGCGTGAAAATCCTGAAATGTCTTCAGATCTTGCTGCAGCATTTACGCGTCGAAACGGCGAGTATTTGCAAGACAAGTTTGGACGCATGCCTTCGCCAGGTGAGCTTTATATCGCTCACTTTATGGGCGCTCGAGGTGCTGAGAAGTTTTTCAATCTTGGATTGTCGCAACCAGATGCTTTAGCTGCGAAACATTTTCCATCACAAGCCAAAGCGAATGCGTCGATTTTTTACAAAGATGGCGATGCACGTTCGATCAAGCAAGTCTATCAAGTGCTGGTAGCGAAACACCGAGAGTTGGGGCAGGGCACGGCAGATGCCAGTCAGGCAGCTTTTGCTGCTCAGCAAATGGCGTTGCAGACAACAGGACCGTTCTCGGTTAGTAACTCGACGAAGCCTGCAACCGCATTTGAGGCACTGTATCGTACTCCTGCTCCAGATTTGCCCAGTCGTTTTGCCAATGCTTATGCACCGACACCGCCGATAAAGCCTGATGCAAATGCACCTCAAGACGTTGAAGAAGATATTGCTGCGAGAACCCAGAGTTTCTTTGATCGCTTCAACAAGAAATAACCCCGCCGTTTTATGGTGAACGCTTCATTAAACCTTCAAAGGTATTCTTAAGCCAACTTCTTGTTTGTTCTGATTATTTGAAGGCCCGGCGTGCTAGCATTTCACGAGTATCATCAACTGTCTCAATCTGCGCACAGCGAAGAGCGCGGGCGTGCTGCCCGCATCGCTGCTAGAGCGTATTTAGAGCATGATGGACCTGCGGATGAACAAGCTGCGCTTTATGCAGCTGTCCTGAACTATTTGGATGATAGTTCGGTGAAAGTTCGGGCTGCGTTAGCCTATGAAATGCTGCGTTCGCCCAATGCTCCTCGTGCGCTAATGTTTGCGCTTGCTCAGGATGAATCGATAATTGGAGCTGCGATAGTGCAGTTTTCTCCCGTTTTGCTTGATAGCGATCTAATAGCGTTACTGAACAAAGGTGATGATCGAATAGCTGAGGCCATAGTTTCGCGCTCACAAATCGGCGAGCGGATTTATACGGCTTTGTTCGCACTGGAAAGCCGTCGAATTGACGAGCTTTTGCTTGAGAACCCAGATGTTGAGATTAGTGCCGACCTATTGATCCAGCTTTGCGATCGATGGTGTGACGATGCATCGATGCGCGGTGTTTTGTTGGGCCGTGAAGATTTGCCGGTCGCCGGCCGTTTCCTCTTAACAGAGCATATTGCAGACGATTTGATGGGTGCTCGAATTGTGAAGGGCAGTGTTCAGCCTTCACGCCTAAACCGCCTTATGCGTGATCAGTTGGACAAAGCAACCACAGGCCTATGTGATGGCGAGCCAACGGTTGAGCATTACGATTATGTGCAAGCATTGTATGGCTCTGACCGACTGACGCCTCGCTTGCTTATCCATTCGATTATTGCGGGTAGGATGCAGTTCTATGTGACATCGCTTGCTGTTCTGTCAGAACTGCCTATCCGCAAAGTTGATGGGATTCTACAATCCGGAATGCGCCGTGCTTTGCATGCATTGTTTACCCGGTGTGGATTTGAACCGTCGCTGCGTAATTTGATGGCACGTCTGACGGTTATGGCACGTGACGCTGACTTGGAAATTGATTTGGCCTCGCGCCACTTTGTAGTGTCACAACTGATCAGCACTTTGATCGATGAGCACGAAGGCGAAATTCCAGATAGTCTTGAAACTGTGTTTAGCTATTTGAATGAGCAAAACGTGACATTGGCAAAAGAAGCGGCTCGAGGTGTCATGGCTAGTTTCTGTGCTGAAGTTGATGAAACTCTAGCATTGCCGGATGCGCCTTTGCGCGACGAGCTATTAGCTCTACCTGCCGCCTAATCTAATAATCAAATTGTTCGTTGAGTACGCGCTCGTCCAAACTATGGTCTGGATCAAATAGCAGCGTGACAGCATTTCTGCGAGACTCACAAATGCGAACTTCAGATACATCCAAAATCTCTTTGCTGTCGGCTACTGCGTTAACAGGTCGCTTGTCGATTTCTCTCACTTTTAGAGTGACTTCCGCTCTATTTGATAGAATCGCGCCACGCCAACGACGTGGTCGGAAAGGTGAGATGGGGGTCAAAGCTAACAAAGGCGCATCAATCGGTAGAATTGGCCCGTGAGCGGATAAGTTGTACGCGGTGGAGCCTGGAGGCGTCGCAACGAGAACGCCGTCACACACCAGCTCCTGAAGGCGCGTTTTGCCATCAACCTGAACTTCAATCTTAGCCGCTTGATAAGAGGCGCGCAGCAACGAAACCTCATTAAGAGCAAGCGCTTCGTGTTTGGTGCCATCTTTGGTCGTCGCACGCATGTATAGAGGGTGAATTTCAGTAGCCGTAGCCTGCTCAATTCTCTTAGGCAGGTCTTCAAGCGCATAGTCATTCATCATGAAACCGATGGAGCCAAAGTTCATGCCGTATACGGGAACGTCGATGTCCATAACGCTGTGTAGCGTTTCAAGCATAAGCCCGTCGCCACCTAAGGCCACAACGACATTGGCTTCCAGCAATTCACAGTTGCCGTATTTATTGACGAGTTCCGCGAGCGCATCTTTGGATTGTTCTGTGCCAGACGCGACAAAGTGAATTCGTTCGGTAGATAATGTCGACACGCAGCTGCTCCAATTGCAACAGGAAATTGTTGGCGCCACCGTGACACATCGTATGGCCAATAGAAAAGCCCCAATTTCACAAATGGTTCCGTTATAAATGGACCAAAATTGCTTTTATTTGAGCTTTTCCTATTTTCCCGCTTGCACCGGATCAAATTAGTTGTTAGCAAGCGCGCGTTGCCGGTTTAGCTCAGTTGGTAGAGCATCTGATTTGTAATCAGAGGGTCGGGAGTTCAAGTCTCTCAACCGGCACCACTTTTCCCTCATTTATCGAATAATTCTCTGCGGTGTGCTGGGCACTAGCTGGTTTTGCAACGAGCATTTTGCCAATAATTACTGTTCCATTTGCTCAAACATCGTGAGGAACGCATTTGCTTCAGCATTAGCGCGGCAGGCACCCTCGTCGAAATCAATTGCACACTTAATGCTTGAAACTTAAAGAAATCGCATGCACAAAACACGTAGCTGAGAAAATTTCAAAGCTCTTCTCAAAATGCATGTTCACTTAATTTGATGTGCGATTCTTTGATGCCGTCCCATAGTTGCTCTTGATCCGAGTTTTGAATTTTCCCTATTTATGTCCGGTAGATCCGAGCTAGTTCAATTGTTCTGCGTGATAATGACTAGTGTTGAAAAACGGCGCATACCTCAAATGGTGTAAAATCATTGATAGTGCTCGTTTGCAGCGAATTAACTTTGCTCAACTATCTTGGGATTAGTTTGAGTAGGATCCGCAGTGAGTAATGCAGCGTTTATGACATCCGAATTGTATCTAATTGTCGGCGCCATTGGAGCCGTTGCGGTGGTATATGCTTTTATGAAGAGCAGGCTCGGGGCTGGGATTTTCCAGAACGGTAACGACCTGAGCAAAGAGCTAACCCAAGCATCCTCTGAGAATGCGTTGCTTGAGTTTATTGTGCGAAATGCAAGCGATGGTCTTCTAATTCAAGATGTCGAAGGGCATATCGAATGGGCAAATCCAGCTTATTCCAGGATCAGTGGGTACAGTCTGGAGGAAATTAAGGGGCGGAAACCGCAAGAGTTCATACTCGCCAAAGATGTTCAGCTCACCCAACAAGAGATTGAAGAATTTCGTTATGATATAGATTCTGGGCAACTTGAGACGCTTGAGAGTGTCCGAAATGTCAGAAAGTCTGGCGAAGAGTTTTACAATCAACTCAGTTTTTCGGTCGCTCGATTTGACGATGAAAGTGAACCCAAAGTTGTGGTGATCGCGCGAGACGTAACCGACCAGGTCCAACGGGAACAAAAGCTTGCTGAGTCGGAAGAACGCAACCGTGAACTTGCGGAAGTTGACAGTCTGACAAAACTTCCTAATCGAATGAAACTTACTGGCTTTATTGAGGAACTGGTTTGGAGTGCCAAGAGAGCAAACAGTAACGTTGGTCTGTTGCATATCGATCTAGATCACTTCAAGAACATTAATGACGCAATGGGACACGCCGCGGGTGATTGGGCATTGATCAAAGCCGCAGAAATCCTGCAGAATGTGGCTGACAAATCAGGGATGGCAGGGCGATTTGGCGGCGATGAGTTTCTTCTCGTTATTCCTCATACATCTGACTTTGAAACACTAGAGGGCATTGCATTACGTATTCTTGAGGCGATGCGATCACCGTTAACATGGGGTGATAATGTTTATGTTTCGAGCTGTAGCATCGGTATCGCAATGTCTGACGTGCAAACAACGAGCGCAGCGCAACTCATCCGACATGCCGATGTGGCTTTGTATGAAGCGAAAAATGCAGGCCGGCAAAATTTTGCTTGTTTCGATCAGGAGATGGGAGCGAAGCTAAACAGAAAACTAGATCTCTCGTCTCGCATCGTAAGTGCTATTGCAAACGGCGAATTCGAAGTTGAGTTGCAACCACAATACTGCCTGACTAAGAGACAGGTTCACGGTTTTGAAGCTCTGCTGCGTTGGCGGCACCCAACATTCGGGATGATTTATCCGAATGAATTTTTGCCACTGGCTGACCAGACGGGTTCGATGGTTCTTTTGGATGAAACGGCGCGAAATTGTGCACTTGATTCTCTGGTCAAGATACATGACGCCGGTGCGAAAGATGTGGCGGTTTCCATAAATGTCTCTGCTGTTACTTTGAAAAACCCAGGTTTTGTCGGGCAGATGAAACAATCAGTTCGTGATCGAGGGCTGCAAAATAGCAGCGTGACGATTGAGGTTCTAGAAACAACATTTCTTGATGATGGCAGCGGAAATACGCTTTCAACCATTAGTGAGTTGCAAGATGCTGGCTTCAATGTCGAGCTTGATGACTTTGGTATGGGTTATGCTGGCTTGTCACATCTTACAAAAGTTTCCACTCAGGGTATCAAAATAGACCGATCGATGATCAAGAATATCTTGAACGATGAGCCGACGTTTGTGATTGTTAGAGCTGTAATCAAGCTTTGCGAGGAATTGGACATTAATGTCGTCGCTGAAGGTGTGGAAACTGCAGCGCAAGCAATTCGTCTAAAAGGAGCAGGGTGCAAAATTCTTCAAGGCTTTGGCGTCGCTAAACCGATGTCACTCGAAGACGCAATAAATTGGTTGGACGATGTAAGTGTTTCGCCTGTTGTTTCTGAACTTGCTTCAAGCGACGATAAGTTCGACAAATTACGACAACAGCTCAAGCAACTAATGTAACCCGTTTATTCAACAATATCATCCATGATATTATCCAGGATCGAGGACTCACCGTTGCCGTTTGTCAGATACGTTATGACGAGTTTAAGTTGCGGGTAATAGCGCATGTCTGCCTCGTAGCCATCGTAAGAACCTGCATGACCAAACCATTCTCCGTATCTGTCACCGTCGATTCCCATTCCTAGGCCATATGAAGTCTCTTGCCGGCTGCCCGTTAGCATTGCGTTCA